>VFSW01001653.1_pt1 | contig 33933 bp, 35 predicted proteins | sample 5358111 | NCBI WGS metagenome assembly VFSW01 (sample SAMN11554181, study PRJNA540505) | mine drainage metagenome | isolation source: sediment from site ElyBrook_90M | place: USA: Ely Copper Mine, Vershire, VT | collected 2017
CCCATAATCCTGCAATTCGCGGATGATGTCGATCACCTTGGAGTTGCGCAGGTCCGGGCAGTTCTCCTTGAAGGTCAGCCCCAGCACAGTCACCGTGCTGCCCAGCACGTTGTGGCCCGCGCGTATCATCTCCTTCACGGTCCTTTGCGCGATGAATTTGCCCATGCCATCGTTGATGCGGCGTCCCGACAGGATCACCTGCGGGATATAGCCCAGCCTCTCGGCCTTGTGCGTCAAATAATAGGGATCCACGCCGATGCAGTGCCCGCCGACCAGACCGGGCTTGAACTTCAGAAAATTCCACTTCGTGCCTGCCGCTTCAAGCACGTCGTTCGTGTCTATCCCCATCCTGTCAAAGATCAGCGAGAGCTCGTTCATCAGCGCGATGTTGAGATCCCTCTGCGTATTCTCGATCACCTTGGCCGCCTCGGCGACCTTGATCGAGGTTGCGCGGAATACGCCGGCGGTCACGACCGAACCGTAAACTTCAGCCACGATCCCGGAAGATTCTTCGTCCTGCCCGGAAACGACCTTCTTGATTCGGGTGAAGGTGTGCTCCTTGTCTCCGGGGTTGATCCGCTCGGGGCTGTAGCCCACCTTGAAATCCACGCCGCATTTCAAACCCGACTTCGCTTCCAGTATCGGCACGCACTCGTCTTCGGTAACGCCCGGATAAACGGTCGACTCATAGACCACGATGTCGCCAGCCTTCAATGCGCGTCCCACCGTCTCGGAAGCCCTGTGCACCGGCGTCAGATCCGGCTGGTTTGCATCGTCTACCGGAGTGGGGACCGCGACGATGTGGAAATTCGCAAGCTTCAATTCCTCGATCTTGTCGGTGAAGAGGATGTCGGCCGCGGCAAGATCGGCGCTCTCCACCTCGCATGTCCTGTCGTGCCCGGCCTTGAGCTCGGCGATACGGGTCGAATTGATGTCAAATCCTACCGTCTTCCTGATCTTCCCGAAGGCCACCGCAACCGGAAGCCCCACGTAACCCAGACCCACTACCGATACCACTCTCTCCGTGCCTTGAAACATTCCGATACCTTTCAATGAAATTAAAACGGTCGCATGCTCACCGTCGGCGAGTATCGCCGATTCGCAAACCCACTGCAACAATGCTGGAATTGAACCTGAGGAATCATCAGGGATTGAGGCCCGCGTCCCTGATCAGATTGACGATGTATTCACCCGGGATCGCATAGGCGATACCGCTGGGCTCGGACAACACATGCTCCTTGGTGTCCTTGACGAAGACCATGTTCAGGACCCCCACCACCCTGCCGCTTCCGGGTTCATACAAGGGGCTGCCGCTGTTTCCGGGATAGGCCGTCGCATCGAGCTGGAACACCGAGAAAGGCGTCATCAGCTGTTTGATCGACTTTGCATTCAAATCGCTGGCATTTGCCGCGGGTATCACGATGGGCGTGATGGCCGAAAGCGTCGCCCTGTGAGTGACGGGATAGAGCCCCAGCACCACGCCGATCGGAAACCCGGTGAATGCAAGGGGATCTCCTTCCCTGATGCCTCTGTCATTGCCAAAATGCAATGCGGGCAGTGCAGGTCCGCCGATCTTGAGCAGGGCAAGATCGTGCTTCGGATCTATGCTCACCGCAGTCGCGGTGTGCGCTTTCGCGCGCTCCCCTTCTCCCGAAAACACCGCCAACTCTTCGTGGTTCTCGGTGTCCAGAGGCGGCGGCAGCACATGCGCGTTGGTTACGACATAGCTGCCGTCGCCTACCACGAAGCCGGTTCCGATGAACTTGACCGGAGGCGCGCGATCCTGTTGCAACGTGCCTACCGCGACGATGGACGGCTTGATCATTGCAACCGTATCGGCAAGAGTAGCGGCTTGGACTGTAGATGCAAGACACAAGAAAAAACAGATGGAACGAAAACACCTTGCGAGATTCAGCATTTCCGCTCCCTTCGTTGGCATGAATCAGGCGTGCGTTTCCTTGATGGTTTTCCTGCGCAGCACCCCTGTAAACGCCAAAGCGCCAATCGCAAGCAATGCGAGAGAGCCCGGCTCCGGCACCATGCGCACAGTGTTGCAGCCAGCTGTCGTGCCGAACCCGACCTTGATGTCGGATATGGTCGAGGTTGCAAGCAGGCCGGCGGCCTGTATTTTGAAGGTCGCCTGATTCTGGATAAATGGATTATGCGACGTATTTCCATAAATGGAATTATTCACCGAGCCATACTTTCCGTTTGAGCCGGATGGGCCAATGATGGTTTGGTAGGGTTGCCCGCCGCCGTTCAAGTCGTTGAAATAGAACTGTGGAGTTCCCTGCCCTGCGCTCCAGTGCTCTGTGGATGTTCCCTTCGTGCCCAGTTTAACATCAGTCAGCGTCCCGGCAGTGTTCACTACGCCATTCGAACCGATGTCTATCAAATTCCCGGAAAGCGTAACACTCGCGCCGCTGAGGCTCAGGATGGAAGATCCGTTATTGACGGTAAACCAGAGCGAACTGATGTCTTGGCCCACACTCTTGATATTGGGCTGCAGATTGGTCAGCGTGACGACCATCGAACCTGCGGAGACATCGAACGTCGCCCTAGCGTCTACCGGATTGCCCGACAAATTCGTTGCAGCCGAATAGGAATAGAATTTCGCAAAGGCAGGCGTTGACATTACTGCCAGCAATGCCAGAACCATCATGCCATTTCGAAAAAGATTCCCGTTCATTTCCACACCTTGCGCTGAAACCAGCACTAAATAAATCCTCACCAAAATATAAGCAAATTCTGTACCAGAAAAATTTATTCTTTATAATTCAATTTATTGCAGAATTTATCACAGGGAGCATGCACCCCTTGCGCGGCAAAGTGTAAAATTTTCCGACAATCCGCATGAAGTGCGCCCGCATCCAAAACAGTCACGCTATAATCCGCGCCAATTTATCAATTGGAGACGGCATGGCGCACTTTGAAGAAGTCAGAACGATTCTAGGCAACTCTTTGCAGCTTGGCAACCGAATTCAGGCGATGACCCCAGAAACGCATCTTCTGGGCAGCCTGCCCGAACTCGACTCGATGGCTGTGGTCAACCTGATCGCAGCGCTCGAGGATCATTTCGGATTCATCGTCGACGATGACGAGATCAGCGCGGAGGTCTTTGCCACCCTGGGAAGCCTCGACGACTTCGTCACACAGAAACTCTCTTCATGAGTTCATTCCGGCCCTTTTTCCTGCAAAGCGACAAGGGCCGGCGCTTGCTCCTCCACCATCCCTGCACCGGAGCCTGCAAAGGCTCGGTGCTCTATGTGCATCCCTTTGCAGAGGAAATGAACAAGAGCCGCCGCATGGCGGCCATGCAGGCGAGAATCCTCTCGGCAATCGGCTATTCCGTCTTGCAGATCGACCTCCATGGCTGCGGCGACAGCAGCGGCGACTTCAGCGACGCAAGATGGGAAATCTGGAAACAAGATCTTAAGCTCGCGCTCGACTGGCTCAAAACGCAGCACGACCTGCCCGTCACGCTCTGGGGATTGAGGCTGGGCGCGCTCCTGGCGCTGGATTTTGCAAACGATGTAGATTCCCCGTTCGAAAAAATAGTTCTCTGGCAACCCGTGCACAGCGGTGAAACCTATCTTGCGCAGTTTCTGCGGCTGCGCCTTGCAAACGCGATGATTTCGGGCAAGGAAAAAATCGGCCTGCAGGATCTGAAGCGCGAAATGGCCGCATCCGGCACGCTCGAAGTCGCGGGCTACGAGTTGCCGAACGAGCTTGCTGAATCGATCGGCAAACTCAAACTCGAAGAGCTCGGAAAACCCGGGATTCCCCATCACTGGCTCGAGACCATGCCGGATGAAAATGCAGAACTTGCGCCTGCTTCGAAACGGATTGTCAGCACATGGGAAAGCCGCGGAATGAAGATCCAGGTCCTCAAGGCCAAAGGCGAGCCTTTCTGGTCCACCCAGGAGATCACTGACTGCCCCAATCTCATCGACCAGACCACGCAGATTTTTTCCGCATGATGACATACACCGAGACCGCATTCACGTTCGACTGCAGTGGGCATAGCCTCGCGGCGATTCTCGCAACTCCGGATACGTCTTCCAAACAAGGCGTGCTCGTCATCGTGGGCGGCCCGCAATACCGCGCAGGCAGCCACAGGCAGTTCACGCTGCTTTCCCGCGACCTTGCAAGTTCAGGCATCCCCTGCATGCGCTTCGACTACCGCGGGATGGGGGACAGCGAAGGAAAACTGCACATGTTCGAAGAGGTCGAAGAAGACATCCGCGCGGCAATGGATGCCTTCTTCGCGCACTGCCCGGGACTTGAAAGGATCGTGCTCTGGGGACTCTGCGATGCGGCCTCCGCCGCGATCTTTTACGCGCATCGCGACCCAAGGGTGAACGGTCTCGTGCTGGCGAACCCCTGGGTCAGGACACAACAGGGAGAAGCAAAAACACAGCTCAAGCATTACTACCTGTCGAGGCTTACCAATCGGGACATGTGGCGCAAGCTGGTTTCCGGGAAGTTCGATTTTGCGGATTCGTGCAAAAGCTTCTTTGGCTCAGTCTCCAAAGCGAAGCAGAAAGCGCCGGAAAACGAGCAGGCGCTGCCCGAAAGGATGCTCACCGGCCTCGAGAAGTTTTCAGGCAAAGTTCTCCTGATCCTGAGTGGAAACGACCTGGTCGCGCGCGAATTCGAGGATACCGTTGAAAGCTCCGGCGCATGGCAGGTTCTGCTCGACACTCCAAGGTTTGTCCGCAAGGATCTGCCCGATGCGGACCACACCTTCTCGACGAGAACATGGCGGGATCAGGTCGCAGACTGGACCCGCGACTGGGTGAAAGCACTCTAATCCGGCTCTTCCTCAGACAGCAAGCACAGCCTTTTCGCAAGCCATCCGGCGGTGGTCGCCTGCAGCAGTATCGTCACCAGGATCGCAATGAAGGTGACCGAGGCGATGATCTCGGCGCCCGGCGCTTTCATGCCGACCAGCATGCCTGCCAGCGCGCCCGGTATCACTCCGGTCTCGCGCGTCCAGCACATGAACAGCAATTCCTTGAAGCTCCATCCGGCGCGCCTGTCAGGCAGCGCGCACAGGAATACCGTCAACGGGCGCGCGATCAGCATGAAGACCGCGACCACAGCGACACCCGCCCACAGATACCGGTTCACCAGCGAGAAATTCACCTGCGTGCCGAGCAGGATAAAGATGAACATGCGCATGATCAACGAGGTCGTCTCGACGAAGTCCTCAAACTGATAGCTCTCCACACTGGAACGCTGAAATCCCAGAGACTCGGCATTGCCCAGCATGATGCCGAACACGAACACCGCCATGAAACCGCTGGAATGCAAACCATCGGCGCCCATGTAAGCGCCGATCACCGCCATCAGCGTCACCACGGGCGCGAATTCGGCGAGAAACCCAAACCGCTCGTGAGAGATCAAGACGGCTGCCAGGTAACCCAGAATCCCGCCTATCGCGATGCCGAACAGGGATTGCTTCATCAGATCCGAAAACACATTTGAAACGGAAAACTCTCCAGACCCCATCGCCACGCCCAGCACCGCAAAGGTGAGTATCGCGCCCATCGCATCGTTGAACGCCGATTCGCTCATCACCGTCTGCGCGACGCGCTCGCGTATCTTCACCTGTTTGAAAACGGGCACCAGCGTCGCAGGATCGGTGGAGGCTAGAACAGAACCCAGCAGCAGCGCGACGATGAACGGCACGCCCAGAATGTAATGCGCAGCGATGCCGGTGACCGCGGCGGTGATCAGCAAACCGACCGTGGCAAGCAAGACGATGGTGATCCACACTTTTTTCAGCACACGCAGCCTGATTGACGCGCCGCCGTCGAACAAGATATAGCTCGAGCCGAAGATCAGGATCAACTGGTTGACGGCCGAGTCTGCCCTGATGTCCACAAGGCCCAGCGCGGCAGGTCCCATCAGCATGCCGACCAGAAGAAACACCGCGACATCCGGTGCGCGCACCAGCCTTGCCAAGAGGCCTGAAAGCGTGCCCAATCCCAATATGCTGCCGAACAACAGCAGCATGTGCTTGGCCAAATCCAGCGCGTGGGAGCTTTCCATCTAGTTGCGCTTGTAATCGTCCTCAAAGCGCACGATATCGTCCTCGCCCAGATAGCTACCCGATTGCACTTCGATCATGAACAGCGGCAGCTTCCCGACATTCTCAAGGCGATGCGTCTGGCCGATCGGAATATAGGTGGATTGATTCTCGTGCAGCAGCTCGACGCTTTCCCCGCAGGTGACTTTTGCGGTGCCAGACACGACGATCCAGTGTTCGGCGCGGTGATAGTGCATCTGCAACGAGAGCTTCGCTCCCGGCTTCACCATGATGCGCTTGACCTGGAAGCGCTCACCCATGTCGATGCCCTCGTAATATCCCCAGGGCCGGTATACGCGCCGGTGCACAAGGTGTTCGGTGCGCTCGGCCTGTTTCAGATATTCCACCGCATGCTTCACGTCCTGCGCCATGTTCTTGTGCATCACCAGCACCGCATCCGCGGTCTCGACGATCACCAGATCGCGCACCCCGATGGCAGCCACCATCCGGCTCTCTGCGCGTATGTACGAATCGCTGACCTCGGCCATGTAGACATCGCCGCGCACCGCATTGCCGCGCGCATCCTGTTCGCTTGCTTCGGCCAGGGAAGTCCATGAACCGATGTCGCTCCAGCCGATATCGACCGCAACCATCGCTGCGGACTTTGTATGCTCCATCACCGCATAGTCGATCGACTCGGAAGGGCAGGAGGAAAAATCGCTCTCGTGCAAGCGGCAGAAATCCAGATCATGCGTGCTGTGCTGCCAGGACTTCTGCGCGGCCAGGTATATGTCCGGCCGGTGAGCCTCAAGTTCTGCAAGATAAACGGACGCCTTGAAAACGAACATGCCGCTGTTCCAGAAAAATTTTCCGGATGAGAGAAATGCCTTCGCCGTCTCCAGGTCCGGTTTTTCCACAAAGCGTGCAACCGAGAAGGAATCTTCCCCGTCAAGGTCGCTGCCGCACTCTATGTAGCCGAAGCCTGTGGCGGGATGGTCGGGCTTGATTCCGAAAGTCACCAGCCTGTCCTGCTGCGCAAGCGACTTTGCCGTTTGGATCGCATCGTGGAAACCCTGAACATCCCGGATCAGATGATCGGCCGCCATCACCAGCAGGATTGCATCCGCATCCCTGTCGAGTGCTGCAAAAGCAGCGACTGCGACAGCCGGCGCGGTGTTCCTGCCTGCCGGTTCCAGTATCTGCAGCAACGGCGGTATAGCTATGGCCTGCAGCTGTTCGGCTGCCAGGAAGCGGTGATGGTTATTGCAGACCACCAGCGGCGCGCTCATGTTGGGCAGCCCTTTCAAACGCAGCACCGTCTCCTGAAACAGCGTGTGTTCTGACACCAATGGCAGGAACTGCTTGGGCATGGCCGTGCGCGACAATGGCCACAATCGCGTGCCAGAGCCGCCGGAAAGGATCACGGGATAGATGTTGGGCTGCATGTGCCTTCTTTCATGAAATCGTGACAGATTGAAAATGGGCGTCAGGTTACCATGTTTCTGTCATTCGCTCTCGCGACCTTCGTTTGTGGACGTAACCTTGAAGTCGAAGCGCTTGGCTAGTGTGGGTCTTGCAGCGGCCTCTGGTGCCCGGAGCCGGGGTCGAACCGGCACGCTGGTTTTACCCAAGCGACGGATTTTAAGTCCGTTGTGTCTACCAATTTCACCACCCGGGCAGGCATTTGGAGGTGCGTCCCAGAGTCGAACTGGGCTGACCGGATTTGCAATCCGGGGCATAACCGCTTTGCTAACGCACCATAAAATAAGGGAAAGCCTGATGCTTTCCCTTGAATGTGGAGCGGGAAAAGAGTCTCGAACTCTCGACCTCAACCTTGGCAAGGTTGCGCTCTACCAACTGAGCTACTCCCGCATTGCGAGGCGCGAATTATAGGTTGTTCAGGATTTCTGTCAATATCTTTCGCAGCTAAACCCTGAACAGATGCGCGAAGTTCGCGCTGGTCGCATCCCCGATTTCTGCGGCGCTGATTCCTCTGAGCAGCGCGATCTCCTCGGCCACATGCTTCACATACGCGGGCTGATTGGTTTTCCCGCGAAACGGCACCGGCGCAAGATACGGAGAATCGGTCTCGATCAGCATGCGGTCCATAGGCACCTTCTTTGCAACTTCCTTCAATTCGCTCGCACTCTTGAAGGTCACGATACCTGAAAAAGAAATGTAAAAACCCAAGTCCAGCGCGGCCTTTGCGACCTCCCAGCTTTCTGTGAAGCAGTGCATCACGCCTCCCGCTTCACTTGCGCCTTCCTCGGCCATGATGCGCAGCGTGTCTTCCGATGCGCTCCTCGTGTGGATGATCAAGGGCTTCTTGCACTGCCTTGCCGCGCGGATATGCGTCCTGAATCGCTCGCGCTGCCATTCCAGGTCACCCGTCAGCCGGTAATAGTCCAGTCCCGTCTCGCCGATCGCGATGATACTCGGGTGATCGGCAAGCTTGACCAGGCGCGCGACAGTGGGCTCCTCGACCGATTCGTGATCCGGATGCACGCCGACCGAGGCGTAGACGTTAGGATGCTGGACAGCCAGAGCAAGCACCTGCGGGAAATCCTCAAGGTTGACCGACACGCATAGCGCACTCGTCACCCCGTTGTGTTGCATCCTTTCCAGCACGCCATCTATGTCTGCGGCAAGCTCCTTGAAGTTGATGTGGCAATGGGAATCTATGAATGACATGGCTATCTTCTTGCAAGCTGACAATAGGTGAACAACAGGGACTCGAGGAAGAGCTTTGCGTTGAGCGTATGCTGCGCCTCACGCTTCGCGGTCTGCAGTACGGCTTGCAGACGGGCAAGATCGAGCGCATCCAGGGGGGCTACCAGTTCGCGCATCAGCGTCTCGCTGCCCGGATGGTAGCGCAATTTTCCCGCAAGCTTTTGCGAGATCAGATCGTAACACCATTGCTGCAGCCACTGCACGACCTGCACCTGTTCGGTCTTTTGCAATGCCTCGGCCAGCGCGAACACATCCATCTTCTTCTGGTGCAGCGCGCGCAGCAATTTTTCGCGCGCCTCTATGCCGCCCGCATTCTGCAATGCCTGCAGCGGCGAGAACCCGCTCGACGCCAGCGCATCGGCGGGATGCTTCACACCCTGCGCCGAAAGAAAATCTGCGGCCGTTGCAGCATCGGGCGTTGCAAGCGCAAACGACAGGCAGCGGCTCACGATCGTGGGCAGCAGCGATTGGGGCTTGTGAGTCACCAGGATGAAGAGCATTCCCGAAGGCGGCTCCTCCAGACTCTTCAGGAGCGCGTTCGCAGCATTCGTGTTCATCGCCTCGGCAGGATGTATGATCACAACGCGCCGCCCGCCCTGGTGCGCGCTCATACCCAGGAAATCGGAAAGCGAGCGAATCTGGTCCACGGCAATCTGATGGCTTGGTTTCTTGCCCGCCTCCGCCTCCTCGTTTTCGGACTCGGGCTGCACGAGGCGATAATCCGGATGCGACCCCTGACTGAACCAGTGGCATGCCGGACATTTTCCGCATGCGGCGCCATCCTCCAGCGGATGCTCGCACAGCAGGGCTTGCGCAAAATTCACCGCAAGCTCGAATTTTCCTATGCCGCGCTGTCCCTGAAAAAGCAGACCCTGTGTCGAGCGCGTGCGCAAGGCCTGCAACCGCTTCCAGTCTTCCTTCTGCCAGGGATAAAGCCCGCTCATCGCAGCGCCTTGACGATCTCTTCGAGCTGATGCTTTACCTCATCCAGCGTCTTTGCCGCATCGATCACCTTGAAGCGCCGGGGATCCTCCGCCACCCGCCTGTGATAACCAGAGCGCACCCGCTCGAAGAAATCGCCCTCTTCCTTCTCGAAGCGATCGAGCGTCGCATTGTTCGACAGGCGCTGCCTCGCAACCTCTATGGACACGTCGAAGAACAGCGTGAGATCGGGTTTGATGCCGACCCACCGCTCGAGCTCTTTCAGCCTTTCCCAGTCCATGGCGCGTCCCGATCCCTGATAGGCGAAGCTCGCATCCGAAAAGCGATCCGAGATCACCCATTTGCCCGCATTGAGCGCAGGCCTGATCACCTTTTCAACATGCTCGATGCGCGATGCGAACATCAACATCGCCTCAGCACCCAGGCTCATGGGCTGGTTCAAAACCATTTCGCGCAGCTTCTCTCCCAGCGGCGTGCCTCCCGGCTCGCGCGTTACGATCACATCCAGCCCGCGGCCTCGCAACGCATCGGCAAACCAGGAAAGGTGCGTGCTCTTGCCCGCCCCGTCCACGCCCTCAAATGTGATGAATCTGCTCATGTTCACTTCTGGTATTCATCGACAGCCTTGTTGTGGTCTGCCAGGTTGTTGGAAAATTTCGAGCTGCCATCGCCTTTCGCGACGAAATAGAGCGCATCCGTCCTGGCAGGATGCAGCGCGGCATACAGCGCATCGCGTCCGGGCATCGCGATCGGCGTGGGCGGCAGCCCTTTTCGCGTATAGGTATTGTAAGGGGTATCCCGGGTCATGTCCTGGTGATGCAGCGTACCCGTATAGCGCTCACCCATGCCGTAAATCACCGTAGGGTCGGTTTGCAGCAGCATGTGTTTGCGCAGCCTGTTAGCGAACACGCCCGCGATCATCTCCCTGTCGGGCGCAGCACCAGTCTCCTTCTCCACGATCGAGGCAAGCGTCAGCGCCTCATAGGGACTGGTCAGCGGGACATCCGGATTCCTGGCAAGCCATGCCTGTTGCAGGCGCTGCTGCATCGTCCTGTAGGCAAGCTTCAAAAGTTCGATGTCGCTGCTGCCGGCCGCAACATAATAGGTATCCGGGAAGAACAGCCCTTCCGGACTGATTTGCGGCGCGCCGATCTTCTGCATGATTTCGACATCGGTCAAGCCTTGGGTATCGTGGCGGATATTCCCGCTCTCATCGAGCGCGCCGCGCAACTGCCTGAAATCCCAGCCCTCGATGATCGCGATCTGGTTCTTGCTGGCATTCCCCTGCGCGATCATCTGCAGCAATTGCATTCTGGATATTGCATGGTCGAGCTGGTAGATGCCCGCCTGGATTTTTCCGGCCTTGCCCAGCGCGCGCGCGAAGAGGGAAAACAGCCTCGCGTTGTCGATCAGTCCTTCCTGTTCGAACTGGCGCGATACCGCATTCAGGCTGCTGCCCTGGTTGAGCGAAAAGTCAAAGGGCTGACTTGGCAGCGTCACCGGAGTAAACGCGTAGTAGACCGCGCCTATCACAAGAATCAGAACGATGGACAGCAATGCCTTAACCATGACCGGCCCCGTCCAGCCATGAGGTTATCTTCTCGGCATGGGGAAAATCCGTCCAGCATCGTTCCTCGAACCGCGCAACCGGCCACAATCCGAATACGCTGTTGGTCAGGAAGAGCTCGTTTGCCGTGAAGAGCTCGTCCAGCCCGACGTTGCGCACCTCGACCTTCATGCCCCGCTCTCTTGCACGGCTCATCACGAGATCGCGCTGCACGCCCGCCACCCCGCAGCGCGACAGATCCGGCGTGACGAGGCATCCGTCAGATACCAGAAACACATTGCTGCGCGTGCCTTCGATCACATATCCTTCCACATCCAGCAACAGCCCTTCTGCGGCTTCAACAAGTTCCGCTGCCGCAAGCACATTCTCCAGCCGGTTGAGGTGCTTGATTCCGGCCAGAAGCGGCTGATGCCCGAGGCGCAGACTGCAAAGCTTGAGCGCGACGCCCCGTTTTTTCCACTCACGCGGATGGTCGGGAAGCGGGAGGACATCCCAGACATGGCTGGGAACCGCATCGGGGGGCGGTGCATAACCTCTTGCTGACGGCCCTCTCGTGACGATGATCTTGAATACCGCATCCGGATGAGCATCGCACAAGGCGTCGAGTTCCGAGGAAAGCGTTCCGGCATCCGGACAAGCTATCCCCAGCGCAGAGCAGTCATGCTGCAGTTTCTGCAAATGCAAAGGCCAGTGTCTCGGCTTGCCGCTGTATACAGGAAAAGTGCGGAACACTCCGTCGCCGTAGAGCAGGCCACGATCGCGTATGCTGATCAGGTTGCCAGATACGCCATTGACCCGCATGCGTCAGACTTTTCTGAACACCAGCGTGCCGTTGGTTCCGCCGAAGCCGAAGTTGTTGTTCATCGCCACATCGATCTTCATCGAGCGCGCCTCGTTGGCGCAATAGTCCAGGTCGCACTCGGGGTCCTGCTCGAAGATATTGATGGTCGGAGGAGAGATCTGGTGATGGAGGGAAAGGATCGAAAAAATGGATTCGACGCCGCCCGCGCCCCCCAGCAGATGGCCGGTCATCGACTTGGTTGAATTCACCACCAGCTTCTTCGCGTAGTCGCCGAAGGCGAGCTTGATCGCATCGGTCTCGTTCTTGTCGCCAAGCGGCGTGGATGTGCCATGCGCATTCACGTACTGCACATCCTGCGGGTTCAGCCTCGCATTGTTCAGCGCGTTGATCATGCTGCGCCTGGGGCCGTCGCTGTTTGGAGAGGTGATGTGATAGGCGTCCGCACTCATGCCATAACCCGAAAGCTCGGCATAGATCTTCGCCCCTCTCGCCTTCGCATGCTCGTATTCCTCGAGCACCACAACACCCGCGCCTTCGCCGATCACGAAGCCATCCCTGTCCTTGTCCCAGGGGCGTGAAGCCGTTGCCGGATCGTCGTTGCGCGTGCTCAGCGCGCGCGCCGCAGCAAATCCTCCGACCGCCAGAGGGCTGATGGTCGCCTCGGAACCGCCTGCGATCATCACGTCCGCATCACCGTATTCGATCATGCGCGCGGACTCACCTATGCAATGCGTGCCGGTAGTGCATGCCGAAACCATGGACAGGTTGGGGCCCTTGAAACCGTACATCACGGAAAGGTTGCCGGAAATCATGTTGATGATGGTGCCGGGAATGAAGAAGGGCGATATCTTGCGCGGACCCGCAGCCAGATAATCGTTGTGCGTCTCCTCGATGGCGGGTAGCCCGCCTATGCCGGAACCGATGTTCACGCCGATGCGCTCGGCATTTTGTTCCGTGACGCAAAGACCCGAATCGGCATAGGCTTCCATCCCGGCGACCAGGCCGAAATGGATGAACCGGCTCATGCGCCTCGCGTCTTTCGCAGGCAGGTATTTCGTCACGTCAAAATCAGCCACCTCGCCCGCAACCTGGCTTGCGAACTGGCCTGCATCGAATTTCGATATCTTGACTATGCCCGACTTGCCGGCGACGATGTTCTGCCAGGCTGCAGGAATTCCAATACCGACCGGGGATACGATCCCCAATCCGGTTACGACGACTCTACGTTTAGACAAATGAACTCCGCCTGCGGTGAAATATTACTTCTGGTGTGCGATGACGTAGTCGATGGCTTGCTGCACGGTCGTGATCGTTTCTGCATCCTCATCGGGAATTTCGCATTCGAATTCTTCTTCCAGCGCCATCACCAGCTCGACGGTATCAAGGGAATCGGCACCCAGATCATTTACGAATGAGGACTCGTTCTTCACCTCGGTTTCATTCACACCAAGCTGTTCAGATACGATCTTCTTTACGCGTTGTTCAATAGACATTCGAGACTCCACCCTGTTGTAAGTTAAAAATCAGAACGGATTGTACCAAAGTTGCCGAAAATTCCCAAATCCATCGGCGAATTTAAAAATACCCCGGTCAAAACCCTCTATTCGCCTCGCAGAATGCGCAACGGGGCCACCCTGACCAGCCTGCGCGTCGCAAGCCAGCCCGCCAGCATCACCAGCGCCATGCCGCCCGGCATGCCGATCAGCCAGACCGCAATGCCTGAACGGTACGGCATGTCCAGCACGCGATGCGCCAGCACGAAGCCCAGCAGGACCGCGCTCGCGGCAGCAAAGAAGCCGGCGAGCAGCCCGATCGCCGCGAATTCGGCAAGGTGCAGACGGCGCACATAGGAACTGCTCGCCCCCAGCGTGCGCAAAATCGCAATCTCCTGCACGCGCTCATCCTGTGTGGCAAGCAGCGCCGCATACAGCACCACGAGTCCGGAGAGCAGGGTGAACAAAAACACCGCGCTGACCGCCTGCGAGACCCTTGCGATGATCTCGCGGATCTGCGCGATCACGGAATCCGTATCGATCACCAGAAGATTGGGAAACGCCCGCACAAATTCGTCGCCTGCGCGCATCCTGTCCTGCGGCAGATAAAAGCTCGAAAGATAACTTGCAGGGTATTCCTCCAGCAGTTCCGGCGTTGCGATCACGAAGAAGTTCACCTTCATCGAATCCCACTGGACATGCCGCAAATTTGCAACCACCGCGGCAAACCGGCTTCCCGCCACATCATAGGTCAGCCTGTCGCCAGGATGGATGTTAAGCGTCCTTGCGATGCCCTCCTCGACGGAGAGCTGCGCGCGACTCCCCGCCCCTCCTATATTCCACCACTTTCCGCTGATCAGCGTATTCCAGGCAGGCATCCTTTCGGCATAGGAGAGATTGAACTCGCGTTCGACCAGCCCCTTCGCCCTGGGGTCGGGGTAATCCTTTCCGCTGACGGCATGCCCGTTGATTTCAACCAGACGGCCTTTCACCATGGGCAACAGTTGCGGCTCAGCCAGGCGATGGGCTGCAAAAAAATCCAGAACCGCCTGCCGCTGATCCGGCTGTATGCCGACCAGAAAACGGTTAGGCGCATCGGGCGGCAGCTTGTCCTGCCAGCTTTGCAACAGGTCGCCTCTCACCAGCGTCAACACCAACAGCGCCATACCGCCCAGGCTCAGCATGATCACCTGAACCGCAACGCCACGTCCGTGGCGCGCCAGATTCCTGAATGCCTGCTGCATCGGGCCACCCGCATTCACAATCGAGGCCAGGCCGCGCAGCATCAGCCACGCGAGGCTGGCCGCGACCAAGAGGCCGGAAACCAGGCCGCCCAGCACCGAGAACCCGAGCCTGATCGAGCCTGCCTGCCACAGGAAAAGCAGCGAGAGCACGAGCGCTGCCGCACCGTAGCTAAGCCAGCCGTTAAAGTGCGGCATGCCCATCTCGCGGCGCATCACTCTCAATGGCGAGGCGCGGCCAAGCTGCAGCAGCGGAAGAAATGCAAAACCGAACAGCAACGCAAATCCGCTTGCCGCCGCCTGAACCTGCGGCATCACGCCGGGCGCCGGCAAATTCGCATCCGGCATCAAACTTGCAACCAATGCCGCCTGCACGACATAGGCAAGCAGCAATCCGCAAAGCATGGCAGCCGATCCGGCAAGCAGGAACTGGTAGAGAAACAGCCGGAGCACCTGCCGCTGTGTTGCGCCCAGACAGCGCATCACCGCGCAGCCATCCAGATGGCGCGACAGATAACGGCGAGATGCAAGCAGGATCGCAACACCTGCAAGCATCGCGGTCGAAAGTGCCGCCAGCCCCAGAAAATGCCCGGCGCGCTCGAGTGCTGCGCGTATCTCTGGGCGCGCATCCGTCACATCTTCCAGTCTCTCGTTGCCATCCGGCGCCAACACCTTGCGAAATGCGGCCATCTTCGCCGCATCTCCCGCGAACATCATCCGGTAGGTGACGCGGCTGCCTTCCTGCACCAGCCCGGTCGAGGCGATATCTGCCCCGTTCATCATCACGCGCGGCGCAAAGCCTGCAAACCCGATGGACTGATCCACGTCCTTGACGATCCTGGCCATAACGATGAAATGCCGCGAGCCTATTCCCACTTCATCGCCGATGTTGAGGTCAAGGCGCCGCATCAGCCTGTCGTCCGCCCACACCGCGCCGCGCGCGGGAATGCCTGGCGCAGCATGAACGACGCCGTCGTCTATCGCGATCTTGCCGCGCAGCGGATAGCCTGCCTCCAGCGCCTGTATCTCCGACAGCAACACCTTGTCGCGATGCGACACCATGCTGGGAAAAGTGCGGCTCTCCGTCACGCTTAGTCCGCGCAGCTCAGCCATCCTGCGATAGGCTTCAGAAATAGGGCGCGTGGAAGTGATGCGCAGATCCGCACCCAAAAGGCTTGCCGCCTGCCGATCCAATGCCTGCCTGATGCGATCGGCGAACATCCCCACCGTGGCCAGACTGCCCACGGCCAGAACCAGCGCCAGGAACAGCACGCGCCATTCGCCCGCCCTGAAGTCGCGGCGCAAAAATTTCACCGACAACCTGAAGGCGTTTTTCATCACGCCTTCTGATTCGAAGGCATACGGGCCCTCATCAGCTTCTTGTCGAGCTTGCCCACGCTGGTGCGCGGCAGTGCGGCGACGAAAGAGAACCGGGTCAGGCGCGCATATCGCGACAGCCGCCCTTCATCGACGCGCAGGTTGATCGGCGCGCGCAGCTCGTCGGCAAGCGCTTCAGAACCCGCCTTGAGCACCACCAGCGCCAGGGGGCGCTCTCCCCATTTCGCATCAGGCACGCCGATCACCGCGACCTCGCTCACCGCCGGATGCTCGAGTATCAAGCTCTCCAGCTCCAGCGAAGAAAGCCATTCCCCGCTGCACTTGATCACATCCTTCAACCGGTCCGTGATGTCGATTACCCCCAAGGCATCTTTGGTTCCGATGTCCCCTGTGTGCAGATAACCGCCCCGCCACAGCACTTCCGAGGCTTCCCTGTCATGCAGATAACCCTGGGTCAGCCAGGGCGCTTTCACCACGACCTCGCCTGTGCTCTTCCCGTCATGGGGCATCTCATCCCCGTTCTCATCCACGACGCGCATCTCTACCAGCGGGATCGCGCGCCCGGCCTTGACGCGACTTGACAGCGCATGTTCGAGCGAGGCATCGTCTCCCGGTGTAAGCTGTCCCAAAGAGAGTATCGGGCAGGTCTCGGACAAACCATATCCGGCATAGATGTCCACTCCCTTGTCCAGCGCCGCCTGCGCCAGAGCCTTGGGCAGGGCCGAGCCTCCGATCACCACTTTCCAGCCCGAAAGGTCTGCGGCCCCGGGGCTCGCCAGCAGGAGATGCAGCATGGTCGGCACGCAGTGCGAGAAGGTCACCTTTTCGCGCCTGATCAGTTCCAGCAGCATATCCGGCTGATAGCGCCCGGGATATACCTGCTTTACGCCCAGCATCGTCGCAATATAGGGAAGACCCCAGGCATGCACATGAAACATCGGCGTGATCGGCATGTACACATCCTCCCTGCCAAATCGCCCGTGCACCGGCGCGGTGCCCAGTGCCGCGGCTGCGGCCAGCGTGTGCAGCACCAGTTGGCGGTGGCTGAAATATACCCCCTTGGGCGAACCTGTCGTACCTGTGGTGTAGAAGACCGTCGCGCGCGCGTTCTCGTCGAAATCGGGAAAGACATGGCGCTCATCGCCCCCCGCAAGCAATGTCTCATAGTCGGTTTCAAAAGATTCAGGGCAATCCGGATTTGCCTGCTCCGACATCAGCACGAAACTCTTCACGGTCTCGAGTTCACCCCTGATCCCCATGAGCAGCGGCAAAAAATCCTCATGCACCAGCAACAGGTCCGCGCGCGCGTGATTGAGGGTATAGGCTATCTGCTCGGGCGGCAGACGCACGTTCACCGTCTGCAACACCGCGCCCTGCATCGGGATCGCGAAGAAGCACTCCAGATAGCGATGGCTGTCCCAGTCCATCACCGCGACCGTCTGTCCCGGCAGCACCGGCAGCGCGCTGCCCAGGCGGCCGGTGCGCGACACCAGGGTGCGGTAGTCATGGCGCACAAGATCGCGGTAGACGATTTCCTGATCGGGCGCATTGGCAAGGGGCGTGTGCAGCAGCTCTTTGATCAACAACGGGTAGGCAGTCATCTTTTCATTTCCGGAACAACAGCGCGCATGATATTCGGTATCGCCTCCGGAAGCACTGATTCAAAGCAGGCTCTTGATCGCGGCCATGCACAAGAGCGCATAGCCTGCCGCAAGAAGATCGTCGAACATCACGCCCAGCCCGCCGTGCCAGCTGCTGTCGAAATGGCGTATCGGCGGAGGCTTTACGATGTCGAAGAAACGGAACAACGCAAAGGCGAGCAGCAACCAGTACCCGCCTTGCGGCGTGAAGAACAGCACCAGCAGCATCGCCACGATCTCGTCCCAGACTATCCCCCCGTAGTCTGAAACGCCCAGCGCGCGGCCGGTGACGCCGCATGCCCAGATGCCGATGAAAAAAGCCAGGACCAGAAACAGTATGAACTGATTTTCGGTCAGACGCGGCGCAAGATACCAGTATATCGGGTAGGCCGCGAGCGTGCCGAAGGTGCCGGGTGCTGCCGGCGCAAGGCCGCTGCCGAAGCCGAAGGACAGGAAATGCGCGGGATGGCTCAACAGGAATCTCCAGTTGGGCCTGACTCTCAGTTCGTGGTTCGCTTCATCCGAAATGATCATAACCTCCGCTTTCCAGAACCGCATTCCCCTGCGCGTCGCGCACGTCGCACCCTGCGACGATCCTGCCTATGCAGGTCACGGGAAATGTCTTGCCGATCTCGAGCACATACTCACGATGCGACACAGGCGCGGTGAAACACAGCTCATAATCGTCGCCTCCTGCCAACGCGCATTTCCGCCCTGCCGGTTCATCCAGATGTTTTTGCAGCACTGCCGATACGGGGATGGACTTCAAGTCGATCTCGGCGCCCGCCTTCGATGCTGCCAGCACATGCCCAAGGTCTGCCAACAGGCCATCCGAGATGTCTATCGCGCTACTTGCGATGCCGAGCAAAGCCCGGCCCAACGCCACGCGCGGCACGGGTCTATGCAGCGCCATTTCGCAAGCGGAAAACTCATCCTTCGACAGCGCGATGCGCTTTTGCATGTAAGCGAGCGCCAATGCCGCATCGCCCAGCGTGCCTGACACCCATATCTCATCTCCTACTTTAGCTCCGCTTCGCCGCAATGCAAGCGATGCGTCCACCTCGCCCATGATCGTGACAGAAAGGTTGAGCAGCCCGCGCGTGGTATCTCCGCCGACGAGCTCCACGCGATGCTCTTCCGCCAGCGCAAAGAATCCGGCGCTGAATCTTTCCAGCCAGGCATCATCCGCACTGGGCAGCGCAAGCGCCAGCGTCGCCCAGCGCGGCACAGCACCCATCGCGGCCATGTCCGAGAGATTGACGGCCAGCGTCTTGTGCCCCAGAAGATAGGGGTCTGCGTCCGCAAAAAAATGCGTGCCGCACACCAGCATGTCGGAAGACACCGCAAGCGCCTTGCCCTCGTTTATGCGCAAGAGCGCCGCATCGTCTCCCACGCCCAGCAGCGCGGAAGGCGTGAGCCTCGTGAAATGGCGGCGGATCAGATCGAATTCGGAGGTCATGAAACCGTTGCGGGTCGCGCCGGCCTAGCGCCTGTCGTTTGCAAACTCGACTGCGCGCACCTTCGGGGCAAGCTTGTCCAGCACGCCGTTGACATACTTGTGGCCGTCCGTTCCGCCGAATGTCTTGGCGAGTTCGACCGCCTCGTTGATGACGACCTTGTATGGCACATCAGGCTGATGGGCGAACTCGAAGGCCGCGATCAGCAGCACCGAATACTCGACCGTGCTGAGCTCCAGGAGCGCGCGATCCAGACAGGGCGCAAGTAACGCCTCCAGCGCCTCATGCTGGGACAGCACGCCGCGCAGCAGTTTTGCATACATGCCCTTGTCGTACCGGCCCAGGTTCGTCTCGGCCTGCAAGTGCTTCTCGATATCCGACACCTGTGCACCCGACACGCGCCACTGATAGACTCCCTGCATCGCAAGTTCGCGCGCGCGGTGGCGCGGACTCTTGTATTGCTCGCCTTTGGCCTTGCTCATGCCAGACCACGCAGCAGATTAATCATTTCAATCGCGGCCTCTGCCGCCTCCGCACCCTTGACGCTGATGCGCGCCAAAGCCTGATCGTCATTTTCCGTGGTCAGGATCGCATTGGCGATCGGCACGCCACAGGAAAGCTGTACATCGGTGACGCCGCGCGCAGACTCGTTGGACACCACCTCAAAGTGATAGGTATCGCCGCGTATCACCGCACCCAGCGCAATCAGCGCATCGTATTTCTCGCTGTCCGCCATATGCAGCAGCGCCAGCGGTATCTCCAAAGCACCCGGCACGGTCGCAAGCGTGATGTCGTCCTCGGAAACGCCAAGCTGCACGAGGCGCGAACGGCAGGAAGCCAGAAGCCCCTCGCATACTTCCGGGTTGAAGCGGCTTTGCACGATGCCGATGTTGAGCCCCTTGCCGTCCAGATTCTTTTCGATTTCCTTCATTGTCCTGCTCCTTGTTCGTGGTTCGCATAGCCCACCACTTCCAGTCCGAATCCCGCCATGCTGGGCATCTTGTGCGGCGTCGAAAGCAGGCGCATCTTGCCCACGTTGAGATCGCGCAGGATCTGCGCGCCTATGCCATAGCTGCGCGGATCCCAGTGCTGCTGCACGCCCGTATCCAGGGTTGCGCGAGAGAGTAGGTCCTGCGGCGTCTCGCCGCGATGCAGCAATACCAAAACACCCGCTTTTGCCTCGCTCATTTTGTTCATGGCCTCATGCACGCTGGTCGAATGCCCAGGCGAGCCCTGCTCCAGAAAATCCATCACCGAAAGCGGCTCATGCACGCGCACCAGCGTCTCCTGCTGCGGTTCTATCTCGCCCTTCACCAGCGCAAGGTGGGTGCGCTGCGTGGTCTTGTCCACATAGACCATCAGGTCGAATTCGCCCTGCACGGTCTGAACCAGGCGCCGGGCGACCCGCTCGACCAGCTTCTCATGGCGGCTGCGATATTCGATCAGGTCTGCGATCGTGCCGATCTTCAAACCATGCTGCTTCGCATATTCGATCAGATCGGGCAGGCGCGCCATCTCGCCGTCGTCCTTGAGTATTTCGCAGATCACCGAGGCAGGCGTCAGCCCCGCCATCTTCGCCAGATCGCAGCCTGCTTCGGTGTGTCCTGCGCGCACCAGCACGCCGCCATTCTTCGCGCGCAGCGGAAAGATATGGCCGGGCTGCACGATATCGGAAGGTTTTGCATTCCTGTCCGACGCAACGAGCACCGTGCGCGCGCGGTCTGCCGCCGAGATGCCTGTGGTCACCCCGGTTGCCGCCTCGATCGACATCGTGAAATTGGTCGCCAGCTGCAAGCCGTTTTCCTGCACCATCAAAGGCAGGTTGATCTGCTTGCAATGCGCCTCGGTCAGAGTCAGGCAAATCAGGCCGCGGCCATGACGCGCCATGAAGTTGATCTTCTCGGGTGTAGCGAATTCCGCTGCAAACACCAGATCGCCCTCGTTCTCGCGATCTTCCTCGTCCACCAGGATGACCATGTTGCCACGGCGTATTTCTTCGACGATTTCCTGTATGGGTGCTATATCTGTCATCATGCGTAACCTTAACAATAGTTTGCCATTCTACCATTTGCCCGCAGCCCATGAAGAAACAAAAATACTGGTCCGCCAAGGTGGGCCAAGAAAGCTCGGCACTGGACCTGGAAGCGGGCGTTTTCACCTGGAAGGATCCCCTGCTCATCGCGCAGTCGCTCAAGCGCTCGGCGGATTCCAGCGCGCGCCGCAAGGCAGGTCCGTTTCGCTCTGCGATGTCCATGCTGGTCTTCTACATCAACCGCGCCGGCAGGAATCTGGACGGGGACCAGAGGCGCATATTGGAACAGGTAAAGATCGAATTGCACGCGCTGTATGGACGGAACTAAACGGGTACTGCCGACTATTCCCCGCCCGCCGTCATCATGCGTTCGACATAGCGCGCGATCAGGTCGATCTCGAGGTTCACCTTTGATCCCGCCTTCAGTTCGTTGAGCGTCGTCGCATCCAGCGTGTGCGGGATCAGGTTCATCTCGAATTCATCCCCCGCGACATGGTTGACCGTGAGGCTCACCCCGTTGACGGTGATCGATCCTTTCACCGCGATGTATTTTGCAAGATGATGCGGCGCACGCACGACCAGCCGCCAGCTCTCGCCGATGTCGTTGAATGCAACGACTTCCCCCACGCCGTCCACATGGCCGCTGACCAGATGCCCGCCCAGCCTGTCCGAGAGCCTCAACGCCTTTTCCAGGTTGACGTGACCGCCCTGCATGTCGAGCCCCACCGTGCAGTCCAGGGTCTCGCGCGACACATCCGCGATGAACGTGCGTCCTTCGATTTCAACAGCAGTCAGGCATACGCCGTTGACCGCGATGCTGTCCCCGATCTGCACATCATTCATGTCCAGAGATTCCGCCGCCACGGTGAGCCGCAGGCCGCCCATGCGTTCCTCTGCCTTCGTGATCAATCCGACATCCGCGATGATTCCGCTAAACATGCTGCACCTCCGTCGTGATACGCAAATCATTGCCCACCTGCCGCACATCCTTCCACTTAAGAGCGATGCGCTGATCCAGGCTTGTAAGTTCGCCCAGGTCTGCGATGCCGCGCGCCATGTCGCCAAGCAGCGAAGGTGCGACATAAAGCAGCAGTTCGTCCACCAGTTTCTCCCGAAGAAGCGCGCCATTGAGCACGGCTCCCGCCTCCACGAGCACCTCGTTGCAGCCTCTCTCCGCCAGATCGCGCAGCACGGCTCTCAGATCCACGCGCCCGCCGCCATCGGGCAGCACCACCACTGTTGCGCCTTTTTCCGCCAAGCTCGCGATCTTCTCCTGATCCGATATCGCACTGTAGACCAGCACACCGCCCTCCAGAATGCGCGCATTCACCGGCATGCGCAGATTGCTGTCCAGCACCACGCGCAAAGGCTGCCGCCCGCATTCGATGTCGCGAACGGTAAGCCTCGCATCGTCGGCAAGCAGGGTGCCTATGCCGGTCATCACCGCGCAGGAACGCGCGCGCCAGCGCTGCACGTCCAGCCTCGCATCAGGCCCTGTGACCCACTGGCTCTCGCCGTTGGAAAGCGCGGTGCGCCCATCCAGGCTCATGCCTATCTTGCTGACGACCTTCGGCATGCCGCGCCTCATGCGGGAAACAAATCCCGCATTCAATCGGGCGGCAGCAGCTTCCATCAGCCCGCATTCGACGATGACGCCCGCCTCTCTTAGCCTGGCAATCCCGGACCCTGCAACCCTGGGGTTCGGGTCTTCCATCGCCACAACCACCCGCGCCACGCCGGCTTTGATCAGCGCATCGGCGCAGGGAGGCGTCCTGCCGAAATGACTGCAAGGCTCGAGCGTGACATAGGCCGTAGCCCCTCTCGCAGATTCCCCCGCCTCGTTAAGCGCATGCACCTCGGCATGAGGCTCTCCCGCTTTCCTGTGCCAGCCGCTGCCCAGCAACTTTCCATCCTTCACCAGCACGCAGCCCACACGCGGATTGGGCGTGGTGGTGCACAGCCCTTTTTCCGCGAGCCTCAACGCCTCGCCCATCCAGCAATGATCTTCCGCGCTGTACATCAGCTCTCGCTCGAAGTCCGGCGCACCGCCTTGATGGCCTCGGTGAAATCGCCCACATCCTGGAAGCTCTTGTAAACGGACGCAAAACGGATATAGGCGACCTTGTCCAGCTTCAGGAGTTCCTGCATCACCATCTCGCCCACCTGCCTCGAGCCCACCTCGCGCTCTCCAAGCTGGAAGAGCTGCTGTGTGACGCGGTCGATTGCGGCCTCGACGGCCTCGGTCGAGACAGGCCGCTTGTGCAAGGCGCGCTTGAAGCTGGTGCGCAGCTTGCCTGCATCGAATTCGCTTCGGGTCCCGTTCTGCTTGACCACCTGCGGCATTCTAAGCTCCACCGTTTCATAGGTGGTGAAACGCTTGTCGCAGGACATGCAGCGGCGGCGACGGCGTATGCTGTCACCCTCCTCGCTTTCGCGGGTATCCACCACCTGGGTGTCCGGACCTTTACAGAATGGGCATTTCATAAAGTGAGGAGTGAGGATTGAGGATTAAGGATGGAGAACCGGACCGAAATTCTTTCCTCGTTCCACGCTCCACAATCCTCGCTCCTCAATCCTGCCTTAGCCATATACCGGAAATTTTGTGGTCAGCTTCTTCACCTCGGCCACCACGCGCGCGATCACTGCATCGTCGTTCGGTGCATCCAGCACATCCGCGATCAGATTCGCAAGCAGTTCCGCCTCGAGCTCCTGAAAGCCGCGCGTGGTCATCGCGGGGCTGCCGATGCGGATGCCTGAAGTCACGAACGGTTTCTGGGGGTCATTCGGGATCGCGTTCTTGTTGACCGTGATATGCGCGCGGCCGAGTGCTGCTTCGGCATCCTTTCCGGTCAGGTTCTTCGCCTGCAGATCGACCAGGAACACGTGGCTGTCTGTGCGTCCGGACACGATGCGCAGTCCGCGCTCCTGCAATACGCGCGTCATCACGCGCGCGTTCTCCACGACCTGGCGCTGGTATAGCTTGAATTCATGGCTGGCCGCTTCCCTGAACGCGACCGCCTTGGCCGCGATCACATGCATCAGCGGACCGCCCTGAAGCTGAGGGAAGATCGCCGAGTTGAGCGCCTTTTCGTGTTCTGCCTTGGCCAGTATCAGCCCGCCGCGCGGACCGCGCAGGGTCTTGTGCGTGGTGGTGGTCACGAAATCCGCGATGCCGACAGGACTGGGATAGACGCCTGCGGCGATCAGGCCCGCGTAATGCGCCATATCCACAAAAAGATAGGCGCCCACGCTGTCCGCGATCTGCCTGAAGCGCTTCCAGTCTATCACCAGCGCATAGGCCGATGCGCCCGCAACGATCATCTTGGGCTTGTGGAGAGTTGCCAGCGCCTGCACCTGATCGTAGTCGATCTCCTCGTTTGCATCGAGCCCGTACTGGATAGCGTTGTACAGCTTGCCACTGATGTTCACCGTCGCGCCGTGCGTGAGGTGCCCCCCGTGCGCAAGACTCATGCCGAGTATCGTGTCTCCCGGTTTCAGCACCGACACATAGACCGCCTGGTTGGCCTGGGAGCCCGAATGCGGCTGCACGTTCGCATATTCCGCGCCGAACAGCGCCTTTGCGCGATCGATCGCGAGCTGCTCTGCCACATCCACATATTCGCAGCCGCCGTAGTAGCGCTTGCCGGGATAGCCTTCCGCATACTTGTTGGTCAGCCTGCTGCCCTGCGCCTCCATCACCGCCGGGCTGGTGTAGTTTTCCGATGCAATCAACTCGATGTGGTCTTCCTGGCGGCGGTTTTCATTCTGGATCGCGACCCACAATTCCGGATCGGTGACGGCGATGGTGTTTTTGCTGGAGAACATGGCAGCCCCTGAAATAGAAAAGCCGATTCTACCATGCAGCGACGGTGCGCTGCTGATCGCTCAGATGTTGAAATGCGCAACGATGGGCTTGAAAGACGTGACGACCTCGGGTTTGCCCAGGTGATAGCCCTGCGCATAGTCTATGCCATATGCGCGCAACAGTTCCATCGTCGCCCCGTCCTCCACGAATTCCGCAACGGTCTGCTTGCCCAGCGCATGCGCGATGTCGTTCATGGCCTTCACCATCGCCTGATCGACCCGGTTGCCGGCCATGTTCCTAACGAAACGCCCGTCTATCTTCACGTAATCCACCGGGAGATCGCTAAGGTAGGCAAAGGACGACAGGCCGGAACCGAAATCGTCGAGCGAAGTCTTGCAGCCTATCCGCTTCAAGCTTGAGAGGAAATCAACCGCAAGCGACATGTCGGCGATCGCCGCCGTTTCGGTGACCTCGAAGGTGAGCGATCCAGGATCGAGCCCGCTGCTGTGCAGCGTTTCGTGTATCAGGTCATAGACGCCGCGATCCGAGAGTGTCTGTCCGGAGAGATTGATCGCATAGCGCATTTCCGGTTGACTCTTGCGCTGCTCGATCAGCGTCTCGATCGCATTGACGATCACCCATTTGTCGATTTCAACGGCCAGGCCGAAGCGCTCTGCCGAAGGCAGAAAGGCGCCCGGCATGATCAGGTTGTTGTTCTCGTCCAGCATGCGGATCAACACTTCATGCGATTCGATCGCGCCGCTATGCGTGGTCACGATGGGCTGGCAGGCCAGCGCAAAACTGCCCCGCTCGACCGCCTCCTTGATGCGCCTTGACCAGCCCATATCCATGGACATCGCGGCGACATCCGCCTCGTCCGTCTTGCTGAACACATGCACCCGGTTTCGCCCGCCGCGCTTCGCGAGATGGCAGGCAATGTCCGCATGGGACAGCGATTCCGCAGCCGATCTCGTTTGCTCGGTAATGATCGCAACGCCGATGGAACAGCCGATATCGACCTGCTCCGCGCCCTGCTTGAATGGATAATCGGCGAGCGCCTTGCGGAAGGATTCCGCGGAATTGTATATCTGTTCTTCCGGAATGTTATAGAGCAGCACCGTGAATTCGTCGCCGCCCAACCGGGCTACGAGATCGCTCTTGCGCGCGCGTTTGTTGAGTATCGTGCTGATCTCCATCAGCAGCCTGTCCCCCGCGCCATGCCCCATGGTATCGTTCACATATTTGAAGTGATCCAGATCGATGTAGAACAATGCGCTGGTCTGCCGCGTGCGCCTGGTCAATTCCACCAGACGTTCAAGCGACTCCTGGAAGTAGCTGCGATTATAAAGACCGGTCAACCCGTCGTGCTCTGCCATCGACCTCAGATGTTCCATCAGCGCCTTGCGCTCGCTGATATCCTCTGCCAGCGCGGTGTACATCTGCAGGTCTTCGAGAACGACCTCGCTGATCTTTAACGCCATGTGGAAACTCACGCCATTCTTGCGGCGCCCCATGACCTCGCCTTCGTGGCCGACGAGCTGCGCGATCTCCTTGCTCATGAAACGCTCGAGGCGGTTCTCAGCTTTGCCCTGCCGTGATATCAGAAGCGTGATTTCGCGCCCTATGATCTCGTGTTCCTCATAGCCGAAGAGCTGCTCGGCAGAACGGTTGAAGCTGTGTATGATGCCCTGCTTGTCGAAGGTCACGATGCCTTCCGCCGCATTGTCCAGAATCGCGACATAGCGCGCCTCGCTCGCCGCAATCTGCCTGTTTCTTGTCACCAGCTCCTGGCGCATCAGCTCGAGATCGTTTCCGAGCCCGGATATCTCCGAGATATTGCTCTCCACGTTCAGCGCATGATCCATCTTTCCTGAAGCGATCTGCCTGCACGCCTCCTGCAGCAGTTTGATCGGCTTGATCAGGCGCATTGCGAGCGATGCGACGATCAGCGTGAGCGCCCACATGTAGACCAGCGCGAAGACGATGCTGCGATGTATCATGTGGCGGGCCTGCTCATCCAGCCTCGTCTCGTCATAGCCCATCTTCAGCATGCCGACGATCTGGCCCTTCATATTCCTGACGGGCTCGGACAGGTAGTACACATGGTCATTGTTTCCGCCAAACGCGGTATCCGGCGAGAATTTCAGGCCGGCATCCCTGGCCATGCTGAACTTTGCGGCGCCATTCGATCCGGTCAGATCGACATATACCACCCCGTGCGACTGTATCATGTTGTTGAACATGCTCGCGACCGCCTGCTGGTCCGGCTCATGTCCCAGCATCTCCGCCAGAGAGCGGGTCTCTTCGTGGATGTTCTTTATGAAGAACTCCTTCTGCACATTGATCGACACATAAAGAATGCTCGCCAGCAGCAGCGTGCCGAAGATCAGGGTCAGCGCCACGATCGAGACGACCATCTTGCCCAACAGACTGCGCATGAACACGCTCACCGGGCGTTCCGGCACTCTGGGTGGAACAGGAACAGGGGGCATGCCCTGCTCCCGGGACACTTCTTCAGTCAATTCCTGCCGCCTTGAGCACGATCTCCAGAGGACAGACCTTGGTGAACGCGCTCTGGAAAAGGTTGAATCCGATGAAAATCGCAAGCCACAACCAGTTGACATCCAGGAACACCGGACTGCCCTGCATGCCGAGCGCTACCGAAAGCAGGACAAAAAAACCCGCCACCATCCGGACTATGTGTGTTGCCGTCATACCCTCCCCCACTCTTCTTATTGGTAATATCTTTATGACAAGATCATACGATCGCCGAAATGGAAATGCAAAGCGGCCAAGCCTTCAGTTGCCAACGAAACGGTAACAGTTTCTACCATTATGCTTGGCAAGATACATCGCGGCATCGGCAATCTTGACCATCTGCTCTGCGGTCTCTCCGTTGTCGGGATAGAGGGCGATGCCTATGCTGACGCTCACCGAGCACTCCTTCCCGTTCAGCATGAAAGTCTGCGAGATCGCTTCGATGATCTTTTTGGCCACACGGTCTTTGCTGTTCGCGGCTTTCACGTTGCACAGTATCACCGTGAACTCGTCCCCGCCCATGCGCGCCACCGTGTCGGAAACGCGCACGCAGGAGTTTATCCTTCTTGCCGACTCGCACAGAAGCGCATCTCCGACATCATGCCCGAAGCTGTCGTTGACCTGTTTGAAACCATCCAGATCGAGATAGAGGACGGCCAGCGATTCCTTTTCGCGGTTCGCCCTTGCGATCGCCTGATTCAGGCGGTCATAGAACAGGATGCGATTGGGAAGGCCGGTCAGGGAATCGTGGTGCGCCAGCTCCGTGATCTTTTCGTTGGTTTTTTTGAGGCGCGTCAGAAGATTCCAGATGAAGCGCGCCTGGAATCCGCCTATGATATTTCCGCTGCCAAGCCGGGATTCGACGTAATCCGTGATGCTGTCATCGCCTGTGAGATTGAAGGCGAGACAGGGGGAGCTTGCCTCGACCGCCTGAACAAGATCGGTGAAACCCGGGATGCCCAGCTTCTTCGCGATGATCAGCGCAGGCGCCTCCTGATTGACATCGACGATGCCGACAACTTTTATCCATGGATCATCGCTGAACAGTTCGAGCATTGCGGAACCGCCGCGGCCGGCGCCTATGACGAGTACTCTTTGCACCTTCTGGGACTTTGCTGCCATCACATGCCTCGCGGTAATGCCATGCGCCCGATCATATCATTTTCAGGCGCAGTCATGGCAACCATTCTGTCAGCTTCCCGCCACCGTCATGCCCTCGATCAGGATGGAGCCGCACTGGCGAGAGCCCTGCACCAGCACATCCTTGCCCACCGCCACGATGTTGCGGTACATCTGTTTGAGATTGCCCGCGATGGTGACCTCATGCACCGGATACTGTATCTCTCCATTCTCGACCCAGAATCCTGCAGCGCCGCGGGAATAATCCCCGGTAAGCGTGTTGACCCCCTGCCCCAGAAGCTCCGTGACCAAAAGCCCACGGTTCATGGTCTTCAGCATTCCTTCCAAGTCGAGTTCTCCCTGGCCCGAGGGCTGCATGATCAGGTTGTGGTTGCCCCCGGCATTGCCCGTGGTCTTGAGTCCCAGCTTGCGCGCGGAATAGCTGCCCAGAAAATATCCCTTGAGCACGCCGTTTTCCACGATGTTGCGGCGCAAGGTCTTCACGCCCTCGTCGTCGAAGCTACCCGAGGCAAGTCCCCTCGGGATGTCTGGCATGTCGGCAATGTTCACATGCGAGGAAAACACCGGCTGATCCAGAGAATCGAGCAGGAAGGAGGATTTGCGGTAGAGGCTGCCTCCGCTTGCCGCATTCACGAAATGCCCCAGAAGGCTGGTAGCCACGGATGATGCGAACAGCACCGGCGCCTGCATCGTCTCCATCTGGCGCGCCCCCAGGCGGCGCACGGTGCGCTCGGCTGCAATCCGCCCCACCTCTTTCGCGCTTTGCAGATCCGCCGCAGACCGCGCGACGCTGTACCAGTAATCGCGCTCCATCGCCTCATCCTGCTCCGCGATCACCGAGCAACTGATGCTGTGGCGCGATGTGGGATAGCCGCCGACAAATCCCAGGCTGTTGGCGAGCACGAATTGCGCCTCGTGCACGTTGACCGTGGCGCCTTCGGAATTATTGATCCGGGAATCCGCATCCAGCGCGGTGCGCTCGCATTCCCTGGCCAGCTCGATTGCATCATCCACCGGCAAATCCCAGGGATGGTAAAGGTCGAGATCGGGAAATTCGCGCGCCAGGTTCTCCTCTTCGGGCAGACCCGAGCAATCGTCAACCGCGGTATAGCGCGCGATCGACAACGCGGCATCCACGGTGTCTCTTATCGCCTGAAGGGAAAAATCGGAGGTGCTGGCATTGCCGCGCTTTTGGCCCAGATAGACCGTGATACCCAGCCCCTTGTCGCGGTTGTATTCTATGGTCTCCACTTCGCCCTGACGCACCGTGACCGCCTGCCCGAATCCTTCCGAGACTTCGGCCGACGCGGCACTCGCGCCCTGATGCCTTGCATAACTCAGCATCTCCTCTGCGATGTTGCGCAGATTGTCCGCAGAATTGGAGAAACGCTTCTGGGCTTGTATATCGTCGGGAATGGGTTTGTTCATGACTTCAAGCAGTGAAATGAGGAAAGGCGTTATCATAGCAGCATCTGAAAGCCACATTGCATGCCATGAACCACAAAGAAGAAAACGAAGAAATCCATTCCGCCGATCAGGCGATCGACGAGGATGAAGCGCCGGCATCCGGACATTTCGCACTGCACGAGGAAGAGGAGCTTCCGCCCAGCAAGACCAAGATCAAGAAACAAATGCACGACCTGCAGGATCTGGGGGCCGAGCTCGTCGCCTTGGGCCGCGACCAACTGGCGCAGCTCGACATTCCTGAAAACTTACGCGACGCAATCCGCGAGATGCACCGCATCAACAAGTTCGGCGCGCAGCGCCGCCAGATGCAATACATCGGCAAGCTGATGCGCGACGTCGAAACCGCACCCATCATCGCCAAGCTCAACGCATGGAAGGGCATCTCCCAGCAACACACGGGCTACATGCACCAGCTCGAACGCTGGCGCGAGAGGCTGCTCGAAGATGATGCAGCGCTCACCGATCTGCTCTCGAAATATCCAGAAGCCGACGCGCAGCGCCTGCGCACGCTGATACGCAACACGCACAAGGAGCGAGAAGCCAACAAGCCCCCCAAGCATTTCCGCGAGATCTTTCAGGTGCTGAAAGAGATCATTCCCGAGCCGCTCTAGCCATGCTCGAACACATCGTCTTCGAAACAGGAAAGCATCCAGAATACTGCGTCATCTGGCTGCACGGCCTGGGTGCGGACGGACAGGACTTTGCACCCATCGCGGAGGAACTGAATCTGCCAAAAGCAGTGCGCTACATCTTCCCGCATGCGCCGCGCCGCCCGGTCACGATCAACGGCGGCTTCGTGATGCGCGCCTGGTACGACATCGCAAGCGACCGCATCGATTCGGAGCAGGACGAGGAAGGCATACGGCAATCCGCGACCGAAGTAGTTGAACTGATCGAGCGGGAAGTCGCGCGCGGCATCCCGCATAGTCACATCTTTCTTGCAGGGTTTTCCCAGGGCGGCGCGATCGCGCTTTACACCGCGATGCACCTTGAAACGCCTCTGGTCGGTGTGCTCGCGCTCTCGACCTATCTTCCATTGGCCTTCAACGCTGAATCAGAGGCGACAGCCAACTCGCGCGACACGCCGATCTTCATGGCGCACGGCACATATGATCCCATCGTGCCGCACGCGCTGGGCAATGCATCGAAAGGGCATCTCGAATCGCTGGGCTATGCCGTGCAATGGAAAGAATATCCGATGCAGCACACGGTGGTCGAAGAGGAACTGCACGACATCGAGAGATGGCTCAAAGGCAGGATGAGCGATGATTGAGGCAACCCTGACGCAAGTCATAAAGCATCGAGAGGACTCTTCACCCTGCAGTCAGTGGCTCGCTTTGCACGGCTCGCCATTCGTGAAGTGATGCTTCACAACAGTCCCATCTTGTCGATGGGACTGATCACGCCTCGCCCACCCTTGTTCAGCACATGGGTGTAGATCATCGTGGTCGAAACGTCCGAGTGGCCAAGCAGCTCCTGTACCGTGCGAATGTCATACCCGCTTTCCAATAAATGCGTCGCAAACGAATGGCGCAAAGTATGTGTAGTGGCAGGCTTGGCAATATCCGCATTTCGCACAGCGACACGGATGGCACGCTGAAGATTCTGCTCATATATGTGATGTCGACGGTTTATTCCCGTTTCAGGGTCGACCGATAAATCCGGCGCGGGGAACACCCAGAACCAGCCCCAGGTTTTACCGGCATCAGGATATTTTCTGCTTAGCGCATCCGGCATTGCCACGCCTGGAACATCATTTTCTCTGTCCATATCGAATAAAACGCGCACCCTCTGCAAATGATCCCGCAGCGGCTCCACCAGGGTTTGCGGCAGCATCGTCACGCGATCCTTGCGCCCCTTTCCTTCCCGCACAAGAATCTCGTGACGGTCAAAATCCACATCCTTGACGCGCAGCCTGACACATTCCATCAACCGCAATCCTGTGCCGTATATCAGTCTTGCCATCAGCGAATAAATGCCGTCAAGGCATGCAAGAAGACGATGTACTTCATTGACAGACAAAACAACCGGCATCCTGACGGGAGGTTTCGCGCGCACCATGCCACTCATCCATGGAACCTCCAGGCCGAGAACTTCTTTGTAGAGAAACAGCAATGCAGACAAGGCCTGAGTTTGCGTCGAAGCTGAGACCTTGCCGTTGACTGCAAGATCAGTCAGGAATGCTTCCACTTCCGGCGCACCCATATCGCGATCGCGCGGATGTTTTTTGTGATAGAAGCACACAAACCGCTTGATCCAATTCGTGTATGATTGCTCGGTGCGCCGGCTATAGTGCTTCGCGCGGATATGTTGACGGACGACTTCCATGAGCATCGGTGCATGAGGTGCTGAGTATGCAGGAGGGCTTGACATGATAAGTTCCTCGCAGCTTATGAAATCAGTGGGTTGCAGTATATCAGGACGGCTTATACAGAACACCCTCCTGCATACATTTGAATAGTTCTGTCTACTTAACGTTAGGCTGTTATCTCTCCATAGAAGAAATTAGGAAACGATATGGAATCTAAAATTGTTGCTGAAGCTGCCCGCGCAACCCTTGATGGAAGCATTCCTTTTCCAGAGGTTGTACGCAGGTTGTTAGAAACAGGTGTCGAGTATTACCACGTCGATTATGTTGCACTGCAAAAGACCTATTACAGTGCTTCCGGCGAGATTATTAAAACCCCAATCAATTATGAGGACTTGCCTTCTGTTGCAAGTGAGTTCAATGCGGAAGCGCTTCGCGCCGCAATTCTCGACAGCCAGCAAAATGGTCAGCATTACCGCGATTTCACCAAACGGGCTATGAGTGCAGGCGTTCAGGGTTACATTGCGTTTCTATGTGGCAAGCGCGTCACTTATTGGGGGCGGTCTGGTGATCAGCATACAGAGTGGTTTCCTGGTGCAAAACCTCAAAAAGCCTAACATGGCGCTCAAAGGGACGCTCCTAACGTCGCGCCCCTTAGCTTTACGTTGGGCGTCACGAGAACCCTTATGCCGAGCAGCCTGAACCGCATTCTCCTCGGAGCATTGCTTGTCACACCAATTGCGGCGTGGGCATTCTTCAAGCCCGTACGGGTGTTCGCTCCTGAACTGGTCGGAGTTACATGCTCAGACAGTGGGGTGTGCGTAGATGCCCCCTCGCGCCTAGAGCAAGCCGCTGCACTTAGAGATGAGGCGGTTCGATTCGTGCAGGCCAACGTCGCCTCAGTTCGTTCTGTTCCCCGCATGATCTTTTGTTCCACCACGGAATGTGCCAGCTCATTCGGCCTCACCCGCCAAGCTGCATACAGTTTGAGCACTTATGGAATCATTGTTTCTCCACGCGGGTGGAAACCGTACTACGTTCGGCATGAACTCATCCATCATTTGCAGTGCGAACGCCTTGGCAGAACCGCGGAGTTGTTCAAGCCAAAGTGGTTTGTTGAGGGCATGGCTTACTCACTGAGCGACGACCCGCGCCATCCGTTATCCGAACCGTTTGAAGGCTATCGTGCAAAATTCGACGCGTGGCGTCTGAGCATAAAGGACGGTAACCTTTGGGCCGCGGCGGAGGGCCTGTGACGCCCAACCTTCCGGTCGAGCGGACCGCCCAACAGCTGCGCTGTTGGGTTCCCTCCGCGCTTCGCGCTCCGGCGGCCGCTCACCTACCACGTTGACGCTGTAGAAAAACCCCTTTTCGCTTTAAATCCGGACATAAATAATGC
>VFSW01001654.1_pt1 | contig 33918 bp, 32 predicted proteins | sample 5358111 | NCBI WGS metagenome assembly VFSW01 (sample SAMN11554181, study PRJNA540505) | mine drainage metagenome | isolation source: sediment from site ElyBrook_90M | place: USA: Ely Copper Mine, Vershire, VT | collected 2017
TCAGATACGACCAGCAGCCGCGCCCGGCTGTCATCGAGCATGAAGCGGTAGTCGTCCGGGGTGAGCAGCGTGTTGACCGGCACCGGCACGATGCCGGCCTTGATCGCACCGAGGAATGCGGTCGGCCAATCGATGCCGTCGAGCAAACAGACAAGGATGCGTTCCTCGCGGCGGATGCCGAGCGCGCGCAACACCTGGCCGAAGCCGTCGACGCGCGTTGCCAGATCGCCGTAGGTCCAGCCCTGGCGCTGATCGATATAGGCGAGCTTGCCGGCGCGGCCGGCTTCGAGATTGCGCTTGAGGATGTCGGCGGCGAAATTGTAGTCGCGCGGGATCGTATCGGCGGGCTCGCGCGGCGTCAGATTCGGCTGAGCGACATTCATCGCGGCGTTTCCTCGACGGGCAGCCTTGAGCTTTGCCCATTGCTTGCCCACGCTGAGCCATTATGCCGATGGTGCAATTTGCCGCAATCCGATAGTGCTGCGGCGTTATCCCAAACCGTCATGCCCGGCCTTGTGCCGGGCATCCACGTCTTGGAAACTAAACAGTCTGAAGGAAGTGAAAGACGTGGATGGCCGGACCGGGTCCGGCCATGACAAGGGCCGAGAGACAGTACCATGATTGTCAGCCGAGACCGCATCCTTACCACCCATGTCGGCAGCCTGCCGCGCAGCGAAGCGCTGAGCGAACTTCTGGTCCGGCGTGAAGCCCGCGAAACCTACGATCCGGCGCAACTCGACGCCGAGATGGACAAGGCCGTGAGGCACGTTGTTGCAAAGCAGAAAGACGCCGGCATCGACAGCGGCAACGATGGCGAGCAGCAGCGCGTCGGCTTTCAGACTTACGTGCCGCAGCGGATGTCGGGCTTTGCCGGTGAATCCAAACGCCGGCGCGGCCGGGATTTCGAGGAGTTCCCGGAGCTGGTGCAGTATCTCACGCGCCGCTTCCCGAACGTCAGCCGGCAGCAGAACGCGCCGGAAGCGCGGGGCGAACTGCATTATCACGACACTTCGGCAATCGAGCGCGAGATCGCGCGTTTCAAACGGATTGACGGCGAAGCCAAGCCATTCATGGAAAGCTTCATGACTGCGCCGTCGCCCGGCATCATCGCCTCGACCATGCTCAACGCTTTCTATGACACCAATGAAACCTACCTCGCCGCGATCGCCCGCGAGATGAGCAACGAATACATGGCGATCCACAAGGCCGGTCTGGTTCTACAGATCGACGCGCCCGATCTCGCCATGGATCGCACCATGTTCTACCGCGATGGATCGGATGCGGATTTCGTCAAAGCGGTCGAGCTGCACGTGGCGATGATCAACAAAGGCATCGCCGGCATCCCGCGCAACCGCGCCCGGCTGCATATCTGTTACGGCAACTGGGAAGGCCCGCACATTCACGACATCGCGTTGGAAAAAATCCTGCCCGCGCTCTACCAGGCCAATGTCGGCGCACTGTCGATCGAGTTTTCCAATCCGCGCCACGCTCACGAGTACGGCGCGCTCAAGCGCGTGCCGTTTCCGAAAGACATGATCCTGATCCCCGGGGTGGTCGAGTCGACTTCGAACTTCGTTGAGCATCCCGAAGTGGTGGCGCGGCGGATCGAGGAGGCGGTGGCATCGATCGGCGACCGCGAGCGTGTGGTTGCTTCGACCGACTGCGGCTTCGGCACCTTCACGCGGCGCGAATGGGTGATCGAGCCGGTGGTGTGGCTCAAGCTCAAGGCGATCCGCGACGGCGCCGACATCGCCTCGGCACGATTGTGGGGACGGAAAACCGCTGCGTAACGTCATTTGCCAACACGGAAATGACTTTCATGATCGATCTCTACACCTGGACGACACCCAATGGCCGCAAGGCTTCCATCGCCCTTGAAGAACTGGAGCTGCCCTACACCGCACACGCCATCGACATCGGCAAGGACGAGCAGTTTGCGCCGGACTTTCTCAAGATCAGCCCAAACAATCGCATTCCGGCAATCGTCGATCGCGACAACGGCATGAGCCTGATGGAATCGGGCGCCATCCTCATTTATCTCGCCGACAAGACCGGCCGGCTGATGCCGAAATCCGGCGAGGCCCGTTATCGCGTCTTCGAATGGCTGATGTGGCAGATGGGCGGCCCTGGTCCGATGCTCGGCCAGGTGCATCACTTCGTAAAGTACAACAAGGGCAAGGCGCCGTACGCGGAAGAGCGCTACCTCAAGGAAGGCCACCGGCTTTACGGCGTGCTCGATCGCAGGCTCAAGGACCGCGAATTCGTCGCCGACGCTTACTCAATTGCCGACATCGCCATCTGGCCATGGATTTCGCGGTTCGAATGGCAGACCATCGACCTCAACGCCTATCCGCACGTCAAGCGCTGGTACACGACAATCGCCAACCGCCCGGCCGTGCGCCGCGGCTACAAGGTTCCGAAGGACGTCGGCGAGATCCCGATACCGTGAGGCTGCGCCAATTCGGGGACTTAGTTAGCTATAATTCAAGCTTTAGTGCCGCGCGAAAACGCGGCGCAGCGACCAGGGGGACTACGCCATGGACGATATCACCCGCGACCCGACGACGATCCGCGCCGAAGACGTCAACCCGCGCTACAACTGGGGCCGGCATCTGCCGGTGCTCGGCACCATGGGCGTCGATTTTGAGGAACGCGTCGATTACCGGCGCATGCACCGTTACCGCCTCGCCCGCGCCCGAGCCGCGCTCGAAGCCTCCGACCTCGGCGCTCTGCTTCTGTTCGACGACAACAATGTCCGCTACGTCACCTCGACCAAGATCGGCGAGTGGGCGCGCGACAAGCTTTCGCGCTGGGCGCTGCTGCCGCGCGGCGGCGATCCGATCCTGTGGGATTTCGGTTCGGCCGCGGTCCACCACCGGCTTTATTCGCCGTGGCTCAAGCCTGAGAATTGCAAGGCTGGTCTGGTCGGCTTGCGCGGCACGGTCGATCCCGCCTTCGGCCTGATGAAACATCATGCCGAGGAGATGGCCTCGATTCTGAAATCCGCCGGCGTCGCCAAAATGCCGATCGGCGTCGATATCATCGAACCGCCGATGATGTTTGAGCTGGAAAAAGCCGGGCTCAAAGTGAAAGACGGCCAGCAGATCATGCTCGAAGCGCGCGAAGTAAAGTCCGCCGATGAGATCGCACTGTTAAACCGCGCCGCGGCCATGGTCGACGGAGCCTATCAGCTGATCGACGAAAAACTGAAGCCCGGCGTGCGCGAGAACGACATCGTCGCGCTGGTCAACGAGTTCCTGTACCGCCACGGCTCCGACGACGTCGAAGCCATCAACGCCATTTCCGGCGAGCGCTGCAATCCGCACCCGCACAATTTCACCGACCGCATGGTGCGTCCCGGCGACCAGGTGTTCTTCGACATTCTGCAAAGCTTCATGGGCTACCGCACCTGCTATTACCGCACCTTCAATGTCGGCCGCGCCACGCCGTCGCAGCGCGATGCGTACAAAAAGTGCCGCGAATGGCTCGATCTCGCGATCGACCTGATCAAGCCGGGCGTAACCACCGACGAGGTGTGCAGCGTGTGGCCGAAGGCGCAGGAGTTCGGCTTCCCCGACGAACTTTCCGCATTCGGCCTGCAGTTCGGCCACGGCCTGGGTTTGAACCTGCACGAGCGGCCGATCATCAGTCGCGTGATTTCGATGGACCACCCGACCGTGATCAAGGAAGGCATGGTGTTCGCGCTTGAGACCTATTGCCCGGCAACCGATGGCTATTCGGCGGCGCGCATCGAGGAAGAGGTCGTGGTCACCGACAAAGGCCACACCGTCATCTCGCTGTTCCCGGCCGAGGACCTGCCGATCGCCGCCCGTTACTGAAAACAAGATTAATTTCAGTGTCTTATGCCGGTAGGGTTATTTCGATTGAGGCGTTTGTGCGGCGCACAAAATAGGTAGCTTTTGTTTCAAGTTCAGGCTACGCAGGCGCCTTCAAGCAAAAATGAGGGACCCGTCTGAGCATGAAAATGATCATAGCCGCGTGCGCGCTTGCCGGCGTTTGGACCACGAGCGCCGGTGCAGTCGATCTTGCCGAATTGGCGCCATGCAAACCCGCTGCAGCAAGGCTGTGCGACCATTCCGGCGGTATGACCTGGGATAATCTGCTCCGCTGCGGCGCGACGCTTGCCGCGCACAGCTGGCGCGTCAGCAGCGATTGCCGCGCGGTGCTCAGGAAATACGGACAACTGTAATCTGCCGATCGTCATTGCCTACATCGTTCGCCCCGGCCAAGCGCCGGGGCTTTTGCTTTTTTGGGCTCCGCGGCGACCGGCGCGCATGGGGATGAATGCGGGCCGGAAATCTGCTAGTTCCTTCGCAGCCAGATTGCCCCGGCCAGACAAAAAACGTCAGCGTCACTTTTGTGAGAGGGATCCCCATGTACGCCAATCTCGAACTGTTCATCGACGGCCAATGGCTCAACGGCGACGGCCGCGCCGGCGAAGACGTGATCAATCCGGCCACGGAAAAGCCGCTTGCGCGACTGCCGCATGCGAGCACCGCCGATCTCGACCGCGCACTTGAAGCCGCCAAGAAGGGCTTCGCGACCTGGCGCGCGGTTTCGGCGTACGAGCGGGCCAAAGTCATCCGCAAGGCCGCCGATCTGATGCGCGAGCGCTACGACGCGATCAGCAAGATCCTGGTGCAGGAACAGGGCAAGGCGTATCCGGAAGCGCGCGCCGAAGTGCGGACTTCGGCAGACATCATCGAGTGGTACGCGGAAGAAGGCCGGCGGGCCTACGGCCGCATCGTGCCCGGCGCGTTCAAGGGCATCCGTCAGATCGTGGTCCAGGAGCCGGTCGGTATCGCCACGGCGTTCACGCCCTGGAACTTTCCGACGCTGACGCCGGCCCGCAAGATCGGCGGCGCGCTCGCCGCCGGCTGCTCGCTCATCCTCAAGGCCTCCGAGGAGACGCCGGGCGCCTGCGTCGAGATGGTGCGCTGCTTTGCCGATGCGGGCCTGCCGCCCGGCGTGCTCAATCTCGTGTTCGGCGTACCGGCGACCATCTCCGAGCACCTCATCGCCAAAGATGAAGTCCGGAAGATTTCGTTTACCGGCTCAATTCCGGTGGGGAAACATCTGGCGGCGCTTGCGGCGAAGGGCATGAAGCGTGCGACCATGGAACTCGGCGGTCATTCGCCGGTGGTGGTGTTTGCCGACGCCGATCCGGAGAAATCCGCCGATACGATCGCGGCCTATAAGTACCGCAACGCCGGCCAGGTGTGCATTTCGCCGACGCGTTTCTACGTGCAGGAACCGGTGTACGACCGCTTCCTCAACCGCTTCACCGAATACGCCAAGTCCCTGAAGCTCGGCGACGGAATGGAAAAAGGCGTCGGCATGGGACCGCTCGCCAATGCACGGCGCATCGACGCGATGGAATCGTTCGTCAACGACGCCAAACACCGCGGCGGCAAGATCGCCACCGGCGGCCAGCGCCGCGGCAATCAGGGCTACTTCTATGAGCCGACGGTGATCACCGACGTGCCGGACGACTCCAAGATCATGACCCAGGAGCCGTTTGGCCCGCTGGCGCCGATCGTGCGATTCAAGACCTTCGATGAAGTCGTCGAGCGCGCCAACTCGCTGCCCTATGGGCTTGCGGCGTATGCTTTCACCGGGTCCGCGCAGACTGCGAACCTGATTGGCGACGCATTACAGTCGGGCATGGTGGGCGTTAACTCGATCGCCGTTTCGACGCCGGAGACGCCGTTCGGCGGCATCAAGGAATCCGGCTACGGCAGCGAGGGCGGCCTCGAAGGATTGCAAGCCTATCTGAACACCAAGTTCATTTCGCAGGCTTAGGAAAAACCGCGGTCGTCGCCTGGCCTCGTCAGGCGTGATCGAGCAGCCCGAAGTGCGGGCCGAGACGCCGCCGTACGCGGTTCATCGCGGCACGGGCGGTAAACGCATCAGCGGCGATCCGGGCCATCGGCGAAAGCTGCGACGGCCGCAGCATGAGGTCGCGCATCACTGCCCAGACGTTGGCGCGTCCATCCGGGCGCATGTTGATCAGGGCCGCGGGCGGAACGGTGCGGTGCGCCGGATCGACGACAACACGCGCCGCAGCGAAAGCAAGTTTATGCTCGCCGGCAACCCGCGCCACCATATGAGATTCCATATCGACGGCTACAGCGCCGGTGGTCCGGTATAGCTCGCGCTTTTCCGCCGGGTCGGCGATCGGTACATCGACGCCGAGAATTGGTGCGTGGATGGCGCCCTTGATCTTGCCAAAGAGCTTGCGCGACCAGGTCGCGTCGGTCTCGCGCACAGTCTCCGCCTCATGGATAGCGGAAGCGACCACCCAATCGCCGGCGCGCAGGTGCGAGGCAAGCCCCCCGGCGACGCCGAAGCTGATCATGCCGCGATAGCCTTGCCGGACGGCGGCATCGGCTACCGTCTCCAACTCGCTGCCGGCCGTGCGGCAAACGACCAGCACGCCGGGCCCGGCAGCGATCCGCGCCTCGAAGGCCAAGCCTACGAATGCGATGACAAGTCGTTTGGGATTTTCAACTGCAGCGTCCGGGACCTGATAGGTGGTGTCCGCGTCGCTTACGAGATCATCTACGAAAGTACCACCGGCATAGTCCAATTGGGATGCCATTCGAAGCCATTAACCCCCGCCTCTGTAGCCCAAGATAGCCCGGTCCCCGATCACGCGCCCCCTAGCGTGTCCTGCAGACGTCCTCGGCTTCATTCCGGCAAATCACCGAGCTTGCGTTAAATTCTACCACAAACCGTCGCCATTGCCATTGCTAAAATGCGAATGCCTCCAATTGATTGCGGCATATCGTGGAACTCTTCGATGGCTTTTTGACCGCGAAAATGCTTCTTCCTCGCCGCCTACAGGCACGATCGCCATGGATAGCACAGCACGTACCCTGATCACCGGAGCCACAGGACTGGTCGGGTCGGCCGTGGCGCGAAAACTCGTCGCCGAGGGCTTCCCGGTGCGGGCGCTGGTTCGATCGAACAGCCCGCGTTCGCAATTGGACGGGGTCGATCTGGAGTTCGTCGCCGGCGATCTGCGTGATGCCGAATCCGTGCGCCGCGCCATGGCCGGCGTCCGTTATGTTTTTCACGTGGCCGCCGATTACCGGTTATGGGCCCGCGACCCGAGCGAGATTTTTGCCGCCAATGTAGATGGCACGCGCATTATCATGCAGGAGGCAAAACGGGCCGGCGTCGAACGCGTGGTCTACACCAGCAGCGTCGCCACTTTGGGCCTGCCAGCCGACGGCAGCCCGGCGGACGAGACCGTTCCGCTCTCCGTGGACGAAGGGATCGGTCCCTACAAGCGCAGCAAGATTGCCGCCGAGCGCCTGGTCGAGGCGATGGTCGCCGACGACGGGCTTCCGGCCGTCATCGTCAATCCATCGACGCCGATCGGGCCGCGCGACGTAAAGCCGACGCCGACCGGGCGCATCATTGTCGAGGCGGCGCGCGGGCGCGTGCCGGGATTTCTCGATACCGGTCTCAATCTCGTCCACGTCGACGACGTCGCCGCCGGCCACATCGCCGCGCTCAAGCGCGGGGTGATCGGTGAACGCTACATTCTCGGCGGCGAGGACGTCTTGCTCGCCGATATGCTCGCTGAGATCGCACGCATGGTGGGCCGCCGGCCGCCGAGGCTGCGGCTCCACCCCGCGATGGTTATTCCGGTTGCCTATATTGCCGAAGCGACCGCCCGGCTCACCGGGCGCGAACCATTCACAACGCGAGACGGAATCCGCATGGCCGCTCACCGCATGTTTTTCACCGCCGCCAAGGCCGAACGCGACCTCGGCGTGCGCGCGCGGCCCTATCGCCAGGCGCTTGCGGACGCGATCCAATGGTTCGGCGCGGCCGGCTATCTGGATAAAAAGCGGAAGCGCAGAAGTTGACGAAATTGAGTTTCAGGTAGCGTCTGTATAACCGCCGATCGCGTAACCCGATGCACGCGCCGCAGCGATGCACGCGCTATCACACAGCGCGGCGAATTCCTCGGCATACCGATAACCGGGCGCCGCACCGGCGAAGGTGTTGGTCGTCGCCGGGTGCAGATAGATTTCGACCAAGCCGCCAGGCAGCCGGCCAAGCAGCCCGGCGAGCCGCTGTTGCGTCATCGCGCCGGACCACGCCAATCCGAACACAGCATCTGCGGTTACGAGACCGGCGTGGCGGATGCGCTGGCGCAGCCACGCGGCCCATGGCGCGACGATACGGCCGGCCTGACGTTGCGTGTTCGGATCGATGTCGGCAACGACGCGCCAGGGCTCGATTGGGACTCGCAGCGCCCGCATACCGTAGCGCTTTCCGACTTTGACGATTGCAGCCGCAATCACGGGATGAAGATGGAAGTGCCGGTGAGTATTGACGTGGTCGAGCGGCAAACCGGCGGCGGCGTAGGCGTCGAACTGCGCAACCATTTCCTTTTCAACTTGCCGCCGAAGCGACGGATGGAGCGCGATCTGTGCGCCATACCCGGCGAGATCGTTGCGCAACCATCCGCTGCCGTCGACCAGACCCGGAATCTCCATAGGGTCGAGCATCGGCTTGCCGTCGACCAGAACGACATGCAGTCCAACCCGCAGGTTCGGCAAGCTGCGCGAACGCCTGATCGCGTCGGCCGCCGCCGGACCGCCGATCATGAGGCTCGCGGCGCTGAGAATGCCGCGGCGGTGCGCTTGTTCGATGGCGGCGTTGACCGGCTCGCTCAGCCCGAAATCGTCCGCAGTAATGATCAGCCGATTCAGTGCGCCAGCTCCCGCCGTTCGCGCAGCAAGGAAGAAAACGCGAGGCCTTCGCGAAACCGGCGCATCATGACATCCGGACTGCGCACCATTTCTGAAATAATGGACGCAATCTTGGCCGCATAGAAGTAAAAACCACGATAGAAATCCTCGACGGGTTCGAAAATCTCGGTATCGCTAAGGTGGTCAGGTCTCCTGTCCTTCGATCAGGGTGCCGTCCGCGGTCACCCGGTAGTCGGCACCGCGCCAGTGAACCGTCGCCCCGAAGAAGCTCGTCACGTAGACCGCGAAAGCGATGAGATCGTGCACCGGAATGAGCCAGTAATTCTGCCGCGGCAGCCCAAACCGCCGTTCAACGCTGCGGCATAGCAGCACGCGCGCGAGCAACGCGGCCACGGCGACCATCACAGCAGCTTCGCTGCCTGAAAGCATGCCGAGAAGCGCGAGTGGCCAGGGATGGGTCACGATGGTGCCGGCGTAAGCGAGCGGGTAGATGCTCTTGATGGTGCGGCCGACCCGAATTTGATGCCGGACGAGCTGGCGCAGGCTCTCCTCAAAGCAACGATGACCGACCAGGAACGGCGCCGTGACCACGTCATAGCCCGCCGATCGCACCGCGAGACCCATCGCATGATCGTCGGCCAGCACGTCGGCAAAAACGCCGAAGCCGCCGATCCGATCGAGCATTGGCCGGCGCAGCGCAATTGTCGCGCCGCAACACGGTTTCGCCAGCCCAAGACTTACCGACGCAATCGCGTAGGGCAGAAATTGCGCGTTGATGGCAAGAGCCGAGAGGCGCGTCCAAAGTCCATCGCCCCCGATGCCGTAGTACAGGCAACTTACGGCGCCGACGCAAGGCGACGCGAGCGGCGCGGTCAACGTCCGCAAATAATCCGGTCCGACAACGATATCGCTGTCGGACATGACGAGCGTGCCGTGGCGGGCGCGCGGCACCATGTTGATCAGATTCGAGACTTTGCGGTTAACCCCGTGAGTGCGCGGCTCAACGACGAGCTCAATCTCTTTGTCCGGAAAACTTTGCACCGTCGCGCGCACGGCAGCGACCGCCGGCGAGCCGTTATGCCGCGTGCCACACAAAATCTGAACCGGAGCACCATAATCCTGCTTGCAGAAAGTCATGAGCCGCGCCGGCAATTCCGGTTCAAGATCGTGCAGCGGCTTAAGGATCGTTACCGGCTGTTCGGCGGCAAAATCGTCCGTCTCCGCGTGTGGAAAGGTGACTACGCACACCATTGCCGTCAGCGTGAAGAGACATCCGACGATGGCCGTGACGACACAAACGTCGCTAAGCGACAGCGCGAATGACACGGCGTGTGGAATACTCTCGGCAATAGTCATGACGAAATCCGCTGCGAATCCACCTCACCCAAATTCTCTTTCCAGGATTCGGCGCGACAGAAAGAGCGGCACCCGCACGCGCTTAAGCGTGTCGGCGCGCAGGGCGCCAGGATTGTGTGCAAGGATAATCAGCGAAATCAGGATGTTCTCCCCAAAGCGGTGCAACCGCGTGCCGATCGACAATCGCTCGGGCTCGGCGATGGCCTCAAAGCCGTAACGCGCCATGATCCGGGAAAGCTGCTCGCTTTGGGTTTTGGTGCCGGAAGGAGCGACGGCGCATATCACGGTGACGTCGTCGAATTCCGGCCGCGCGGCAAGGAAGCTTGCGAGTTCGCGGAGCGAAGTCGCTATCGCCCGCTGCATCCGGCGCGCCCATGCAATCGTCGCCCCGTTCCGGGGTACTGCGGGAATCTGTTCGTTCCAGAAGTGCAGCCGCGCAATGCGCTGACCGGCGTGTACGCGCGTGCCGTCACGCAACACGAGCGGCCGGCTGACGGTGCTGACATCGAGCCGAAACACGCACGCCGGATTTTGGGTATATTCAAATACGGCCTGACGGCGGCGCAGGCCTGCGTCAAGCGCGGCAACGGCCTCAGCCAGCCAACGATGGCTCCGCGGCGATCTTGACGCCTGTTCTGCGGAATCCCACACCGCCATTTAGCGGGTCTCCGCCTTCCTCAACCTCACCTACAACTCTGTGGCCCGGGCCAAGTTGCCGGCTTGAGTTATACTATAGCCGAATTTCCGCCGGCGTTGCGAGACCGAAGAGTCGCCGCTCGATACCGCCTTTGAGCAGCCGGTCCGTTCAGCCCGGCTCATCGCCGTAGATCGTCGCCAGCGTGCTCTTGACCACCAGCGCGACCGGCACGGCGAGGATTACGCCGGGTATCCCAAGCACGACACCGCCAGCCAGAAAACAGAAGATAATCAGCACCGGGTGGACATGCGCGGCACGGCCCAGAACCAGCGGGCCGACGATCTGGTCGATCGACAGCCGCAACGCGGTAGCATAGGCGGCATATTCGACGATGTTGATGATGCCGTTTGCCGTCCGCAGCGAAACCAGGCCGGCGAGAACGGCGGCCGCCGTCGGCCCAACCATTGGCACTGTCTCCAGAATGCCGGTCAGCAACGCCAGGAGCACGGCGTGTTCGATACCGAGAATAACTCCGAGGCCGATGTAAGCGGCGACGGTGGCATAGATCATGACGCCAATGACGCCGATGAAATAGTGCATCAGGACGGGATCGAGCCGCGCCCAGATGCGCGCCGCGAGCGGACGCCGATGCGGCGGCACGATCCAAAACAGCCCGTGCGCGACCTGCCTCCCGCTCACCAGAAAATAGAACAACAGCACAATCGTCAGAAACGCACCCATGGCGGCCGCCAGGCCGTAGCCGGTCAACAAAGCAATCTGGTCCGTCTGGCCGGCCCAATCGCGTACCCGCTCGAGGACCGCCTGGGCGATTTCACCGGCATTCATCGAGTAGCCGAACAGCGTAATCGACTGCTCGCCCATGGCCTGCCGGGTAAAGTTCTCCAACAACACCTGCAAATCTGAGGCGGTAGCCCGCGCCTCGTCGGCGAGTCGTTCGGCAGCGATCACAGCAACGAAAACGGAGACGCCGCACAGCACCAGAAATAGCGCGACCGCGAAGAATAGCCGCGGCCATCGCGTCCGCTGCTCGGCCCAATCCAGAATCGGCGTGCAGATATAAGCGACGATGCCGGCGAGCACGAACGGCAGCAAAATCAACTTGATGAAATACAGAAAGATCGCGAGGATGACGGCGCCGATCATAATGGCGCGGGTCTCGCCCGAGTCGAGAGGTCCCGCGACGCGGGCTCGCTCAGGGGAGCGCGCCTCCTCGCTGGTCCGCCGTACCGCCTTCATGAATAAATCCGGCCCTTCCAGAGCACGCGTCCGCTGCGGCGGCGGCGCACGCTGTCAAGAGCCATGAGCGCGCCGGCGGTATAGCCTAGCGGAAAGATCAGACCGTACCAGAACGGAATGCGAAAATAGAATGCGGCGGCGATATGCAAACCGATCGCGGCGCCAGAGCCGGCGACCGCGAGCGGCAACGCCAGCGTCGCATCGTTCACCTGCTGCCACCAACCTGCCAGCTCGATGAGCGGGACGACCAATGCCGCCCACGCCAAGGTCACGCCCGCCAGCGCGAGCGTCAGTGTGGCGGTCTGCCCGCCCAATGTATCGACGAGATTCTTGGCGAGCCCCGGCCATAGCGTCCGCCAGCCGGTATACATGCGCGTCGAAAGAAACTGCTCGCCGCCCATGAGTAAGACCGCTCGGCCGGATTGCTTGAGCCGCCTCGCAAACTCAAGATCCTCACAGATCGCGCGACAGACCGCAGCGTGACCGCCGACGGCCTCGTAACCGCCGCGCCGGACCAGCATGAACTGTCCGGTCGCGGTGACGTCATGGCCTGAACGCGCCTGGGTTTGCCGCAAGTCCTGAAGGAACGATAACAGAATGAGGCCGCACGGCAGGATGAGGCGTTCGGCAAAGCTTCGCAATTCCTGGCGCGGCGCCAGCGAGAGCAGATCGAGATGCCGGATCGAGGCCGCACGCACCGCGCTCGACAACGCGCCGGCCTGGGCCGTCACATCGGCATCGATGAAGCACAGCCATTCGGTTTGCGGCGCCGCCGCGCGCGCGCCTATCCAACAGGCATGCGATTTGCCGGTCCAGCGCGGCGGCAGCGACGGAGTTTGAATCAAAGAGATCACCGGATGCCGCGCGGCCAATTCGCGCACCACTACCGCAGTGGCATCGGCCGAATGGTCGTCGACCACCAGAATGCGGAGGCGATTGTGCGGATAATCCTGCGCCAGCAACGAACGCAGGCACGGCCCGATGTTGGTCTCCTCGTCCCGGGCCGGAATGATAATGGTGACGAACGGCGCATGCTCGGCAGTCGGAGGCAATACCGGCAGCAGGCGGGGCAGAAGCCCGCGTTGTTTGATGGCCCGCGCGATCAACCATGCGATGATCGCGAGCCATGCCGAGGATAACAGAAGCTCCACTGCCTTAACGACAAACAGATCCCAGCCAAAACAAGCTGCGGAATCAACCGTCGGAGGCGGATTTAAGTTCCGCCCCGTCTCACTTCCGCGCAGAGCATAGCTTATTTCGCCGGCGTCACCAGCGAATAGCGCTCGTCGGCGGCGAGACATTGAGCTTCGGGGAAGCCCAATTCCTTACGCACCATGTTGGTGCCGAGCACCAGCGAGACCATTTTGTAGTAGGCATGGCGGCGGCTCATGCCCTCCCGGCCCATGCCGCAATCGGACGAGATCACCAGCCGCTCCGGTGGAATATATTTGAGCGCGGCGCGGATTTGCGCCGCGACCTCGTCGGGGCTTTCGACCTGCAGCGTGTGGTGGTCGATGACGCCGATGGCAATCTTCTTCTCAGCGATGGTCTTGCCGATCGCTTCGAGGTCGATGCCGCCCGAACTCGAAGACTCGAACGTGATCACGTCGGCGTCGACCTTATTGTAGGTCTCGAGCGACGGCTTGTAGCTTTGCACCTTTGCGAACATTCGTTGCTGGGAGGGATTGCCCCAGCAGGAATGCGCCCACACTTCAGTCTTGGCACGCAAGCCTTTCACGGTGCGATTGAACACCTCGACCATCAATTCCGGCGTAATCACCTTGTCCTGGATGCCGCGCGCAGCGGCAAGATGTATCTGCGGCTCCTCGATCTGAATGACCGGGCAACCGGCATCGGCAACCTCATTATATTCTTCGTTGAAAGCATCCGCGATCGCGAGCATGCGCTCGGGAACGCTCTTGTAGTAGCGGTCCTGCGACGCAAAGGCGACGATCTCCGCCGACACCGCGCCGAATTTGACCGGCCGCGTAGTGAGCCGCTGCGCGGTTTTCCAGAGCGCGGTGTATTGCAGGTCGCCGCGTCCAACCGGCCCGATGATGACCGGCATGACCCGCGATTCCAGATAGTCGTGGAGGATATGGCCGCGCGGAAACCAAAGCCCGCCGCGCCCCGCCGGCGTCGGCCGCGGGTCGCCGCGCTCGTAGCCGCTCATGTGGTGAGGCGGATAGCTGGTCCAGCTTTGGCCGCCGACGTCATCGTCAAACCGGCAGTCGCCGTCGGTTACGATATCGAGTCCGGCCAGTTCCTGCTCGCGCAGATAGCAGCACAGCGTATCGACATACTGTTCGCGATACCGCCGGCTCACCATTGCATCGAGGAACATGCGGGTGCCGAGATTCTCCGTGTACCAGCTCGGCCGCGGCAGCGAGCCGGTAATCGTCGTCGGCAACATGATGTCCTTGGTGCCCCGATACATTTCAATGCCTCCCGGAACGAGCCGCAGCGGCCGTTCGATTGCGGTGCGAAGTCGGCGCTTTCTAAGCAGCAAAAAACCCTCACTGCAACAGCGCAAACCCCATCAGAGAAACGAACGACCAGATTGGGCGGTCGCCCCGCCGGTTCGTCGTCAGCGCCGGTCGTTGTCTAAGCCAAGTCCCAGCAGCGGAAGACTGCGACAGAACGCGCATCAGCTGCGCGCAGCAATGGGCGCAAGCCCTTTGACTCGTCGCCTCGCCCATCAATAAACTGAGCTAAATCCGCGCCCGACAAGCGGTTGGTGGGAGGGAGCATGTTCGGCACAAGCAAGCTTTTCCTTGCATTCACGACCAGCCTGGCCTTGGCCGCAATAGCGGCGGCTCCCGCTACGGCCGAGCAAGGCGTTACCGCAGATTCGATCACGATCGGCGCTTTCGGACCGATTACCGGGCCGGCGGCTTATATCGGCCTCGCCGGACGCGACGGCGCGGCCATGGCGATCAAGGAGATCAACGCCGCCGGCGGCATCAACGGCCGCAAGCTCAACATGATCTTCGAGGATGACGGTCATTCGCCCGCCAAGGCGCTCGCCGCGGTGAAGAAACTGATCGACGAAGACAAAGTGTTCATGCTGTTCAACGTCGCCGGCAGCAACGGCACCATCGGCACCATCGATTACGTCAAGGAGAAGGGCATGATCATGTTCGTCTCCTTCGCCTCGGCGCCGGGCGTGACCTGGCCGTTCGCCAAAAATCTGTTCCGCGGCGGCACCACCGAGGTGCCGCGTTACGGCGAACTCTATGCCGAATACATCGTCGACGGACTGAAGGCGCGGAAGATCGGCATCCTCAGCGGCCGCGAGGAATATCCAAAGAACGAAGGCGACGCGCTCACCAAGCAATTGCAGAAATGGTACGAGATCACCCCGGTGAAGCGGGCCGAGTTCAACATCGGCGACAAGGATTTCACCCCGCAGCTGCTGGAGCTGCAGCAGGCCAATCCGCAGGTGATCGCGTTTTTCGGCAATCCGGCCGAGGCGGCGATAGCGCTGCGGCAAGCGAAAGAGCTTGGCCTCAATCAGCAATTCTTCGTCGGCACCACCATGGTGGATCAGGGGCTTCTCAACGCTGCCGGTCCCGCCGCCGAAGGCGCGAGCGGCTTCGCCCTAATCCCGCTGCTGCCAGGTTCCAGCAATCCGGCGATGAAGGCCTGGCGCGCCAAATGGAGCGCCGAATATCCGAACCTGCCGGCCAGCAGGCCGAACATTTTCGATGTGCTGGCTTATTCCGATATCTACGTGCTGGCGGAAGCGATGCGCGCTGCGGGAAAGGATTTGACGACGGATCGGCTGATCGATGCGCTGGAGAATCTGCACGATTACCGCGTCGGCCCGATCGCGAGCCCGCGGAGCTTCGCCAAGATCCATCACATCGGCAACCTGCGGCTCCAGCCGATGCAGGTAAAGAACGGCGAATGGGTGCAAGTCCCGTGGGAAAGCAACCGGCCAAGCGATATCCTGCAGCGTTATCATTAATAGCTGCCCATCGGCGCGCGGCGATGAAACGCCGGCGGCGCGCGGCATCACACGTGACTTGAGCACATATGACTTGGCGCATCGCGTTGCAGCTCGCCCTGTCCGGGCTCAGCGTTGGTAGCATTTACGCAATTGTCGCGCTGTCGCTGGCAATCCCGTTCAAGGCGAGCCGGGTGCTGAACTTCGCCCAGGGCGAATTGGTAACGCTCGGCGCCTACATCGCGCTGGTGCTGAGTTCGTTTGGCCTGCCCTACCCGGTCATGGTGCCGGCCACGCTCGGCATTGCCGCGATATTCGGTGTTTTGATCGAGCGGCTGTTCATCCGTCCGATCGTCGGCGCGCCGGATTTTACGCTGGTCATTGCGACCTTCGCCATCGGCCTGATCATCAGGGCGCTCATTCGGATTCATTGGCAGGACAACGTGTTCTTCCTGCCCGCGCCCTACACCGGGCCCGCGCTTGCCGTCGGACCGCTGCGTGTCAACCCGAGTTATCTGGTCATCATCGCCGGCACCGCCGCGCTCGTGACTTTGCTGATCCTGTTCTTCCAGCAGACCCTGCTTGGCAAGGCGATGCGCGCGGTGGCCTTCAATCAGACCGCGGCCCGGCTGATGGGGATCAGCGTCGGCCGGGTATTCGCCTCAGCCTGGGCGCTATCGGCCGCCATCGGCGCGGTAGCCGGGTTGCTGCTTGCGCCGGTGGCCGGCATCAATCCCGAACTCGGGCATCTCATTGTCAAGGCGCTGATAGCGGCCGTGATCGGCGGCTTCGGCAGTCTCGGCGGCGCTGTGTTCGGAGGACTTCTGCTCGGCGTCCTCGAAACCTATGCCGGCGCCCTGTTCGGCGCGGCGCTGAAAGAAATCATTCCGTTTGCCATTCTGATCGCTTTTCTGCTGGTGCGGCCACAAGGTTTGTGGGGCGCGACGCAGGTTCGTGTCTAGCTCACGATGCGCCTTTCCCACGCCGCTATCGCCGTCGCCGCTGCAGGTTCGATCGCGCTGCCGGCCTTCGGCAGCAGCTATCAGATCTATCTGACCGAACTTATACTGATCAACATCGTGGCCGCCGTCGGTCTCAATTTGCTGACCGGCAATTGCGGGCAGATTTCGCTGTGCCACGCGTCGCTGATGGCGATCGGCTCCTACACGACCGCGTTGCTGACGACACGGCTTGCAATAACATATGCGCTGGCTCTGCCCGCCGGTGTGGCGGTGACCACGTTGCTTGGTGCCAGCCTCGGCTATCCGGCGCGGCGGCTCTCGGGTCTCTATCTCGCTTTGGTGACGCTCGGCTTTCTCGAAGTGGTGTCAATTGCGATCCAGGAATTTTCCGATCTGACCGGCGGCGTGCGCGGTCTCAAACTGGCGAAGCCGGAACTTGCCGGATGGCCGTTGAACGACAGCGCGCTGTATTTTTTTGTCCTCGCCATGACGGCTCTCGCCATCTACGCCGGCTGGAATATTCAACGCTCGCGCTACGGCCGCGCCTTCGATGCGGTTCGGCAAAGCGTCATCGTGGCGCAGGCGCTGGCGATCCCGCCCGGGCGCACCAAGCTGTTGGCATTTTCAATTGCCGCCGCCTTCGCAGGCCTCGCCGGCGGATTGTTCACGGCGGTAGTGGGCTTCATCGATCCGACCGAATTCGATATCTCGGCCTCCTTGCGCGATATCACTTTCATTGTTGTTGGCGGTCTCGGCTCGGTAGCGGGCTCCGTGGTCGGCGCAATCGTTTTGACGCTGCTGCCGGAGACGCTGCGCGGGGCCAAGGAATATGGCGACGTGGTTTACGGCGCTATTCTGCTCGGCGCGCTGGTGCTGGCGCCGAAAGGCATTGTCGGCTCGGTCGCAATGCTGCTCCGGCGCGGCGCCAAGGCCGGCGTGCCATGAGCTTGCTCTACCTCGATCGCGTCTCGGTCAGCTTCGGCGGCGTCGCCGCGGTGCGCGATGTCACCATTCACGTGGAGCCCGGCGAAATTCGTGGCCTGATCGGGCCAAACGGTGCCGGCAAGACTTCGCTGATCAACGCGATCACCGGCATCGTCCGGCCGGACGCCGGCGCGATCATGTTCGGCGGTGAAGACGTCACCGCCCTTTCCGCCGACATCATTTCTGCGCGCGGCATCGGGCGCACCTTTCAGCATGTCGAGCTGTTTCGCGACGGCACCGTGCTCGACAACGTGCTGACCGGTCTTTACCGCCATCATGTTTGTGGCATCGGTGCCGCCATCGCCGGTTTCGGCCGCGCCCGGCGCGTCGAGCAGGACATGCAGCAGGAGGCACTGGTGCTGCTCGAAGCTTTCGAGCTTGCGTCACTCGCCGCCGCACCGGTCAGCGACTTGCCGTTCGGTATCCAGAAGCGCGTCGATCTGGCGCGTGCCCTCGCGGTGCGCCCGCGGCTTCTCCTCCTCGACGAGCCGATTTCCGGCATGAGCGAGGCGGAAGCGGACGCAGCAGTCGCCACCATTCGCAAGCTGGCGCGCGAACGCGCCATTACCCTGTTCGTCGTCGAACACAATATGCGGGTGATGATGCGTCTTGCCGAACGCATCACCGTCATGCACCAGGGCGAAGTCCTCGCCGAGGGCACGCCGGCCGAAATTCGCGATCATTCCGAGGTCGTCGACGCTTATCTCGGCGAAGCGGACCAGCATGCTTGAAGTGCGCGACCTCGATGCCGGTTATGGGCGCGTGCGGGTGCTGCGCGGCGTGTCGCTCACCGTCCCCGCCGGCAAAATCGTCGCGCTTCTTGGCGCCAACGGCGCCGGCAAGACCACGCTGATGCGGGCGGTCTGCGGACTCGCTTCGGTTCAAGCCGGCACCATCACTTTGGCCGGCAAGGCGACGACCGGCCGCGCACCCGAAGCTTTGGTGCGGGATGGCCTGGTGCTGGTCCCGCAAGGGCGCCTCTTGTTTGGCGATATGACGGTGCGCGAAAATCTGGAAATGGGCGCCTTTACCGTAGCCGGCCGTGAACCCTGGGATGCGCAATTGTCGCGCGCCGAGACGCTGTTTCCGATCCTGCGCGAGCGCGCGCACCAGCCGGCCGCGCTTCTGTCCGGCGGCGAACAGCAGATGCTGGCGGTCGCCCGCGCGCTGATGTCGTCGCCGCGTTGTCTGTTGCTCGACGAGCCCTCGCTCGGACTTTCGCCCAAGGCGTTCGGCGCCATCATCGAGGCGATCCGCCACATCAATGCCGAAGGCATTCCGGTGCTCATCGCCGAACAGAATGTGCGCCGCATTCTCCGGTTGGCCGACTATGTTTACGTGCTGGAGACAGGCCGGATCGAGCTTGAGGGCGAGGGCAAACACCTGATGGCCGACGACCGGATTCGGGCGTCTTATCTGGGTATGGGGTGAAAATGAAAATCATCGATATGCACTCGCACTGGGGCACCAAGCGCGGCTATGTGCTGCAAACGTCCGAGGAGCTGGCGCAACAGCGCGCCACCTGGCATTCCGATCCGGACTACAAGACGGAAGACGAAATGGCGGCGTATTTCCGCGCCAACAACGTCCGCGTCATTCTCGATCTCGGCTTCTCAAAATTCCTGCCGCTCGACGAAATGCAAAGCCTGCACGATTATTCGTTCGCCACCGAGCGCGCCCACCGCGACGTTATCTTGGGACACTGGTTTCACATCGATCCAGGCATGGGCGCGGCCGGCGTCAAGGAACTGCGGCGTTGCATCGACAACCGCATCGGATTCGTCGGCTACGCTGTGTCGGCCTCTAGGTCGCCTCCGGGCAGCGATCCGTCCTACGCTCCGTTCTACAAATTGTGCATCGAGGCCGGCATTCCTATTCTGTTCTTCGTCGGCACCACCGGGCTGGGCGCCGGCCTTCCCGGCGGCGGCGGCGTCATTCTCGACAATTGCCATCCGCGCCATCTCGATCTGGTCGCGGTGCATTATCCCGAGCTGAAAATCATGGCCGCCCGCCCCGGCTGGCCATGGCAGACCGAGACACTTGCCGTGCTGATGCACAAGCGCAACATTTGGTACGAGCTGCACGGCTGGTCGCCGAAATACCACGCCGCCGATCTCAAGCACGATATTCCGCGGCGGCTGAAAGACCGCGTCATGTTCGGCGGCGACTATCCGCTGTTCGGCTATGAGCGCCTGGTGAAGGACTGGATCGGCGAAGGCTATACGCCGGAGATGCTGGAGAAGCTGTTTCACCGCAACGCCGAGGCGTTCGCTCAGACTCTGGGGCTGTCGTGGACCTGAAACTCAAGGACAAGGTTGCCATCGTCGGCGGCGCGAGCCAGGGCATCGGCTTCGGCATTGCGCGAACGCTCGCCGCCGAGGGCGTCAAGCTTGCGATCACCGCGCGCCGCGAAAAGCCGTTGCGCGAAGCGAGCGACATGATACGCGCGGAAACCGGCGTCGAGCCGCTGGCGCTGCCGGCCGATTGCCGCCGCGCCGAAGATTGCGCGGCGGTCGTGACTTTGACCACCGCTCATTACGGCGGCCTCGACATTCTGGTCAACAATGACGGCGCTCCGCCGCTCGGCGACCTGATCAGCTTCGATGACACCGCGTGGCATCAGGCGATCGAACGCAATCTGATGTACGTTGTACGGATGTGCCGCGCTGCGGTGCCGCACATGAAGGCGCGTGGCGGCGGCAGCGTGCTCAACATCACCGCGATCTCCGCCATCCAGCCAATTGCCGGCTTCGGTCTTTCGGTGGCTACGTGGGATGCGGTGATTGGATACGCCAAGACCTTGTCGCTCGAGCTCGCCGCCGCCGGCATCAACGTCAACACCATCTGTCCGGGCTACATCGAAACCGAGCGGCTGCAAAAAGTCTTCGCCGCCGACGGCCAGGATCCAAATCTGATGCGGGCCAAGCTTGCCAGCGAGATCGCGATGCAGCGCATCGGCACCGTCGAGGATATCGCGAACATTGTCGCCTTTCTGGTCTCGCCGCGCGGCGGCTATATCACCGGGACGGCGATTGCGGTCGACGGCGGCTTGTTCCGCGGCCTTCGCTGAGGGGAACACGATGGCCTACGTAAACATGGTCAAGCTCGAACTCGCGCAGCGTTATACGGCGTCGGGTTTGTGGACCAACAAGACCTTCTTTGAATTCATCGATGAGAACGCCGCGGCGCATCGCGACCGCGAGGTGTTCGCCGACGCCCGGCGCCGGATCACTTACGGCGCGCTCAAGGATGAAATCCTGCGCTGCGCCGAACTTTATCGCAGCATCGGCATCAAGCGCGGCGATGTGGTCACCGTGCAACTGCCCAACTGGATCGAATTCGCGGTTGCTTTCTTCGCACTCGAACTGATCGGCGCGATCGCCAACAAGGTCAATCCCGACTTCCGCGCCCGCGAGCTCGACTACATCCTGAAATTTTCCGGCAGCCGGGCTTACGTCTTTCCGCGCGAGTTCCGCGGCTTCGACTTTATGTCGATGGCTAGGGGTCTTCGGGATTCAGTGCCGGACCTCGCGTATTTGATCGTCGCCGGCGAAGCGGCCGACGGCATTCGCAGCCTCAACGAGCTGCAATCCTGTCCGCCGCTTGCGGCCGAGCATCGCGTGGGCATGGACCCCAACGAGGTCTGCCGCATGGCCTTTACCTCCGGCACGACCGGCGATCCGAAATGCGTGCTGCACAGCTTCAACACCACGATCTACGCACCGTGGCTGTTGAACCGCGACATGGAAGTGACCGAGCGCGACGTTCTGCTCACCTATCTGCCGGTCGGGCTCAACTGGGGTTACATCACGCTGATGCAGACCATCATGGCCGGTGCGCGCGCCGTGCTGATGGAGCGTTTTTCCGCCAAGGCGGCGCTGGAGACCATCGAGCGCGAGCGCGTCACCTATATTCCGACTGCGCCCGCGGCAATCGTCTCCATGCTCGCCGAACCCGAACTTGGCCGGTTCGATCTTTCATCGCTCCGCGTGGTGATCACCGGCGGTGCGTCGGCCGCGATCGAGACCATTCGCGACTATCAGGCGCGCGCCAAGGGCCATCTGATCGAGCTTTACGGCATGCTGGAAACCGGCTTCCACACCTACACCCGCTTCACCGACGATCCGGAGAAGGTCAACGGCACCATCGGGCGCCTCGTCGGCGACATGGAATTGCGCATCCTCGATGGCGCCGGCAACGAAGTGCCGTATGGCGATGTCGGCGAAGTCGCCGCGCGCGGGCCGTCGGTCCATCTCGGCTATCACAACAATCCGGCCGCCAACGCTGCGTCATTTACCGAAGATGGCTGGTTCCGCACCGGCGATCTCGGCCGCTTTGCCGACGCTGCCGGCAACGTTCAACTGTCCGGGCGCAGCAAGGAGATCATCAATCGCGGCGGCAAGAAGTTCTTTCCGCGCGAGGTCGAGGAAATTCTCTACACCCATCCGAGCGTAATGCACGCGGCGATGGTTGGCTTGCCGGACGCTCGCCTCGGCGAGCGCAATTGCCTGTGCGTTATTCCTAAATCCGGACGCGAACTGTCACTGGAGGAGGCAGTGACTTTCCTCAAGGGCCAGATCGCCGACTATAAATTGCCGGAGACCATCGAGCGCTTTGAGGAATTCCCCATGACCGGCACCGGAAAAATCCGCCGTCATATTCTGCGCGACCAGGTCCTGGCGCGGCACAAATCGTCGGTGGGCTAAGCCATCGGCGCGGCCTCGACTTCATCGATCGCCTGCGCCACCGTCATGATGCGCGCGATCGGCCGCAGTCCTTCGATGGCGGCGCGATGGACCTCGTCGGAGAATGCGGCGCAGCCGTCTTCCAGAACCGTGCAGACGAATTCGCGCACGTGGGCGTCGCGAACGGTCGAAGCGACGCCGCCATTGGTGACGATGCCGGCCGCGTAGAGGCGTTTGATGCTGCATTTGTGCAGCACCCATTCGAGACGGCTCATATAGAACGCCGAGTAGGCGATTTTCTCGACCGAGACATCCGCCGGCGCGAGCGTATCAATGAGCTGCTGGCCCCACGAACCCGGCGCGAAGTCACCCTTGGCGAGAAACGGCCGCAGTTTTTTCAGATGCGGCGAGACAATGGGTTCGCCGCCGCGGCCGGGCACGAGCGTGAACAGAGTCGCTACGACAAGTCCGCCGCGGCGCCGCACCGCATCGGCCAGCGGTTTGAGCCGCGCCGGCAGCGCCGCAATGGCCGGGCTGTTTTGTCCCGCGCGCGCATAGGCGCCATCGGGATGCAAAAAGTCATTCTGGAGATCGAGAAGGAGGAGAGCCGTCGTTGCGAGGCTCCTAGAATCGCTCATGCGCTGCGCTCGACGATGACATTGCCCAGTTTGTCTACCCGGCAGCGCAGATCAGCGCCAAAACAGCCAGTACCATTTTCGCTATCTGATGGGCCGCCGCAGATATCGGCCGCGCGCCGGACCGACGACGCTGCCGTTGTGATAGACCAGCGCTCCTCGCAAGAATGTGCTTTTGACGCGGCCGGTGAGCTGTTGGCCTTCGAACGGCGAGTATCCCTGTTTCGACTCTGACTCGGCGGCGCGCACGGTGAAGCTCTCGTGCGGGTCGGCAAGCACAATGTCGGCGTCGAAGCCGGGCGCGATATCGCCTTTGTTGAGCAGGCCGAACCGCCGGGAAGGGTTCCAGCTCAACAGTTCGGCCATGCGATTGTAGGACAGGCCGCGCTTGCCGCCTTCGCTGAGGACCCCTGAAAGCAGGTATTCGGTGCCGCCGAAACCAGACTTGGCGAGCCAGATGTTGTCGGGGTCGTCCTTCGCCCATTTCTGCTCGGCCGAGCAGCACGCGTGATCGCTGACGATCCAGTCGATCTTGCGGTCGAACACGGCCTGCCACAACGCCTCGACATCCTCGCGCGGGCGGATCGGCGGATTGACCTTGGCATGCACCGCGCACTCGCAGTCGGTGTCGAGCAGAAGATGCCCGACGGTGACTTCGCGGCGGAAATGGATATGGGGAAAGACCTGCTGCATCGTCCACGCCGCGTCCACCGCCTTGTGCGAACTCAGGTGCAGGAGGTTGATGTTCATGCAGTTGGTTTCGTTGGCAAGATATGAGGCGATCCACACCGCAAGCCCCTCCGAGTGCGGCGGCCGCGCAGCGCTGTAGGCTTGCAGGCCGGTAAGTTTGCCCTCGCGCTCGACCAGCGTGGTATAGGCATTGAGGATATCGGCCAGCTCACAGTGCAGGCTCACGCTGATGTGTTCGGCGAGTTCAGGGTGGCGATCCATGACGGACCGCGCGGAGCGCATGACGAACTCGAAGTGGGCGATGTCGTAGCGATCCTCGGGAGGCAGCATAAGGAATTCGTTCTGGTGGGACGATTTACCGTGCAGCCCGTAGCCACCGTAGAACATGAAAATCTTGAACGACGGTACCCCGTGCTCGGTCGCGAGGTACTCCATCTCGCCGAGGTGGCGGCTTTCGATCGGCGCCACGTGGTAACCGTAATCTACCCAGAACCGCCCCTCTGACAGCTTCAGCACTTCAGGCATGACTTCGCGGTACGGACCGCCGCGGTTGAGATAATACGCGCCGGTGCGGATGTAGTTCAGGCTAGAGGTGACGCCGCCCATTGCCGCGGCCTTGCTCTCGCTCACCGCATCCTCGGCAAGCGGCCGGTAGATGCCGACATGCATGTGCGCATCGACGCAGCCGGGGAAAGCGAGCTGCCTGCCGGCATCAAACACTTCGTTCGCATCTTCTGCCCTAATCTCGGGCGCAAGCCGCGCCACCTTGCCGTCCTTGATGGCGATGTCGAGGGCGTCCACTCCCGTAGCATTCGGGCGCACTACGCGCGCGTCCTTGATGACAAGATCAAAAACCTTCATTTCATTTTCTCGCTTTCCTGGTGTCCGGAGTAGATTCATCGCCCTCATAACGCTGGCCGCGCGCGAGCATCTCGGGTGTGCCAATCAGTCGGTTGAGCCCGTCGAAGTCGAACATGCGGGCGCGGAACGGCTCGGTGGTGCCGTGAGTCTTCAGCGAGCCGTAAAATTCCTCAGCCGCTCTGGCGAGCGTGCGCACGATGGCGCCGGGGAAGATCACGAAGGCAAAACCGATCGCTTCGAGTTCGCTTGCCGGCAGCACCGGAGTTTTGCCGCCTTCCACCATGTTGACCATCAGCGGCACGGAGTTGCCGAGTTGTGCGGCAATGCGTGCGAGTTCGTCGCGCTGCCGCGGCGCCTCGACGAACAGCATGTCGGCTCCGGCCTCGCGATACAGCGCGGCGCGCGCCACGGCCCGGTCGAAGCCCTCGACGGCGACGGCGTCGGTCCGTGCGATAATCACCGTGTCTTTCGAAGAGCGCGTGTCCACGGCCGCTTTGACTTTGCCGACCATATCCTGCGCGGGAATCAGCGATTTGTTGTCGAGATGCCCGCAGCGCTTGGGAAAATCCTGATCCTCAAGCTGGATCGCGTTGGCGCCGGCGCGCTCGAGCAGCCGCACCGTGCGCTCGACGTTAAGCGCATTACCGTAGCCGGTATCGGCATCGACCACGAGATGCGAACCGACCCGGTCGCGGATCAGCGCGACGGTTTGTACCACTTCGCTCATGCTGACGAGGCCGATGTCGGGCCGCCCCAGCCGCGAATGCGAGATGCCGGCGCCGGAAATATAAAGCGCCTCAAATCCCGCGCGCTCGGCGATCAGCGCGGTGAGCGAGTCGTAGATGCCGGGCGCAACCAGAATCGGCGGGCGATGCAGGCGCGCTAATAATGAAGTCTCGGTCATGCTTTATAGTCCCAAATAAGCGCGTTTGAGTTTCGGATCGGCACCGATGTCGGCGGAGCGGCCGGACAGCACGCATTGTCCCTCGGCGAGGATGTAGGCGCGGCCGGCGATCTCCAAGGTCTGCACGACGTTCTGCTCGACGAGCAGGACCGCAACACCATCCGCGTGGATGCGCGCAATCAGTGCGAACAATTCCTCGACCAGGAGCGGCGACAGCCCGAGCGAAGGTTCGTCGAGAATGAGTAATCGCGGCTCGGCCATCAGGCCGCGGCCGATCGCCAGCATTTGCTGTTCCCCGCCGGACAAAGTGCCGGCGCGCTGCGCGCGGCGCTCGAATAGTCGCGGAAAAATCGCGTACACGCGGCCGCGGTTGGCGCTGCGCCGCTCGGCGGCGCGGCGGTAGCTGCCGAGATCGAGGTTCTCGGCGACCGACAGGTTGGGAAAGATCCGGCGACCCTCGGGCACGTGGATGAGCCCGCGTGCAACAATCGCCGCCGGTCTTTCGCGGTCAATGGCGGCGCCGTCGAAACGGATCGCACCGGTTCGCACCCGCACGATACCGGAGATGGCGCGGTTGAGCGTCGATTTGCCGACGCCGTTCGAGCCGAGGACGGCGACGATTTCGCCCGCGCCGACCTCAAGATCGATGCCGCGCAGCACCTCGGTGTCGCCGTAACCGGCGCACAGACCGCGGACTTCGAGGAGCGGCTCCGCGCCCACCTTAGTGTCCATGGCCGGTCCTGACTTTTGCCGCCGCGCCGTGGCCGAGATAGGCCTCGACCACTATCGGATCCTCCGCCACCTGCGCCGGGCTGCCCCCGGCAATGATGCGGCCCTCCGCCAGCACGAAAACGTGTTCGGCCAGGCTCATCACCGCCTGCATTACGTGCTCGATCATGATGACGGCCATGCCGCGGGCGGTGAAGGAACGGATGACCGGAACGAAATCGCGAATCTCGGACGGATTCAATCCGGCGAGCACTTCGTCGAGCAGAAGGAGCTTCGGCCCGGTCGCGAGTGCCCGGGCAAGTTCGAGGCGCTTTCGGCCCGCGACCGTCAAGGTGTTGGCCGGGCTGTGCAGCATATCGCCGAGGCCGACTTCGACACCGACCTGTTCGGCGATTGCAAGCGCGTCGGCGCGGGCGCGATGGCGCAGATGCGCGCCGACCAGAATGTTGTCACGGACCGAGAGCCCGGCGAACGGCTGCACGATCTGGAAGGTGCGCGCGATGCCGCGGCGCGCCAGGCGATGCGGCGGCTCGCCGGTGACGTCCTCGCCCTGGTAACCAATTCGGCCTGCGCTCGGCTTGAGGAAGCCGGAGATGACGGCGAAGAGCGTGGTCTTGCCGGCGCCATTGGGACCGATCAACGCCGTAATTCGGGCGGAGGGCGCCGATAACGACGCAGCATTGACCGCTAAAAGCCCGCCGAAGCGGCGCGACACGCCTGCGACTGTAAGCCGCGGCTCCGCCACGGGCCGCCTCCGCTGCTGCTTTTCGCGATGCCGCCAAATAGCGCGCCAAGCTGGCGCGCGCATCGACGAGCGCGCCGACGAGACCGCGGCGGGCGAAACCGATGACCAGCACCAGCATGGCGCCATAAATCATGATGTCGAGACCGGGGACGTCGCCGGTCACGAGCTTGGCTCCTTCGCCGAGCGATTTCACCACCAGCGCGCCGACCAGCGCCCCGAACACGGTACCGACGCCGCCGATAATCGGCGTCAGCAGCGCTTCGATCGAAATCCAGGTGCCGTAGGCGATCGGGGAATCGACGAACAAAAAATATTGCACATAGAAGCAGCCCGCCGCCGCCGTAACCGCGGCCGAGATCATCATGGCGACGAGCTTGACCGCGGTCGCATTGACGCCAAGCGCCATCGCGGCATCTTCGTTCTCGCGCACGGCGATCAGCCAGACGCCAAAGCGCGAGCGCTCAAGCCATTGCGCAATCAGGAGCCCGGCCGCGACAAGCGCGAGCACGACATAATAGAAGACCGCGCGGCTCTGAAACTGAAACGACTGCGGGCGAAGGTCGAGCTTGACCAGAAGGCCGACACCGGCCCCGGTGATCGGCGCGACGCTGGCGAGAATGCGCAGCACCTCGGCGAAGGCGAGCGTCACCAGCGCAAAATAGGAGCTGCGCAATCCGGCGCGGAATACCAGCCCGCCGATGATGCCGCCGACCGCAGCCCCCGCGACGATGCCGGCGAGAAATCCAACCCAAGCGTTGACGCCGTAATGCACCTGCAGAATGGCGGTGACATAAGCGCCGGTGCCGAAGAACGCCGCATGCCCAAAGGAATATTGCCCGCCATAACCGCCGATGACGTTCCAGCCCTGGCCGGCGACCGCGATCATCAGCGTCACGACCAGGAAATTGAGCACGACGTTCGAGTGCACGAACAGCGGCACGGCGGCGAGCGCGGCGACCACGATGGCAATGGCGAGGAAGCCCTTCACGCGCTGGCTCCGAACAGGCCGCGCGGACGCAGCAGCAACACCGCGATGAAGATCAGAAAAATGCCGACCTGCCCGAGCGACTCGCCGAAGAAAAATCCGCCGAGGCTTTCAACGACGCCGATGACCAGGCCGCCGATCAGCGCGCCCGGCACCGACCCCATGCCGCCAAGCACCACGACAGTGAACGCGACCAGCACGAACGCGTTCCCGGCGCTCGGATTGACGTAATAGGTCGGGATCAGCAGGCACGCGGCAATGGCTACGCAGGCCGTGCCGAGCCCAAAGGTCATGGCATAGATGTGCGCCACATCAATGCCGGCGAGCTCGGCTCCGAGTTTCTCCTTGGCGACGGCACGGATCGCCTTACCGGTGTCGGTCAGCGTCATGATCAGCCACAACACCAGCGCCACGACAAACACCGCAACGAACGAAACCAGCCGCGGCACCGAAAGAAAGGTGAAGCCGAAATTGACCGTCTTGAACGAGTACGCGAGGTCGATGGTGCGCGTATCGGCGCGAAACTCGTAGAGCAGCGCATTCTCGATCAGCACGGCCAGGCCGAGCGTTACCAACAGCATATTGCGGTCGTCGCCATGAGAGGCAGGGCCGATGACGAAGCGCTGCAACGCGTAGCCGAGCGCGAAGAAACCCGGCGCGAGCAGGAACGCCGCGAGGTAGGGATCGAGGCCGAGCTTCTGATAAGCGAGAAACGCTGCGAACAGCGCGGCGCTGAGCAACGCGCCATGCGCGAAGTTGATGATGTGCAGCACGCCATAGATCAGCGTCAGTCCCAACGCGACCAACGCATAGACCGCGCCGATCAGGAGTCCGTTGAGGACCGCAGTGACGAGGATAACGGGAGACAGCACGAGATCATTGCGAGCCAGCGGGTCCGGCCTGAAGCGGCCGGCCCGATGACTGGCTCCACGTAACAATCCAGCCTCGAGATGAGGCTTGTGGCTGGCTTCGCCGCTTTGCTCCTCGCACCGCCCTTGCCATGAACACTACGCGGGCATCGGGAAAACCGCCTTCGCATTGGCGAATTCCGGCGGCAAAATCACTTTGATGTCGTTGTCGAGCACTTGCGTGTTGACAGGTGCCGCGCCCTGGTTCTGGCCGTTGACGAACTTGGTCGGCCCGTAAGGCATGATGTGGCCTGAGAACGTCGAGTCCGCCAGCGCGGCCGTGAGTTTGGCGCGGTCGGTTGAGGCCGCATGTCCGAGCGCATCGGCCACGAGTTGAACCGCCGTGTAGTTCATATACACCTCGTAGGTGAAGAACTGGCCCGCGCCTTCGACCTTCTTCTTCAGTTCCAGCGCCTTGGCGCTCTTCGGATTGAACCAGTGATTGCAATCCATGATGTACTTCGCGGCGTCTGGAAAATCCTTGAGAAACTTGTATGACGACGCGGCACCGCCGAGCACGGAGTAGATGCCCTTCGGCCGAACATGCTGCTCCAGCATAGTGCGGGCAAGCAGCACATATTCGTTATAGTAGTCGGCCGGGATGACGAGGTCGGGATTCCGCGCCTTGATCTTGAGCACGATGTTGTTGAAGTCGCGCGTCGGAGTCGGATGCGGGATGGTCTCCAGAATCTCAAAGCCCTTCGGCGGCAGCTGTGTGTTCAAAAGCTTGGCGAGGCCGGAACCGAACAGCGAATCCTCGTGCACGATGATGACGGTCTTGGCCGGCTTGCCGGCGGCGTCGTTGATGACGGTCAAGTTATCAAGTGCAGTCTTGGCGATCACGCCGAAGCCGGGACCGAAGCGGAATGTGTTCTTCAATCCGCGGGTAACGATGGAGTCGGCGACGCCGACGTCGACCACGTAGGGCAAGTCATAGCGCGCGGCGGCCTGGGTGGCGGCGAGACAGATCGAGGAAGCGTAGCCGCCCACGATACACGGCACCTCCGCGGCATTCATCTTTTCCACTTCAGCTACGCCGCCCTCGGGCGTCGATTGCGCGTCACCGAGCACCGGATTGATCTTGCCGAGACCCTTGATGCCGCCGGCGGCGTTTATCTCATCGACCGCCATGGTGGCGCCGATGCGGCCCTGCTGTCCCGAATAGGACAGCGCGCCGGTCATCGGATGCAGGAGCCCGAGCTTCACCCCGGCGTCTTGCGCGCGCACGACCGCTGGCATCGCCAGGTTTCCGGACGCGGCAGCCGCCGCACCCAAAGCTGTGGTGGCGAGAAATCGGCGGCGGCTGAACGGCATTTTTTGTTCCGACATGGCTGTCCTCTCCTAGCGAGCGTTACGGCGTCAGATTGCGGCGGTTCGTCCTGCGCCAATTCCAGCATCAAATTCCGGCATCGGAAATCACGATGTCTGCGCGGGCAGTCCTGGGCACGACCGGCGACCAGGTTTTTGTCTCAGCCGCGCCTGAGCGCACCAGGTCCATCTCGAATGCATAGCGATCGGGCCGGTAAAGCGCATGCAAGTGCTCGACGGCGCGGCCGGATTGATCGCAGACAATGCGAACGAGTTCGATCAGCGGCGATCCAGCGCGCACCTCGAGCGCCCGCGCGACGTCGGGCGTCGCCAGCCCGGCGCTGATGCGCTGGCGCGCGTGCCCGACTTTCACGCCGGCGCGTTCCAGAAGCTCGAGGAGCGGCCGCGACGCCAGCTCCTGTTTGGTGAAAGTCACCGCAACGCTTTCCGGCACGTGCGTGGTCAGATAGGAAAACGGTACGCGGTCGACGGCGCGCACCCGCACCGATCGCTGCAGCATTTGGTCCGGCCCGACACCCAGCGCCTTCGCAACCGCGCCCGGCGCGGGCACGTAGTCGAATGCCAGAAGCTTGACCGCCGTGCGCCGCCCCATATCCGCAATGTTGGCGAGCACGCCGGAAATATCCGCCGTGATTGGCGCCGGCGCCGGACGGTAAGTCACCCGCGTGCCGGCACTACGGCGGCGCTCAATGAACCGCTCGCGGGCAAGCTCGCCAAGTGCGCGCCGTACGGTCACCCTCGACACGCTGTAATATTCCGCCAGCTCGTGCTCGGTGGGCAACTTGGCGCCGAAGCCGAAAGCACCGCTGAGAATGCGGTCACGCAGGATGAGATAGACTTGCTTTGCCTTCGCTTCGCCGAGCCAATCGCGCACACTAACTCTCCCGCTCGAGGCCGCCCGGCAGCGGTCGCTTTACTTGGTATTCTTTAGAGTACAATATTGGCTACAACTTCCGCAAGCCCGCGTGCCAAAAGCGTGTCGCATGAGCGAACCCCAAACCCTGATCGACAAGCTGTGGTCGGCGCACGAAATCACCCGGCGCGAGGATGGCGCCGCGTTGTTGTGGGTCGACCGGCACTACGTGCATGAAGGCTCGTTTCTGGCATTTACGCAGATGAAGGAGCGCGGAGGATCGGTCGCCGAGCCCGGGCTCACGTTCGGCACGGCCGATCACTACGTGCCGACCCGCCGCGACCGTCCGGCGGTCGACCCGACGATTGCAGCGATGGTGACCGATTTCGAGGCCAATGTCGCTGCCAGCCACATCAGCAATTTCGGCCTCGGCGATCCGCGTCAGGGCATCGTGCATGTTGTCGGGCCTGAGCAGGGTTTGACGCTGCCCGGCCTGCTGATTGTGTGCGGCGACAGCCACACCTCGACCCATGGCGCGTTCGGCGCCTACGCGTTCGGTATCGGCGCCTCCGAAGTCGCGCACGTGCTGATGACGCAGACGGTCTGGCAGAAGAAGCCGAAGCGCATGCGCGTCACCGTGAGCGGCAAAGCAACCGCCGGCGTCGCCGCCAAAGACATCGCACTCGCCATCATCGCCCACATTGGCGCCGATGGCGCGCAAGGTCATGCCATCGAATATGCCGGCAGCGCCATCACCGCGCTGTCGATGGAAGGCCGCCTGACGTTGTGCAACTTGTCGATCGAGGCGGGCGGACGCTGTGGCATGGTTGCGCCGGACGCGACCACGTTCGCTTACCTTGAGGGCCGGCCTTACGCGCCGAAGGGTGCGGCGTTCGACCGGGCGGTCGAGGATTGGTCGACGCTGGCCTCCGACAAGGGCGCCATGTTCGATCGTGAGGTCACGCTCGATGCAGTCGCGATCGCTCCGATCGTGACCTGGGGGACGACGCCCGACGACGCTTTGCCGATCGACGGCACCGTGCCCGACCCGACGCGCGAGCGCGATCCGGTGCGTGCGAAATATATGCGCGACGCGCTCGACTATATGGGCATCACGCCCGGCAAGAAGCTGACCGACATTGCCATCGACCGCGTCTTCATCGGCTCCTGCACCAATTCGCGCATCGAAGATTTGCGCGCCGCTGCGGCGATCCTCGCCGGACGCGTCAGCAAAGTGCCCGGCCTCGTGTCACCCGGCTCAACAACAGTTAAGCGGCAGGCGGAACAAGAGGGGCTCGACCGGATTTTCCGCGAAGCCGGACTCGAATGGGCCGACTCCGGCTGCTCCATGTGCGTCGGCATCAACGGCGACATTGTGCCACCCGGCGAGCGCTGCGCCTCGACCACCAACCGTAATTTCCGCGGCCGGCAGGGCCCCGGAGCGCGTACCCATCTGATGTCGCCGGCCATGGTCGCCGCCGCCGCGGTTTCCGGGCATTTGGCCGACGCGCGGCTACTGCTCGCAGACCGAAAGCCGTAAGGCCAGCAGCCGATGGAAAAATTCGTTCGCCTCACGTCCAGAGCCTGTCCGCTGCTGTTGCCCAACGTCAACACCGACATGATTTTACCGGCTCGGTTTTTGAAGCTGCCGCGCTCACCCGAGTTAGGCGACACGCTGTTTTACGATCTGCGCCGGGACGCGGCCGGCAACGAGCGGCCGGACTTCCTCCTCAATCAGCCGCTCTGGCGCGACGCCAGGATCCTCGTCGCGGGCCGCAATTTCGGCGGCGGCTCCTCGCGCGCAGCCGCCGTCTATGCCCTCTACGAAGCCGGCATCCGCTGCGTGATCGCGTCCTCGTTCGGCGACATTTTTGCGCAAAACTCGGTGAAGAACGGCCTCTTGACCGCCATGCTGTCCGAGCCGGATGTTGAGGAGCTCGGCGCAGCAATCGCCGCCGATCCGGAGCTGCCGGTCGCTATCGATCTCGAGCAGCAAACGATTTTGCGCGGCAATCGCAGCTTTAGTTTCACCATCGATCCGGTCAGCCGCAATCAGCTGCTCAACGGCTGGGATGACATCGATCTGACGCGAAGCCACCGCGACCGGATCGCAGCGTTCAAAGCCGCCGATCGCCAACGGCGGCCGTGGGCGGGGCCGCCCTCGTAAGGTCTCGGCCCTCATCATCGGGACGTCCTTGCGCTGTCAGGCCTCGATCAGCACCTTTAGCGCTCGCGTGCTCGCCGCGCCCGAAGGTGTCATAGGCGTCAAGAATATTTGCCAGCTCGAAGCGGCGCGTGATCAGGCGCCTTGGATCGATTTGCCGGATTGCAGGGTTTTCAGCAGCATCGGCGTCGTCACCGAGAAGGCTGGCTGGCTGGTCCATCGCGGAATTGATCGACGTCAAAGCTACCCCGATATCCAGCAGGCATCTTCTTGCTGGCTCAAACTAGCCGAAGGCTCGCCATGGAATGGGAGCGCATCCGAAAGCATCCCGAGGATTATGTCGGCGCCAACCTTCAAGAGTATGAAGGTTACGCCAAAACATTCGCATGGGCGCAGGCGCGGGCATTGCTCGACGGTCTACCTGGTGGCGGTCTCAATATCGCGTATGAAGCCGTTGACCGCCATGTCCTGGCCGGTCGCGGTGGCAAACTGGCACTGCGATGGATCGGCCGCGATGATCAGATTCGGGATT
>VFSW01001655.1_pt1 | contig 33903 bp, 31 predicted proteins | sample 5358111 | NCBI WGS metagenome assembly VFSW01 (sample SAMN11554181, study PRJNA540505) | mine drainage metagenome | isolation source: sediment from site ElyBrook_90M | place: USA: Ely Copper Mine, Vershire, VT | collected 2017
TCCATCGCAACCCGAGCTTGATCCACCAGAACGAACAGCCCCAGATGGCGCCGAGAACCACGAACCAGACCTGCCAGGGCACGAGTGCGTGAGAGGTCTTGGTCGAGGTCGAGGCGGTGGTGCTCACGGTGTCGCCCTAGATCCCTCGGCGCCCAGCAACGCCTCCTTCACCTCGATGCCCCACCGGTAGCCACCGAGGGAACCGTCGCGTCGCACGATCCGGTGACAAGGGATCACTAGGGCCACCGGATTGGCCCCGCAGGCCGATCCGACCGCGCGCACGGCGCGTGGAGAACCGATGTGCTCGGCGAGCTCTGAGTACGTGAGAGTCGTGCCGCGGGGCACTCGTCGCAGGGCCTCCCAGACCCGTACCTGGAACGCCGTCCCCTGGATATCTAGCGGGAGGGAGGTGGTCTCACCCTCACCGCGCACGGCGAGCGCGAGGATCGACGCGAGGTCGTGCAGCCCCTCGTCGTCGCGCTCGAGCGTCGCGTGGGGAAACTCCGCGAACAGTTCGCGCTGCAGTGACGCCTCGTCGTGACCGATGCGCACCGCGCACACGCCGCGTTCGGTTCGCGCGGCGATCACGTGGCCCAGCGGGGTCGCCAACGACGTGAAGGCGATCCGCTGGCCGAGACCTCCGTCGCGGTAGTGGCGTGGGTCCATGCCCAGCTGCGTGGCGCCGTGTTCGTAGAAGGCCCGACTCGAACCGAAACCGGCCTCGTAGAGGGCGTCGGTGACCATGGACGCAGTGGACAACGTCTCGCGCGCGCGCTGTGCTCGCATCGTTCGAACGTACGTGGCCACCGGAACGCCAATCACCGCACTGAAGCGGCGACGCAAGTGTCCCTCGCTGTAACCAACTCTCGCGGCGATCGCGCCGACATCGATCTCGTCTTCGAGTTCGAGTGCACGACAGAGAGTGATGACCGCCTCGAACGAGGCGTCGTGGATGCGCGCCTCACCCGGCCGGCACCGTTGGCACGCCCGGAATCCGGCGATTTCCGCTTCGTGCAGCGTGGGGAAGAAATCGACGTTTTCGCGCCGCGGCGTGCGCGAAGCGCAACCCGGGCGACAGGCCACGCCAGTGGTGGTCACGGCGTAGACGAAGACTCCGTCGAGGTTCTTGTCGCGACGCAGCACCGCGTCCCATCGTTTCTCGTTGAGGTTCTCCATGACGCGTAATCTACGAGACGCGCGTCATGGCCACATTCCGCTCCTGGACATCTAATTCACGGTGGCGCTGGGATCGGGCGCCGATCAGTCCAGGCGTTCGATGATCATGGCCATACCCTGGCCACCACCGACGCACATCGTCTCGAGGCCGTAGCGCAGACCGGTCTCCTCGAGGGAGTGCAGCAGCGTCGTCATGATTCGCGCTCCGGTCATCCCGAAGGGGTGGCCCAGCGCGATCGCCCCGCCGCGGATATTGAGCTTTTCGAGGGGCACGCCCAAGTGTTTGGCACTCGGCAGCACCTGGGCGGCGAACGCCTCATTGATCTCCACGAGGTCGATATCGTGCATGGTGAGGTTCGCGCGAGCCAGGGCCTGTCGACTCGCTTCGACGGGACCGAGACCCATGATCTCGGGGTTGATTCCACTCAGTCCCGAGGAGACGATGCGCGCGCGTGGACGGATGCCGAGTTCTCGCGCGCGCACGTCGCTCATCACCACCACCGCCGCAGCTCCGTCGTTGAGGGGACAGGCGTTGCCCGCCGTGACAGTGCCGTCGGGGCGAAAGACCGGCGCCAGCGAGGCGAGACGCTCCAACGACGTGTCCGCGCGCGGTCCGTCATCGGTGTCGACGACGCTGCCGTCACTACGCGTGACTGGCACGATCTCTCGAGCGAAGAAGCCACTGCGCTGATGCGCGACGGCGAGTTCCTGCGAGCGCAGCGCGAAATCGTCCATCTCGGAGCGGCTCACGCCCTCGAGTTGCGCCACGTTCTCCGCGGTTTGACCCATGGCAATGTAGATGTCGGGCAGGCCCGTCGGCGGGGTCCAGGTCGCCGCGCCCTCCAGCGAGCGCAGCGTGCTGCGCTCGCGCGCGGAGCCAAAACGAGGGTTGGCAGCGGCGTCAATGTCGGACATGCCCGAGCCGAATCGCGAGATGGTCTCGACTCCGGCGGCGACGAAGACGTCCCCCTCTCCCGCACGGATGGCGTGCGCGGCCATGCGGATGGTTTGCAACGAGGAGGAGCAATAGCGGTTCACGGTGACGCCGGGGACATCGTCGAGTCCGGCGAGCACCGCGACGACGCGCGCCAGGTTGAAGCCGCCCTCACCGGCGGGTTGGCCGCAACCCACTAGCAGATCCTCGACCATGTGGGGATCGAGCTCGGGCACCTGCTCGAGAACTTGGCTCACCACGTACGCCGTGAGGTCGTCGGGACGCTCATTGACCAGCGAACCCTTGAAGGCCCGGCCGATCGGCGTACGACCAGCGGCAACGAGTACGGCTTCAGCCACGGCGACCGCGCTACTTCAACTGCAACGGGCCGGCGTCATCAAAACCTTGACGAATGCCCTGACCGGCGCGTCGGCGCAGCTGCTCGGGCTCGAAGAGCATCCAATAGGCATTACGCGCGTGCTTGCGCGAACGATTCTCGAACACGCTCGCCAGAACCTTGGGGTCACTGGCCTCGTCCTCGTGCACGAAGACCTCGAGGATGGGTGTTCCCGTGAAGAGTTGCGCCTGCATGATGCCCTGCGCCGCCTCGTGGGCACACTGCTTATCGATCGGCGCCGATCCGGGCATGCCCAGGGCGATCACGATGGAACAACCGTCCTCCTCGATCATGTTCATGGCGGCGACGGCCAGGTCCTTGAATCCCGGCACCGTCTGAGTGACGACCTTGAAGGTCTTGTTGTATCCGGGACAGATGGCGAGTTCGTCACAAGCCGCCTGGCCCATGTCGTAGCGTGCGAACATCGTGTCGACCACGCCGATACGTACCTTCTTGGCCTTGGACCCCTTCTTCTGCTTCTTGGTGGAGTCCTTCTTGTCTGAGTTCTTCTTTGCCATCACACTCCCGTCGCTACAGCAAGTCTAGAGAGAAGGGGCCTCACGCCAGGTAATTCGTGCCGTGTGAGGCGGGGACCTTAAATCCACGACGCTCGAGGTCGTGCTCCCACCGTCGAATGAGCGTCTCGAGGACGTAGACCCGGGCAAAATGCTTGTCTTCTCCCGCCACGAGGTCCCAGTGGGCGTGTGAATGATCAGTCCACTCGATCATGTCCTTTAGGGCGTGCAGGTACTGGGGGCGAAGAGAACGATTGTGCCAGTCGTCCTCGGTCAGCTTCCATTGCTTAGAGGGGGTGCTGGCACGGTCATTGAATCTGCGCAGTTGTTCCGCTTCCGAGATGTGCATCCAGAATTTGACGAGGGTTACGCCGTCGTTGACCAACGCCTCCTCCCACTCCACGATCTCCTTGGCCGACCGGGCGACGTCGCCTTCCTCGATGAGATGATCCACGCGTTCCACGAGGAGGCGTCCGTACCATGAACGGTCGTAGACGGTCATGGCGCCCTGACCCGGAAGCGAGGGCGAGAAGCGCCACAAGAAGTGGTGACGCAGTTCCTCGGGTGACGGAGTGGAGATGGGTACGACGCGAACGTGACGAGGATCGAGTCCCGCGGTCAGACGGCGTATCGCGCCGCCCTTGCCCGCCGCATCGAAGCCCTCGAAGAGTACGAGAAGACCGGGTGCGTGAGGTGCGGGACCGAGGAGTCCGGCGCTGAAGAGACGCAAGTGCAACAGGCGCTTCTGCGCTGCGGCGATGCGCTTCTCCGATTCGGCGGCCGCCATCGTCTGGGTCAAGTCCAAATCGTCGAGACGGTTGCTCACAATCCTTAGTTTGGCACTACTGCGCGGTACTGGATGGTCGCGCCGAGCAGACGCAGCGTTTCGGGGAAGTACGGATCCTTCAGGGAACCCAAGACGTCCCAGCGCCGAACGAAATAATTGCGATCACTCAGCGGGTCGAGACGTCCCCGTGTCGAGCCCGCGAAGTGTGACAACACGACATCGGGCAACATCACGACGTGGCGATCGTCGTACTGACTCCTCAGACACAGGTCGACGTCGTTCATGACCACGGCCAGTCGCTCGTCCATACCTGAGAGTTCGAGGTAGAGCGCGCGCGAGATCATCTGGACTGCGCCAGTCACCGCCGCCACATCACGGCGCGCGAGCACCGACTCGTCCTCGACGAGGTAGTTCACGCCGCGGCGAAGGTGTTGGGGGTAGGGAGCGATGATGATCCCGTCGTGCTCGTGCACGTCGTACTGGTCGAGCAGGGTCACGCCCACGATGCTGACGTCGTCGAGGGACGCTACGCCGACGAGTTGCTCGAGCCAGTCGCGCGAACGCACGATGGTGTCGTTATTCAGTGTTACGACGTACTCGGCGCTCGATTGTTCGACGCCGCGATTAATGATGGCGGCGTAATTGAAAGGACCGGGACATTCAATGACGCGGTGAGGGGTCGTGGCGAAGAACTCGAGCGTGTCGGCTTCGACCGAGCCATTGTTCAAGATGGTGATCTCGAAGTTCTCGTAGGTACTGGCCTGCACTGATTCGATGCATTGGCGAAGGAGATCGACGCGGTCGCGAGTAGGGATGATGACGTCGATCGAGGGCCACGACTCGAGTTGTGGTGACCACGTCACTACCGAGGCTTGGGCGCCAGGGGTCACCCGCGCGGCGACGCCACGGCGCTGCAGCGCTTCGGTGACGACGCGCTGGGTGTCGACGCTGAGTCCCGCGTGGCGACGCGCGTCGATGCTGCGTCCGCGCAGGACGACGGGAACGTGGAGAAAGCGAGCTCTTGACTCGAGGAGTCGCAGGTAGAGGTCGTGTTCGGCGGCGAGTCCGGCCTCGGGGCGAAGGCCGCCCACGCGAGCCACGACGTCTCGACGCAGGAGGGCCGGGCGCCCGATGAGGTTGTAGCTGAGCAGCGTGTGCGGTCCTACGACTGGGGGTTTCAAGATCGGAATAGTGTCGACGTCGCCCACTTCGTCGGCGAAGACCACGTCTGCGTGGCCACGCCGGGCGAACAGCAGCGCGGCGCTCACTCGTCGCGACGACTCGTCGGTATCGGAGGTGATCATGAGCCACTCCTTGTCCGACGCCAGGCCCTCGCGGAACTTCTCGAAGAGTTCCGCGGGCTCGAGTGAGTCGAGCGCGACAAATTCAACGTGGTCGACGACCTCGAGTGATCGAGTGGTGCCTGGTGGCGCCGCAGGAATGTAGTTAGCGGGGAAGCGGTGCACCGCGGCGCTCGGTGTCGGGGTCGGTGCTGAAGTGGCGCGACGAAACTTCTCTACCATGCGCCGTCGCCACGTGTCGTCGCCCAGTAGCGGACCGATCACGCGCACGAGTGGGTTCGAGGAGACGCCGCGCACGTCTCGATGAAAGGCGCGCCAGCGCCGGGCGATCTCCTGGGGTGCGGCGGCCCGTCCATCGAGGTCGAAGCGTTCAAATGCTGACACGACGACCTTTCACTGAATAGTTCGGCCGGGGTCCGACTCCCTGCAAATTTACTAGACCGGGACCGCCGACGCAGAGGACACAAGGGACTTCACGAACACGAAACGCAGTTGGCCAGCGCGACGCGACGGCGGAGGCTATGTTGAATTCGACATTTGAGAAGTTCCTAATTGAAGGTGATATCCACAAGAAAGAGGTTGTCGTGTCCGGCACCGTTACAGCTAGCCAATCGGGTGCACCCGAGCATTCATTGAAGTCGGGGGTCCTCGGACTCTTCGACTCCGCAATCATGGGCATTGCGGGCTCCGCACCCGCGTATTCGATTTCGGCCACGACACTCTTCCTCTTCGCCGCCGTGGGTGTGGGCGGAGCGGCGTCCCTGCTCTACTGCGGATTCTTCATGTTCGGCATCGTCTTCGCTTTCAACTACCTCTCCAAGTCCGACTCGAGCGCGGGAGCCACGTACTCGTGGGTGCGCCGTGCACTGCACCCGTTCCTCGGTTACATGGCGGGGTGGGCGCTCATCGTCTCCGCGCTCATTTTCATGGTGATCGCCACTTTCCCGGCCGGCTCCAACGTCCTTGACATCTTTCGCCCCTCGCTAGCGTCGAACAAGACCCTGATCACGATCCTCGGCGCCGCGTTCTTCCTGGCGATGGTGTGGGCGGTGGCCTCGGGCGTGACCGTGACGGTGAAGGTGCAGATCATCATGTCCTGCATCGAGATCGCTTTCCTACTCCTCTTCGCCGCGCTGGCGATCTTCCATTCCCACAAGTTGGGCGCACCCTTTTCGTGGAGCTGGTTCTCGCCGAACGTCTTTAAGTCGTCCTCGGGCAACACGTTCTTCGCGGGCGCGCTCCTCTCGGCCTTCTACTACTGGGGCTGGGACGTCACGGCCAACTTGAACGAGGAGACTAAGGTCGGTGAGGCCGCGACACAGAAGAAGGCGCCGACTTCGACGTCGGGCATGGGTGGCATCCTCGGCACCATTGTGGTGTTCTTGCTCTTCGAGGTCTTCACGGTCGGTTCAACGATGGTGATCCCCGCCAAGGACATGGGCTCGAACTCGCCCTACTCAGCCGACATCCTCGCACGACTCGGTCAGCTCGTGGCCCCGGGATGGTTCGGCAAGCTCATCGTGGTCGCGGTGCTTCTCTCGACGATCGCCACCCTCGAAACCACGCTGATCCAGGTGACGCGCACGATGTTCTCGATGGGCCGCGACAAGACTCTGCCGGCGGCACTCGGTCACGTCCACTCCACACGTCGCACGCCGCTGGTCGCGACAGTGACGGTGACGATCATTTCGTTGGCGCTCTTCGTGGGTTCGCAGTACATCGGGTCGGTGTACAACATCCTCCAAGACGGCTACTCGGCGATTGGTATTCAAATCTGCATCTACTACGCATTGGCGGGTTTCTCGGTCATTGTGCTGTACCGTCGCCAGCTCTTCAAATCAGTGAAGAACTTCATCTTCATGGGCCTGTGGCCCCTGCTGGGCGCGATCTTCATGACGGTCGTCTTCTTCAAGGTCATTCCGGGCCTGAACTCCACGACAAAGATCGTGGGTCTGGGCTCGATGGCACTGGGACTCGTCCCGATGGGCTGGTACTGGTACAAGAAAGCGCCATACTTCGAAATGCCGACCAAGGAGGATCGCCACGCCATCCTCCTGGAGATCCAACAGAACCTCTAGGTCGGGTGCGGCTCGCCCGGCGGGGGGCCGCATCAGGTCAGGTCGACTGGTTTGAATCGAAGGATGCTCGCGAAGAGTGCGAGGTCGATAGCGGCGAAGCTGGCGAAGGCGTAGGGAATGACGTGGATGCCCACGTGTGATACCAGGAGGCTCACGCCACCTGGTCCGATCACGCCGCCCGCCATCATTGCGAACAAAATGAGACTGATGCCGTCGCTATCGTGGGGCAGCAACCGGGTGTACCACACCAGTCCCATGGGAAAGACCGAGGCGAGGATGAGGCCGAGCAGGGGGTAGCTCACCAGGGCGACCTGATTCGAGGTGCCAGCGAGATCGGCGAGGATCGCCAGGAATAGACCTCCCAGAATGAGTTTGTGGTCGTTGAGGATCCGGTGCAGCGGCCCACCCAGACCGCGGCCGATGGTCATGCCCATCCAAAACGCGGCGGTGACGAAACTGCCCACGGACGTCGAGTAGCCCCCGCGTTGGAGTTGGGAGGATATCCAGCCCGACGCGCTCGTCTCCAAGGCCACGTACACGATGTAGGCGGCCACGAAGGAGAGCAGGATGGGCCAACGTTGGGCCTTTTGGGCACTGATTTGGCTTTGAAATACCTCGGCTTTGAGTGGGGGAGCGTGCACGCCACCGTTGAAGGTGGTCAAGAGGAGCGCGATTCCTGAGATGACCACGAAGACCGTCGGGAAGTTGCCCGGGTGAGCCACTACCAACAACAGTGGACAGATGACCGCTCCGAGTCCGTAGCCGGCGTTGACGAAGCTCAGTCGATGCGCGCGGCCCTCGACGGCCGTTCGTGAGAGCAACACGTTGAGGCTCATGTCGAGAGCTCCGAATCCCAAGCCCAACAAGAAGATGCTCGCTAGGAAAACCAGCCACGAATGCGCCAATCCCGAACAGAGCGTCCCGGCGGCGACCGTGATGAGCGAGGTCGTCAAGACGCGGCGACCAGTGGTGCGCTTGAGCCCCCACCATCCCGGCACGACCCCGATGAGTGCGCCCACGAAGTACACGCTGAGGACCGCGCCGGCTCGAGGGAGCGAGATCGAGAAATGGTGCGAGAACGTCACCAGGAGCGGTCCGAAGAGCGACGACGTCGCCCCGACCAGGATGAAGACGCCCGTGAGGTTCGTCAGTGCCAACGTGGTGAGCTCGACCTGGGTGGTCGCCTCGGGCGACGTCGACGGAGATGACACGAACCCTCCTGGGGTGGTGGCGGGGCGGACACCGATGGTATCGCCTGGCCCGTGCTCACTACACTTCGCCCATGGCCGAATCAGTGACCACCCAATTGGGACCCGTATTCGCGGTGGATATCGGAGCGACCTTCATCAAATTCTGTCCGGTCGATGTGGGCGGCCACCTGCTGGACACAGTGACGCGCATCCATACCCCCTACCCTTGTTTCCCGTGGCGATTGGTCGAGGTCGTGGCCCGGGTGATAAACGAGAGCGGCTACGAGCGCGCCGGGGTGGGATTTCCGGGCGACATGATGGACGGCCGGGTCATCGAACCGGGCAATTTGTCGCGCCCCGGCGGGATCTCCACACCGATTGATCCGGCGATTCACGAACTGTGGCTGGGCTGCGACGTGCAGGCCGAATTGCAACAGCGCTGTCGGGCACGGGTGCGCGTGGTGAATGACGCGACCTTGGCGGCCCACGGCTACGCCGAGGGTCGGGGGCGCGAACTCGTCTTCACGCTGGGCACGGGCTTCGGAATCTCGCTGGTCGTGGATGGTGAATGGCAAAAGATCCGTGACGTGGGGGGTGAGTTGTATCGCGAGCTGGGAACCTACGACGAGGTGTTCGGCGAGCCGTCACGGGCCCTCGATCTCGCCCGTTGGCGTGAGCGGCTCGGCGAAGCGCTCGCCGCGTTCGTCCAGGAATTCCGTGCCGATTTGGTGCACGTGGGCGGCGGTAACGCTCGACATGTTCGTCCCGAGGACCTTGCGGGGATTGGTTGCCCCATTGTCTTTAACGACAACGACGGGACCCTTCGCGGGGCGGCGCAACTCTTCGCTCGAACGTGAGTCGCTCCAACGTCGTCGTGGCAGCCCACTACGCTACGGGCGTATCACCGAGGGCGAGAGAGCACTGAGGTCTCACGATGACAATTTTTGAAGAGGAGATTCGTTCTCAGGGCGCCATCATCCGCGCCCGGGCCCAGGAGGGTGCCCACGAGGCCGCGGGGGCGGCCCAACGCTGGCGGGACGTCACGCACCTGCTCGTCGCCGCACGAGGTTCCTCGGACAACGCCGCGATCTTCTTCCAATATCTGGCCGGACAAGAGCTCGGTCTTCTGGTCGCCCTGGCGGCCCCCTCGCTCTATGAGGGTCCTCGCCAGATCGGACTGCGTCGCGCGGGCGTACTCGCCATCTCGCAGTCGGGTCGTTCGCCGGGCATGGCACAGGTGATCGCCCAGGCGAGCGCCCAAGGTTGCGCGACGGCCGCGCTGACCAATGACGTGACGTCACCGTTGGCCCAAGCGAGCGATACCGTGATCGAATTGCGCGCGGGACACGAGCGCGCCATTGCTTCGACCAAGACGTTCTCGACGACGTGGCACGCGCTCGCGCAGCTGGTGGAGGCGATGAGCGGTGAGCCGCTGGAAGGAATGGACCAGTTGCCCGACGTCGTCGATTCCGTGGGCGATTGGGCGTTGGCACTCTCCCTGCCCCTTGAACTCCTCAACGTCAAGGGGCTCACCGTGGTGGGACGCGGGATCGGCTTTTCCGTGGCCAGTGAGATCGCTCTCAAGGTGCGCGAAGTGAGCGGGGTGCGGGCCGAGTCCTACTCGGCTCCGGACTACTTGCATGGTCCAATCGGGGCCGACGGAGAGGACTGCACCGTCGTGGTGGTCGTGACCGATGAACTCAGTGACGCGGTCCTCCTGGAATTGTTGCAGGGTTGTCGCGCGGCGGGTATGGCTTCGGTCGTCATCCTCCCGTCGACGAGAGTCGCCCCCGCGTGCGACGCGCAGATCGTCGTACCCGACGGCGGACCAAACTGGGTCGTGGGTTTGAGCGAAGTCATCGTGGGCCAAGTGCTCGCGCTTCGATTGGGCGAGGTGCGCGGGCGACCGATCGACACGGCACCGCGCCTGGCCAAGGTGACGCTGTCGGCTTGATGGGACCCCCACAATCATTGGTACTCCCGGCTCAGCGCCCACCGATTTGGTTTCGACCTGATTAAATTTCTCAAATTGTGAGAATTTTTCACAATTCTGTTTGAATCATGTTAAAAATTCACATATTGTGACCACGTGACATCAGATTCGTGACGGTACTGCGCCCCGGCGTAACCTCGTCACGAAGGTCGGTACCACAGTCAAATGGGAGCTCAGACGGTTCCCTTCGGGAGGAGTTGTTGTGATGAAAAAGTTCAAGGTAGGTCTCGCGACCTCGGCCCTCGTGTTGGTGGCTTCCACCGTCACGGTTGTGGGCCCTTCGGTCGCCGGACTGACCGTTGCCAGTGCCGCGCCCTCGCAAGCGCCGCTCAACCTCGCGAACGAGCAGGGCACCCTGTGGTCGTGCGCGTTTAATCCATTCGTTCCGTCGTCCCTGCCCTATTCGTTCGGCTTGACGTACGAATCGCTGGACTTCGTCAATGCGCTGCAGAGTGGCAAGGTGACCCCCTGGCTCGCCTCGGCCTACGCGTGGTCCAACGGCAACAAGACGGTCACCTTCACGATCCGTCCGGGCGTCAAGTGGACTGACGGTACTCCCTTCAGCGCGGCTGACGTGGTGTACACCTTCGGTCTGTTGAAGAAGGACCCCGCCCTCGACCTCAACGCGGTGTGGTCGGTGCTCTCGAGCGTGACCCAATCCGGCAACAAGGTCATCATGAACTTCAAGTCCGCCGCGGTCCCGTACTTCTATTACGTCGCTGGTCAGGTTCCAATCGTTCCCCAGCACATCTGGAGCAAGATTGCCAACCCGGTGACCTCGACCATCTCGAACCCCGTGGGTACGGGTGGTTACGTCATGTCCAAGTGTTCGGGCCAGAACATCCAGTGGACGGCAAACCCTCACTACTGGCAGAAGGGCATGGCGCAAATCAAGGTCGTGAACATGCCGGCGTTCTTGTCGAACAACACCTGCAACGAGTACTTGGCCTCAGGTCAATCGGCGTGGGGTTCGCAGTTCATTCCCAATATCCAGAGTTTCTACGTGTCCAAGAAAGCTGGAAACTCGTACTGGTTCCCGCCGGTCGCCAACGTGGCGTTGTTCCCGAACCTGACGGTGCCCGGGCTCAACGACGCCAAGGTGCGCCAGGCCATCAGTTACGCGTTGAACCGTTCGCTCATCTCCAAGATCGGTGAATACGGCTACGAGCCTCCGGCGAGTCAGACCGGCATCGTCACTCCGACGTTCAAGTCGTGGGTCTCCCCCTCGGCCGCAGCGGGTCTGTCCACGACGGCCAATACGGCCAAGGCGGCGGCAATCCTGGCGGCGGACGGCTACAAGTTGGTCAATGGCGTCTACACCAAGGGTTCGACGAAGTTGGCGTTCACCCTCACCACTAACGGCGGTTACTCCGACTGGATCGCCTCGATGCAAGTGGTGAGCCAAGAGCTGACCAAGTTCGGCATCAAGATCACTCTGCAGACGCCGGCCCAGGCCACGTTCTACTCCAACCTGTACGCGGGTAAGTACCAGTTGGCCTACAACGCCGAAGCGGGTGGCCCTACGCCGTTCTACGAGCTGCGTCAACTGTTGTTCTCCAAGAACTCCGCGCCGATCGGCACAGCGGCCGCGTCGAACTGGGAGCGGTACTCCAGCGCCTCGACCGACGCCTTGTTGAACCAGTACGGCACCACCACCAGCACCGCGACGCAGCAGTCAATCGTCGCGAAGTTGGAGAGTGTCATGGTGAATCAGGCTCCGGTCATCCCCGTCCTCGAAGAAGTTGACTGGTTCCAGTTCAACCCGACGCACATCAATAACTTCCCGTCGTCGACCAACCCGTACGCTCAGCCCGGTCTGTACAACCAGCCCGACTGGGGCTACGTGCTCGACAAGCTGACTCCCAAGGCGTAATCGGGTAGTCGGGCAGAGTCGGGGAATGAGGTTTTTAGTTCGGCGTTTAGGGTTCTTGCTCGTAGCACTATGGGCGGCGCTAACGGTGAACTTCTTCATTCCCCGACTCATGCCCGGCAATCCGGCGGAAGCGATTCTCGCCAACTTCCGCGGCCGGCTCAATCCCAGTTCCCTCAAAGCCATCGAGGTCGCCCTCGGTATTGGGGGGCACCAGAACCTGCTGTCGGCGTATGTCGAGTACCTACGAAACACCTTGACCGGCAACTTCGGTATCTCGACGTCATATTTTCCCGTACCGGTCACGAACGTGATCTCCAAGGCGCTGCCGTGGTCGCTCGGACTGGTCGGCATCAGCACGATCATCGGCTTCGTACTGGGCACCGCCATCGGGGCGATCGCCGCGTGGCGTCGCGGAGGAGTACTGGACAATGTCCTTCCACCCACGTTCATCGTTGTTTCGGCGTTTCCCTATTTCTGGGTTGGCCTGTTGTCGATCTGGCTCTTCTCTCTCACTCTGAACTGGTTCCCCACGATCGGGGGCTATACCGAGACGGTGACGCCTACCCTCACCTGGGGCTTCATTGGCGACGTCGTGTGGCACGCGGTGCTGCCGTCGTTCACCATCCTCATCACCTCGGTCGGTGGGTGGATCTTGACCATGCGCAACAACATGATCACCGTGGTGGCCGAGGACTACGTGAAAATGGCGCGCGCCAAGGGACTCAAACCGCGCCGCATTCTGTGGCAATACGCGGGACGTAACGCCCTGCTGCCCAACTTGACGGGCTTCGCGATGTCGCTCGGCTTCGTCATCTCCGGGGCCATCCTGGTCGAATACGTCTTTAACTACCCTGGGGTCGGATTCTTGCTCCTCCAGGCGGTGGGCAATGAGGACTACCCGCTGATGCAAGCGCTCTTCCTTCTGATTACGGTGGCGGTCCTCGTCGCGATCTTCATCTCCGACATCGCCACTGCGCTCCTCGACCCGCGCACGAGGAACAGCCGATGAAGAAGTTCCGTCCACTTCACCTGCTGTTCGCCGCCGGACGGTTCCTGCGCCGCGACAAAAAGGCGTTGGCCGGATCGATCATCTTGTTCATCCTGCTCGTCATCGCCGCGTTTCCCAGTTGGTTCACCCCCGACGACCCGGCGGCCGAGATCTACAACCCGGGAGCGGGCCTCTCCTGGGCGCACCCGCTGGGTACCACCTCGTTCGGCCAAGACGTCTTCTCGCAGTTGATGTCCGGAACTCGCCAGTCGGTGATGATCGCCCTCGTCGTCGGCTTCCTGTGCACCGTCTTGTCGGTGGCCGTTGGCGTCACCGCGGCGTACTCGGGCGGTCTGGTGGACGACGCGTTGTCACTCGTGACCGACGTCATCCTGGTCATCCCGACGTTCCCCCTCATCATCGTCATCGCCGCCTACACCAAGAGCGCGTCCTTCTGGACCATTGTCTTCGTCCTGGTGATCACGGGATGGAGTTACGGAGCGCGACAGCTACGGGTACAGGCACTGTCGCTGCGAAATCGCGATTATCTCCTCGCCGCGCGCGCGCGCGGCGAAGCGAGCTGGTACATCATCAGCGTGGAACTCATCCCCCCGATGACCTCGTTGATCGTCGCTAACTTCCTCGGCGCTGCCCTGTACGCGGTGCTCGCCGCGGCCGGTCTGCAGTTCGTCGGTCTGGGCAATGTCAATACCGAGTCCTGGGGCACCATGCTCTACTGGGCCCAGAACAATGAAGCCCTTTCCGCCGGACTGCCGTTATGGGCGCTGGCGCCAGGCATCATGATCGCAGTCTTGGGTAGCGCATTGGCCCTTCTCAACTACGCCTTCGACGAGGTCTCGAACCCGGCCTTGCGCCCGGTCACCAGCCGACGTCGGCGAAAGGCGATGTCGTGACCACGCCCATCCTCGAAGTCCGCGAACTCAAGGTCGAGTACAGCACCGCCGCGGGACCCGCCCAGGCCGTGGCGGGCGTCTCGTTCGATCTCGCGCCGGGGGAGTTTCTGGCAGTGGTGGGCGAGTCGGGTTGTGGCAAGTCGACGATGCTCTTCTCGATTGCCCAGTTGCTCACCTATCCGGCCCGCACCGTGGGGGGGAGCGTGAAGTTCAACGGGGTCGAGCTGAGCACCCTGTCGCCTGAGGAACTGCGCCGGCACCGCTGGCGAGACATCTCGGTCGTGATGCAGAGCGCGATGAACGCCCTCAACCCCACTTTGTCGATCGGTGCGCAACTGGCCGACGCGTGCCGGGCCCACACCGATTGGGACGACCACAAGATCGCTCAACGTTCCGCCGAGGTGCTCACGATGGTCTCCATCGACGTCACCCATCTTCAGAGTTTTCCGTTCCAACTCTCGGGCGGCATGCGCCAACGCGCCATGATTGCGATGGCGCTATTGCTCGAGCCTCAGTTGATCATCATGGACGAGCCCACCTCGGCGCTGGACGTGGTGGCGCAACGCTCGCTCATGCGCCAGGTCGAGAACCTCCGTCGGGATCTCGGCTTCGCGGTGTTGTTCGTGACTCACGACATGAGCGTGGTGTCGCACTTCTCGGATCGACTCGCCGTGATGTACGCCGGTGAGTTCGTCGAACTCGGCGCCACGCGCGAGGTGTTCGACCGACCGCGTCACCCGTACTCGAGTGGTCTCATGGACGCGTTCCCGTCCATCGTCGGCGAGGCCAAGGAGCTCACGGGCATCGCGGGGAATCCGCCCTCGCTGGTTAACCCGCCCGCGGGTTGTCTGTTCGCGCCGCGATGTCAGTTCGCGACTGAGGAGTGCCGCGAGTTCCGACCCGAACTGATCTCCATTGAACAGCACGCGGTGCGTTGTCACTTGGTCAATCCGAGGGGGAGCTCGTGAGCGACGCGATCTTGAAGGTTGAGAATCTGAGTCGCTTCTTCCGGGTCGGCGGATTTCGCTCCTCGGGCACTCTTCACGCGACCGACGAGGTCTCCTTCGAAGTCGCGCCCAGCGAGATCGTCGCCCTGGTGGGTGAATCTGGTTCGGGCAAGTCGACGATCGCGCGCGTCTTGGCGGGCTTGTATCCGCCCACGTCGGGCACCATCACCTTCGAGGGCGAAGTCCAGACCAGGCGCGCCAGTCGCAAGGTACGCGGACGGATGCCGATGGTCTTTCAAGACCCCTTCGGTTCGATCAACCCAGTCCTGCGAGTGGGCCATAGTTTGGAACGCTCACTCAAGCTGCACCGTCCCGAACTCGACAAGTCGGCTCGTGACAGCGAAGCGGTAGCGCTGGTGGAGCGAGTGGGGCTCTTGCCGGGCGCCGAAGTGCTGCAGCGCTATCCCCACGAACTCTCCGGCGGCCAACGACAGCGATTGGGCTTCGCCCAGGCCCTGGCCTCACGACCTTCACTGATCCTGGCCGACGAACCGGTCTCCATGCTCGACGTGTCCATTCGCATCGGCTTGCTCAACGTCATGAGGGGACTGCGCGACCAGGAGCAGGTGTCCCTGCTCTACATCACCCACGATCTGGCCAGTGCGCGTTACGTGGCCGACCGCATGATCGTCCTGTACGCCGGACGCATCGTCGAGGAGGGGACCACCGACGAGGTCATCGCCAAACCCTCGCACCCCTACACTCGTCTGCTCATGGCCACCGCCCCCGACCCGCGTTTGCCCCTCTCGAGAGATACTGACCTTGAGGACCTGGGAGAACCGCCCAAGGTGATCAACCCGGGCCCCGGGTGTCGCTTCGCTCCGCGTTGCCCCTTGGCCATGGACCAGTGTCGTACGTCGACACCGCCGATGGTGCAGCTTTCCGCCACCAAGCGCGCCGCCTGCTACGCCGTCGAGACGCCTTGAACCATTCACTGGTGCCCCAGCCCCGTTCGGGTGGGGGAGGTGAGGGTTCGCTGACCCTCACCTCACCGCTGCGCGTGCGCTGCGACGACCACTGGGGCGACGTCGTCGACGTCTTCGCACACGATCTCGCGACGGCCGTGGGGTGGGAGGTACGACGAGTCTGCGACGCTGAAGTCTGGGACGTGCGAGTGACCCTCGATGACACTCTGGGCGACGAGGACTACACCCTGCGCGTCAGCGATTGTGTGGACATCACGGCATCGAGTGAAGCGGGCTGCTCGTACGCCCTCACGACGCTGCGCCAGTTGGGCCCCGCACAGCTGTTCTCGCACCAATGCACCTCGCTCGCGAGTTGGACGATCCCGGGGATTGCGATCACTGACGGTCCGGCGTACGCGTGGCGCGGCGCCCACCTGGACGTGGCGCGTCATTTCTTCGACGTGCAGACCGTGGTGCGGTTCATTGATCAATTGGCCGTGCACCGGATGAACAAGTTGCACCTTCACCTCAACGACGACCAGGGTTGGCGCATCGAAGTCCCGGGCTGGCCCCGCCTGACGGAGGTCGGTGCCACCCGCGCGAGTTCGCCTCTGGGGCACGAACGCGAGAACCGTCAAGATGCCCAACCCCACGGAGGCTTCTATCGCGCGTCGGATATTGCCACCATCATCGAGCACGCCCGGCGCCGCCACGTTGAGGTCATTCCCGAGATCGATCTACCGGGTCACGCCCAAGCGGTGCTCGCGGCCTACCCCCAGTTCGCCAACGTCGATGAGCCCCTCGAGGTGTGGACCCGTTGGGGGGTCTCGGAGCACGTGCTCAACGTCGAACCTTCGACGTTGGACTTCGCCGTCGATGTCGTGCGCTACGTGGCGAGCCTCTTCCCGGGATCCCCTGTCCATATCGGAGGCGACGAATGTCCGAGCGCCGAGTGGGAGGTGAGTCCGGCGGCCTTCGCGGTGATGCGTCGCAATGGGTTCGAGCGCGCCAGCGAGCTCCAAGGCCTCTACACCACGCGTCTCACGTCGGTTCTGCGAGAGGACGGTCACGAGGTGCTGGCCTGGGACGAAGTTCTCGACGCGCAGGTCGCTCCCGGGACCGTGGTCTTCGCTTGGCGGAGCGTGCAGAAGGGCCTCGAGGCGATCGAACGTGGATTCGACGTGGTGATGGCCCCGATGCAGTACCTCTACCTCGATTGGTTGAGTAGCGACGCTCCCGATGAACCCGTTGCCGTGGCGCCGGTGCCCTCAGTGACGACCTGGGAGACGGTGTACGGCTTCGAGGTGGTTCCCCCAAGGCTCGATGCGCAGTCCGCACGTCACGTTCGCGGCGCGCAGGTGCAGTTGTGGACGGAGTACATCGATTCGGTGCCCCGTCTCGATTACATGGCGTTCCCGAGGATGTGCGCCTTTAGCGAAGTGGCCTGGGGTACGAGTGCCAGCCCCCACGAGTTTCGTCCTCGGTTGGTGGAGCATCTCGCCCGTCTCGACGCCATGGGTATTGCGTATCGACCCTTGGACCCGTGGACGTGAGGAATCTCGACACTCTGGCGCGGATGGGCGAATTTCTCGGTCCCACGAGTGACGAGTCGCGGCGCCGGGTGCGCGACGTTGACCTGGTGGAGATGACGCAGCGGGTGAGCGAGCTCCACCTTCCCTCTCGCGTCAACGACGAACTCCTCGCGTACTGGGACGAAACCCGGCGCTCGGCGCGCTGGTCGTCCTTGCTGGGCGCCCTGGTGTCGTGCGTGGAACGCGACCGTGGCAATATCGATTCGCCGATTCCGATCTGGGCCGATCTGGACAACCATGGTCCGAGCGGTCGATTGCTCTACTACTACCTCTTCGCCCTCCAGGTCCGTGAACTACGAACGTGGTACACCGCTGCTCAGGTGCCCGATGACGTGAGCGCGGCCACGATCAGTGCATTGGCTCGTCACGGTGAGACGCACCGGCTGCGCTACGGCTCGGTGGGTGTCGACGCCGGGTGGTGGATGCTGCCGATACTGCGCGGCGAAATTCTCCAGGTGCGCAGTTTGAAGTTTCACCGCGTCCACTTGGGGGTGGGTACGCTGTCGCCGCACCCGTGGCTGAGTGCGGACGAAGCCGCGCGCCGCGGGGAGGGTTTCGCACCGGGCGACGAATCACTCGGTGTCCACATCCCGGCGAGGATCGACCTCTCGCCCGAGGAGTTGGACGCCACCTTGGTCCGCGCGCGTGAGGTACTCGCCACGGTGTGGCCGTGTCGCACGCGACGCATCTCGACCTGTCAATCCTGGATGATGGATGAGCGATTGACCGACGCCTTGGGTGAGCACAGCCGCATCGTCGGTTTTCAACGACGATTCGAGCTCATCGGGCCCTACGCCGACGATGTGGCGAACGTAGTGAACTTCGTCTTCGGCGAGGAGGCCGCGCACGTGGCGGACCTGGTGGCCACTTCGCGATTGCAACGCTACGTGCTCGACGTCCTCACTTCGGGCGGCGTGTGGCACAGTCGCACGGGTTGGCTCGACCTCGACGAAATTGCGGTGACGGACGCCCGACGAGATGGTGAGTGATGTTGTTTTGCCTCGGGATTCTCTCAATTGGTGTGATTTAGACGCCACGTAATGTGAATTTTTCTCACTAGTTGATTGATAAATGTGAAAAATTCACATATTGTGGGTCACGTGGATTCAAAAACCCGACGCGCGACCATCGCCGAACGCCTGCGCACCCACGGCGAAGCGTCCATTGTCGAACTCGCGGCTCACTTTGGCACGTCGGAGATGACGATTCGCCGGGACCTCGATCTGCTCGAGGTCGAAGGGCTGGCTCGACGCGCGCGCGGGGGGGCCATCTCGGTGCAGAGCCGCTCGTTCGAGCCGCCGATTCTGCAACGTGCGTCGCAATCCGCTGACGCCAAGCGCGCAATTGGACTCGCGGCGGCATCGATGTTGCGCGAGAACGAGACGGTGTTCCTCGACGTGGGGACCACCACCCACGAGATGGCCAAAGCCATACCCCACGACCTGCCCATCACGGCGATCACTTCGTCGCTGCTCATCGCCATGGAACTCTCCACGAAGCCCTCAGTGAAGACGATTGTCACTGGCGGGGTCATCCGACAGGGTGAGATGAGTCTCATTGGTCCCCGCGCGCAGGCGTCCTTCGCCGACCTCAATTTCGACGCCGTTTTCATGGGGGTGGCGGGTATCAGCGACACCAAGGGACTGACTGAGTACAACCTCGACGACGCCGACGTCAAGCGCGCCGCGATGGTGGCGGGCCGGCGGGTGATTGTCTTGGCCGACGAGTCCAAGATCGGACGCGTGGCCCTGGTGACCTTCGCGTCGATCCACGCCGTCGACGTCCTCGTGACCGACGCCCCCGCGTCGTCCGCGGGGCTGCGTCAGATTCGTGAGCAGGACGTCGACGTCGTGCACGTACCGTCCCCAGAAAAGGAGTAATTACCATGTCGCGTTTCCGCACTATCTTCCCCGGGGTCGAAAGGCCCCTGATCGCCATGGCCCACGTACCCCCGCTGCCGGGCACGCCGATGTACGACGCCGCCGCTGGGGTCCAGGGACTGATCGACCACGTCAAGCGTGATACGGCGATGCTGCTCGAGGGCGGTTTCGACGCAATCCTATTCTGCAACGAGGGCGACCGCCCCTACCTCCTTCACGCCGGGCTCGAGGCCTCGGCGGTGATGACGCGCGTGGCGATCGAGTGCAAGCCCGACGATCGCCCCTTCGGCGTCGACTACCTCTGGGACGCCCAGTGCGCGTTGGCCATCGCCGTGGGTTCGGGCGCGTCGTTCATGCGCGAGGTGATCAATGGCGCGTGGGAGTCCGACATGGGACCCTGGCAACCCGACGCCGCCAAGCTGCTGCGTGACCGTCGACACTTCGGTCGCGACGACTTGGCGATCTTCGCCAACATCACTCCGGAGTTCGCCTCACCCATTGGCAAGCGCACGCCCGCGCAAATGGCTCGCTCCACCGTGGTGTCGAGTCTGGCCGACGTGATCTTGGTGTCCGGCCCTATGGCGGGCGCCGAACCCGACGTCCAGACCGTCGCCGACGTGCGAGAGGCCGTCGACCCGAGCGTGCCCGTTCTGCTCAACACGGGTGCCAAGGCCGCGACGATCGCGCAATATCTCAAGTTCGCCGACGGTTGCATCGTCGGATCGGACCTCAAGCGTGATGGCTACACCTGGAATGAAGTCGATATGGAGCGCGTCAAGCGCTTCATCGACGCCGCGCGCAGTGCCTGAGACCGGCCCCCTCCTACTGGGCATCGATCTGGGTTCATCAGGGGTGAAGGCCACGCTGGTGGGTCCCGAACGGGGCATCGTCGCGAGCACGTCTCGTGAAGTAGCCCTCTACAGCGACTTCGCGGGCTGGGCCGAAGCCGACCCCCAGGAGTGGTGGCAGGCCACGTGCGAGGTCATTGCGCGACTACTCAAAGAGACGGGCGCGTCCAGTGCCGACGTGGTGGCACTCGCGGTCTCGGGGATGGTGCCGGCGGTGGTGATCTGTGACGATGACGGGCGGCCGCTTCGTCGGGCCATCCTGCAGAACGACGCGCGCGCCACCCACGAGATTCGCGAACTCCAGGGCGCCCTCGCACACATGGATCTCCTGCGAATGACCGGTTCCGTCCTTTCACAACAATCCGTTTCCCCAACGGTGCTGTGGCTGGCGAGGAACGAGCCGGCGTTGTGGGCCCGCACGGCCTCGGTGCAGGGTTCCTACGACTGGCTCGCACGTCAGTTCGGCGCGGTGGCGCACGTGGAGCAGAACTGGGCGCTCGAGAGCGGGCTCTACAACCTCGACCTGCGTCCCCTCGAGGAGGTGCCCGCCGCCACGAAGATCGACTGGCCCGCGTCGTTGCCGGTGCTGCGCCCCGGAACGATCGCGGGCGAGGTGTCGGTGTCCGCGGCGCGCGCTTGTGGTCTCGCACCCGGTACGACGATCGTCGTCGGCGGCGCTGACCACGTCCTCTCGGCCTACGGCGCGGGTCTGGTGAAGCCCGGCGACGCCCTGATCAAGTTGGGCGGAGCCGGTGACATCCTGGCGGTCTCGAAGAAGGTCTTCTTGGACCGTCGACTGTATCTCGACGCGCACCCGATCCCCGGCTCGTGGTTGCCCAATGGCTGCATGGCCACCAGCGGTTCGGTGCTGCGCTGGGAACAGGCCCTCTTCTCTGGAGTGCCCCTCGACGTCCTCGACGACGAGGCGCGCACCGCTCGCCCCGGGGCGCTGGTGTCTTTGCCCTACTTCCTCGGTGAGAAGACGCCGCTGCACGACCCTGACCTCCGTGGGGTCATTGCCGGTCTGCACCTCGGCACGACGCGTGGCGACTTGCACCGTTCCTTCCTCGAGGGCATCGCATACGGGTTCAAGGCTCACGTCGACGTGTTCGCTGAAGGAGGGCTCGTGTTGGGCGACGTGCGGGTCACCAATGGTGGATCACGTTCGCGTCTGTGGCGTGAGATCCTCGCGGACGTCTTGCATCGCGACCTGATATCCATCATCAATCACCCCGGCGCCTCCTACGGGGCGGCCGTGATCGCCGGTATTGGCATCGGCGCGATCCACGACTGGAACTACGTCGCCGGGGCGCTCGAGAAGGGCGAAGTCATCTCGCCCCACCCCGAGAACATCGCCGTCTACGAGGAGCGATTCCAACAATTCCTCCAGCTTGGTGCCGCGAGCGCCCCCATCTCACATTCACTGGCAAGGAGTCCTCTATGAATCAGCCACTCGCCGTCGTCACCGGAGCGGGATCGGGAATCGGAGCGGCCATCGCCGCCGAACTCGGCCGTCGCGGCTTTCACGTGGTGGTCACCGACGTCGACGAGGCGGCCGCTGATCGGACGGCCCGGGGCATCGCGAACGCCGAGTCTCACCCCCTCGACGTCACCCGACCCGAAGAGTGCGACGCGCTCGTGGCGATGATCGTCGCGACCCACGGTCGCCTCGACGTCTGGGTCTCCAACGCCGGTATCTCCAAGATGCAACGCTTCGTGGACGTGCCCGCCGCAGATCTGGTGCGCAGCTTCGAAGTCAATACCTTCGGCGTCTTCTACTGTGGGCAATCGGCGGCGCGCGCGATGATCGCCCTGGGCACGCGCGGGCGGATCATCAACACGGCGTCCATGGCGGCCAAGCAGGGTCGGGTCCCCTTCCTCGCGGACTACGTGGCGAGTAAATTCGCGGTGCTGGGCCTGACTCAGGCGATGGCCTACGAACTCGCTCCCCACGGGATTCGCGTCAACTCGGTGTGTCCGGGATTCGTGGCGACTCCCATGCAAACCCGCGAACTGGCCTGGGAGGCATCACTGCGCGACAGTGATCCCGAGGTCGTCAAACAGATGTGGATCGATGACACGCCCCTGGGGAGGCTGCAGACTCCCGAGGACGTGGCGAAGGTCGTGGCGTTCCTCGCCTCGGACGACGCCGAATTCATCACCGGCGAGTCGATCTCGGTCAATGGCGGTGCCTACATGGACTGACCGGTCCACCGGTTACATCGCCGTTACCGCTTAGAAATACTCCGTACACATAGCCGACCTAGGTTGTGATAATGGGAGTGGTCTTCGAGGATGATGCGTCGGGTGCGTGGAATGAGATGTTCTCTTCCCCTGGTCAGCCGCGACCCATCTACGAACGGCTCCTCGCCGACCTCAACGCCTATCAGCCCCAGGAGCTGCGTCTTCGTTCGGAGCAACTGGCCCACACGTTCATTGACCGCGGCGTCACCTTCGCGCACAGTGGCGAGGAGCGACCATTCCCGCTGGACCTGGTGCCGCGCATCCTCGGGGCCCTCGAGTGGGACCGTCTGGCGCGCGGCATCGCTCAACGTGTCCGTTCCCTCGAGGCGTTCCTGGCCGACGTCTACGGCGAGGGGCGGATCTTTGACGAGGGACTCATGCCCCGGCGCGTCGTGACCTCGAGTCCGCATTTCAGCCGAGCGGCCTTCGGCATCACGCCCCCGAACGGGGTGCGCGTGGCCGTGGCCGGCATTGACCTGATTCGCGACGAACACGGGAACTTCTGTGTTCTCGAGGACAATGTGCGCATCCCCTCGGGGGTGAGCTACGTGATCGAGAACCGCCGGGCGATGACCCAGGCGTTCTCGGCGCTGTTCTCCGACCACCGAGTGCACCCCGTCGACTCCTATCCGTCGCGTCTCTTCGCGGCCCTCCTGGCGGCCGCTCCCGCTAAGGCCGCCGACCCCGTCATCGTGGTCTTGAGTCCGGGCGTGTTCAACGCGGCGTACTTCGAGCACGTGCTGTTGGCTCGAATGATGGGGGTGGAACTCGTCGAGGGGCGCGACCTCGTCTGTCGTTCGAACCACGTCTACATGCGCACGACGAACGGCGAGCGCGCGGTGCACGTGATCTACCGCCGTGTCGACGACGATTGGATCGACCCCCTGCAGTTTCGCCCCGACACCGTGATCGGCGTCGCCGGTCTGGTCAACGCGGCGCGCGCAGGTAACGTCGTCATCTCCAACGGCATCGGCAACGGAGTGGCCGACGACAAGCTGGTCTACACCTACGTCCCGGAGTTCATTCGTTTCTACTTGGGCGAGAAGCCCCTCCTGGACAACGTCGAGACGTTTCGCCTCGAGGACGACGAGGCGCGAGCCGAAGTACTGGGGCATATGGATCGTTACGTGGTCAAGCCGGTAGACGGCTCGGGCGGCAAGGGTATCGTCATTGGACCCCAGGCGACAAAGACCGAACTCAAGGCGTTGTCCAAAGCCGTCGCGGCCGCGCCGCGAAACTACATCGCCCAGCGACCCGTCGCCCTCTCGACGCACCCGACCTTCGTGCACGAATCCATCGCGCCACGCCACATCGACCTGCGGCCCTTCGCCGTCAATGATGGCAAGGACGTGTGGGTCTTACCCGGGGGGCTGACCCGCGTGGCGCTGGGCGAAGGTGAGCTGATCGTCAATTCCTCGCGCGGCGGCGGCTCCAAAGACACCTGGGTCCTCAACGACGAATCGATTCCCTTTCGCGGCGCGGTCCCTCCGGCGAGCGCACGATCGCGGCGGTACGCGGGCCCACCGCGCCAGAACGATGACTACATATTCGAACAGGGCGAGCAATGAGTGAGCGCGGGATGCTCTCACGGCTCGCCGAGTCACTCTTCTGGATCGGCCGCTACATCGAGCGCGCCGACGACACCGCACGCATCGTCGATTCATACGTGCACCGCATGGTGGAGGATCCCTTCAACGACGAGAGCGCGACGTGTCGCTCACTGTTCGCCATTCTGGGCATCGAGGTCGAGAGCGAACGTCTGCGGACCCACGAGACGTTGCAAACGATCGCCTACGACATCGAGAATCCCAATTCGATCGCGGGGGCCCTCAACGGCGCCTTCGAGAATGCGCGGCGTAGTCGGGACTACATCTCCTCAGAGATGTGGGTGGCGCTCAACACCACGCGCAACGAGCTGCCCAAGCGTGAGAAGCGCGCCCGCGACCTCGGCCCGTCGACCTACTTGACGTACGTGCGCGAACGCACCTCGCTGCTGGCGGGTCTCACCGACGCCACACTCAGCCACGACGACGGCTGGCGCTTCTTGGTACTGGGCAGAAACCTCGAACGCATCGACATGACCGCGCGTCTACTGCGCGGGCGAGTGGTGAGTGACGATAATGCCCCGGACTGGATGGCCTTCCTGCGCGCGTCGGGGGCCATGGAGGCCTTCATGCGCAATACCCGTGAGATCAATGACGCCAACGGCGTGGCGGCCTTCTTGATGTTGGACCGTCTCTTCCCGCGATCGGTGCTGTATTCACTCAATCTCGCCGACGAGTGCCTGGTCGAGATTCAGCCGGTGAGTCAACGCATCAGTTCCGGCGACGCGGCGCGCCAAGCCCTGGCCCGCGCCCGGGGCATGCTCGAATTCATCGATCCGCGTCAATTGATCGATCAGTTGCCCGAACTTCTCGAGATGCTCGAAGCGACGTGTTTTCGCATCACCGACGCCGTGACCGACCGCTACTTCCGCCACGAGGACGCGGTGGTCTGGCACCATGAGGAGGGGCTGTGAGCGAGCGCCTCGGTCTGTCGATCCGCCACCATACGGGCTTCACCTACGACGGGCTGGCGAAGGCCTCCTACAACGAGGCGCGCATGACACCGCGATCGCTCAACACCCAGTTGGTCCAGTCCTCCAAGATCTCGGTGCGACCGATGATCCCGCTGTCGACCCACGTCGACTACTTCGGCACGGTCGTGACGGCCTTCGACATCCAAGAGACCCATCCCCAGCTCGAGGTCGAGGCGATCTCGCAGGTGGAGAGTTGGGCGGCGACCCTGGAGACGCCCCTGGGATGGGAAGAACTGCGCAGCGAACGATTGACGGATCGCTTTTCGGAATTCCTCTTGCCCACGCACCGCACCACCCTCGTGGGTGGCGTCAAGGACGGGATGGTGGCCTGGCAGAATCTGGCCGACGTGCACGAATGCGTGGCGGCGGCCTCGGACTTCGTGCGCAACGAAGTGGCCTACGTGCCGGGGGCGACCACGGTCTCCGCGACCGCCCAGGAGGCCTGGGATCGGCGAAAGGGCGTCTGTCAGGACATCACCCACGTCACGATCGGCCTGCTGCGGGCGATGGGCATCCCCGCGCGTTACGTGTCGGGGTACCTCTATCCGGCGACTCGACCCGAGGTGGGTGACGTGGTCGAAGGGCAGAGCCACGCGTGGGTCGAGTACTTCTCGGGATCGTGGACGGGTATCGATCCCACCAACGGAGTGCGCGAGACTGAACGGCACATCGTCGTGGGTCACGGGCGCGATTACGACGACGTCGCGCCGTTGAAGGGCATCTACCAGGGGCCGGAATCGACGCAGTTGGGCGTCGTGGTCGAGATTCGTCGCACGCATTAGTCCACTGACGCGGCCACCTTTCTAGGATGTCGCCATGGACTTAGAACTCAGCGACCGGACCGTGATGATCACCGGGGGCACGGACGGCCTCGGACTCGCCCTCGCCCGACGACTCGTGGGCGAGGGGGCGCACGTGGCGGTGTGCGGGCGAAACGAACAACGCCTCGAGGTCGCCCAGGAACAGCTGGGACCCGGCGCGCTGTGCGTGCAGGCCGACGTCACCCTCGCGAGCGACTGCGAAATGTTCCTCGAGGCGACTCTCGAACGTTTCGCTCGTCTCGACGGCGTGGTGAACAATGCCGGGGCGGCGGTGGCGACCCCCGTGGCGACCTCCTCGGACGACGCGTGGCGCAACGACTACGAGCTCAAGGTGCTGGCGGCGCTGCGCATCGCGCGCGCGTCCCTGGATCACCTGGGGGTCGGTGGCGCCATCGTCAACGTACTGGCCATTTCGGCGCGTACCCCGTCCACCGGCTCGACGCCCACTTCGGCGTCGCGCGCCGCGGGACTGGCCCTCACCAAGGCACTGGCCAACGAGGTGGCGCCGAGGGGCATACGGGTCAACGCCGTGCTGATCGGGCTGATCGAGTCTGGTCAGTGGGTACGCCGCGCGGCGATCGGTGAGCAGTCGCTCGACGACTATTACCTCGAGGCGGCCGCGAATGCGGGTATTCCCCTGGGACGATACGGTCGCGCGGAGGAATTCGCCGACGTGGCGGCGTTCCTGCTCTCGCCGCGGGCCAGTTACGTGACCGGCGTGGGACTGAGCGTGGACGGGGGACTGTCTCCCGTCATCTGAGGACCGGATCGTCTGCGCTCCCGACCGTTGGAGTGCCACGACCAGCCGGGCAACAGGGTGGACTATTTGTTGATGTTTCATCGAGTCTCTGGTACAATGGTGGAAATATCAACTAACTAGTGCAGTGAGAAGGTGGCTGAGTGTCGACGCCGACCGTGTTGTGGAGTGGTTCAACGAATGACGACGCCCCGCTGGTGGTGTTGTTGCACGGGCGCGGGTCCAACGAGGCCGAGATCAACTCGCTGGCCCCGGCACTGCCCCAGGACTTCGCCGTGGCCGCCGTGCGCGGCCCGGTCGCGCTGGGCGCCGCACAGTTCACGTGGTTCGAGAACCGCGGTGTCGGTCGAGCCGTGCCGGAGTCACTGCGCTCCTCGATCGAGTGGTTCCGAGCCTGGCTCGATTCCGTCGCGGTGACGAGGCCAGTGGCCCTCGTGGGATTCAGCGGCGGCACCGCCTTCGCCGCGGGCGTGGTACTCGACGACCCGGCTCGATTCGCCGGTGCGGCCCTGCTCTACGGGACCATCCCCTTCGAGGCGGGTGTGGCGACGACCCCGAATCGGCTCGCGGGAGTGAGCATCTTGCACGCCCAAGGGGTTGACGACGTAGTGATGCCCCGCGACCTGATGCAGGCGACTTGGGAGTACCTGCACGAGAGCTCGGGTGCTTGCCTCGAGGCGTACCGCACGAGCGGAGGCCACGCCATCGCCCCCGAGGTGATGACCGCGTTGTCGCCCTGGCTCGAAAGGACGTTGGTCCATTGAGCGGGGGTATGGAGATCGGTCTCTTCACCTTTGGTGAAGTGACACGTTCGCCCCAGGGCGCGGCCGTCAGTCCGGGCCAGCGTCTTCGCGAATTTATCGAACTCGCCAAGATCGCCGACGACGCGGGACTCGACGTCTTTGGCGTAGGTGAGCACCATCGCCCGGACTTCGCCATTTCCTCGCCGGCCGTGGTCCTTGCCGCGATCGCCGAAGCGACGTCGCGCATTCGCCTCACCAGCACCGTGACGGTGCTCTCCACTTCGGACCCGGTGCGCGTCTACGAGGACTTCGCGACGTTGGACCTGATATCGCGCGGGCGTGCCGAGATCACTGCGGGACGTGGCGCCTACGTGGAGTCGTTCCCCCTCTTCGGTTTCGAACTCGAGGACTACAACGATCTCTTCGACGAGAAGCTCGACCTCCTGCTCGCCATCAATCGCCACGAGCGAGTGACCTGGTCGGGGAAATTCCGCGCACCGCTGCGCGACGCCGGGGTCTATCCGCGCGCGTTGGTGGGGGAGATCCCCGTCTGGATCGCCGTGGGGGGCACTCCGGCGAGCGTCGTGCGCGCGGGCCGTCACGGGCTGAGCACCTATTTCGCCATCCTCGGCCAGCCCGAACGCTTCGTCGATCTCGCCGAGTTGTATCGGCGAAGCGCGCGGGGGGCGGGATTCGCACCCGAGGACCTGCGCGTCGGCGTCACCAGTCACTTCTACGTCGACGAGACCTCACAGGGCGCTCGCGACGCCTTCTATCCCTACTACTCGCGCTACATCGGGGATAATATGCCCCACGCGCGCGGCGTCGCCCTGGCGCGCGACCACTTCGAGGAGTGGGCCTCTCCTCACGGCGCGCTGTTCTGCGGCAGCCCGCAGGAGGTTATCGACAAGATGCTCTGGGAACACGAGATACTGGGCCACACTCGCTTCCTCGCCCAGATCGGTCTAGGGGGACTGCCCTTCAAGGAGACGGCTCGTTCGATTGAGTTGTTGGCGAGCGAGGTGTTGCCGACGGTGCGCAGCGCGACCACGTCGAGTCAGGCCAACGAGACGAAGCCGTAAGTCACGCACAGCCCCAGCGCGTTGATGAGCACGAAGCTCACGATGATGACGGCGACGCCCACTTTGGCGACGGTGCCGCGGTGACGTCCCGCCGGAGCGGGCATATACCAGTCGGGCAACAGTGCGCCGGCGGCGGACGCGGCTCGCCACGGTGCCACGCTGAAATCGATGTCGGGGTGCGGATCGGCACTCAGGGCGAGCGAGGTCAACTCGTCATCAGAGACAGTCCCGTCGAAAATGAAACGATCGTCCATCGCCCCTCCTCATTGATGCGCTCGTAGTTCAAACTAACGCCCGCGGGCGCCGCTGCGACGCTACCTATTCGCTGATGTCGCGCAAACCGGCGTCGAGGAACTTCTGGCGCAGTCCGAAGAGGTCGAGGGTACCCTCACCCGCCTGGAGGAGCTTACGGTACGCGGCCTCGGCGGCCTCGCGAACGCGGCACTCGGCGATGACCTCGAGAGCATCCTCGCGAGCGACCACCACGACGCCGTCGTCGTCGGCCACGACGACGTCACCAGGTGTGACCGCGACCCCCGCGCACACGATAGGTACTTGTACGTTGCCCGGGGTCTCCTTGACCGTGCCGCGCGCGCTGATGGCGCTCGACCACGCGGGAAACGCCATGTCGCAAAGCTCAGTGACGTCGCGAACCCCCGCGTCGATCACTAGGCCCACGACGCCGCGTGCCACCATGTGCGTCGCCAACAACTCTCCGAAGTAACCGTCGTCACAGGTGCTCGTCGGTGTCACCACGAGAATGTCACCGGGCTTCGCGACGTCACCGGCGACGTGGATCGAGGAGTTGTCGCCCGGCGCCACCTCGCACGTGAGAGCCGTACCCGCGACCCGAGTTCCGCGGTAGATCGGTCGCAGGCGCGACGCGAGGAGGCCGGTGCGGCCCTGGGCCTCGTGGATGGTGGCCACGCTGAAGGTGGCCAGGGTGCGCACGTGCGAGGGATCTGCTCGTTGGGTGGTGCGGTCGACGACGGCCACGGCGCTCCTTTGCCATCTCGAGTGCTGCTCGTGCGACGACACGTCGCGCGAGGCGAAGCGGGTGTCGTCGTTGCGATAGTAGCCCAGTCATTGCGTGGCGCGGAGCGCATCTAGTGTGAAGGTCTGTGGGGGTGACGAGGTGACCAATTCAGTAGAGCGCGCGCGCGTGCTCGTCGTCTCCCTCGGGGGAACGATTGCCTCTTCGTCGTCGTCCAACGTCGAGGGAGTGGTGCCCCAGCTCACGGCGCAGGACCTCGTCGACGCCGTACCCGGGCTCCGTGAAGTGGCCGACGTCGAAACGATGTCGTTTCGACAGGTCCCTTCGGGCGACCTCACCCTGACCGACGTGGTGGCCCTCGCGCGAGTGATCAAGGAAGGTATCGAGGGCGGTGTCACCGGCGTCGTCGTGACCCAGGGCACCGACACGATCGAGGAGACTTCCTTCGCCCTCGACGTCCTGTTGGACGTGACAGAACCCGTCGTGGTCACCGGTGCGATGCGCAATCCCGCGCAGGCGAGTGCCGACGGCCCGGGCAACGTCCTGGCCGCTGTGAAGGTGGCCGCGTCGAGGGTTGCGCGAGGACTGGGGTGTGTCGTCGTGATGAATGACGAAGTGCACGCCGCGCGTTTTGTGCGAAAGACTCATTCCTCGAGTCTGGCGACGTTCCGATCGCCCAGTGGTGGCCCACTCGGGTGGGTCGCCGAGGAGCGGGTGCGCATCGTCATGCGCCCCACTCACCTCGCCACTATTGCGCTTGACGATCTCGCGGATCCGCCGCCCGTCGCCCTCGTCACGTGCGCGCTCGGTGATGACGGGCGAACGCTACGTACTCTGGGAGCCGCTGGATACCAGGGTGCGGTCATCAGCGGCTTCGGCGCTGGTCACGTATCGGGCGTCATGGCCGGGGTCGTTCACACTCTCGTGGGAGAGATGCCCGTCGTGTTATGTTCGCGTACCGGAGCGGGCGAGGTGCTGGACCACACGTACGGCTTCACGGGCTCTGAGACCGACTTGCTTTCGAGAGGAGTGATCTCGGGAGGCGCGCTCGATGCGCGTAAATCTCGGATCGCCCTGATGCTGGCGTTAGCGGCATCAGTCCATCGCGAACACGCCATTGAGCTCTTCGCTCACGTGCGCGACTCGCTCACTTCGTCGGGGATCAGTTAACTCTGCGCGGCGCGTTGGAGGTTGGCTTCAACCGCGCCCAAGTGGCGCAGCATTGCTTCGCGCGCTGCGCGGCCATCGCGGTTGGCGAGCGCCTGGGCGATTTCGCGATGTTGACTGCGGTAATGCGCTCGGCGCTCGGGGGAATCGCTGCGCCGCTTCAAACTGCCCCACGTCACCGAGAGTCGGGCCTCGGCAATGAAGTGGTACATGTTCTCAATCAGGGGATTGTGAGAGGCCCGAACGAAAGCTTGATGAAGTGCCAGGTCCCATCGCTCGAACTCGTCGTAGTCGGCCGCGTTCTCGCTACCGACGAGACAGCGTTCAATCTCATCGAAATCACTCGCGGTCGCGTTCTCCACGGTGGCGGCGAGAGCTGCGGGTTCGATCAGCAATCTCGCGTTCATCACGTCGGCGGGACTGACGTTACCCACGACTGAGTGCGCGTGCGAATGTCCGACTTCGACGCCAAGCACCGCGTCGGGGTCACGACGCAGGAACGTGCCGCGACCCACCTCACGTGAGACGACGCCTTCACTCTCGAGCAGGGCCATGGCGTTACGAATCGTGGTGCGCGATAGTTTGAGGGCGTGGGCGAGCTCGCGCTCGGTGGGGAGGCGATTGCCGTTGCGCAACCCCGTGTGGGTCGCGGACATCAAGATGTTGTCGGCCACGTCACGCATCTGATCATTGGACACCGTGGTCATCTTCTACCTCCTGCGAACTGCGGATCTCAGTGACGGCGCCTACCCAAATAGGTAGGCGACAGGAACACTATAGGGACCAATCCTACCAATATTGCGAAAGTGTTACCGAATAATTTCAATAATATCCCTCAGGTGTTTGACAATTCCTGATGCAGGTCATATAGTTCGCAGTCAGAGATGGGACCAATTCAACCAATTTGGTTGAAAAAATCAGGGGGGAATACCAATGAGGTTTGCGACAATCAGGACCTCGCGAGGCCTTCGACTGCACGTGAAGGGGAGCCAGGGCTACGTGGACCTTGCTGACGCGACCGGCAATGAGTTGCTCGCGACGTTAAACGGTCTCGCCGAGGGTGGCGACGCGGCGCTGGACGCGGCGCGCGGTGCATCGTCACAGGCGGGACAGGAATACGAGGGCACTGCCTTCGGTCCGCTCACGCCGAACCCGCCGCGCATCTTGTGCCTGGGCGTGAACTACGCCGACCACGCGATCGAAGGTGGGCGCGCGGTGCCGACCTGGCCCGAGTCTTTCGTGCGCGGAGCGGGAAGTGTCATTGGCGCCTTCGACGATTTCGTCAAGCCCACGTTGAGCGTGCGCATGGACTACGAGGCCGAGTTGGCCATCATCATTGGCAAAGGCGGTCGATACATCAAGGCCGAGAACGCCTTTGATGCCATCTTGGGTTACTCCGTCATGAACGACGGCTCGGCTCGCGAATGGCAGCGTGCCGCGAGCCAGTGGACGCCGGGCAAGAACTTCGAGGGCACCATGCCGATCGGACCCGAGCTGGTGACCAACGATGAGATCAACGTTAACGACTTGGCAATTCGTTCCATCCTCAACGGCACCGTGATGCAGGATGCGCGAACGTCGGACATGATCGTCAGTGTCCAGCGCGCCGTGGAATACTTCTCTTCCTTCACCACGCTGCGTCCGGGCGACGTCATTGCGAGCGGGACGCCGGGGGGCGTAGGCTTCGCTCGCACGCCGCCGGTCTGGCTCAACCCCGGCGACACGATCGAGGTGTTCATCGAAGGGGTCGGGGCAATCTCGAACAAGGTCGTCGCCGAGGAGGGCGCTCCGGAGGACTGGCCGTGGATGCCCCTGAAGGCGGACACGACCAAATTCTAAGTTCTGCTTTATGCAGTGAGTAGTACCAAATCAACTAGGGGGGGAATACATGAATGGAAAGACTTTGACGTGGTCGGGTACTCCGGCCGCGCGACTGCGCCGGAGGATGACGCTGTTAGTTGCCGTCGTGGCACTAATCGCCGCCACCATCGGACTACCGGGAACTGCCGCGCACGCCAGTGCTCAACCGCATTCGTCAGGGGTGACCTTAACGATTCCGGTCGTGGCGCCCTTCACCGGGGTTGACGCTGCTCTGGGGCCGAAGTACGCCGTGGCGTGCCTCGCCGCCACCCAGCAGATCAACAGCCTCGGCGGCGTGCTGGGCCACCAGATCAACTGCAAGACCGTTGACACCCGTGGCGACCCTGCTGACGCCGTCCCCGCGGTGGGTCAGATGTATGCGACGACGAAGAACATCGCGTTCGTCATCGGCTGCACTTCGGACGAGGCCTCAACGGTCGTACCGGTCTTCGGTTCGAACAAGACGGTGTCGTTCTGCATGACCGGTGAGTCGGAGTTCGACGCAGTCAAGTTCCCGTACTTCTTCCGCCTCGTTCCCCCGGACGCCGCAGACGCAGTGGCGATGGTGGCGATCGCGAAGAACAAGGGCTACAAGAAGATTGCGTTGGCTTTCGGTAACGACGCTGGCTCGCAGACCTTCGTGGCCCCCGCCGAGGCGGCGATCGCCAAGGCCGGCCACATGACCATCGTCTCCAACCAGACGCTCGACATCGCCGCCACCACTTTCCAGTCAGAAGCTCAGGCCATCGTCGCGGCGAAGCCTCAAGTGATCTTGATGGAGGCTCTGGGCGCGGCCGGTGTGGCGCTGCTGAGTGAGGTCTACCAGCTCAACGGCAAGAAGATGATTCCGGTCATCGGTACCTCGGCCATGATTGACCCCACGTTCTACTCGGGGATCACCAAGGCCGTGGGCGTCCAGAACTTCATCAAGAACTTCGACGCGGACAACCAAATCGCCACTGGCAACACCCCGGCGTACCCGCTGTTCGCGAAGTTGGTCATGGCGCAGTCCGGCAAAGTCAAGGGCGTGGGTAACTACTCCACGTTGCTCCAAGCCAACGGCACGGTCCACTTGTACGACGCAATCAACATTGCCGCCCTGGCGATGGTGATGTCGGGCTCCACGACGGGTTCGGTCTACAAGAACGACATCCTGGCAATCTCGGCGGGCGCTCCCGGTGCGACGGTGGTTTCGTCCTACGCGGCTGGTCTCGCGGCGCTCAAGGCCCACAAGAAGATCCAGTACCTGGGTGTGGGTGGCACGTATCACTTCGATGCG
>VFSW01001656.1_pt1 | contig 33901 bp, 26 predicted proteins | sample 5358111 | NCBI WGS metagenome assembly VFSW01 (sample SAMN11554181, study PRJNA540505) | mine drainage metagenome | isolation source: sediment from site ElyBrook_90M | place: USA: Ely Copper Mine, Vershire, VT | collected 2017
CACCCTCTTTGTCTGGCGGGCTGGCCTCCTTCCCCCCCCCCCCCCCCCCCCCACCCCCTCCCCCCCGCCCCCCCCCCCCCCCCCCCCGCCGCCGCCCGCCTGGTAGCTGCGAGGCGGGCGTTTTCCGATCAAGGACCCGTATGAGCATTTCCCGCCGCGAATTTCTGAGTGTCCTGGCCGCCGCCGGGGTCAATGGCTTCCCGATGATGCGCGAAGCCAGCGCCGCCGAGGTGGATCGTCTGTACAACCCGCCCGTGACAGGGAATGTGCACATCCTGCACATGACGGATAGTCATGCGCATCTGGATCCGGTCTATTTCCGGGAGCCCAACGTGAATATCGGCGTCGGGGCGATGCGCGGCCACCTGCCACACATGGTCGGGAGCAACTATCTCAAGCGCGTGGGTTTTCAGCCCAACAGCCGCGAGTCGTATGCCTTCACGTACCTGGATTTCGAGCGCGCGGCAAAGCAGTACGGCAAGATGGGGGGATACGCCCACATCGCCACGCTGGTCAAGAAGTTGCGTGGTACGCGCCCGGGAGCTTTGCTGCTCGACGGCGGAGACACGTGGCAGGGCACGGCGCTGTCGCTGTGGACCAAGGGTCAGGATATGGCCGACGCGCAGCTGTTGCTGGGCGTGGACGTGATGACCGGTCACTGGGAATTCACCTACGGCCAGGACCGCGTCAAGGAAGTGGTCAACAAGGATTTCAAGGGAAAGATCGATTTTCTCGCCCAGAATATCCAGACCAACGACTTCGGCGATCAAGTCTTCAAGCCCTACGTCATCAAGCAGATGAACGGGGTCTCGGTGGCCGTGATTGGTCAGGCTTTCCCTTACACCCCGATTGCGAATCCGGGCTACATGATGCCCGACTGGACTTTCGGGATCCAACCCGATCACATGCAGACCGTGGTCAACCGCGCGCGCAAGGACGGCGCCCAACTGGTTGTCGTGATTTCGCACAACGGCATGGACGTGGATCGCAAGTTGGCGTCGCAGGTCGAAGGTGTCGACTGCATTTTTGGCGGCCACACGCACGACGGTGAAGCGGTCGCGGTCGAGGTGCGTCGCGCCTCGGGTGGCATGACCCTGGTCACGAATGCCGGCTCGCACGGAAAATTTCTCGGCGTGATGGATTTCGACGTGCGTGGCGGCAAAATGGTCGGTTACAAGTATCGCTTGCTGCCGGTGTTCTCCAACCTGCTGCCGGCTGATGCCGACATGCAGGCGCTCATTTCCAGGCACCGTTCTCCGTACGCCGCGAAGCTCGACGAGGTTCTTGCGCATACCGAGGGCGTGTTGTATCGCCGCGGCAACTTCAACGGAACCTGGGACCAGTTGGTGGTGGACGCAATGCTGGCCGTGCGAGGTGGCGATCTGGCATTTTCCCCGGGCTTCCGCTGGGGGGGGAGTGTGCTGCCGGGCGATGCCATCACCCGTGAAGCCATGATGACCCAGCTGGCGATCACCTACCCCTACTGCACGCTGACCGACATGAAAGGCAGCGAGGTCAAGTCGGTGATGGAAGATGTCTGCGATAACCTGTTCAACCCTGATCCCTATTATCAGCAGGGCGGAGATATGGTGCGGCTGGGCGGATTGACCTATGCCTGCGCACCCGACGAGAAGATGGGCAACCGTATCCAGGACATGCGTCTGCACGGCAAGCCCATCGACATGAACAAGACTTACAAGGTCGCTGGCTGGGCGCCGGTGAGTCAGGCCGCAGCGACCTCCAGCAACCCGCCGATCTGGGATATTGTCGAGCAGTACCTCAAGCACCAGAAGGTCGTCAAGCCGCTGACGCCGAACCGTCCCAGGTTGATCGGCATGCCGGCCGACCCGGGGTTGGCTGAATACAAGGTCTGACCTGCTGCGATTCGATTTCAGACGCCAATATCCGGCCGGGAGCAACCCCGGCCATTTTTTTTCCGGTCTTTTCCGGTCGATTCCTTGCAATGTCGATACATCTCGTGACCCTTCCTTTTTTGCGTTGTGTCATGGGCGCTGTTAAAGTAAGACATGGTCTTTCGTCTACGGACCGCTGTGCGCCAGAACGGGAGACCCGGTCTCGCGCATGGTGTTTCACCCACTCCATTCCGGGATGCCCGGAGCACCAGTGAGCTCATTATGACCATCCAGCAGCAACGCGCCAACTCCTACCTGTTCGGCGGCAACGCTCCTTATGTCGAGGAGCTGTATGAAACCTATCTTGCCAATCCTGGTGCCGTCCCGGATCACTGGCGGGACTATTTTGACGCGCTGCAGCATGTCCCCGCAGTGGATGGCAGCAACGCGCGCGACATTCCCCACGCGCCCGTCGTGTCGGCGTTTGCGCTGCGCGCCAAGAGCGCGCCGCCGCGTGCCATCAACGTGGCTGCCGACCTCGAACTTGCGCGCAAGCGTGTCGCCGCCCAGCAGTTGATCGCCGCGTATCGCAACGTCGGTGCCCGCTGGGCCGACCTCGATCCGCTCAAGCGCGCCGAGCGCCCTGACATTCCTGATCTGGATCCGGCCTTTTATGGATTCACCGACGCCGATCTGGAAACGGTGTTCAACGCCAGCAATACGTATTTCGGCAAGGAAAGCATGAGCTTGCGTGAGCTGCTCAACAATCTGCGCGAAACGTATTGCGGCACCATCGGCACCGAGTTCATGTATCTCAGTGATCAGGGTCAGAAGCGCTGGTGGCAGCAGCGGCTGGAGAGCATCCGTGCGCGGCCGAGTTTTGATGCCGCGAAAAAACGCGAGATCCTCGAAAAGCTGACTGCGGCCGAAGGTCTGGAGCGTTACCTCGCCACACGCTACGTTGGGCAAAAGCGCTTTTCCCTGGAAGGCGGGGAAAGCTTCATTGTCGGCATGGATGAAGTCATTCAGCATGGGGGTGAGCGCGGCACCCAGGAAGTGATCATTGGCATGGCCCACCGCGGGCGCCTGAACGTGTTGGTGAACACGCTCGGCAAACGTCCCAAGGACCTGTTCGCTGAATTTGAAGGACATCACGCTGCCGACCTGCCCTCGGGAGACGTGAAATACCACCAGGGTTTCTCCAGCGATGTGTCGACCCCGGCAGGTCCTGTGCACCTTTCGCTGGCCTTCAACCCGTCGCACCTGGAAATCGTCAACCCGGTGGTCGAGGGGTCGGCGCGCGCTCGTCAGGAGCGTCGTGGAGACAGCAGCGCGGCGCAGGTGTTGCCCGTGCTGGTCCACGGGGACGCGTCGTTCGCGGGTCAGGGCGTCATCATGGAAACCCTGGCGCTGGCGCAGACCCGCGGGTATTCCACCGGCGGTACGGTGCACATCGTCATCAACAACCAGATTGGATTCACCACCTCGGATCCCCGCGACACGCGCTCGACGCTGTACTGCACCGATGTGGTCAAGATGATCGAGGCGCCGGTATTGCACGTCAATGGCGACGATCCGGATGCGGTGGCGCTGTGCTGCCAGCTCGCGGTCGACTACCGTCTCGAGTTCAATCACGATGTGGTGGTCGACATCGTTTGCTTCCGCAAGCTGGGCCACAACGAGCAGGACACACCAGCCGTGACCCAGCCGCTGATGTACAAGAAAATCAGCGCGCATCCAGGCACCCGCAAGCTTTATGCCGACAGGCTGGTGAGCCAGAACGTCATCAAGGACGATGAAGGCGATGCCATGGTCCAGGCCTACCGCAAGGCGATGGACGATGGTGAGCGTGCCGTCGAGCCGGTGCTGTCGAATTACAAGAGCAAGTTCGCCGTCGACTGGTCCAACTTTCTCAATCGCAAGTGGACGGACAGCGCTGATACGGCACTGCCCCTGACCGAGATCAAGCGCCTGGCCGAGCGCATCACCACCCTGCCGCCCGAGCTCAAGCTTCACCCACTCGTCGAGAAGGTTGTCTCCGATCGCGCCAAGATGGGGCGAGGGGAACTCAGCCTCGACTGGGGCATGGGAGAGCATCTCGCGTTCGCGTCGCTGGTGTCCAACGGTTATCCGGTGCGCCTTTCGGGCGAGGATTGCGGCCGCGGGACCTTCAGCCATCGTCACTCCGTGCTGCATGACCAGAACCGCGAGCGCTGGGATGCGGGCAGCTACATCCCGCTGCAAAACGTCGCCGAGGGTCAGGCGCCTTTCGTCGTCATCGACTCCATCCTCTCCGAAGAGGCGGTGCTCGGTTTCGAATACGGCTACTCCACGGCTGATCCAAATACGCTGGTGATCTGGGAAGCACAGTTCGGCGACTTCGCCAACGGTGCGCAGGTTCTGATCGACCAGTTCATCTCGGCTGGCGAAGTCAAGTGGGGTCGCGCGTCCGGCCTGACCCTGTTCTTGCCGCATGGCTACGAGGGTCAGGGACCCGAGCACTCGTCGGCGCGTCTGGAGCGCTATCTGCAGCTTTGCGCCGAGACCAACATGCAGGTCTGCCAGCCGACGACCCCAGCGCAGATCTTCCACCTGCTGCGCAGGCAAATGCTCCGCTCGTTCCGCAAGCCGCTCGTTGTCATGACACCGAAGTCGCTGCTGCGCCATCCGGAGGCGCGTTCCGCGCTGACCGACTTTTCGGCGAGCCACTTCCACACCGTGCTTCCGGAGCGCGATGACATCGATCCTGCCAAAGTCAAGCGCATGATCGCATGCAGTGGACGTGTGTACTACGACCTGCTCGCGGAGCGCAGGACGCGCGAGTTGCAAGACGTTGTCATCGTGCGTTTCGAGCAACTGTATCCCTTCCCGCACAAGGCGTTCGCTGCCGAACTCAAGCGCTACCCGCAATTGCGCGACATCGTCTGGTGCCAGGACGAGCCACAGAATCAGGGGGCCTGGTTCTTCATCCAGCATCACATTCACGAGAACATGCAGGAAGGGCAGAGGCTTGGCTACGCGGGCCGTCCTGCGTCGGCGTCGACCGCGGTGGGCTACTACGCGAAACACGCTGAGCAGCAAAAGGACCTGCTGTCCGCGGCGTTTGGCAAGCTCAAGGGCTTCATCCTCGCCAAATAATTCAGAGGCCGCCGACGTTCGTCGCTGCGCCGCGGCGCGTGGACGTGCGAGCGGCCGACCCGTTCACACCCAATTCAGAAAGAGATCACCATGGCACTGATCGATGTCAAGGTTCCCCAGTTGTCCGAATCTGTGGCCGAAGCCACGCTTTTGCAGTGGAAGAAGAAGGCCGGAGAGGCAGTGAAGCAGGATGAAATCCTGATTGAAATCGAGACCGACAAGGTTGTCCTTGAGGTCCCCGCGCCCGCCTCAGGCGTGTTGTCTGCGTTGCTTCAGTTGGATGGCGCCACCGTGGCGGCCGAGCAGGTCATCGCCCGCATCGACACCGAAGCCACAGCTGGCGCCACCGCCCCGGCGGCGTCGGTTGCGCCCGTGTCTGCCCCCGTGGCAACCGCACCCACGGCGCCGGCGACGGCCGCGGCCGTGGCGATGCCGTCCGCCGCCAAGATCCTGGCAGAGCAGGGCATTGCCGCTGCCGATGTGTCCGGGAGCGGCCGTGGCGGGCGCATTACCAAGACTGACGCGCGCACGGCTGCCAGCGCCGCGGCTGCGGCTGCGCGACCCGCAGCAACCGCAGCAGCGGCCGCGCCGTTCAACACCCCGCAGGCATTGGCCGAAGTGACGGCCTCGGTCGATCTGTCGGCATTCTCGGAGCGTCCCGAACAGCGCGTACCGATGAGCCGCCTGCGCGCCCGCATCGCGCAGCGCCTGCTGCAGTCACAGTCCGAAAACGCCATTCTCACCACCTTCAACGAAGTCAACATGAAGCCGGTGATGGACCTGCGCAATCTGCACAAGGACCGCTTCGAGAAGGAACACGGGGTCAAGCTCGGATTCATGAGCTTCTTTGTGAAAGCTGCGGTGCACGCGTTGCGCAAGTATCCGGTGCTCAACGCCTCGGTCGATGGCAACGACATCATCTACCACGGATACTTCGACATCGGTATCGCGGTTGGGAGCCCGCGCGGTCTGGTGGTCCCCATCCTGCGCAACGCTGACCAGATGAGCTTCGCCGAGATCGAGAAGCAGATTTCGGACTACGGTGTGAAGGCCCGCGACGGCAAGCTTGCGATCGAGGATCTCACCGGCGGCACGTTCTCCATCAGCAATGGCGGTGTGTTCGGCTCGATGCTGTCGACGCCGATCATCAACCCCCCGCAGGCGGCCATTCTGGGCGTGCATGCGACCAAGGACCGCCCGGTGGTCGAGAATGGTCAGATCGTGATCCGTCCCATCAATTACCTGGCCATGAGCTACGACCATCGCATCATCGACGGTCGCGAAGCGGTGCTGGGTCTGGTGGCCATGAAAGAAGCGCTCGAAGATCCTGCGCGCCTGCTGTTGAACCTGTAAGGGGACACCATGAGCACGCAATTCGACGTCGTCGTCATCGGCGCTGGCCCGGGTGGGTACATCGCCGCCATTCGCGCGGCGCAACTTGGTCTGTCGGTGGCTTGCGTTGACGCCTGGGTCAACGCCCAGGGGGGTCCGGCGCCAGGAGGGACCTGCACCAATGTTGGCTGTATCCCCTCCAAAGCGCTGCTGCAATCCAGCGAGCACTACGAACACGCCGGGCATGGTTTCGCCGAGCATGGTATCGAGGTCGAGGGCCTGAAGCTCGACCTCCCCCGCCTGCTGCGCCGCAAGGACCAGGTCGTGCGCCAGAACAACGAAGGCATCCTCTACCTGTTCAAGAAGAACAAGGTCCGGTTCCTGCACGGGCGTGCGTCCTTTGTGGGACGCACGGACGCGGTGTTCGAGATCGATGTCGACGGAAAAGACGCGGGGCGCATCAGCGCCCGTCAGGTCATCGTGGCGACGGGCTCGATCCCGCGTGCGCTGCCGGGCGCGGCGTTCGATGAAGCCACCATCCTGTCGAATGCTGGCGCACTCGCGATCGACGCGGTTCCTGCCAGGCTGGGTGTGATCGGCGCGGGTGTCATCGGCTTGGAAATGGGATCGGTCTGGCGTCGCCTTGGCGCCAAGGTCACGGTGCTCGAGGCGCTGCCCGAGTTTCTCGGTGCCGCGGACCAGCAGGTTGCCAAGGAGGCGTTGAAGCAGTTCAACCGCCAGGGTCTCGACATCCAGCTCGGCGTGAAGATCGATGCGGTGACGAAGGGCGCGGATGGCGTCACGATCGCGTATGCAGATGCCACGGGTGCAGCGCGTACCCTGGAGGTTGACCGGTTGATCGTCTCGATCGGGCGCGTACCCAATACCCAAGGCCTGAACCTCGCGGCATTGGGCGTCGAACTCGATGGCCGCGGATTCATCCCGGTCGATGACCATTGCCGCGCCGAAGTGCCCGGGCTGTGGGCCGTCGGTGACGTGGTGCGCGGGCCGATGCTGGCCCACAAGGCAGAGGAAGAAGGTGTCGCGGTGGCTGAGCGCATCGCGGGCCAGAAGCCGCACGTCGATTTCAACACTGTGCCGTGGGTGATCTATACCAGCCCCGAGATCGCGTGGGTGGGGCAGACCGAGCAGGCCTTGAAAGCTGCTGGTCGCGCCTTCAAGGTGGGAAGCTTTCCGTTCATGGCCAATGGGCGCGCGCGCGCGCTTGGCGATACGACGGGGTTCGTCAAAATGCTGGCGGATGCGGAGACCGATGAAATTCTCGGCGTGCACATCATCGGCCCGATGGCGTCCGAACTGGTGGCGGAAGCCGCGGTAGCCATGGAGTTCAAGGCCGCAGCGGAAGACATTGCACGCATCTGCCACGCGCACCCGACCTTGTCCGAGTCCATGAAGGAAGCAGCGCTGGCCACGGATGGCCGCAGCCTGAACTTCTGAGCGTATGGACGTGACCGAGTACGCCCTGCGTGAGCTGGGCGAACGCGGCTTTGAGCCCGACGCGGCGCAGCGCGCCGCGATCGAGCTCCTGCAACGCAATTTCGATCAATGGGTCGCCTACAAGTCACGCCGATCCAGTGCGGTACGGCGTTTGCTCGTCCACCCCGAACTGCCGCGTGGGGTCTACCTTTGGGGCGGCGTGGGGCGTGGCAAAAGCTTCCTCATGGACGCGTTCTTCGTCACCGTGCCCCTGGTACGCAAGACGCGGCTGCACTTTCATGAGTTCATGCGTGAAGTTCACCGCGAGCTCGCGGCATTGCAGGGAACCCAGGACCCGCTGCTCGAGCTCGCCCGGCGCATCGCCCGACGCTTCCGGCTCATCTGTTTCGACGAGTTCCACATCAGCGACGTGACCGATGCGATGATCCTCGATCGGCTTTTGCAGGCCTTGTTCGACGATGGCGTGGTTCTGATGGCGACGAGCAACTTCCACCCCGATGCGTTGTACCCGGACGGCCTGCATCGCGACCGCATCGTGCCGGCCCTGGAGCGTATCAAGGAGCGTATGGACGTCATGTGCGTCGATGCCGGGATCGACTATCGGTTTCGCGCCATGCAGGGCATGCCCTTGTATTACACGCCACTGGGTCCAGCAGCGGACGCCGCCATGGAAATGGCGTTTGATCGTGTTGCCGAAGCGGCCGAAGACGATCCTACGCTGACCATCGAACATCGGGAGCTGATCGCGTTGCGGCGCAGCGGCGGTGTGGTGTGGTTCGATTTCAAGACCCTGTGCAACACGCCCCGCTCGCAAAACGACTACCTTGAAATCGCGCAGCAATTCCATACCGTGTTCGTCAGCGACGTGCCAGGCATGGGGCCTGAACTCGCCAGTGCGGCCCGGCGTTTCACCTTGCTGGTCGATGTGCTGTACGACCGCCGGGTCAATCTCGTGGTTTCGGCGGCGGTGCAGCCCGCGGCGCTGTATGCGCGCGGGCCGCTGGCCCATGAATTCGAGCGTACGGTTTCCCGGCTGCTCGAAATGCAGACTGCCACCTACCTCAGCCAATCCAGGCGCGAGGTACAGACCGAGTTGACCTGATCCGATGTCCAGTCTTCTTCGTCTCGCCGCGCATCGATGGCACAGTGTCTTGTTGCTGCTGGCGGCGCTGGCAGCGCCTGCCGGAGTCCTTGCCGCGACCGCGGAGCAAGCGCCCGCCGACTCCAGGGTTGCACTGGGGTCGCGGCAGGCGCAACTCGATGCCGCCCATGCTCTTGCCCGCGCAGCTTGCATGCGCAAGTTTCTCGTCAACCGTTGTCTCGACAGGGAGGACGGGGCATATCGTGCCGCGTCGGCAGACCTTCGGTTGCGGCTGGCGGTGGTCGACCGGCGCGAGCGCGCGCGCCGCGCCGCCACACTGCGCGCTTCGATCGCGTCGGCAGCCGCAGCGGCAGCGCCTCCCTTGAGCCCGCACGCGGCCCGCTCACACCGCGCGCGTCGCCAGCGCCAGCTCGATGAAAAACAGCGCGATCATCGGGAGAAGGCAGCGCAGGCGTCAGCACGTCGCCAGGCGTTCGAGGCGCGGCAGCGTGGCCGCACACACGCCGCGCCGCCCTTGGCATCGAGCGAGGCCCGTGCCGCCTACCTCGCCAAGCAAGCTGAATACGCACAGCGACGCGAGCAGGCCCGGATCCGGCAAGCACAGCGCCCCGATGCCGCGCCACTGCCACTGCCCGGCGCGCGTCGGTGATGCCACCGGGTGTTGCCCATCCCGCAGCGAGATCAGGTCGCGGGTGGGCTTCCGGCTCTTTTGTCCCGGGCTTGCAACTTGAGAATGGCCAGCGACAGGTTGTCACCACGTCCACCCCCGCGCTGGCGCGCTGCACTGACCAGGAACTCGCAGGCTGCCCTTGGCTCGATAGTACTGACGATCTTGCCAAAATCAGTGTCAAGAAAATAATGCCAGATGCCGTCGGTGCACAACAGCACCGCGTCGCCCGGAAGCAGGGCCACGGCGTCGGTCGCCACGGGTGGATCTTCCGCGGTGCCTAGGCTTGCTGTCAGAACATTGCTCATCGGGTGATTGCGGGCGGCGCTTGCGGAGATGTCGCCACGGTCGACCAGATCCTGCACGTAGGAGTGGTCCCGCGTCCGGCCGAGGATCGTTTCACCGCGGAAGACGTAGACGCGTGAATCACCGACATGTGCCCATGTGCAATAGCCATTGGGTTGGATGAGAACGCAGGCGATGGTCGAGTGTGGCTCCTGCTCCGACGACATGGCGTTGAGGCGGATCATCAGGTGGCCTTCTCGCACAATGGAAGCCAGGAGCTGGCGCGGGGACTGTTGCTCGGGGTGGTAGCGCTCGAATAGCTGACGAGATGTCAGGATGATCTGGTCGGACGCCATGCGTCCACCGCTGCGTCCGCCCATGCCGTCGGCGAGCACCGCCAGGAGCAGACCCGCCTGGTGGGGATGCGCGAGGATTTCAACGCGATCCTGCTGGTAGTCGCGATCCCCGCGGTGTGTTCCGGTGGCAGCCTGCAGGCGCAGCCGCAAACTCGGGGCGCTGGTTGTCATCGGGTACCCGCGCGCAAGGGCCGTGCGCCAGCGCACCGGACCGGCATCGATCCATACAATGGGGCGATCCAGCCGTGGGGACGCGAAGCGCGCGGCGTGACGCGCCTCCCTCGGCACCCACAATCCCGTCCTACGTCAAGCCCTACGTCTGAATGGACAACGACCTGCGATCCGCCAACCGCCGGCTGATCGAATTGCGCATCGAGCATGCCGACCTGGATGACGCCATCGATCACCTCGGAACAGCCAAACCCGAACAGGAATTCCTGCTCCGCCGGCTCAAGAAGAAGCGACTGCTGCTTCGGGATCAAATTGCGCTCCTGGAAGCGGCCTCGCGGCCGGATGAACCCGCTTGAGCTCCGTCGATCCTGAACAGGGCCAAGTCTGTACGCATTGTAAGGATTCGGCACCTGAACCCGATCCCTTGGTTGCGTCGGACCAGATCTGGGCCGCTGACGGCGCGTTCGCTGCAGTCCTGCCCGGATGGCGTGAGCGCGCAGGCCAGCGCCAACTTGCCATTGCGGTTTCCGAGGCGATCCAGCGGCGGGGCATCCTGCTCGCCGAGGCGGGCACGGGTACCGGGAAGACACTGGGTTATCTCGTGCCGGCATTGCTCCAGGGAGAACGCGTGATCGTCTCCACGGCAACGCGAGCGTTGCAAGACCAGTTGTTTTCAAAGGATCTTCCACTGGCGCGCGCGGTACTCGGCGTGCAGGTCCAGGTTGCGCGACTCAAGGGGCGTGCCAACTACGTCTGCCTGCATCGCCTCCAGCGTAGCCAGGCCGAAGGGCAGCTTGACAGCCGCCGCGCCGTCCAGGAATTGCGGCGCGTGGCGGTGTTCGCCGGAACATCGTCCGACGGCGATCTGTCGTCTCTGGGCGGACTGGACGAGCACTCGCCGGTGATTCCATCGGTGACGTCCACGCGCGACAACTGTCTCGGGGCCGAATGCCCGGATCTGCGCAAATGCTTCGTGATGAAGGCGCGGCGCGAGGCACTGGCCGCTGACGTCGTTGTCATCAATCACCATCTATTTTTCGCCAACCTGGCGCTTCGCGACGAGGGCGTGGCCGAGCTGCTCCCCAACGCCTCCACCATCGTGCTCGATGAGGCACACCAGTTGCCCGATATCGGTGCCCAGTTCCTGGGGGTCGCCGTTGGTACCGCGCAGGGGCATGAACTCGCGCGGGACGTCCTCGCCAACGGGCTGCAGCATGCGCGCGGCATCATGGACTGGGCGACGGTGGTGTCACCGCTGCAGCAAGCACTGCGCGACTTGCGATTGTGCGCTGCGCCCGGCTCGCAACGACTCGACTACGCCCATGCCCGCGAACTCCCGGATTGGGATCATGTGGTCGCGCGTTGGGTCGATGCGCTGGGCCGCATCGATGCGGCCATGGAGCCGGTCGAGGCGGCGGCACCCGAGTTCACGCGTTTGCGCGAGCGGTGCCGGGAGCAATCCGCCCTGCTTGCGGATTGGCAGCGCGACGCCGCCGATGCCGCGGCCGGTCCCCGGGCGCAGGACATGGTGCGCTGGCTTGAGGTCGGAACACACCACATCCGTCTGCTGGCGACCCCGTTGGGCGTTGGTGCCGCATTCTCGAGCCTGCTCGCGCAGCGCCCGCAGGCATGGGTGCTGGCGTCGGCGACCCTGACCCTGGACGGTGATTTCCGCTGGACGCGCGCGCGTCTCGGATTAGGCGAATCCAGTCCCGCGCTGGCGCCGATGGAAGGCGTGGCTCAACCTCGGTTGCGGGAGCTCCGGGTACCCAGTCCATTTGATTACGCGGGCATGACGCGCCTGTTCATTCCGCGCAGCGGTTTCCATCCCTCAAACGCGGATCACGCGCACAACGTGGCTGATCTCGCAGCGCGGCTCATCGACGTGAATCCAGGGGGAAGTTTCGTGCTGACGACGACCGTGCGCGCGATCGGACGGATCGCCGAACGATTGCGTGAACTTCTTCCCGCAACACGCCCGGTTCTCGCACAAGCGAGCGAAGCCAAGTCCGTCCTCCTGCAGCGCTTCGCTGCGGATCCGCGCGCCGTCCTGGTGGGAAGTCACAGCTTCTGGGAGGGCGTCGACCTTCCGGGTGATCGCCTGACGCTGGTCGTCATCGACAAGCTGCCGTTCGCGCCGCCCGATGATCCGATGGTCGCCGCACGGATCCGACGCCTCGAGGCAGCAGGTCGCAGCGGGTTCATGGACTACTCACTGCCGCAGGCAGCGCTGGCCCTGCAGCAGGGCGCAGGACGCCTGGTTCGCAGCGAGCTCGACTGGGGCGTCCTGGTCGTGTGCGATCAACGCCTGACAACGACAACATGGGGCCGCAAGGTTTTGGGCTCTTTGCAGCCGTTCGGGCGTGTCGACACGCCCGAGGAAGCGATGGCCTTTCTGGCCGCGCACCGCAACCCGGACCTTACGCTGGCGACATCACCACAAAGCCCACCATGATGTGCGGCGCTTCGGCAGGCCTTGCACGATATAGCGGCTGTTCGGGTAGTTGAGCTTCAGGACACGCTCCGTATCGTCCCGCAGCTGGGTGAGACCCAGGCGGTCATAGCTGTTCATCAGCACGGCCAGCGCGAGCTCGACCGACGGTGTGTTTGGATGATTCTTGATGGCCTGTTGCGCGCGATCCGCGGCGGCGACATAGGCGCCGCGATTGAAATAGAACAGTGCGACCTGGGTATCGTAGTCGCCCAGCGCGTTCAGGATGAAACGCATGCGCGCCAGCGCATCCGGCGTGTACTTGCTGTGTGGGAAGCGGGTTGCGAGTTCCTTGAACGTATCGAAGGAGCGGCGCGCCGCCGCCTGGTCACGTTCAAACAACTTCTGGTGCGCGAGGCTGGCAAACCAGGAATCGTTCTCGTAGAAATCGATACGCCCCTTGAGGTAGAGGACGTAATCGGTCTCGGGGTTGTTCGGGTAGATCTTCAGGAAGCGGTCACACGCCGCCAGTGCCTGCGCGCGGTCGCCTTGCTTGTAGTGGCCGTACGCGGCTTGCACCAGGGCCTGTTGCGCCAGGACGCCGTACGGGTAGCGTGATTCGAGCTTCTCGAAATACTTGGTCCCCGTATCGTAAGCGCCGCTGTCCATTTCGGACTTGGCCTCGTCGTACAGCTTGGTCGCCGACCACTTCGCCGTGATGTCCTTCTCGGGAGTCGAGGCGCAGCCTGTCACGAAGGCGGCGAGGAGCAACGCGAGCATGGCGGGCTTCAGGCGGTCGATCGACAAAATGGAATTCACGAGCGGGCTCTGGATGGTGGGGGCAGATGGTCCATTATAGGAACCGGGTGCGGCCTGTCGCCGTGTCCGCAGTACGATGCCGGTGCGATGGACATCCAGACAGACTCCGGCACCGTGGCGATGCCCGACAACCCGCTGCTCGACGGGGACGATCCCGCGGGCGACGAGGCGCCGCTGTGCGCTCGCATTGGAGACGCCGATGCCGGCGAGCGGCTCGACAAGGTTCTTGCGCGCCTCTTCCCGCATTTTTCCCGCAGTCGCCTGAAATCCTGGTGCGACGCCGGGATGGTGCGGCTCGACGGCCAGGTGCCGGCGGTGCGCTCCAAGGCGCGCGCCGGTGCGCTGGTGACGCTCAGTGTTCCTCTTGACCCTGAGGCTGGTGCGTTTGCCGCCGAGCCGATTCCGCTGCACCTCGTCTGGTGCGACGACGATCTTGCGGTGATCGACAAGCCCGCCGGGCTCGTAGTGCATCCCGGTGCCGGCAATTGGAGTGGAACCTTGCTCAACGGCCTGCTGGCGCTGTTTCCCGAGTGCGCGGGTGTGCCTCGCGCCGGGATTGTCCACCGGCTGGACAAGGACACCAGCGGTTTGCTGGTGATCGCGCGCACCCTGGTCGCGCAGACCAATCTGGTGCGCCAACTTCAGGCACGCACCGTCAGCCGGCAGTACCTGGCACTGGCGTGGGGAGACCTCGTGCGTGAAACGACCGTCGACGCGCCCATCGGGCGGCACCCGCGCGACCGCCTGCGCATGGCCGTGGTGCCGTCGGGCAAGCCCGCCCGCACCCACTTCACGCAGGTGGGCGCACTGCGGACTGCGCACGGTGCCGTCTCGGTCTTGCGTTGCAGGCTCGACACCGGGCGCACGCACCAGATCCGGGTGCACGCCCAGCACCTCGGGCTGCCGTTGCTGGGCGATGCCCTGTACGGCCGGCGCGGTGCACCAACGCTGGCCTTGCATCGGCAGGCGCTGCATGCCGCGGTGCTGCGCTTCGATCACCCCGTTGGTGGCCAGTCTTTGTGCTTCACCTCGGAACTGGCAGCCGACATCATTGCGCAGTGGTCGGCACTCGGCGGTGATGCGGCACAACTCGACATTCGGGACTGGGTCCTCGATGCAAAGTCTTCCTGAAGTTCCTGCAGGCTGGATCGCGCTGTCCCGGCCCGGCGCGGCGGTAGCACGCGGCTTGTTCACAGGGCGCATGGGTGGAGTGAGCGCTCACTCTTACGGTACCGCAGAAGGAATTGCGGGCGGCATGAACCTGGGCGACCATGTCGGCGACGATGCGAGGGTCGTGGCTGCCAACCGCGCAGCGCTGGGACAGCGCTGCGGCGGCGTGCGCATTGCCTGGATGACGCAGGTCCACGGCGTCGAGGTTGCCGATCTCGACACCTGGGATGGCCATGCCGTACTCAAGGCGGACGCCGCCGTGTGCAGCGTGCCAGGGATCGCGGCCTGCGTCATGACGGCGGATTGTCTGCCGGTCTTGTTTGCGGCACCGGGGGCGGTTGGCGCGGCACATGCCGGCTGGCGGGGTCTGGCCGCCGGCGTGCTGGAGCGCACGCTTGAAGCGGTATGCCGCAAAGCATCCTGCTCCCCGGCAGGCGTCCAGGCTTGGCTTGGGCCCGCCATCGGCCCGCGGTGTTTCGAGGTGGGGGCTGATGTGCGCGACGCGTTCATCGTCAGCGATGCGCAAGCTGCGTGTAATTTCCTGCCGACCCGTGATGGAAAATGGCTTGCCGACCTGTTTTCGCTGGCGCGAAGCCGCCTTCAACTGGCGGGAATGCTGGCATCCAGCATTCATGGTGGCGACATCTGCACGATGGCCAATCCTTCGCTTTACTACAGCTTCCGCCGCCAGCGCGTGACCGGCCGTCAGGCCGGTCTGGTGTGGATCACGCATGACTGAACCGCGGCGCGCGACGGCAGCATGGAGCGGATGCACTTTTTGCGTTGACAGTGCGCAATGTCTTGCTCAAGAATGAAAGAAGGTTTTTCAAAACCCAACTCGCTCTGCACTCCTCCCTGGCGCCGATGTGTCCGATGCGCGCCGCTACCTACGCCCTTTTCCAATGGCCGCCAATCCGACCGATCATCCCGCCGGGTCAAGCCCGCACCCGCCCTGGCCTGCCTGGCCGGGTGCGGGGCCCTCATCTCTCGCCGGTCTGCAGCAGGCGTTCGAACGCGCGGTCGGCGGCACCGGTGCGGCGGCACCGGTTCTGGACCCGGCCCAGGTTGCCGATATCCAGTCGCGCTACGCCCGCGAATACGCACAACTTTGGAGCAACCTGCTCGCTGGCAGCGTGCAGGAGCACCTCAGCGACCGCCGCTTCGCTGCCCCGACCTGGCGCGAAAATACGTTTTCCAGTTACACGGCGGCACTCTACCTGCTCAATGCGCGCGCCCTCATGGAACTTGCCGATGCCGTGCAGGGTGAGCCGAGAGTGCGTCAGCGTATCCGTTTTGCCGTGCAGCAGTGGGTGGACGCGGCAGCGCCGAGCAATCAACTTGCGCTGAACCCCGAAGCCATTCAGGTTGCGCTGCAAAGTGGGGGGGAGAGCCTGCGCCGCGGCATCGACAACCTGCTTGGCGATCTGCGGCGCGGCAAGGTCTCGCAGACCGACGAGAGCGCATTCGAGGTCGGGCGCAATGTCGCCACCACGGAAGGTGCGGTGGTCTTCGAAAACGCGTTTTTTCAACTCATCGAGTACAAGGCTCTGACCGCGAAAGTACACGCGCGTCCGCTGCTGATCGTGCCTCCGTGCATCAATAAGTTCTACATTCTCGACTTGCAGCCGTCGAACTCTCTGGTGCGCTACGCGCTCGAGCAGGGCCATCGGGTGCTGCTGGTGTCGTGGCGCAACCCTGACGCCAGCTGCGGTGCCTGGACCTGGGACGATTACATCGTCGACGGTGTTCTGCGAGCGGTCGAGGTCAGTCGCGCCATCGCCGTTGCCGCGCAGCCAGCCTCGCGGCGCACGGGCAATGGCGATGGCGCGATCAACGCCCTGGGTTTTTGCGTTGGCGGTACTTTGCTCGGGACAGCTCTCGCGGTGCTGGCGGGCCGGGGGGAAAGGCCGGTGCACAGCGCGACGCTGCTGACCACGCTGCTCGACTTTACCGACACCGGGGTGCTCGACGTGTTCGTCGACGAGGCGCAGGTTGCGATGCGCGAGGCAACCATCGGACGCGGCGGCCTCCTCACTGGGGCCGAGCTTGCGGCAGCCTTCTCGAGCCTGCGCGCGAATGACCTGACCTGGAATTACGTGGTTGGGAATTACCTCAAGGGGGAGACGCCGCCGCCTTTCGATCTTCTGTACTGGAATGCTGACAGCACGAACCTGCCGGGCCCGATGCTGGCGTGGTATCTCCGTCATACGTATCTTGAAAACAGCCTGCGCAAGCCGGACGCGCTGACGGTCGCCGGCGTGCGCATCGACCTTCGGCGTATCGACGTGCCGGCTTACGTCTATGCGTCCCGGGAAGATCACATCGTGCCTTGGCAATCAGCCTACGCGTCGGCGCGGCTGCTCGGCGGAGATACACGGTTTGTTCTAGGCGCCTCCGGTCACATTGCCGGCGTGATCAACCCGGCATCGAAAGGCAAACGGAGCCACTGGCGCGCCGAAGCAGGCGCGCTGCCTTCCGCAGCGACGGAGTGGTTCGACCAGGCAACCGAACACGCTGGCAGCTGGTGGCCTGATTGGGCTGCCTGGTTGTCGACGCAAGCCGGGCCGCTGCAATCGGCCCCCAGGCAGTACGGCGGGGCGGGCCATGTGGCAATCGAGCCTGCGCCGGGGCGCTACGTGAAGGTCAAGGCCTGATCGGATCGTCATCGTCTGAAGTTGATTTTCAAACACATTCTCAACAAGAAAGGCAGATTGAAATGAGCGAAGACATCGTGATCGTGTCGGCCGTGCGTACGGGGGTTGGAAAATTTGGTGGTTCACTGGCGAAGGTCTCCGCGGCCGACCTCGGTGCGTTGGTCATCAAGGAATCGCTCGCGCGCGCCGGCATCGATCCCGCCATGGTTTCGGAAGTGATCATGGGGCAGGTTCTGCAGGCCGGGTGTGGCCAGAACCCGGCGCGACAAGCCCTGATCAGGGCCGGGCTCCCCGACATGGTGCCGGGCATGACCATCAACAAGGTCTGCGGCTCCGGGCTCAAGGCGGTGATGTTGGCGGCGCAGGCCGTGCGTGACGGCGACGCCGAGATCGTCGTGGCGGGGGGCCAGGAGAACATGAGCGCGTCGCCGCACGTCCTTCCCGGGTCGCGCGACGGACAGCGCATGGGTCAGTGGTCCATGGTTGACACCATGATCAACGATGGCCTGTGGGATGCGTTCAACCATTACCACATGGGGATCACCGCCGAGAATGTTGCGAAAAAGCATGGAGTCACCCGCGAGATGCAGGATGCCTTCGCTGCGGCGAGTCAGAACAAGGCGGAAGCTGCGATCAAGGCGGGGCGTTTTACCGATGAAATCGTCCCCGTGATGTTGCCGCAGCGCAAGGGCGATCCAGTGCCATTTGCCACGGACGAGTTCGTGCGCGCAGGCGCCACCGCGGAGAGCCTCGCCGGTTTGAAACCGGCGTTCGACAAGGCTGGGTCGGTCACCGCCGGCAACGCATCCGGCCTCAACGATGGCGCTGCTGCCGTGGTTGTGATGTCCGCCAGTCGGGCTGCGTCGATGGGTCTCAAGTCCCTCGGAAGCATTCGTGCCTATGCCAACGCGGGACTCGATCCGGCATTCATGGGCCTGGGTCCCGTCCCGGCTTCGACGCGCTGCCTGTCGCGTGCTGGCTGGAGCGCACAGGATCTCGACTTGATGGAAATCAACGAGGCGTTCGCAGCGCAGGCCATTGCGGTCAATCAGCAGATGGGCTGGGATACGTCGAAAGTGAACGTCAACGGTGGTGCAATCGCCATCGGCCATCCGATCGGCGCCAGCGGTTGCCGCATCCTCGTGAGTCTGCTGCACGAAATGAACAAGCGCGACGCGCGCAAGGGTCTGGCCTCACTCTGCATCGGTGGCGGCATGGGCGTTGCGCTCGCAGTCGAGCGTTGACCCGCTTGCTGCCTCGCATTCTCGACAACAAGCTACGACAACTACCTAGGAGAATTCATTCATGAGCACCAAGATCGCATACGTCACTGGCGGCATGGGTGGCATCGGCACCGCCATCTGCAAACGCCTGTGCGAGGCAGGGCACAAGGTCATCGCCGGCTGCGGCCCCAATTCGGCGCGCAAGGATACGTGGCTGGCCGACATGCGGGCCCAGGGGTTCGACGTCCATGCATCCGAAGGCAATGTTGCGGACTGGGACTCGACCTGCGCTGCATTCCTGCAGGTCTTCGCCGAGCACGGCCAGGTCGACATCCTGGTCAACAACGCCGGAATCACCCGCGATTCAGTATTCCGCAAAATGAGCTACGACGATTGGGATCGCGTGATGAAGACCAATCTGTATTCGATGTTCAATGTCACGAAACAGGTCATCGACGGCATGGTGGAGCGCGGGTGGGGACGCATCGTCAACATCTCGTCGGTCAATGGCGAGAAGGGGCAGTTCGGCCAGAGCAACTACTCGGCGGCCAAGGCTGGCATGCACGGTTTCACCATGGCCTTGGCGCAGGAAGTCGCAGCCAAGGGGGTAACCGTGAACACGGTCGCACCCGGCTACATCCTGACCGACATGGTGAAAGCGATACGTCAGGACGTGATGGACAAGATCGTTGCGCAGATCCCGGTCAAGCGTCTTGGCAAGCCGGAGGAAGTCGCGTCGCTGGTGACATGGCTCGCGAGCGAGGACGGTGCGTTCGTCACCGGGGCCGAGGTCTCGATCAATGGCGGCCTGCACATGAGTTGATCGGTGGATGCCGGATAGTTCGCTAAACTTGGTGAACTATCCGGTCAGAATCCGGTAAAAATTGATGCTTGCCCGTCACGCGCGAGCTTTACTTTGTTGTCAGGTCCCCACGTCATGCCGAATTCCGACACTCCCCCGCGCGTCATCAAGAAGTATCCAAACCGGCGTCTGTACGACACCGAGACGAGCGCGTACATCACGCTTGTTGACGTCAAGGGACTGGTGATGGAAGGCTGTCGCTTCGTGGTGCAGGATGCGAAAACCGGGACCGATCTCACCCGCAGCATCCTGCTGCAGATCATCCTTGAGGAGGAGGCGGGTGGCATGCCCATGCTGAGCAGCGCCATGCTGGAGCAGTTGATCCGCTTCTATGGGCACGCGATGCAGGGCATGATGGGCAGCTACCTCGAGAAGACGGTGCAGGCCTTCATCGACATCCAGGGGCGGCTTGCCGAGCAATCCCGGGGTTTGTACGACAGCTCGAGCTTCAGCCCCGAAATGTGGTCCCAGTTCCTCAGCGGCCAGGCCCCGATGCTGCAGGGCATGATGGGAAATTACCTCGAGCAGAGCAAGAACCTCTACATGCAGATGCAGGACAAGATGCAACAGCAAACCAAGCAAATGCTGGGGGCCTTTCAGCCACCGACGAAAAAATGATGCGAGTGGGCGACAATATCGCCCATGAATGACATCGCATCCACGCCGAATCCTGCCCGGATAGGCTTCGTTTCCCTCGGCTGCCCGAAGGCACTCGTCGATTCCGAACAAATCCTCTCGCGCTTGCGTGCCGAAGGGTACGAGACCAGCAAGAACTACGAGGGTGCCGACCTCGTCATCGTCAACACCTGCGGCTTTATCGACGCCGCGGTGCAGGAGAGCCTTGACGCGATCGGCGAGGCCCTGCACGCAAACGGCAAAGTCGTGGTCACCGGGTGCCTGGGCGCGCGCGCCGGTGATGATGGCGAGAATCTCGTGCGCAAGGTTCATCCGAAAGTGCTGGCTGTCACTGGGCCGCACGCCACGGACGAAGTTCTGCAGCATGTGCATGCCCAATTTCCGCGTCCGCACGATCCGTTTGTCGATCTGCTGCCACCCGGTGGCCTGAAACTCACGCCGCGCCACTACGCCTATCTGAAGATATCGGAGGGCTGCAATCACCGCTGTACGTTCTGCATCATTCCCAGCATGCGGGGTGATCTGGTGTCGCGTCCGATCGGAGATGTGCTCGGGGAGGCCGAGGCGTTGTTCGGGGCCGGCGTGAAGGAGTTGCTCGTGGTCAGCCAGGACACCTCGGCGTACGGTGTTGACGTCAAGTACCGGACCGGGTTCTGGGATGGCAAGCCGGTGCGCACCCGGTTTACCGAACTGGTGCAGTCTCTTGGCACGCTGGCAGCACGGTACGACGCATGGGTGCGTCTGCATTATGTCTATCCCTATCCCCATGTCGACGAGGTGCTGCCCTTGATGGCCGAGGGCCGTGTCCTGCCGTACCTCGACGCGCCGTTGCAACACGCGCACCCGGACGTGTTGCGCCGCATGAAACGCCCGGCGAGCGGTGAACGCAACCTCGAGCGCATTGCGGGTTGGCGCCGGGCCTGCCCCGAGATTGCCATTCGTTCGACGTTCATTGCCGGTTTTCCCGGGGAGACCGAAGAAGAGTTCGAAATGTTGCTGGACTTCATCCGCGTGGCGGAACTCGACCGGGTTGGATGCTTCGCCTATTCGCCGGTGGACGGGGCTGCGGCCAATGCCTTGCCGGGGGCTTTGCCCGAAGCGGTGCGAAACGCGCGGCAGGCGCGGTTCATGGAGGTTGCAGAAGCGGTATCGATCAACCGTCTGCGACGGCGCGTGGGCCAGGAACTGCGCGTGCTGGTCGACGAAGCGGGACGGACATCCGCCATCGCGCGCAGCTACGCCGAAGCCCCGGAAATCGATGGGGGCATCCTGATCCGGGATCCGGTCAAGCCTTCAGGCCGTGGTCGGTTGGCGCAGAGCAAAGGACAGTTCGTGCGCGTGCGTGTCGTCGGCACGCAAGGGCATGACCTTGTTGCCGACCTGCTTTGATCGGGGCCGTCAAGGGAAATTTTTGTACAACATGTAGCAAGCGACCATGGCAACCAGACTTGCAAAAATCATGTTGAGTGTGTTTTTGCTGTGGCGGCCGAGGTGAGTGGCCACGCGTGTTCCACCCCAGCCGCCGAGAATACCGCCACCGATATACAGCCCTGCGACGGCCCAGTCCAGCATACCGGAGCGGGCGTAGTTAAGCGCCGTCGTCAGGCCAAAGGTTCCAACGGACACCAGGGATGTCCCGATCGCCGCGATCATCGGCATGCCGGTGGATAGCACCAGGCCGGGGACGATGAGGAATCCGCCGCCAATGCCGAAGAATCCCGACAACGTTCCGACGATGGCCGCCGCCGCGGTGAGCTTGGCGAATTTCCGGGGGGAGTCGTCGGGGGCTCCATCTGGTTCATGAACAGTGCCACGTGCCCGCGGGCGCAGCATCAGCACGGCAATCACCAGCATCAAGATCGCAAACAGAAACAGCAAGCGTTTGCCGTCAACAGCCTTGCCTAGCGAGGAGCCGCCAAATGCCGCCGCCGCACCCACAAGTGCAAACACCACTGCCTCCTTCCACCGGACATTGCCCGCGCGCGCATGCGGGATGAGATTGATGTACGCGTTGGCCGAGACGGCAAGTGCGGTCGTGCCGATCACAATGTGGGGGTTTGGGTAGCCTACCAGGTAGAGCAGCAGCGGGACCGCCAGAATTGATCCGCCTCCGCCGATCAATCCCAAGGTGAATCCGACGGCCAGGCCGGAAAGAACGGCGAGTATGTGCTGCGCGGTCGACAGCACGACGGCGGGGGCGGATGGAATGAGATTCGGAGCGAGCATGGCCTCGACAGCATAAGTGAGAAAGATGCTGATCGCGGCGCGGATGTGCGTGCCTGCACAAGGGCATGCTTCTTGTTGTGACGCGGGTCAACATTTGCCGCTGATTATGTGTAACGTAACGTAATAAACGAAACGTTAATGCGACCGTAGGCGTGCCGTAAGCCGTGACGGCGACATTCCCTCCGTGGGCGGCTACGTGCCGCACCGCATCCGAGGCCCGGTCGCGTCCGCAGAGACGCACCGGGACCCGTCATCAAACTTGGAGACATGATGGAAAAGAAAGTGAACCCCGCTCCGCTGGGCCTGTCCGGATTTGCCCTGACGACCTGGCTCCTCAGCATGCACAACGCCGGCCTGTTCGGCGGCAACAACGTTCCCCTGGTGCTTGCCTGTGCGTTCGCCTTCGGTGGCACGGCGCAGTTCGTCGCTGGAATCGTCGAGGCTTTCGTTGGCAACAGCTTCGGCTTCGTCGCGTTCTGCGGTTACGGCGCGTTCTGGTGGAGTTTTGGGCTGCTGGTTGAATTTTTTATCAAAGGGGTCGATGGAGCGTTCATTGGCTGGTACCTGTTGCTGTGGGGTGTGTTCACCACCTTCATGTGGATTGGCACCTGGAAGAAAGCCAAGGCATTGATGTTGGTCTTCACCGCGCTGGTGCCAACCTTCTATCTGCTGGCCTTCGGGGCGCTGCTGGGCTCGTCGAGCCTGACCAGCCTGGGCGGTTACCTCGGTCTGCTGACCGCTGCGCTGGCCTTCTATCTGGCCGCCGCCGAGGTGATCAACGAAGCGTGGGGACGGACGGTACTGCCGGTCTGATCCTGCGCACGTCATTGAGCAGAAAGCTTCAGGGGTCGCGAAAGCGGCCCCTTTTTTTGGTGGGCCCTGCAGCGCGCACCACGAAAAACCGCGGCCGAAGCCGCGGTGTCCTGACAGGGAGATTCTTAGAACCTGTAGCCGACAGACACGCCCAGCGAATCTTCAGACATGCTCAAAACTTCACCAAAACCTCCCGATCTTGTCATGGTGCCAGTCACGCTTTTCTTGAAAGCGTGCACGTAGTCTGCTGAGACTTCGATGGAGGACGACAGCGCATACGTTGCGCCCAGGGTCAGATGGTCCGTCACGACCCCCGGAGAAATGGTGTTGAAGAACACATCTGCATTGTTCACCGGCTCGTCACAGTGGTTGTAGCCGGCGCGCAGGGTCAGCGCTGCGTTGAGTTGGTACGCCACGCCCAGTTTCTCAACCGTGATGTCCTTCCAGCCGAAGCCCGGCCCGTTGGAGGAGCCCAGCGGAATCATGCCAAAGGTGGTCGAGGTGTCGCCGACCGACGCCACGCCGCTGTACTGGATGCGCTCGATGTCGGCTGCGAGGGTCAGCTTCTGGTTCGGGGTCCACGCCATGCCGATGCCGTAGTTGCCCGGGATATCCATGTTGCCACCATTGGCGAACAAGCCGGCATACTGGCTCAAACGACTGATGTGGGTCTTGGGCTGGTAGGTGGCGCCGATGGACAGTCCAGGAGCGACCCTCCCGATCCAGCCGATGCGCACACCGACGCCATCGCCGGAGTCATGGCCGTTGCCGGTCATGGCGTTGCCATTCGCTGAGTACGCTTTGAAGTTATCCAGGCCGTTCGCCCGGAACGATTCGTGCACCAGGTTCAACGCCACGCCAATGGTTTGCGTCGGGGTGACTTTCCACGCGAAGCTCGGAGAAATGAACAACTGCTGCAAGTCGACGCCCGCACCGTTCGCAAGGCCTGTTCCGGAGGCCATGATCGTGTTGTAACCCGAGTTCATCCCGCCGTTACCGTAGATCGTCAGGCCGACCGACATCCGCGGGTTCAGCATCCGGTTGTAGCCGGCTTCGGGAATCAGGAAGTCGCTCTGGCCGTTGCCGCTGAAGTCGGTGCCACCGATATTTGCGTCGCGGTTGGGCTTGAACAACGTCAGACCCAGATCAACCCGATTGCCGATGAGTGCCATGCCAGCCGGATTCGCGGCGGCAGCGAGCGCGTCCTGTGGCAGCGCGATCCCGACGCCGCCCATGCCCACCGATTTCACGCTGTAGCCGGGCTGAAAATATCCGTCGGTCGCGAAGGCGGCTCCCGGTGCGATCACGCCGGCGGCAAATAGGACGGCGGCAAGTTTCTTCAATTGCATGTCAGTCTCTCCCTCGAGGAGGATGGTTGTTGTGAGAAGCTGCGAGCATCGAGCGATGCACACGACGAACACTGCATGCTGGTGACAGTATTTCGACCAACGCATGCTAGGTAGGTGTCGCAGCTTGTCACATCCTGTTTTGTCTGACTGGATGCAAAACCTGGTTTATGGTACGGCGCAGTAGCAAACGCAGCGCATACTGAACATAGTACGGTATTTAACGTTCAGTCCGAGGGTGGGACATAGCCTTGGGGCTGGTCGACACCTTCGCCGAAAAAATAGCGTTCCATCTGTCGTGCCAGGTACTGACGAGCACGGGCGTCCGCGAGGTTCAGCCGGTTTTCGTTGACCAGCATGGTCTGGTGACGCAACCATGCGGCCCAGGCTTCCTTGGAGACCTGATCGAAAATGCGCTTGCCAAGTTCTCCTGGGTAGGGTGCAAAGTCGAGCCCTTCAGCTTCGTGGCCGAGTTTGATGCATTGAATCATGCGTGGCATGGAAATGTCCGGTTTAGAAAAGTCGCGCGAGGCTGGGCCTCGTCAAGTCAGGCGTTTGACCAGCACACGCGAACGGCGCTGGTCGTCGTAGCGTTGGCGCCGCGCCAGCGGCAACCAATCGGGTTCCACCGGCACGAAGCCGCGTTTGAGAAACCAGTGCATGGTGCGGGTTGTCAATACGAAGATACTTTGCAGTCGCATCGCGCGGGCGCGCTGCTCAATGCGCTTGAGAATGCGCTCGCCGTCGCCATGGCCCTGCGCATCGAGGGACACGGTCAGTGCAGCCATCTCCCCCGTCCCGTCCTCGGGATAGGGATATAGTGCGGCGCAGCCGAAGATCACGCCGTCATGCTCGAGAACGGTGTAATTGGTGATGTCACGCTCGAGCTCGGTACGGTTGCGCCGCACCAGCACGCCTTCCGCCTCGAGCGGCTCGATCAGCTGCAGTATTCCACCGACGTCGTCGACGGAGGCTTCCCGAAGATGTTCGAGATGCTCGTCGACGATCATCGTGCCGATGCCGTCGTGCGAAAACAGTTCGAGCAACAACCCGCCGTCGATTGCGAAAGGGATGATGTGGGCGCGGCCGACGCCGGCGCGGCAGGCACGCACCGCATGGCGCAGGTAGAAAGCGGTGTCAGTGGGCTGCAGGGGATCAGGCAGACTGGCAAGCATGGCCTCCGCTGCCGTGATCGTCAATTCAGGTAGCAACTGCCCCTCGTCATTGACCACCCCCGGAACTTCCGTGATCAACACCAGCTTGTGCGCCTTCAGCGCGATCGCCACGCTGCTGGCAACGTCTTCCATGCTGAGGTTGAATGCTTCACCGGTCGGCGAGTAGCCGAACGGCGACACCAGCACCACCGCGCCGTACTCGAGGGCGCGCTGGATGGTGGATGCGTCGACCTTGCGAACCAGGCCAGTGTTCTGGAAGTCCACACCGTCGATCAACCCGACGGGCCTCGCGGTAATGAAATTTCCCGATACCACCCGCAGGGTCGCACCAGCCATCGGCGTGTTGGGCAGCCCTTGCGAGAACGTGGCCTCGATTTCAAAGCGCAGCTGGCCTGCGGCTTCCTGCGCCGCGTCGAGCGCCACTTCGTCGGTAATCCGCATCCCGTGGGAATATCTGGAGGTGACGCCTTTCTCCTTGAGCTGTGCCTCGACTTGGGGGCGAAAGCCGTGCACGAGCACGATCCGCACACCCATTGCCGCGATCAGCGCGACGTCCTGCACCAAGCCATTGAGCGCGCCAGCGGCAATCAACTCACCGGCGATGGCCACCACGAAGGTCTTGCCGCGGTGGGCGTGAATGTAGGGTGCGACGGAGCGCAGCCACTCGACGAACTGGGCTTCTTGTTCAGACATGGGGGGAATTATCAGGGAATGTCGGAGAATGAGCACTTTGCTTTGCGTCCATGTCGCGTTCATCCCAAATACCGCCGAATCCGATCCCGCCCTTGCGGTTCCCGGCGGAGCTTCCGGTTACCGCGCGGCGCGACGACATCGCGCAGGCCATCGACGCCCATCAAGTTGTCATCATCTGCGGCGAAACGGGCTCGGGCAAGACCACGCAATTGCCAAAAATCGCGCTGGCACTCGGACGTGGACGCGGTGCGGGGGGGCAGGGACTGATCGGGCATACGCAGCCGCGGCGGCTTGCAGCCGTGACGGTGGCGCGGCGCATCGCGCAGGAGCTTGACGCACCCTTGGGCGAGCACGTTGGCTACAAGGTTCGGTTTTCCGACCGCTTTCAGCCAGGTGCCTCGGTAAAGTTGATGACGGACGGCATCCTGCTGGCTGAAACCCAGGGTGACCCCCTGCTGCGTGCTTACGACACACTGATCATCGACGAGGCGCACGAACGCAGCCTCAATATCGACTTCCTGTTGGGCTATTTGCGCAACATCCTGCCGCGCCGCCCCGATTTGAAGCTGATCATCACGTCAGCCACGATTGACGCCGAGCGTTTTGCGCAACACTTCGCCAGTGCGCGGGGGCCGGCGCCCGTCATCGAGGTGTCGGGACGGATGTATCCGGTGGACATCCGTTGGCGCCCGATTGGCCCGGACGCGAGGGTGGCAGACGCCGCTCCTGCACGCCCGGGGCGCGGCGATCACGATCTGCATGCGGCATTGTGCGACGCCGTCGATGAGCTATGGCGAGCGGGGAGTGGCGACATCCTGGCTTTTCTGCCAGGCGAGCGTGAAATCCGCGAAGCCACGGAGGCGCTGCGCAAACACCACCTTGAGACGGCGCGACGCGGTGTCGACATACTCCCCTTGTATGCCCGCCTGTCGCAAGCCGAACAGGACCGGGTGTTCGCCAGCGGCGGCGCGCGCCGGATCGTGCTGGCGACCAACGTTGCCGAGACGTCACTCACCGTGCCCGGCATTCGTTACGTCATCGACGCCGGCGTGGCGCGCGTGAAGCGCTACAGCTACCGCCAGAAGGTCGAGCAGTTGCAGGTCGAGCCGATCAGCCAGGCGTCGGCGAACCAGCGCGCAGGCCGGTGTGGACGCGTTGCCGACGGTATCTGCATCCGGCTGTACGACGAGGCTGACTTCAACGGGCGGCCACGCTTCACGGATCCCGAGGTGCTGCGCTCGTCCCTGGCAGCCGTGATCTTGCGCATGCAGTCCCTCGGGTTGGAGTCGGTCGAGACTTTCCCTTTCATCGACCCGCCACCCCGGCGCGCCATTGCTGACGGCTACCAGCTCCTGGGCGAACTCGGTGCGGTGGATGAACACCGCAACCTGACGGAAACCGGCCGTGAACTTGCGCGCTTGCCGCTGGACCCGCGCCTGGGACGCATGATCCTGGAGGCGCGGCGCGAAGGCGCCCTATCGGAAGTTCTGGTGATCGCGGCAGCGTTGGCGGTGCAGGATCCGCGCGAGCGCCCGCCCGACCGGCAAGATGCCGCGGACACAGCCCATCGCCGCTTCGTCGAAGGCGGCTCCGAGCTCGCCGGGTGGCTCAAGTTGTGGAACCACTATCACGCCCTGGTCGCCCACAAGAAGTCCAATCGCAAACTCCAGGATCAACTGCGCGAGCAGTTTCTGTCGCCGTTGCGCATGCGCGAGTGGCACGACGTGCACAGCCAATTGCACACGGTCGTGGCAGAGCATGGGTGGACACTCAATTCCACGCCTGCCACCGATGAAAGCCTGCATTGCAGCTTGCTCGCGGGGCTTCTGGGCAATGTCGGCTACAAGTCGGAGGAGGGTCCCCACTACCTTGGTGCGCGCGGCATCCGCTTCCTGATTCACCCGTCCTCGCCGATCGGTCGAAAGGCCGGTCGCTGGATCATGGCGGCTGAACTCGTCGAGACCACGCGGCTTTATGCGCGCGGGGTGGCGCGCATCGAGCCGCAATGGATCGAGCGTGTCGGCGCACACCTGCTCGCGAAGACATTGCTGGAACCGCATTGGGAGAAAAAGCCGGCGCAGGTGACGGCCTTCGAGCGAGCGACCCTGTACGGCCTCGTGATCTACAACCAGCGCCGCGTCGATTACGGGCGTATCGATCCCGCGGCCGCGCGTGAAATGTTCATCCGACATGCCCTGGTCGAGGGTGAGTGGGAGTGCCGCTGGCCCTTTCTCGTCCATAATCAGAAAATGATTGCGCAGATCGAAGCGCTTGAAGACAAAGCACGACGTCGGGATCTACTGGTTGATGATGCGTTGATTGAGGCGTTCTACCAGCGCTTCATCCCTGCCGATGTTTGGGGCGGCGCCAGCTTTGATGCCTGGTACCGCGATGCCGTGCGCAACCAGCCGCGCCTGTTGTTTCTGGAGCGTGACGCGCTCATGCGCCACGAGGCTGCCGGAATCACCACCGAAGCCTTCCCCACGCGGTTGCGAACGGCCACACTCGAACTGGCGCTCGCTTACAGCTTCGACCCGGGGGGCATGCGTGACGGGGTGACGGCGACGGTTCCGCTGGCGGCGCTCAACCAGATTCCCGAGCAGCGTCTGGCTTGGCTTGTGCCCGGGATGCTGGGCGACAAGATCGGCGCCTTGCTCAAGAGCCTGCCGCAAAAGCTGCGTACGCGTCTTGCGCCGCTGGCCGATACTGCACGTGCCATGGCGGCCCAGCTGAGCGCGCCGGAGCGTTACGGTGAAGGCGACCTCCTTGACGCCTTGCGTGCGCTGGTGCGCGAGCACACGGGCCTCGCGCCCAGACCAGAGGACTTCAAGCCCGACGCGCTTGGTGCGCATCTGCTGTTCAACCTGCGCGTGGTCGATGCAGATGGTCGACAGTTGGCGATGGGACGGAACCTTGCGCGTCTGCGCGCGGAGCTCTCGGATGCCGCGCGCATGGCATTTCAGCATGCTGTGCGTGCCCAGATGCCAGTCGACGGTACGCCCGAACACACCGCGCCCGCGCAGACCTCGCAACAGCCCGGCAAAGGTGGTGCGAGGGCGATCGCCGCATCGGGTGCCCGCAATGACGCGGATGGGCGAGCTCGCCATACCGCGTGGACTTTCGGCGCCTTGCCCGAACTGCTCGAGATCCGCCGTGCAGGTCAGACGCTGGTTGGCTTTCCCGCCGTGCTCGACCGAGGCGAACACGTCGAGCTCGACGTGTTCGATACCCCGGAGGCTGCGGTGCTTGCGCATCGCCAGGGGTTGCGTCGATTGTTCGCGCTGCAACTTCGGGAACCATTGAAGGCCGCCGAAAAGAACCTCCCCGGACTCCAGCAGGCGACGATGCTCTATTTGCCCCTGGGCGGCGCCGACGCGCTCCGGCAGCAAGTCATCGATGCGGCTTTGGATCTTGCCATGCTCGCCGACCCGCTGCCCACCGACGCCGACGCCTTCGCGGAGCGACTGTCACAGGGGCGCCCGCGATTGCAATTGCTGGTGCAAGAGATGGCGCGGCTTGCCGGTGCCGTGCTGACCGAGTGGTCAGCGGCCACGCGCAAGCTCGCCGGCTTCAAGGCGAACCCTGCGTTGCATGCGGATGTGACCGCGCAATTGCAGGCCCTGATTCCGGCGCGTTTCATGCTCGATACTCCGTCCGATAAACGGGCCCACCTGCCGCGTTACCTCAAGGCCGTGCAGCTGCGGTTGGACAAGTTTCGTGCTGATCCGGCGCGCGACGCCCAGCGTCAGGCCGAGATGACGCCGCTGCTCGCACGCCTGAAGCGTGAACTGGCACAAGCCCACGCGGGCGGTGCCACCCCCGACGCACGCTTGTGCGAGTTGCGCTGGATGATCGAGGAGCTGCGGGTGGCCCTGTTTGCACAAGAGTTGCGCACGCCGGCGCCGGTATCGGTCAAACGCATCGAAAAAGCCTGGAGTCAATGGCAGGCCTGAAACGTGAGTTCGACCGACGCGAGACGCACCGCGCGGCGCACCTGATCAGGGAAAAAACACCAGCTGCAGCACGACAAAGCAGGGCAGCAGAACGGCGCATGACCATGCCATGTAGCCGAAAAATGACGGCATGCGAACCTTGCTGTGTTCGGCGATCGCCTTGACCATGAAGTTGGGCGCATTGCCGATGTAGCTGAGTGCTCCCATGAACACCGCACCCGAGGAAATGGCGACGAGCACGGGCGCGTGCAGCATCAGTTGCGCCGGATTTCCGCCTGCAAGATTGAAAAAAACCAGGTAGGTCGGGGCATTGTCGAGCAGACCCGAGAGAACGCCCGTGGCCCAGAAGTACAGCGCGGGCACGGGTTGACCCGCCGCATCCGAGGTCAGGCGCACGAGTGGCGCCAGTGGCCCGGCGGAGCCGGCACGCAGCATGGCCACGACGGGGATAATCGTGATGAAGATCCCCAGAAACAGCTTGGCGACCTCGCGCATCGGCGCCCATTGGAAGTGATTGTGGTCGCGCGCGGCGCGCGGCGTCGTCGCCAGCGAGACCAATGTCACGCAGATCAGCAGCGTATCCCGCACGACATCCTGCAAGGTGATGCTGACGCCGAGAAGGCTGCCGTGGATTCCTGGTTTCCACATGCCGCAGGCCAGAACCGTACCGGCGATCACCGCGAGCAGCGCCACATTCCGCCAGCCCTCGACCCGCAGCGGTTGAGCGGGGCGGGCACGATCCCCCGGTGCCTGGCTTTCGTGGGACCAGAACCATCGATCGGTGAGGTGAAATATGCCGAGCAGAAGGGCGCAGAGCAGCAGCACGGGCGCCGCCATGTGGCGCACGGTCCAGAAGAAGTCGACGCCGCCCAGCAGGCCGAGCAGCAAGGGTGGATCACCAAGCGGCGTGAGGCCTCCGCCGGCGTTGGCGACGAGGAAAATGAAAAAGACCAGCACATGTGCATTGCGACGACGCGCGAGATTGGCACGGATGACTGGACGGACCATCAGCATCGCCGCCCCCGTCGTTCCCATGACGCTGGCCAGTAGTGCACCGACCGCCAGCAACAAGGTGTTCTGGCCAGGGCTGCCATGCAAGTGTCCACGCACTGCGATGCCGCCGCCCGTCGCGTAGAGCGCCACGAGCAGGATGAGCAGGGGCGTGTACTCCTTCAATAGTGCATGCAGCATCGCTCCCGCCGCCGCGGGGACGCCATGCACCATGGCGGTCGGAATCAGGAAGGCCGATGCCCAGAACACGGCAATGCGACCCTGGGCGCGATGCCAGAAGTCGGGTGTCGCCAATGGAAGGATCGCGATCGACAGCAGCATTGCGCCGAAAGGAAGAGCCCACCATGGCCCATAGAGGGGTTCGAGGGACGTGGCAATCTGCATGATGTCGCTGCGGGCGTCAACGCGCCGGGAGAGCGCGTCGGAGCGCGAATTTTAGGAGCCGCGGATGCCCATTTGACGCGCGCGGACGCATGCAGCAAGGGACGAACATTCGGCGGATGGCCGGGGACAGCGATGTGACAGTGTGTTCAGAACGGTGACGCTAACACCTGGCGAGGGTTATCCCGATGCGTGACACATTTGTGAAGCCTTCGCGTACACTCGATTGGCCGTTTCAATTCATAAATCAAAGAGGAGACACTCACGATGAACGATCGCCATACCGTGCGCAAGCTCGGGCCGCTGCAGGTGGGATTGTTGGCGATCCCCTGCATCGCTGTCCTGGTTGTGCCTTGGTTCAACGTCGCCGAACCCAGTTTGTTCGGCATTCCCTTCTTTTACTGGTGGCAACTGCTGTGGGTTCCGTTGTCCGGCATTTTCATCGCCATCGTGTACAAGTCGGTCGTGCCCCCCGGAAGCGGAGATTGAGCCATCATGAACATCGTCGCAACAGTTGTATTCGTCGGCTTGTTCGTCTTGATCACCGGCATCGGCTTCATGTCGGCGCGCTGGCGCAAGGGCGACATGGACCACCTGCATGAGTGGGGTCTGGGCGGCCGCAGGTTCGGGAACTGGATCACCTGGTTCCTGATTGGCGGAGATTTGTATACCGCGTACACGTTCGTCGCGGTGCCGGCGCTGGTGTTCGGGGCAGGCGCGTTCGGTTTCTTCGCGCTTCCATACACGGTGCTGGTGTATCCACTCGTGTTTGCCATTCTTCCGCGGTTGTGGGTCGTCGCGCATCGGCACAATTACATCACCGCATCCGACTTCGTCGCAGGCCGCTACGGGAGCCCGGTGCTGGCATTGGCAATCGCCGTCACGGGGATTGTCGCAACCATGCCATACATCGCCTTGCAGCTTGTTGGTATTCAGGTCGTGATCGGGGGGCTCGGATTCCCGACACAAGGACTGGTCGGGGATGTGCCGCTGATCATCGCCTTCGTGATCCTGGCGGCCTTCACCTACACGAGCGGCTTGCGCGCACCGGCATCGATCGCCGTGGTGAAAGACCTGCTGGTCTACATCACAGTGCTGGCACTCATCATCGTGCTGCCGATGAAAATGGGCGGATTCGCAAGTTTGTTTGCGGCCATTCCGAAAGCCAAGCTGCTGCTGCCGCCGGCCACACCCGGGAACTTCGGCTTCATGTCGGCATATGCGACGGTGGCATTCGGATCGGCGCTGGCACTGATGTTGTACCCCCATGCCACGACCGCAGTCCTGGCGGCAAAGGGCCCTAATACCCTGCGCAGAAATTGGGTTTTTCTGCCGGCCTACTCGTTTGTGCTGGGTCTGATCGCATTGCTTGGATATTTTGCACTTGTCGGTCATATTGACAAAATGCCGGATCTTGCGCCGTACTTCAAGCATTATGGTCCGCAGTTCGCCATGCCAGGGTTGCTGCTTCATTACTTCCCAAGCTGGTTCGTCGGCGTCGGTTTCGCTGCCGTCGCCATCGGTGCGCTGGTACCGGCTGGCATCATGTCGATCGCGGCGGCAAACTTGTTCACCCGGAACATCTACAAGGCGTTTTTCAACCCGAACTGCACCGTCCAGCAGGAAACCAGCATGGCCAAGCTGGTTTCGCTGCTGGTCAAGTTCGGCGCCTTGCTGGTCATCTTTTTCCTGCCGGTGAAATTCGCCATCCAGTTGCAACTGCTCGGCGGGATTCTGATCCTGCAGACGCTTCCCGCCATCGTCAGCGGCATCTACACGCGCTGGTTCGACCCCAAGGCCTTGTTGCTGGGCTGGGCCACGGGTCTGGTGTTCGGGGTCTGGGCGGCTTCGCTCACTGGATTCCAGAAGGCAATTTACGTGCTCCACCTGGCTGGTACCGTGATTCCAGGCTACATCGGGCTGTACGCCCTCGTGGTGAATTTCGCTGTCGCGATCGTTGCGACGCTGGTTATTCGCGCACTCGGCATGGCCGGGAGCGAGGATGCCACCATCGCGGCGGACTACGTCGGTTGAGCCGCGGGGGGGGGGGCGGCCGCCGGGGGCCGCCGAGGCCCCCCCCCGCCCCGCGGGGGGGGGGCCCGCGCGGCCGGTGGGGGGGGGGGGGGGGGGGGCGGGGGGGGAGGGG
>VFSW01001657.1_pt1 | contig 33892 bp, 40 predicted proteins | sample 5358111 | NCBI WGS metagenome assembly VFSW01 (sample SAMN11554181, study PRJNA540505) | mine drainage metagenome | isolation source: sediment from site ElyBrook_90M | place: USA: Ely Copper Mine, Vershire, VT | collected 2017
CCTTAAGAGGGAGCTGCTCTACCAACTGAGCTATCGGCGCATTAGGAAAAATAAAACAGAACATACTATGCTTTGAAAGCGCCTTACATTGCGGGGGTGGCGAAATTGGTAGACGCATCAGCCTTAGGAGCTGACGGGGTAACCCATTGGAGGTTCGAGTCCTCTCCCCAGCACTTGACTTTCCTATAGTATAGTGTAATCTGCATGGCGGAAGGTGGCTCTTTCTGCTACTCAATACATGGGAGAATTCGTCATGATTAGTCCATTAAGGAGTCAGACCTCAGGTCTGATCGTAAGTGCGCTTGTTGGTTTTCTTGTTGCCGTCACTGTATGGGTACTCATCGCACGTACACTAGATTTCTGGTATATAGGCGATGTCTTCGGTCCGGCACTCGGCATTATTCTTGGTAGCCTCTCGGTCTACGAGATGTTCACGAGAAGGTTGCGGGAGATACCGCTCAACTGGGTAGGTGTCAGTCTCTTCTTGGGTAAACCAACTGGCAATATCTATCAAAACGGAATCCATTGGATCTTTCCGTCTTATGAAGTCCGCAACGTACCCGCACCGACCGAGAAGTATATTCTCAGAATGCCGGGAGAAAGGATTGATGCTCAAGACGGTAGCGCGATTTTCTTCGGCATCTCGGAAGATGCAGGGAAGAGAAATCGGATTCAATACTCCGTAGTCAAACCGACATGGTATATCGCAGTGGATGACCCGGAGGATGAACTCAAAGAAGCCTACCTTGAGGAAGCTCGCCTATTCTTCGGACAAACAGCGAAGGCAATCGGCGTTAAGAATGAAAAAACGCTCTTCAGCGACTTTATTGTCTTACCGCCGAGAGATGATCCTTCTGCAATTGCAGTGTATGCCGCCTTCAAGACTCGGCTCAAAACAGTGACGTTCTTGGTCACTGGATCACAGGAAAAAAAGCCGATGAGAGAAAGGCTTTTCAGTGATGATTCTGTAGACACGATCATGAAGAAAGCTGGAAACTATCTACAGAAGGTCAGCAGTTGGGGAATCGGCGCCATTATCGCCTTTACTCCAAATGTCCGTGAAAATCCCGAGGCTGAACAGGCTGCTGCGCAGAAACAGGCGGCAAGGGAGCAAATGGTCGGTCTGGGTACCAAGGTGAATAAGATAAGTAGCCTGGCAAAACAGATGACTACCAATATCAAAAGCTTGAATCCGGACTTGGCGTTGACGGTAGTCGCCGGAATGAGCGGACAACAAGGAATCACCATTGAGAACAAGACGATCAACGTCTCTGGCGTGCCAGAAACACTTAGCATGCTCGGGAAAGCGCTCATAGACAAAATGACAAAACCATAGGAGATAGTGATGGCTAAAATGTCCACGACGACGGCAACAAAACCAGCGAATGCGGGTGGTAACAAGTCCGTACCAGCGCCAGTAATAACAGTCTCGATGAGTATAAGAAGGTGGTTTCTTCTAGTAATTATTGCACTGGCTGTTCTCGGAGGTATCGCACGTATCGCTTCAGTCGTGCGCAGTGGCCATCAGCAATCAGTGATGCTGGGGACTGTAGCACCGATAGGAGAATGCACTAAGTCGAGTCCGTGTATTCCATTCAAAGAAACAGACGGGCCAACTAAGAAAGTGGCTTTAAAAGAGGGGAGGAGTCTATGTTTTGACTCTTCATTCTTCAAAAATCTGCCACGACTTGGGTATGCCACCTCGTACGAAGGAGGGCCGGAAATGAAGCCGGGGTGCACAACTGCATCATGCACCATGGACACTTTCTGGTTTACCCCTGAAGCCGGGGTAAATTTGCCAAAGTATTGGTTTGTGCCCGAGGGATCCTCCCAATGCTAAAGGGCAAGTCAAAAACCAAGCGGCTACCGCTTGGTTTTTTCTTTTTCTCAACACTATTTACTATTTTACTTATTGTGCGGGAACGAAGTTCCCCTGCGTATAACTCCCAAGGCTGAAGGTCCCGAGCGCGACATTGATGAGGCCGTACGCGCCGAAGATAATCACGAGACCTACGAGACCCCACATGATGGCCTGCTTACCCTCTGCCCTCTTCCCTTCATCCTCCGCATGTACGATGAACTCAAACACACCCCAGATGAAGAGAATGAACGCCGCCGCCGCGAGCAACAGGATAATCGGATTGATTATCTGCACTACAACCTTGTCGAGGAACTGGTTGAGAGCAACCATCTACTACGGCTGCCCGGCTTGGGTGCCTGAACTTGGCTGCGTGACACCTGCGTTGTTACCGAAGCTTATGGTGCCAGTGAGGATGTTCACGAGACCCCAGACAGAAACCATGACGAAGAAACCGATGAGGCCCCAGAGCATAAGGCTCTTTCCCTTCTCCTTTGCCTCGTCGTTGCCGGCACCGAGGATGAATGCCTGGAATACACCCCAGATAAAGACGATGAAGGCGAGGGCGAAGAGAACAGTGACGAGTACGTTGTTGATTGTGCCAATAATGAGATTGCCGACATCAGAAACATTGCTGACTGAAGTAGCGGCGAAAGAGACGAGCGGTAGAGCGAGAGCGGCGAACGTGAGGGTAAGGACTTTTTTCATAAAATTGAATAAGTGGCTAACGGTTTAACTATAACGTGGTTATGGATAAGGGCAACATGACTCTAACAGCTTGTGTGGATAGCCTTTAATCCTTTATATCATTCATTGGCAACATATATCACTTGTCCCGTTCGCATTTGCAGCACAGTAACCGGCAATCTGTGTCCGTCCAGCAGAGGAGCATGCAGCGAGGGTGATGCAGGAGGCGCCGCCCGGATTACTACCATTACCACCACATTGGGCGTCTGCCGCACTCGGATAAGTCGGAGAAGGTACTGCCCCCGTATTGCCGGCAGGAGCGGCTGATGGACTAAATGTTGGTGGCGCCGGAGCTGTGCCGGCAGAGAGGCCAAGGATACCCATAAGAAGGTTTACGAGTCCCCAGATCGAGAGAATAACGACAAAACCGATGACGCCCCAGAGGACAAACTGTCTTCCTTCCTTCCGATCATCTTCGTTGGCGGCACCAAGAATAAAGTACTTGAACACGCCCCAAAGGAAGACGATGAAGGCGAGAGCGAAGAGAACAGGGACAAAAATGCCGTTGATGACATTAATGATGCCACTTGAATAGGGTGTGATGTAGCTCGTATCAATCCCAGCGGCGAATGCGGAAAGTGGTATGCCAAGGGAGAGGATGGCGACGAGGCGAGAGATTCTTTTCATAGCCTATATGATGTCGGCAGTATCGGCGCAGAGGAACCACTGAGACCGAAGGTATTCGCTACGACGTTAACGAGGCCCCAAATCGAGATCATCACGACGAAACCAATGATGCCCCAGAGGATGAGTTGATGCCCGGCCTTACGTCCCTCCTCATCACCGCCGGAGAAGATATAGGTCTTTGCAACTCCGTAGAGGAAAATGATGAAGGCGAGGGCGAAGAGGACCGGCACGAGGACACTATTGATGATAAAAAGAATGTTGCATGCGACTCCAGAGATGTCGCCTTGACTGCACCCAAGAGCCGGCGCCCCTCCTCCCGAACTATAACCAAAAGAGAATGCAAATGCTGCAAATGCCAGAGACGGAGCAACAAGGATGGCAGATGCTATAAGCATGGTGGCGAGGCGCGTGATTGATTTCATATAGAGCAAGTATGGCACATTATGCCGAGGGCATGATGCCGAGCGTGGATAACAGTAGGTTCACGAATCCCCAGACCGAGAAGAGCACGACCATCCCGAGGATACCCCAGAAGATGAAAGCGCGACCTTCTTTGTGCTTCTCTTCATCGTCGCCGTTAATGAAAAAGTACTTCACCACGCCCCAGATAAAGACGAGGAAGGCGAGGGCGAAAATGACCGGAACGACAATGGTGTTGATGAGGCCGATGATACCGGTGGAGCCGCTACCGATAAACTGGGCGAAGGTCATATCACTGGCCGGCGGAGAGCGCCTGCACGGTCGCTTGGATGCCCAGGGCTATCGCCTGGGCGCCGAGAAGAATCAGGGCGCCAATGACGGTCCATAGCAGCATCGACTTAGCTTCTCTAAGCTCCGATTCATTACCTTGCGCGGCGACGAACTTGTAACCGACGAAGACCAGCATTAGGACAACGATGATGGCGCCGATACGGACAATGAAGCTCAGAATACTTTGAAGAAAACTCATCAAACAATTGCCATTCGAGGTACAGTTACCTGAATTGAGCGGGTTGATGAGGGTGATGTTGGGGGTGGAAGGGTTGGTGCCAACAGGACTTGTTTGTATTGTTGGATTCGTACCAACAGGATTTGTTTGTGTCCATGATCCCGTTGCTCTTCCAGGTGTTGGAGGAGTAGTCTGACCAGTGACACCATTTGTCGTCGATCCGTTTGGACATACCCACGTCCCTCCGCCAGTTACGGTATCGGGAATGTACGTCGCCCCCGGGGTTGTGTCTGAGCAGGTCTGCGGGGCGGCAAACGCCGCAGGAGCGAACGAGAAGAAAACGACTGCGGCGATGATGAGATAGCGTGTGTTCATTGTTGCAGAAGCGCGGTCAACGAGCGCTCGGCGGAGGTGAGCGCGGTATCGAGCGTGGAGCGGCCACTTATCACATCATTAATCATACCCGAGAAGACAGCATCCGTGTCGGTAGGCGCTGGGGACAGCCATCCGCTCGTATAGAGTGCTTCACCGTAGGCGATCGCGGCAGTCGGGTCGGTGGGCACCGCCGCAACCATGTTTAAATCGGCGGCCGCGAGCCCTGTCGCGGAGGCAGCGGTGGACTGCTCAGCAGGGCCTGTTGAGAGAAGCGTGGCCACTTGATAGGCGCCATTGGCATTCTTCGCCCCGCGCGGAATCATAAGGGCGTAGATAAGACCGTAGACATTCTTTGTTTGCGCAGTCGCGGGCTGTGGCAACGGCGCGACGCTGAAATTGAGGTTGGGATTTGCGGAGAGCAGGTACTGTGCTTCAGACGCGTAGCCGATGTAGAGCGCGAGATTGCCGGCAAGGAAAGATTGTTCCGAATCCGGGAGTGACTCGTTCCAGGTGTAAGAGACCTTTGAAGGGTCGGCGAATTGTGTGTAGAAGCCGACCACAGCCTGTCCCGGAGGCACACCGTTTTGCGCCGCCGTACCAAGATCGGCAGAGAGCACCCCGCCTGAATATGACGAGATAGGTATGCCGGTCTGGAGAAAGAGCGACGAGAGTATTCCGCGCGCATCATGGACATTGTTATAGGCGCCAAGCGCGATGAGGCCGCGGGTAACCTGCTGCGTCGGGGTAAGCGTTGCGATTTGTGGCACAAGGCCGGTCAATGCCTCCCAGGTAGCAGGTGGCTTCGCGACACCGCTACTCGAAAGAATGGAGCGGTTATAAAAAAGTACGAGAGGGTCAACGAGGAACGGCATGCCGTAATAGCCGGTCGGCGCCGCGAAGATGCCAGCCCCTTGTATGAACGTGTTGGTAAAGGTACTCGCAGCCAACGGTATAGGCGTAATGAACTTACCGAGCGCATGCAGATTCTCTTGCGAGGAGAGGACGAGATCGGGTGCGGAGCCGGTCGCTATTGCGGCCGCAAGGTCAGAGGCGAGGGTCGTCGAATCTTTCTGCACATACGAAACATTTTTGAGACTGGCGTCTGTTTTAGCGGCGAGCGTGAGCGCGGCATTTATCTCATCCTTGGGAAGGGTTCCCCAAACAACGACCGGACCGACCGCGTTCTTCCCGCTAGTACCCGTGTACGTCGCGAAGACGAAGATGCCAATGAGCGCGCCGAGGCCGAAAACGCCGATTAGAATTCCCTGGAAGAGCGATATTTTCATGGCGCAGTAAAGATAACGCCGTAATGGTGCGCTCCGGCGCGAAACGACTTCACCTTATGGAAGCCGCCGTTGATAAAAAATGCTTCGGCGTCGTGCTCGGAAACGACCTTCTCAGGTGCGGGGCCCATGCCGCCGTAGCTCCCCGCCCAGTCGATAATCATGAACTTGCCGCCCGGCTTCAGAACGCGCTTTATCTCCTCGAGAAGCCCTGGACGATCCTCAATCTGAAAAAAGGTGTTGGCGAGTATGGCAGCGTCGAGCGACGCGTCGCGTAGGTGGGTACCGCCCGGTTCCTCGATATTGCCCCAGACCGTTTCGATGATCCCTTGGTGATGCGCGTGCGCATTAAGCTTGAGATGCTTGAGCACGTCTTCCTGTACATCAATCGCATACACCTTTCCTCCGTGCCCCACAATGGCAGCGGCGGCGCGCGCATAGTGACCGCTCCCGGCGCCAAAATCGCCGACCTTCATATCCTCGCGAAGGCCCAGCTGCAATACGTTTTCGCTCGGAGAACTGAAATGCGCGCTCATGCCTATAAAATACCATGCGCGGTCCGCCTGGGCCGCATAATCAACACGGCCTTATAACGCCACGATGCTGGCGATGGAGTCGCCTTCGTAGAGGCGCATCACGCGAACACCTTGAGTGGCGCGTGAGAGCGAGGGTATTTCAGCAATCGACGTGCGTATCACCTGCCCTTTTTTAGAAATGACGACGAGCTCCTCCTCTTTGGGATCGCCGACGACGACTTTTGCACCGATAATCTCGCCAGTCTTCGGCGTGACCGCCGCGGTTTTCATACCCGAGCCGCCGCGACCCTGCACCTTGTATTCGTCCATTGCGGTGCGCTTGCCGTAGCCCTTGCTCATAACGACAAGGAGCGATGCGCTCTTCGCCACGGTCGCGGAAATAACTTCCGCAGAGACAACACGATCACCCTTCTTCACGCTGATACCGCGCACACCGCCGGCGGTGCGGCCCATCTCGCGCACGTCCTCGACTTCAAAACGAATGCTCTGCCCCTTCGCCGTAACGATAGACACTGTGTCGGTCTCTCCTGCGAGGTGCGCGGAGACGAGCGTGTCGCTCCCCTTCAGATTTATGGCAATGATGCCCGAGCGGCGCACGTCGGCGAAGCTCCTCGCCGCGACCCGCTTCGCCACGCCCCCCTCGGTCACAAAAACGACCGATGACGCGTCGAGTGCCGCCCCCTTCGGCACCGCGAGCACACTCGTCACCGATTCGTCACCAGCAAGTGGAAGGAAGTTCATGATGCTCTTGCCCTTGGTCGCCCGCTTCCCTTCCGGTATCTCGTACATCTTGAGATGGTACGCCTTGCCGAAGTTCGTGAAGAAGAGCAGGTCGCTGTGCGCATTCGTGACGAGGAAATGAGTCACGATGTCTTCCTCTTTTGTCGCAATGTCGACGACGCCGACGCCGCCGCGCTTCTGTATCTTATATTCATTCGGATTCGTTCGCTTCACGTAGCCGCCCTGGGTAAGCACGAGCATCGACTCCTCATCCGGCACGAGATCTTCTGCGGAAATATTCTGCACGCCGCCTCTCACGATTCTCGTACGACGGTCGTCACCGTATTTCTCGCCGAGCTCCGTAAGCTCTCTCTTCACTACCGCGAGGATTTTCTTCGCCGAAGAAAGAATCTCTTTCAAAGTCGCGATGAGCGCCTGCACCTCGGAGATCTCGTCTTCAATCTTCTTGCGTTCAAGGCCGGCGAGCTTGCTGAGACGCATCTCGAGAATCGCCGCCGCCTGGAGTACGGAAAAGCCGAACTTCTTTTGGAGCGCGAGCGAGGCCGAGGGGATATCCGCCGCCTTCTTAATGACCGCAATAACTTCGTCGATGTGGTCGAGCGCTTTCGAAAGCCCGAGCAAAATGTGCTCGCGCTCCTGCGCTTTCCGCAAATCGAACTCGGTGCGGCGTTTCACCACCTCCCGGCGGTGCTCGACGAAGTGAGTCAACATGCCCGCGAGGGAGAGCATTTCCGGCACGCCGTCGACGAGCGCGAGCATATTGTAGTGGAAGGTGCTCTCGAGCTCGGTGTGTTTATACAAAGAATTGAGGACGGCCTGTGGATGCGCCGTGCCCTTCAACTCCACCACGACGCGGATATCCGACGCGGATTCATCGCGCAGGTCGCGGATGCCTTCGAGCTTCTTCTCCTGCACCAGGTCCGCGATGCGGCTGATGAGTTCGCTCTTGTTCACGCGGTACGGGATCGAAGTGATGATGATGCGCGCGTCCTTTTTCCCATCATCGACAATCTCCGCTTCTCCCCGCACGACAACCGGTCCTTTGCCGCTTCCGTAGGCATGCTTGATGTCGGCATGGTTGAAGGCGACCCCTCCGAGCGGAAAGTCAGGACCTTTTACGAACTGGAGCAAGTCATCGGTTGTCGCCTCCGGATTCTCAATGAGATGCACGGTCGCGGCGACGACCTCGCGGAGATTGTGTGGCGGAATGTTCGTCGCCATGCCGACCGCTATACCGAGCGTGCCGTTGAGGAGCAGGTTCGGGAGAGCGGCGGGAAGCACGTTCGGTTCTTCGCGCGTCGCATCATAGTTCGGATTCCATGCGACGGTTTCTTTGTCCAAGTCAGCGAGAAGCGCCTCGGCGATGCGAGAGAGTTTCGCTTCGGTATAGCGCATGGCCGCCGGGGAGTCGCCGTCGATGGAACCGAAGTTGCCCTGTCCGAGGACGAGCGGGTAGCGATGGGAGAATTCCTGCGCCATCTTGGTCATAGAGTCATAGACTGCGATGTCGCCGTGCGGGTGATATTTGCCGAGCACATCGCCGACGACGAGCGCGCTCTTGCGAAACTTCGCGCCGGGCAAAAGCCCGAGCTCCCTCATCGCGTACAGGATGCGGCGGTGCACCGGCTTCAACCCATCGCGCACGTCCGGCAGGGCGCGGCCGGTGATGACCGTCATGGCATAGTCGATGTACGATTGGCGCATCTCCGAGACAATCGGCTGGTTGATGACATTTGCGGCAATCGGCATTGCCGCATTATTTCCTGAATCTGCTTTCCCGCGCGCCATGTTCAAGTGCCCCTATTAAAAAGGTATCGTTGTCTGCTCCGCCTTCGGAGAGGTCGAAGCGGCCACGTCGACAATCTCGATGTGCGCCGGAGCATTCGAGTTGTCGAGTACGGCCGCCGCACCCGCACCGGCAAGATTCTGCGAGTTTGTGTTATCGGCGCTCGGAACGGTTGCCGTCTCTGCTCCCGTGCTATCGGCAAACGAGGTTGGCTTCAAAGCGAACACTCCCGACCCCAAGGAGCTAACGAGCCACACGAAGGCGACAAGCGCCGTACCAACGGTGGCGGCACCGAAAGCGACTCGCCGACGCACGTGGTGCGGTTTCCCTTGCACGTGTCGAATGTGGTCGGAAATAGTTTTCATGAGCTAGGGCGTTATGGTTAGTATACTCCCCTCAAGGTCGGCAAGATCCTTTTTCTTCAAGGTCAGTTTATCCACTTTCTCGCTCCCGTTCCCCGCTTCTTTCAGAAATGCCTCAAGCGACTTGGGTGCTCCGATGCCGCTCCAGTGCATTGGGACGATGATTCGCGGCTCAAGCGATACCGCAAGCTCGTTTGCATGGGCACTGGTGAGGACGCCATCGCCCCCCACCGGCACGAAGAGCACGTCTATTTCGTCGATGCTCTCGCGCGCCTCCTGCGAGAGCTCGGTGTCGGCAAGTGCGCCGAGGTGGACCAGGGTCATGTCCTCAAGCTGGACAGCGTAAATCGTATTAACCGCTTTCTCCTGACCTTTCTCAAGGCCATATTTGCTATACGAAAGGAATCCTTGGATGACGACGCCCTGCCGCTCGTATTCGCCGGGGCCGGTAATAGCGAAAGGAACCTTGTCGCCATATGTCACTTCCTCAACGCCATTCATATCGGGATGGTCGCGAGAAACAAGTGCTATGTCAGCGCCGAAACGAACCGCCGGAAGGGTTGCGCCCTTGGCTATGGGGTCAAAGACGAGCGTCAAATCGCCGAAGGTAACCTTGAAACATTGCCCGCCGTGGTGCGTGATGACCATTGTATGTATTGTAGCATTTTTCCACTTTATTTGCTATAGTTTTCCCGTTGCGTGCGAGAGAAGTAGGAAGGCGCTAACCCTGTGCTCCGCAAGGAGAACAGTACCTTTCGCGAAAATCCGCACCGCTTTATACAGCATGTCCGATGAGAAGAAAGTCTCTGTGCCGATACCGACAATTCATTTAATCGATGGCCACCCGATGGCTCCTCTTATTGACGCCATCCCGACGCCGCCATCAAATGGCGACCTTGTCGAGGGAACGATTATAGCCATAAGCCGCGGCCGCGTGTACATTGATCTGCCGCCCTTTGGCACTGGCCTTATCTACGGCCGTGAATATCTCAACGCCGCCGATGTGCTCCGCAAGGCGAACCCGGGCGACGTTATCAGTGCGAAGGTCGTCGACCCCGCTGGCCGTGAAGGTTATATAGAACTCTCTTTGAAGGAGGCGCGGCAAGCGGCCATCTGGGGCGAGGCCGAGACGGCAATCCTGGCGCAGACGCCTTACTCGCTCGTTGTTGAAGAGGCGAACAAGGGCGGCCTTATCCTCTCATGGCAGGGCATCCAAGGATTCCTTCCCGCTTCACAACTCTCGAAGGAGCACTATCCGCGCGTGCCAGAAGGCGATAAGGAAAAGATTCTCGGCGAACTCATGCTCCTTGTCGGCCACCCTCTCTCGGTGAGAATAATTACCGCCGATGCGAAAGAAGGCAAGCTCATTTTCTCCGAACGTACCGAGAACGAGGCCGAGGAGAAGGCGTCCCTTATCGATAAATACCAAGTTGGCGACATCGCCACCGGCGAAGTGACGGGCATCGTTGACTTCGGCGTCTTCGTGAAGATTGAGCCGGGACTTGAAGGTCTGGTGCACATCAGCGAGCTCGATTGGGGGCTCGTGGAAGATCCTCACCTGTTCTGCGCCGTCGGCGACAAGGTGAAGGTCAAAGTGATTGAGATTAAGGACGGCAAGATATCCCTCTCCATCAAAGCACTCAAGGAAAATCCCTGGCACACCGCCGCCGAGCGCTATAAGAAAGGCATGGAAGTGCCCGGTGTCGTTATCAAGTACAACAAGCATGGTGCGCTTGCCTCTGTCGAGGAAGGTGTCGCCGGACTCGTGCACGTGAGCGAATTCGCAACACCCGCGGCGCTCCGGGAGACGCTTGAACTCGGGAAGACGTATCCCTTTACCATTTTCCTCTTTGAGCCAAAAGAACAGCGTATGACGCTCACCTTCGCAGGAAAGAAGAAGTAAATCAGGAAGTTCTGTATTCGACAAATATGCAGATAGATGATTAAATATATCTCAGACATTGGATCAACTGGGCAATTACAGCAATGTAGAAAGGGAGTGAACCGTGAATTTGAATCCGAAAATGATGATCTTTGTTATAGTCGCTGTTCTCGCGGTAATCGCGCTTGGCTGGAGATGGAAACGGAAACGTGAGATGGCTGAGCTCGCAGAAACAGAACAGCCCCCGCTTGGGATTTGAATGGCTAATTTAATTTAGTCATCAAGAATAAGACGACCCGACCGTTACGAGCCCTGCTTTACAGGGCTCTTTTATTCAGCGCGTATTCGCGAACTGCGTTGCTGATTCTATTCCCTCACTCGCAAAAAGATGTACGGCTTCGGCGACCTTCTTCAGGACTTTTTTTACTGTCGCTTCTTCGCTCGGCTTCCACTTCCCTATTACGTGCTTGATGACTTTTTCTTCGCCTGAAACTTTCTTCGTCTGATGTTTCTTTCCTTCTGCGCTGATGCCGATGCGGATACGCGCAAAATCTTGCGTCTTTACCGCGCGCATGATGCTCTCGACGCCCTTATGTCCGCCGCTCCCGCGTCCGAACACCATTTTTATAGTGCCCAGCGGCAAATCCAAGTCGTCATGAATGACGACAAGACCTTTCGCCGCCTTAGGCGTTTTAATAAACGTGCTGACGGCTTTGCCGGAAGCATTCATCATCGTCTCCGGCAGAACGAGCGCCGCGTTCTCTCCGCCGACCGTGCCCTTCACGACGAGCGCGTTTGCAGTCTTGTTAAAAACAAACTCGCCCGCGCCCTCTTGCTTCGCGATAAGCTCCACCGCATTCCTGCCAGCATTGTGCCGCGTCTTTTCATACTCCTTTCCCGGATTCCCGAGTCCGATAATAACGAACGCCATGCGGGCATAGTAGCAAAAAACTTGCACTCTGGCGACGAGCGCGTACAATGCGCGCATGTCTGACACTTGGAAAGGTCTTCTGAAGGATCTTTTCACACTCGCGCTCCTTATTGTGGTCGTGGTCATCCCGATCCGCCTCTTCGTGATGTCGCCGTTCGTCGTTGACGGCGAATCCATGCATCCGACTTTTGAAAATTTCGATTATCTCATAGTCGACGAACTTGTGTACGACTTCCATGCGCCTTCTCGCGGCGATGTCATCGTCTTTCGCTACCCCGGAGACCCGTCCATCTTCTATATCAAGCGCATCATCGGACTCCCCGGTGAGACCCTTTCCATCAATCATGGCGTTGTGACGGTTACGACCCCTGCCGGAGAGACATTCTCTCTCGCCGAGCCTTACATCGTGAACGAAGACGCGACTTATACCAAACGCATATCGCTTAACTCTGGAGAATATTTCGTCATGGGCGACAATCGCCCCAATAGCTCCGACAGTCGCGTTTGGGGACCCTTGCCGAGGAAGGATATCATCGGTCGTGTTGATATACGCCTCTTGCCATTGGCAAAGAGCTCCCTCTTCCCCGGTGCGGCGTCTTACACGTTCGCCAGTTCGAGTACGACAACGGCTCCATGATACGCGACACCATTCCGGCGGAAGAACTTCTGAATAAGGCACGCGCGGTTGGTCAGTATTACGGATTCACGCCGCTCGCTACCCTCACCGCGTCCGCACGCGGCGGTGCGCGCGCCAAGGCGGGTTACCCTGATACCCTTGCCGCTCTTGAGCTCGACTCTACTGCCGAGACGGTCGCGAACTTCTTAAAGCATTGCCAGAATGCCGCATGCGCGCCCACCCAGCGGCAACCCTTGTTTGTCTGGCACACGAATATCGCCCAAGGTCGTCCGACTCAGAAGAAGGCGACGGTGCAATTCCACGCCCTCGGCTCGGATCATGCGATCGCAGAGGCGGTGATCATCCGCGCACTTCTCGCACTCACGCGCGACCTCTTTCATGAAGATCCCGTGCTCCGCATCAATTCCATGGGCGACAAGGAGACGCGCGCACGATACGCGCGTGAGCTCTCCAATTTCTTCAAAAAACGTTCGGGAACGCTCCCTGAGGAGTGTGTGACGCGCTCGAAGCAGGACGTTTTCCTCGCCGCCGAGCTCACTATCGCACGCGAATGCGCAGAGGATCTCCCCGCACCGACCGAGCATCTCTCGGACGCGAGTCGCAAGCGTTTTGAAGATCTGCTTGAATATTTGGAAATGACGGAGACGCCCTTTGAGCTCGCACGCACGCTGATTAGTCGCGGCTCGATATGGAACGACACGTGTTTTGAGATCAGCGTGGGTGGGCGGCGCGTCGCGTGGGGTTCGCGCTATAACGATCTCGTGCGGCACTTCTTCCCCAGCATGCCCTTCAGCGCGGTTGGTGCGGTGTTTCAGGTCGGGAGCGAGGGCACGGTAAAAGTGAAGAGCAGACCGTCGCGGTTGCGCTTCTCATTCGTACACATCGGCGACGAAGCGAAGCGGCTCTCTATCCGCCTCGCCGAAGAATTCAGGCACGCACACGTTCCCCTGGCGCAAGACATCGGCGTGGAGTCGCTTACCGAACAGCTTTATCTCGCTGAGCGGCGCGGGAGCCCCTATCTTCTTATTATGGGACGCAAGGAGGCACTTGAAGGCTCCGCGATACTCCGTAACCGCAAGACGCAGGAACAAACCGTTCTTCCGCTTGAAGGCCTCGTCGAACGACTTAAATTGTTCGCGTGAGCCGAGCTCGGTCGCTTGTGGTAGTAGACAATCTCGATTGCGGTGTGTTAGAGTCCTTCAATCATGGCAGCTGACACGAGAGTTGAGGTGCGGCGCGGAAAGAACGAGAGTTCGACCGCGCTCATCCGCAGATTTACCCGCAGAGCGCAAGGACTCGGTCTCGTGCGCGAGATGCGCGACCGCCGCTATTGGCAAAGGACCCGGTCTAAGAACGTCGGGCATAAGCGCGCCCTCATTTCAAAAGTCCGTCGCGAAACATACAACGATCTCGTGAAGCTCGGTAAGATAGACCCCGCCGCGAAAAAGAATGCGCGCAAGAGGTAGGCGACTGGGGGGCGTTTCCATACAGAACACAACGCGATCTTCCATCGGAGGTTCCCGCTCAATATTTTCCAAAATTGTAGAAGAGATGCTCCCCGGCTGGGATCTCTCGCTTGTCTTCGTCGGAGAGAAACGGGCGCTCTCATTGAATAAAAGATTGCGGGGTAAGACCTACGTCCCGAATGTCCTCTCCTACGCACTTGGCGGGAAGAGCGGCGAAATTATTATTTGCCCGCGCGAGGCGAAGCGGCAGGCCTCCGCATACGGCATGGGCACGCGAACCTTTGTCCTCTATTTATTTATCCACGGAATACTGCATATAAAAGGGTGGGTGCATGGTGGTAAGATGGAGAAATGCGAACAAGATCTCTTGGCCAAATTTGTCAAGGGTTGAGCACAGGCGAACCCTTATGAAACGACGCATTGCCACCGGCGTCGATATCGGCACCTATCAGGTAAAGATAGTAGTCGTCGAAGAACTCTCCGATAAACACGGCGGGCGGCAGTTGCGCGTGCTTGGCACCGGCCTCGCTGAGTCCAAGGGACTGCGCCACGGCTACATCGTCAATAAAGAAGAGGTCTCCGCAAGTATTCTGAGGGCGAAGAAAGAGGCCGAATCGGTCGCTCGCGTCCCGCTCCGCGCCGCCTTCCTGGCGGTGGGCGGCATCTCGCTCGACGAAGCGCGTGCGACCGGCTCCACCATCATCTCGCGCGCTGACCAAGAGATAACCGTTCTCGACATTGAAAAGGCGGGAAAAGCGGCGCGCGAGGCGGCCGCTCCTGGATTCCTGAATCGACACGTCCTTCACAGCATTCCGCTCGAATACCGCGTCGACAATACCAAGGTGCTCGGCGATCCGGTCGGTATGAAAGGCGTCCGCCTTGAGGTCGATTACCTTTTTGTCACCTGCCTCGCCCAGCACGAGGATGCACTCTCAGAGGCGGTTGAAGACGCCGACATCGAGGTCATCGACCAAATGGCATCGCCCCTCGCCGGCTCTTACGTTCTTCTTGAAGGAGACCAAAAGATGAAGGGGTGCGTGCTTGCGAATATCGGAGCGGAGACGATCTCAATCGTCGTCTATGACGAAGGCATTCCAGTCTCAATAAAGGTCTTCCCGATGGGCTCGAGCCATATCACCGACGACATCGCTCTTGGCCTGCGCATTTCGCTTGAAGAAGCGGAGCGCGTGAAGATCGGACGACTCTCCGGACAAATGTATCCCCGCAAGAAAGTGGACAGTCTTATCGAGAGTCGACTCATGGAAATGTTCGCCCTTATCGACAAGCACTTGAAGTCGCTCGGCCGTAGGGGGCCGTTGCCTGCCGGCATCATTATCTCCGGCGGTGGCTCAGGTGTCGGTTCTATCAGCGAGATCGCAAGGGGCTCTCTGAAGCTTCCTTCGCGACTCGCGGAGCTACGCCTCTCCGCCGATACGAAGATCCGCGATGCGACGTGGGCGGTCGCCTACGGCCTCGCCCTCTGGGGGCTCACCGGCGACACGAGTGCGCCCAAAAAGAGTATGGGGACCGTCGTCGGAAAGTTTTTTCGGCAATTTCTACCTTGAAATAGCAAGCCGTATCCGTGTGTTGTCAATATTTGCATATCGCCCGCTTCTGTTATCATAGCGAACACATAACTTTCATCCTATGTCCAAACGCGTTGAGCCAGAAATTGAGACGTTCGCACGAATCCGCGTTGTCGGCGTTGGCGGTTCCGGCAATAACGCGATTAACCACATGATCGCCTCCAAGGTGCGCGGTGTTGAGTTCGTCGCTATAAATTCCGACGCGCAGGATCTCCATCGCTCACTCGCGAAGCGCAAGATTCATATCGGCAAGAACTTGACGCGCGGGCTCGGTACCGGCATGAATCCCGAGCTCGGAAAGCGCGCCGCCGAGGAGACGCGCCAGCAAATCCAAGAAACCTTGCAGGGATCCGATATGGTGTTCATTACCTGCGGGATGGGCGGCGGCACGGGCACGGGCGCAGCACCGATCGTCGCCAAAATTGCGAAAGAGATTGGAGCACTCGTCATCGCCATCGTCACTAAACCATTCGGTTTCGAAGGTGCACAGCGTAAGGATATCGCCGAACACGGCCTCTCCGAGCTTAAGAAGGAGGTGGATGCATTTATTGTTATTCCTAACGACAAATTGCTCGCAACCGTCGAGCAGACACTCTCGCTCAAGCAAGCGTTTGTGCTCTGCGACGAAGTCCTGCGCGAAGCGGTGGAGGGCGTCTCCGATATCATCCGCACACCGGGCGATATTAATACCGACTTCAACGACATCAAGGCAGTGATGGAGGGCGCGGGTCCCACGCTTATGGGCATTGGCATCGCCGAGGGAGACGACCGTGCGAAAGAAGCCGCGAAGCGCGCGGTTAATTCTCCGCTTCTGGACATTTCCATCTCAGGCGCCAAGGGCATCCTCTGGGTCGTCGCTCACTCCGACGACCTAGGCATCATGGAGGTGCACGAGGCATCGAAGATTATCAGTGAATCCGTCGATAAGGGAGCCAAGATTATCTGGGGCGTGATGAAAGATGAAAAACTGAAGAAGGGACAAATCCGCATTATCGTCATCGCGACCGGTTTCCCCGAAAGCGCTGCGCACGCCTCGCTCCCGAACATCGAACGTTCTCTCTTCTCTGTGCCGGCGGAGAAGCGAGAGGAAGAACGCGGCCGCATTTACCATGAGATTTTAAAGCGCGATGAAAAGTCTGGGAGCAAGCCCGAGAAAGCCGAGCCCGCCGTTAAAGAGGACGAGCCGATCGTGACCGCGACGCCTCACAAACGCGAGGACATTCCGTCAGCGGTTCCGGAAGACGATGAGACTTGGGGCGCGATTCCGGCATTTTTGCGCAGACATAAGAAATAAGGACACCGGCGCGGCGACGCGTTCTGTTATACTGTCCGACATGTACGACCTCATTATTATCGGCGGCGGGCCCGCCGGCGTCGCGGCGGCCGTGTATGCCGCACGCAAGCGTTTAAAGACCGTTCTTATCGCGGAAGAGGTTGGCGGACAATCGGTTGTTTCCGAGGGCATCGAAAATTGGATCGGTACACCGAACATAGGTGGCGTCGAGCTCGCGAAGGCGTTTTCTGCACATCTTGATGCCGTCAAAGGCGATGTTGTAATACTCGCCACCCACGAACGAGTTGTATCGCTTAAGAAAATTGCCGGCGGATTTCTCGCCGCAACGAAGACCGGTAAAGAGTTTTCTGCGCGCGCGGTGCTTATCGCATCAGGCGCCGGGCGCCGAAAGCTGGATGTCCCGGGCGCCGATAAATTCGAGAACAAGGGCGTCACCTACTGCGCCTCCTGCGACGGCCCGCTCTTCGGTGGGATGGATGTCGTGGTTGTGGGCGGCGGGAATGCCGGCTTTGAAACGGCATTGCAGCTCCTCGCCTATGCGAAGTCCGTGACGCTCATCCATCGGCATAAAGATTTCAAAGCCGATCCGGTCACCGTAGAAAGAGCGCGCGCCCATGAAAATATGCACATCATCACTCACGCAGAACCGACTGAGGTTATGGGCGAGCAGTTCGTAACCGGTTTGAAATACACTGACAAGGATTCGGGAGAGGTAAAGGAGCTCGCCATCTCGGGCGTTTTCGCCGAGTTGGGTGTCATCCCGAACACGGACTTCGCCGAAGGCCTCGTCGAGCTTGATGCCATAAAACGCATAAAGGCCGATCCGCACAACCAGCGCACGAGCACTCTCGGTGTGTGGGCCGCTGGCGACTGCACCGACGAGCTCTACCACCAGAACAATATTGCCGCTGGCGACGGTGTGAAGGCGCTTGAGGATATATATCTTTGGATTAAGAAGCAGTAACGATTCGCATGCACCCCTCTCCCATTATTTCGATAATCATCCCGACCCTGCGGGAGGAACAGTTCCTGGAGCGCACGCTGAAGAACCTCGAGAATCTGATGATCCCGCATGAGATCATTATCACCGACGGCGGGAGCACCGATGAGACTCTCACTATCGCTAGGAAATACGCCGACAAAATAGTCGAGTGGGACTTGCCGCGCCGGCAGACGTTCGGTGAAGCAAAGAACGCCGGAGCGGCGCGCGCACAAGGAGATTTCTTCGTGTTCATCGATGCGGACGTCCTCATTCCAGAACCGCAGGCGTTTTTTGAAGAGATACTGGCGGCATTCGGCAAGAACTCGAAACTCGTCGCCACGACCGTACCTCTGAAGCCCTGGCCCGAGAATCATTCGCTCGTAGATGCGTTCTTCAGCGCCCCGCTCAATTGGTTTTATGTCATTTCCAATAATATATTTCATTCGGGCAATTCTTCCGGTGAGTTCCAGATGATACGCGCCGACGCGTTCAGGAAAATGGGCGGCTTCTACGAGCATCTAGCCGCGGGAGAAGATAATGAGGTGTTTCGCCAGCTCGCCACCCACGGGCGGACGATGTCCTATTGGAAGCTCTGCGTGCGTCATTCGCTCAGGCGCCCGCACAAGCTCGGCTGGCTGCGCACCTATTTTATCTGGATTAAAAACGGATTCTCGGTCGCGCTCCGCGGCAAGGCCGCGTACGAAGAGTGGACCGTTGTGCGTTAGGTCTAAAATAGAACTTCTGTTACGGGGTATTGACTGTGTATCGTATTCGTTATAGCATTTAGCCAGGAATTTTTGATCTTCAACATGCCGCACAAGCGGTACAACCATACAAGGAGATTGCAGTGAATCAACACACATGGGCATCCAGCGGCATCAAGTTCGTTGGTACCGCCACGTCGCATTTCCAGTCCGAACCGATTTGCGAGAAGAGTCACTTCCCTTCTTCTGACTGGGAACTCGAGTTGAGAAGGAAAATGTCAGGTAGGACATCGGGGATTAAGATTCCGGTGGTGAACGACCTGTTGCCCCGTTTCTTACCACACAAAGCACAATACATACAGCGTTCGACGGAATTGGGGCTCAACATGTTCCGTTTCTCGTTCGACCTTGCGCGACTCAGTCCACAGACGGACGACTTCAACGTCGAGCTCATGGCCGAATATGTGCGGACCATGGCACTTGCAAGGGTAATGCGCCACGAACCGTTTGTAACGCTCCATCATTTCACTATGCCGTTGCGTTACATTGGCGTCGGCAAGGATGGCGCGATAACAAGCGGCGGGTGGGAGCATCCGGACATTCACAAGCACTTTCGATTTACCGTTGAGCGTGTGGTCAAATTTCTCTCAAACCGCGACGCGCTCAGGAAAGCGCTCGCGCAAGAGAAACTTGATTCGCATACGATGGAACGGCTTCTGACGGAAGGTCTTGGGCGGTACTTTATGCCCTTCAACGAGCCAGCTGTGACGCTCGGTAACAGCTACCTAGCTGGCGTCTTTCCGCCGTATAAGCGGGGCCAAATAGGAACGTGCGTTCGTATCGTGCATAAGATGGCGGAGGTACAGACGGTCATCACTGACCTCTTGCGTCGGCTCGGGGACAAGTACCCGCCCTATCGGGTTCCGCTCATTGGCAATGGCTACAACTGGCAGTACTTCGACGGCGTGGGCGCCTCGCTCATGCATGTCGTCGCTAACGAGTGGCACACCAGGGTGTTGGAGCGCGGTTTCACTTCGGACTTCTTGGGACTCCACTACTACTGTCGGACGCCGCTTCTGTTCGCCAAGTCGCACCCGGGCGACATGGGTCGCGGAGATCATCCAGTCTTCGGTCCCATCAACCCTCAAGGTATCGGTAAGGTGCTGGAGAAGATGCATGCGGCATACCCTTCAAAGGATATCTTTGTGTCAGAGATTGGTTTCTCTGACGCATCGGATCTTCGAAGACCGTATTGGCTTCTTCAGACCGTTCGCCATGTTTTGGCTGCGAGCCGAAATGGAATACCAGTCAGGGGCATTCTGGTGTGGTCGCTCGTGAACAACTTCGAATGGGAGCTCGCCCTGTCCCAGAAGTTCGGTCTCTTCGATGAAGGCGAACTTGGAAAGGAGTTATCGTCTCCAAAAGTGCAGGCAGTACGAAGCTGGCAGGTGTTGAGAGCACTTGCTCGCCATATCCGTCATCCTTCAGAAGCCTCTCTTGCCGAGATCGAACATCTCGAACACCAAGCCTACCTTCAGTACGAACTCGCTTCTCTGAGATAAGATCTCGATTTATCGCCCGTTGCGTTTCTTACGCAGCGGGCGATCTTGTTTCTATACGTACGAGATTCTGTATAAACGCATCTGCCGAGTGCTCCCAGGAATACTGAAGTGCTTTGTCGCGACAGGTCTCCGGTGAGAGCATGAGACACTTAAGCGCGGCTTCGCGCAGGTCCTCGCCGAGGTAACCGTCCTTCCCTTCCGTAATGATGTCTCGCGGACCCATGACCGAGTGCGCGGCGGCGGGAATGCCGCACGCAAGCGCCTCGAGCACGACGAGACCGAACGTCTCGGTCCTTGAGGGGAACACGAACACATCGGCGAGCGAGAGCCAGTCGACCAGCTCCTGTCCGCGTTTATATCCAACAAACGTATTGCTCTTGCCGTATTTCTTTTCCAGCTTCGCTCTGTCGGGGCCGTCTCCTATCACAAGCTTCGTGCCGGGCAGATCGAGTTTCAGAAACTCTTCTGGACTTTTTTCCGGCGCAAGGCGGCTGAAATAAAGAAAGACTGGGGATGGAAGTGCCAGTAGAGGCGGTGCCGGATTACGAACGAAATGGTCTACATCTACGCCGAGCGGCACAACAACTATATTTTTATAACCAATTGACTCCAATTCCCTCTTGAGGCTCTCAGTCGAGACCATCGTACGAACCGCCGTGGAGTGGAAACGCCGCAGGAGGGCGAGGATGGGGCGCAGGAGCCCGCGGAAACGTATATCCACGTATAACTGGAATTGGCTATGATACCAGGTCGTGAAGGGTATCCCCCGCTCAAGGCATACCGAACGCGCCGCCCATCCGAGCGACCCCTCGGTCATAAGATGTATCGCGTCCGGCTGTGACTCTTTGATTATTTTCGCAACGTGGCGGCGCGCAAAAAGTGCGAGACGGATTTCCGGATACAATGGCATCGGCATCGTAACGAATAGTTGCGGTTGAACGATAGCAACGTCATAACCACGCGCTTTGAGCGAAGAAATATAAGCATCCTGCACGCGCACGACGCCATTGACCTGCGGCGCCCACGCATCCGTCACGAGTAATATTTTCTTCATACCTGTGGCCTCCCGTCTGCCGGTTCTTCCTCAATCTTTTTATCCTCGGTAAGAAACTTCTTACGCATATGCAAACTCAGGATATAGTACGCCGAAATGGCAATTGCGGCGAAGGCAATCACGTATTGCACATTGTTGATAATCTGCGCAATATTCCCTCCGAAACTTGCACCCAAGAAATAGCCGAGAAAGAGAAGCGTGCCGTATTGAAGAACGGCGACGATACTGCCGTACGTGAAAAACACGGTAAGCGGCATTTTCACCACGCCGGCAACAACGATAAATGCCGATGCAATACCGTAAGAAACTTTGCCGATGAACATCGTCCAGCCCGGGCGCCGCTCCCAGAGCACGCGCACCTTCTCCAGATGGTCGTCGGTGATGCTTATCTTGGCCAGCATGCGCTTGGCGAAGGCGGTGCGGCCGCCGAAGTAGCCGATGGCGTAGTACACGCCGTCGAGCCCGACGTCGCGGATGAAGAAGAGTGCTGCGAGGAAGTAGAGGTTGAAGTAGCCCAAGGACGCCAGCGTCCCAGCGACAAAAGCGATCACCGGTCCCTCGATAAGCGACAGCGGAATGAGTATCCAGTAGCGATACTGCAGGATAAGATGGGTGAGAGAATCCACCGACATGGTATCGGTGATTATACTATGTTCCCCCGCTTATTATCCTTGGGTAGTGCTATTTAACCGAAACGTCTCGGAAGATCGTCGCTGAGATCGTCGCAGTGGAGACTGCCCCATAAACGCGGACGGTATCGCCGTTACTCACTTTGCTGAAATCAAGCGTTGCCCAATTTCGAGCGAGAAGTTTAGCGCCGGACGCAAGCGAAACAGAATAAGTGGTACCGCCTGACGCTGTGAGCGTAAAAGTCTGGGCCGTTGCGTCAAGGTTACTAAGAGTACCCTGGATTGTTTTTGGTCCCGCAGACATCGTGTCATGCACCGATTGCACATTTGTCTTAATCTGCTGATTTAATGCCTGTCGCGCCGTCCAGTCGCGGATGAGGGTTGCGTCAATCATCCAACTTCCACTCTGATTTACTGTCCCCTGGACTCCGACAAAGTCGCCCTTCTGGAAGCTTAAGAGAGCGTCTCCTTGCGGCAAAACCTGCGCGGATGACGGAACGTTAACCGTCCAGTCACCGCCCCAGCTCTTTACTGTGATTGAGGTTGCTGAGACCGAATCAAGGGTACCGCGCAGAAGAACTTTACCAGCAGGCCCCACTTGCAACACCATCCGCTGAGCTGGACTCGAATTGACTGTATCACTAGCCGTAGTCGACGTGGTTTGAGCGAATGCCACTCCGCCTACCGCGAGAAAGCCGAGTGTCCCAAGTACTAGTGCAATTTTCTTCATCATAACGAATATATTTAATTAACGATTTATAATGCTGTTATAGACAGCTAATGGTCATATTATCTTACAAGCGGATGAATCTCGCAATGGGGCCCTTCGTACCTTACAGAGCTTTATGCAACAGTTTGACTCTCCTTCGCCATCAAGCGAAACAGTCTTATAACATGGGTTTACGTTCCGGCGGAGAGGGTGGGATTTGAACCCACGAGGAGCTTTCGCCCCTGCTGGTTTTCGAAACCAGTGCATTCGACCACTCTGCCACCTCTCCTTGTTTTTCCATCCTAGCATTTCAGCGTGGAAATGATAAGTTTTGTGTACGGCCCTATCGTCTAACGGTTAGGACAGCGCCCTTTCACGGCGTAAATCGGGGTTCGATTCCCCGTGGGGTCACAACGGCAGAAAATCCATATTTCTCAACGTTTCTAAAATTGAGGGAGGAGGAAGTTCAGAACTTTGAGTGGCTAGCGGTGGTGGCCCGCAAAAAGGTTATTGTGCAACCATGTCAGGTGTCTTGTTATTATAAAGGAAACCGCAAGGCGTTGCCTTGCGGGAATTTTTGCGGCCAATGCTAGCGCTATCCTAACTGGCTACTCAAGTAGCGGACCGAGTCACTTCCGTAAAAGTCGTAAGTCGATTTTTCTTTATCGGCAGGCTTCTTTTCCGGTGAATTCGTCACGGCACTCTCGACATGCACTTCTTGAGCACGGACCTTACGTCTTTTCTTCAGCATTTCCATCAGTTTCATTGTGTTCTCCAAAAAAGAATTACAAAGGGCGAAAGAGCGGTTGTCGCGCCAAGCGACATGAAATCGTAGCCGAATGAAGTGCTCTACCATTACAAAATGGTGCTACACTCTAACGACCCTAGAACCCCTCGAGAGCGAACCAACTATTAAGTTCAAGGATAAGCCGCTTCCAATTTTTCCCGTTAGGGTCACAAATTTCCGAGCCTTGTTTTATAATATATTTTAAAGCAACAAAATTAGACGTTGGAACCAAATCGAATTATATATTGCCAAGACTTAACAAGTGGTGTAAGTTGCCGAAAGAGGCTTCCCAAAAACGAACTGGAAAGGAGCACAAATGGACAATGGATCCGACCGGAACCCCTGGCAGGGTCGAGACCCAGGGCACGTTGCGTCTAGTAATTTGACGGGCTCGATCGCGGGAATTGTGTTTGTCGTGTGCACTATCATCGCCATAGTTTGGCATTTCGTGTCGCCTTTTGTACTACTCAAGAAATAAATACTGCACACGATTACCCGGACGGTACGATTTATCATAAAATCGTACCGTTCTTGCTTTGGCATCAATACTTCAAAATATGGAACCAGCTATATAGCTCCGTGATAAGTCGGTTCCAATTATCTCTCGACTTTACTTCATTGCTGGACTTTTCATATTAAAATCCACGGACAAATTTAAATCTAATCCTTGGTTTTTCAGTCTTACGAATATAATCTTAGTATCTGTCCTCGTATTTTTCACTTCCTGACTCTCGTCGAGATTCTGGTCCTGCTATACTGACAGGAAGAATTAAAAGCTAATTACTTGCGCATGCTGACAATTATAAATCCTTGGGCAGTCCTGATCGCGGCAGTGGCGGCCTACCTCGCGGGCTGGGCCTGGTACTCCCCTGTTCTCTGGAGGAAACCGTGGCGCGAGAGCCGCGGCAAGACAGCGAATAATGCGAAGGAAGGAATGAAAGAGACGCCGAAAGTAATAGCATATGGTTTTATCAATACGCTGGCAATATCATTTGTCATTTCGGTCTTCCTGGTCTTGACGGGCGTAACGACGCTATTGGAAGCGCTACAAGTTGCTTTATTATTGTGCTTTGGTTTCGTGGTGACTGTGAAGTTTAACGATCTTCTCTACACGAATACGCCGCCCCACTGGGGGAAGCGTGCCCAACTGGGCTTCTTGATCGACGCGGGATATCAAATCGTACTCTTCGTGGTGGTGGCCACGATTGTCTGGTTTCTGTCGCGGTAATTCCGGCAAAAGCGGTGCCGTGGTATAGTCCGGGGCGAAGCGCGGTTAGCTCAGTTGGTAGAGCATCTCATTGACGTTGAGAGGGTCAGGGGTTCGAGTCCCTTACCGCGCACCATGCGACCAAAACGACATCATACCTATGAAAAGAGGCGACAACCGACGCGAGATCGATCGTCTTCTGCTGGAAAAATTTTCATATACGGCAAGCACGCGCTCGTCGAGGCACTTCAGAATACCCCGCAGGTCATTCGCAAGGTTTTCCTCGCGCCCGACTTGCGCGACACGGAACTGTCCGCGCTCTTGACGAAACATAACATTCCTACCGCCACGCTCACGCCCGGCAGAGGCTCGGAGCTCGTGGGGAAAGATTCCGTGCACCAGGGCGTCATCGCTACGATGAACCCCTCGGCCCTTCTCCTGTCGCTCGACGATTTTTTGAAAACACTTGATACGAAGACCAATCCGGCGCTCGCGATTCTCGGCGAGGTGCAGGACCCGCACAATGTTGGCGCCATCATCCGTTCAGCCGCAGCCTTCGGTCTCAAGGGCGTACTCATCCCCGAACACAATCAGGCGGGCATCACGGGAGCGGTCGTAAAGGCCTCGGCGGGCATGGTGTTCCGCATCCCGCTCGTCTCTATTGGCAATGTGAATCACGCCATCAAGGTGTTGAAGGAGAAGGGATTCTGGATCTACGGCCTCGCGATGGACGGGAAGACAACGCTCGGTGCTGAGGCCTTTGCCGCGCCGAGCGCCTTTGTCGTCGGCAATGAGGGCGCCGGTATACGGGAGAAGACGCTCAATGCTTGCGACGTGGCGCTTAGAGTTCCTATGCACGCGCGGACTGAATCGCTTAATGCCGCGGTCTCCGCTGCAATCGTCTTCTACGAGTGGTCACGGAAGCATCCGGAGGCGCTATGACAAGAAAATTAAACTGCGACCAGCATCTCGTCTCTCTCCCCTGGAACGATTACGAGCTTCTCGACTCGGGAGAGAATATGAAGCTGGAGCGTTTCGGCGGTATCGTCGTCGCGCGGCCGGAGACGCAGGCACTGTGGCAGAAACAGCGTCCCGAGCTCTGGGAAACCGCGCACGCGGAGTTCGCCTTCCATGACAAGAAGGGCGCGTGGCATATGAAGAAGCCCGTGTCGGAATCGTGGGAGCTCTCGTGGGGTGACACGCGCTTTGGCGCTCGATTGACCGGATTCAAACATACTGGGGTCTTCCCCGAACAGGCGCCAAACTGGGCTTGGCTCAAGGGAAAAGTCTCGGGACTCGAGAAGTCGAATGTCCTTAACCTCTTTGGCTACACCGGGATCGCTTCGCTCGTCGCGGCACAGGCAGGCGCGTTCGTTACGCATGTCGACGCGTCGAAACAATCCCTCGACTGGGCGCACGAGAATGCGCGGCTCTCGAACGTTGACGAAGATAAGATTCGCTGGATACTCGATGATGCGCTCTCTTTCGTGAAGCGCGAGGCGAGGCGAGGTGTGAAATATGACGGCATCATTCTCGACCCGCCGGCGTTCGGTCGCGGCGCGAAGGGTGAAGTCTGGAAAATAGAAGAAGACCTTCCCGCCCTGCTTGAAGCACTCAAAGAGATCCTTTCGGACAAGCCCGGCTCATTCCTTCTCGTAAACGGCTATGCCGCCGGCTATGCACCCCGCTCCTTTGCCCAGGCGGTTGAAAGCATATTTGGCGAGACGAGTGGCGAGTGCGGCGAACTGCATATTAAAGAATCTTCCTCGGAGCGCGTCGTCCCCGCCGGCATCTATGTGCGCTTTGTGCGTTAAGATACGGATATGATTGGAAAAGATATCGTCATCCTCTACCACGGGAAATGCCCCGATGGCTTTGGGGGCGCGTACGCAGCGTGGAAGAAGTTCGGTGATTCGGCCGATTATATTCCCGTCGATCATGGAGATGCGCCGCCGATAGGGTTGGAGGGTAAGCAGGTCTATATTGTTGATTTCTGCTATGAGACACAGGAACAGATGGATGCGCTCCTAAAAATAACGAAACGTCTCGTCGTACTCGACCATCACAAAAGCAGCAGAGCGTTCGTCGAGAGCATACCCGAACATGTGTATGACGAGAATCGTTCAGGCGCATCCATAACCTGGACATATTTCCATCCAGATATGCCGCTACCACGCCTTATACGCCATCTTCAAGATGGCGATCTCTATCGATATTCTCTCCCCGACACGCGGGATATCTTTTCGTACCTTCTTGTACTGCCCTTTGCGTTTGATGCATGGGACACCTTTGCGCACGAACTTGAGGACGACACCGTTCGTACCGAGCTTCTGAAAAAAGCCGCTGCGTATACCGAATTCTTCAATGCGCTCGCGAATATGTCTGCGGAACGAGCAAAAAAAGTTTCTTTTGAAGGATATGATGTCCTTTTCACCGCAACGCATCCTGCGCAGACGATGCGCTCCTATGTCGGGAACCTGTTGTACAAAAAAAATCCGCCGTTCTCCATCGTCGTGACCGCGCATACAAACGGTTTCGGCGTCTCTCTGCGAGGTGACGGAAGTGTGGATGTATCACAAATAGCTGCCAAGTACGGCGGTGGCGGCCACCCAGGTTCTGCCGGTTTTTTCGTGCCAAATGGCAAGGAAATGCCCTGGATAGAAATCGACGAATGAAAATCCTCGCCATCGAGACCTCCTGCGACGAGACCGCCATCGCGATACTTGAGTGCGAAGGCGATGAAAAAGATGCGCGCTTCCGCGTGCTTGGGAATACGCTCCTCTCGCAGATAGACATCCATCGGAAATACGGCGGGGTCTTCCCCGCCCTCGCGAAGCGCGAGCATGCGAAGAACCTCGTGCCAATCCTCGAAGCGGCGCTTGAGGAGGCTGAATTATTGCACGAGGATTCGCAAGTAATTCCGGAGGAGACGCGCGCTAAGATTTCTGAAATCTTGGCGCGCGAGCCCGGTCTCACTGAAGCATTTTTTGAATTCGTTTCCGAATGCGAGCGTCCCGCGATTGACGTCATTGCGGTCACGGCGGGCCCGGGACTTGAGCCCGCGCTCTGGGTCGGCATCAATTTTGCAAAAGCACTCGCCCTCCTCTGGGAGAAGCCTCTCGTCGCCGTGAATCATATGGAGGGGCATATCCTCTCTGCGCTCGCATATAGTAAGGACAATACACTCACTATTAACAATGTTGCGTTGCCTGTACTCGCTCTCCTTATCTCCGGCGGGCACACCGAACTCGTTCTCATGAAGGAGTGGTTGAAATACGAGCTCATCGGACAGACACGCGACGATGCTGTGGGCGAGGCCTTTGATAAGGTTGCGCGCATGCTCGGTCTCCCCTATCCGGGCGGCCCGGAAATATCGAGGCTCGCCGAAGACGCGCGGCGCGAAAACGTGGAAAATCCGTATGTGCTCCCGCGGCCGATGATCGACTCGGGCACCTGCGATTTCTCATTTGCCGGACTCAAGACGGCCGTACTCTATATGCTTAAGGACAAACCAGACTTGAGTGCAAAGGAAAAACAACATCTCGCCCACGAATTTGAAAATACGGTCGCCGAAGTTCTCTGGAAGAAGACCGCGCAGGCGCTCGAAGAAACCGGCGCTCAAACACTCGTCATCGGCGGCGGCGTCTCGGCGAACACACATATCCGACGCACCTTTGGCGCGAATATTGCCCAAGAATATCCCGATGTCACACTCCGCATACCGGCCGCGTCGCTTACGACCGACAACGCCATCATGATTGCGCTCGCTGGCTTCTACCGCGCTTCGCGTAAAGAATTCGTAACCGATATCACTGCAAACGGCAACCTTTCTCTCGCAAAAAAGCCTTAATTTGCTATATTTTAGCTAATGCCCGAGAAATTCCTTAGACCCTACGACTCGGCCGCCACCGAGTCGCGTATCTATACGGAGTGGGAGAAGAGTGGTCTCTTCAACCCGGACGAGTGCGTGAAGCAGGGCGTAACGAAGGCAGACGCTCCGCCCTACTCGATCGTGCTCCCGCCGCCGAACGTCACCGGACGGCTCCATATGGGCCACGCGCTTATGCTCGCTATCGAAGATATTTTCATCCGCTATAAACGCATGCGCGGATTCCGCACGCTCTGGGTGCCCGGCACCGACCACGCCGCCATCGCGACACAGTCAGTCGTTGAAAAGAAGGTTAAGAAGGAGGAGGACAAGAGCCGCCACGACCTCGGTCGCGAGGAGTTGTTGAAACGTATTGAAACGTTTGCCGCGGAGAGCCACGACACGATTGTGGGTCAGCTGAAGGCGATGGGCGCGTCGCTCGATTGGTCGCGCGAGGCATTCACACTCGACGAGACGCGCAGTCGCGCCGTGCGCACGGTATTTAAGCAAATGTATGATGCCGGCCTTATCTATCGCGGCCATCGTATCGTGAACTGGGACCCGAAGGGCCAGACCACCATTTCAGATGATGAAATTGTGTATGAAGAGCGGCCCGCGAAGTTCTACACCTTCCGCTATAGTAAAGACTTCCCTATTCCCATTGCGACAACGCGCCCTGAAACCAAGGTAGGCGATGTGGGAGTCGCGGTGCACCCCAATGATGTGCGCTATAAAGAATTCGTCGGAAAAGAGTATGACGCCATCTTCTGCGATGTGCCGATACACATAAAAGTAGTTGCCGACAAGGAGGTCGACCCCGCATTCGGTACGGGCGCCGTCGGCCTCACCCCTGCGCACAGCCACACTGATTGGGATATCGCCGATCGGCACCGACTCTCCCAGGAGGTGGTCGTCATAAATGAGTACGCAAAGATGACCGTCGCCGGGCGCCTTGAAGGTAAGAAGACGAGCGAAGCGCGCGAGGCAGTCATCGAATGGCTTAAGAACGAGGGGCTGCTCGAGAAAGAAGAGAATATCAAACAGAACATCGCGACCGCCGAGCGCACGGGCGGCATCGTTGAGCCCTTACCAAAACTGCAGTGGTTCATCAATGTGAACAAGGAGATCCCCCACCGCGGCAAGACCCTGAAAGATCTCGTTACCGAAGCGGTACGCTCCGGGGCGATAAAAATCATTCCGGAATATTTTGAAAAGACATATTTCCATTGGGTAGAGAATCTGCGCGACTGGTGCATCAGCCGGCAAATATGGTACGGCCACCGTATTCCCGTCTGGTACAAGGGCGAAGAGATCGTCGTCGGCGTTGAGCCGAAAGAGGCGGGATGGACGCAGGACGAAGACACGCTCGATACATGGTTTTCCTCTGGTCTGTGGACCTTTTCGACGCTTGGCTGGCCAGAAAACACCGAGGATTTCAAAACCTTCCACCCAAGCGACCTGCTTGAAACCGGGTATGACATTCTTCCCTTCTGGGTCATGCGTATGATCCTGATGACTGAATTCGCGCTCAACACGATTCCCTTCAAGACGGTCTATCTCCACGGGCTTGTGCGTGATGCGCAGGGGCGCAAGATGTCTAAGTCGCTCGGTAACAATATGGACCCGCTCGATGTGGCCGCGAAATTCGGCGCAGACGCCGCCCGCATGGCGCTCGTCGTTGGCAACACGCCAGGTACCGACATGCGCATAAGCGAAGACAAGGTGCGGGGCTACAAGCACTTCGCGAACAAACTTTGGAATATCGCGCGATTTGTTTTGGACAATACAAAGGAGTCTTCTCCTACTCTCAAAGGTGATGATATTTTTACTGAGGATGTCACTAATTTACATTGGATTGAATTCGCCAGACTCTCAAAAGAGGTAACGGATGACATTGATCAATATCGAGTGTATCTCGCAGCAGAAAAAATCTACCATTATATTTGGCATACGTTTGCCGACCAGATTCTCGAGGAGAGCAAAGTGATTCTTGCTGGCACCGACGAGGACGCCAAACGACGTGTACGGTACAATCTTTATTCAATATTCTACGGATGCTTAAAACTCCTCCACCCGTTTATGCCGTTCATCACCGAAGAAATTTGGCAGTCGCTTCCGAAAAAAGACGCTAGGCTCTTGATGATTGCGAAATGGCCCTTGGATGTGCGCTAGAATAGAAATGTGACCCTTACCACGCTCGGCTACGCGTTTCTCGGCGGACTCCTGCCGTCCCTTATCTGGCTCTATTTCCTTCTGAAGGAGGACGCGAGCCATCCGGAGCCGCGCGCGCTTATCGCCCTCACCTTCATTGCGGGAATGATAGCCGTGCCGCTTGCCCTTCCCCTTGAGAGCTATGCGCGGGCACATTTGAAAGGCAATCTCTCAGTCTTCACTGCTTGGGCGCTTATTGAAGAGATGCTCAAATACACTATGGCAGCCGTGCTCATTCTCTGGCGGCGTGCCGTTGACGAGGCGCCTGATTACGTCATTTACATGATCACTGTAGCGCTCGGCTTCGCCGCAGCTGAAAATATGCTTTTCCTGGTCACCCCGCTCTCGGACGGAAATTTCGCCGGCGGTTTCTTCACCGGCGACGTGCGTTTTCTCGGCTCCACAATGCTTCATGTGATTGCTTCTGCGGCAATCGGCTTCGCACTCGCCTTCTCGGCAAAATATCGTCCGTGGGGACGTGTGATGGCAGCGGCGCTCGGACTTATCCTCGCCATCGCATTGCACACTGCCTTTAACATGCTTATTATTAGTCAAGGCGCTTCAAGTGCACTTACGGCGTTCTTCCTTGTCTGGATTGTCGCTGTCATCTTCTTCGCGGCGTTTGAAGTGTTAAAATATTTCCAGTATCGCAATCCCTAAACACCATATATTATGCTGAACATGAACAAGAAGCCTTCATTCTTTGAGCGTCTTTCGGGAAGCAACGCTTCTCGAGACTCTTTTGATGCGTTCGATGAGGAATTGCCGGTGACAACACAACCGATGCGCGAGAAGCCGCGATCGCGGCCAAGTGAGCCTACCGTCCGTCCGGCCCCGCTTGACGACGACTTCGTTGTGGACAAAGGGAGCGAGGGCCAATTGCCGGTTGATGTCCACCAAACCCCAAGTGATATCATTATTCGTGCCTTTGTCGCCGGCGTGCGCCCCGACGAACTCAGCATTTCTATAAGTCGCGATATGGTGGAGATTGAGGGTTCTCGCATGGAACGCGAGCAAGTCGCCGGTCCGGACTATTTCACCCGCGAACTCTTCTGGGGCTCATTCTCGCGCACAATCATGCTCCCGCAAGAAGTTGATGTTGAAGCCTCCTCTGCGAGCGCCAAGGATGGACTTCTAACCATCATTCTCCCCAAACTCGACAAAGCACGACAAACGAAGCTTCGCGTGAAAGCGGGATAAGCAAGCTTATTTTAACGTAATAGTTTCCTCAGGAGAGGATGATGCGACTATTTCAACAATGAAAGGTAGTTGCGCAATGAGGCGACCGTCGGCTGTTTCTATATCAACGCGCCACTGCCCCGCATCGCTTATAGGCAATAACGAGTAGCCACGGTAGCCGCCGTCACGACCGCCGACAATTGGATACGCGATTCTAGACTTCGTTACCCACATTTTCTTTGTCGGGTCATACCACTCCCAACGGTGCACGACATTTGTGGTAAGTGCTGTTGGCGCAAAGACGGAACTGTATGCGTAGAGCGATTCTCCGAAAATAGTGTGCAGCGTTGGGGCAAAACCGAGATATCGCACTTCCCATGGCTGACGTGTCTCTTCGGTCCCGAGATATGCGCCTGAAACGTGATCTACGTTGTGATAAATACCTACCGCGGTGGCCGAGAGCGGTAACGGCGGTAAGATATTCGTGAAATAAAATACGTTCATCAATATAAGAACAGCGAACGCTCCCACACGGATACGCCAGACGTCACTGAGGAACCGTTCTCGGGCGAGCACGCGCAGCAGCATGGTGAATAATGCAAAAATACAAATCGCCACAACGCCACTCTCAAGAAACGTCACCGTTCCCATGGTATGCGTGTAGACCGGTACGGAGAAAATCGCGTACGAATACAGCGCGAGGAAGAATAAAACGCTCGTAAAGACGAGTCGTTCGTGATACTGATGGAAGTATTCACTCCCGAGGAAAATGAGGAATAGAAAGACTAGGAACGGCCACGACGCTCCGAAATCTGCAGAGCGGCCATAGAAAATGACAAAACCGCTCCAGAACCCGCCAAGCGCGAATTGCGTGACGAGCGGAAGGATTACGCGCCAGCGCATTTCCTTCCCGGTGCGTGCGCGGCGCGTCTCAACCCAATGCAAAAGCGGAATCGCGATAAAGCAAGCGACAGCATAGGAGGCAAAGAGTACTTGTGTTTGTATAAGATCAACACGGATGAAAAAGAGGTTATCAGCGACGAAGCCCGCAATCATTGCGAGCGCTGAAAGATGCCTCTCGTATTTCTGTATCCAGAGAAGAATCGTCTGCCACATAAGAGGTGCTTGGACCCGGGCTCGAACCGGGGACCCCTTCCTCTTCAGGGAAGTGCTCTACCAACTGAGCTATCCAAGCGACAATCAGGGCTACTTCCCCGCTTGGAAAGAGTTTATCAGCTTTCCGAACGGAGTGGTAGTCGAGAGGCCAAAAGCCCCTGATTGGACCGTCGATAGTCCAGGAATGTGGAGTTTGTTGACGAGTGGCTGCAGGAAGGCCAGGTACGAGTATGCGGCAACGGCAATGATGATAAGCCAGATGAATACTTTCCCGAAGGCGCTTATGAGCTGGTGCCGACGAATGGTGCGAAGCATGCGATGATTATCTTTCGCAAGCGCATACGTGTCCTCGAGCAGGCGTCTCAATTCTGGATCCATATATCCTCTCAGTATAGCAATTTTTGTGCCCCCTCCAGGAGTCGAACCTGAATCAGCTCGTTAGGAGTGAGCCGTTCTATCCATTGAACTAAAGGGGCCGAACGGGTTACGCGGTAACGCCAAGAGAGGCCATGAGCCTTTCCTTATCGAAACCGATAATCATTTCATCACCGACAAATATGACCGGTACGCCCATCTGGCCGGACTTCTGGATCATTTCCTGGCGCTTCTCGAGGTCGTGCGCGACATCAAAATCGGTATAGCTGATGCTTTTTTCTTTAAGAAATTCCTTGGTCATTTGGCAGAAGTGGCAGGTCGGTGTGCTGTAAATAGTTACTTTTTTATCCATATTCATTTTGTTATGAGACAAGTATACCATGCGCCGTTATCCACAGAAACATACACTAATTCATGTGCGGGTAGCGAGAATCGGACTCGCGTTTATTGCTTGGGAAGCAATCGTTCTA
>VFSW01001658.1_pt1 | contig 33872 bp, 40 predicted proteins | sample 5358111 | NCBI WGS metagenome assembly VFSW01 (sample SAMN11554181, study PRJNA540505) | mine drainage metagenome | isolation source: sediment from site ElyBrook_90M | place: USA: Ely Copper Mine, Vershire, VT | collected 2017
GTATAATCTAGATATGCCGAATTTTTTACTTTGTTCCATTAATACATTGAAGATAATGTAAGGTATATTCCTATGTCTTACGCCTTTCCACCATTTTATTTTATATACTACAGATTGAGCTTCATTATTTAATAACAGGTGTGCTTTCTCTAACTCCAATACTGCTTTTTTATAATTAGAGTTTTCAGATTTACGGTCTCCATTTAGTTGATATTTTACAGCTAAATCAGAATATTTATAAGCATTTACAACGTGCGGTGCAGCTTTTTTAGCATATGTTCTGTTATAACCTAATGCTATTGCGTAATTTTTGACTGTGTTGTTTAAAGCATGCCAGTTTTCTTCGTCATGCAACCTAAATATATTGCATTGGAGTTTTGATGCCTTCTTTATATTTAGCATATTCTCAGTCTATGCAATTAGTTACAATGTCAGGGAACTTTGATTTGAGATAATCGTATTTGCCCATTAAAAATTTGCATTTCTCTGAGCCCAAGGCGATGCATTCTGTTTCTATCATATCAACATCTATAAGAAAAGCGCTTGTAGCACTGCCTGCCATAAGACCCCGAATTATATGATCGCATGGCGATGTTACTTTGTTCTTGAGATTCGTGCCTACTAGAGAATCTTCTATTGTTATAACACCACTATAGGAATTTTTGTCAAATTCAGCCCATTTCACTATACCCCAACCGCTCAGTTTTGCAAGGCTTATGTACCATCTGAAAAAATCGCTAAAATTAAATGAGTAATGTTTTCCTATACCAGGGCCGAAATTGTTTTTAATAGCTTCTTTTCCAGCTTGATAAATTTCTTTTATTTTGTTTGGGTCATTATTTATCTCAGAGGTATAATCTGACATAAATTCTGCTGGGAGCATGACTACTTGTTGCTTTAATAGTTCTATCTTTCCTTCGTTGAAGGAAATGTTTTTAGCTAACATAAGCTCTTCAAACATGCTCATTTTTAACACTTCTAATTTCTATGTCACCAACTTGGACGTTAAACAGATCTTTGTATTGTTTTTCTAAATTTTTTCTATTATCTATTATCATTTTGCACTTATCAGCTCCGTTAGCCACACATTCTATTTCTAAAGCGTCTACATTTTTACCAAATGCAACAGCGGCTCCGCCGGCGCAGAAGCCCCTTAATAAATGATCCGAAGGCGTATTTACTTTTCCTTTAAGGTAGGTACCAATTGGTGCGTTGGTTATGATAACATTGCCAGTGCCTTTTTCCATGTCGACATTCTCAAATCTCATTGTTCCCCAGCCGCCAAACTCCGCTATCTTCTTAATTAATTCTGGATATTCTTCCTCGCTGCTGTATAAACTTTTTATACTTGATCCAAAATTTCCATTTACTATGCGCTTAGCAGATAAGTAAAGAGCTTTGATTTGATCTGGATTTTCGTTTATTTTCAATGTATAGATTGAAATGAAATCTGATGGAAAAATTACAGACCTTTGATCCAAAAGTGTGATTCTGCCTTCACTGAAAGATATACGTCTTGCCAACATCAGTTTTTCAAAGAAATTCATTTATAGGCCCATATTTGGTTCATAGCAGGGTTATGAATGCGTACAAAACGTAATTTTATAGTGTCAATATAGATATACAATTGCAGTTATTTGTAGATCTGTTCGGCAGGTTTTATTGCCATACCATTATTTTTGATTTCCACCTCGTGTACGCGCATTTCATGGTTAGTGTTCCTCATTTTTAACACAGACATTGTTCTGGCATACATGCTCCCTATAAGTTCGCTGTAGAAGCGTACAACGCCGTCACAAGCGTACTCGCTGACTCCATCGAGGCTTATCTGGTTCTGATCTGTGCCCGCGTATGTTACTATGAGGTTCGTTGTGTCCAATGTCCTCAGTTCGTCTATTATTATTGATATGAGTCTCTTCTCCTGGTCCCCCTGGTACACAACCCTGTCGCTCTCCTGCTTGGGTGAAACAGACATGGCCATGCTGTTCGTAGCTATGTTGTCCCTCGCCATTGAGACAGTTGATGCAGCTGCGCCTGCGTAAGCAGCAGGTATTGTGAATAAGTCCATGTTTATGGAAAATGTGGGCAGGCTGTCGAATACAAGCCTTTTTGCTCCAATCTTGTTGACTGCCGCCTCTATTTCATAGAATAAATCGAACTTCCTCTTTGTCAAAGGCACATAAACGAACTTCGCCTTCCCTTCCTGTTCCAGCTTGTCGAAGTCCCAGCCCATCTGCCTAGCCTGTTCCTTGAGTATGGCTATTGCAGAGTCCATGTACACGTATACTCCATTCTCCCCGTTCATTATCCCGTTGTAAAGGTACTGCAGCGAGAATATTGACTTTCCGCTGCCCGGCGGACCTGTAATCAGCACAGTGGTCCCTTTTGGGAACCCTCCTTCTACTAACTCATCGAACCCCTTAATCCCTGTTGCTACTCTTTCCATTTATACCAACCCTTGGGCATGGCAGGAGCCATTCTTACTGCTACGTAAGATTTAAAGTATAAATAACTATCCACTGCTCTTTGCCTTCCCAACCCCTTGTATATAATCTTGTTTTGCTGGTATTTATAGGATTCGTTTTTCCGCTTATTCATGCGGATATTATATTGTTGCATTTCTGGTATTTAAAGCATGCGGGCCTTTTTAAAGGGCTTTTGATGTAACCTTGCCATGAAAATGGGGTGTATATATGAAGAATCAGAGACCATTCGAGATTGGCCAGGTATATTGGGTTGATTTATTGCAAGACAATTTTCATTCGACTATTATTTCTAAATCGCCGGTGTAGTTTGAATCCGGCGCCCTTACGTATATCTTCATAACATAGCTGTCCTTCCTGTCCACAGCTGTCGGGGCTGCAGGATCGGTTGACTCGACTATGAAAGGCAGGGCTGCCCTTACTTTGGATATCTTGTCATTGTACTTCAGAATGTTGTACATCTGCAGCTCGGTCTTGAAGATCTGCCCCTTCTGGAGCGAGAGCCTCATCGACGAATTCTGAAGCTCGGCCCTCTCGCTTCCCTTCCTTAAGACTATCGCCTTTATGTTCAGCCCTATAGTCTCTTCAGGCTCATCGTTTATCGTGACCGACATCGGCCCTTCATAATTAACAGCAGGTCCTTCCACCTTCAACCTGAACACTGTCTTTGACATGAACTGCACTTCAGACGGCAGCTGCGGGCTCGACTCAAGGAGCTTGAACGGCAGGCTCACCTTTATCTCCTTTATCTTCATCGGCGGGCCCTTAAGGTTCCCGGGCAGCAGGTTGGAGCCCATCTTGTTCTGGAATGGTATGTTAACGTAGAATATTTGCTTGTCCGAGCTTATGCCCTGCATGCTGTGCACCGCGCCCATGAACCGCAGGCTTATGCTGGTTATCACTACCTTATTCCTGTCCTTCTTCCTTGAAAGGAACGGCATGCTTATCTTCATGAGCATCAACAGCAAGTGTATATTGCAGGTGCGTTTATCTAATGTTATTCACGTTTATAATGTTTGCTTGGCGTTTCCTCACCAGGCATAGTGCGTATGGGATTCAGGTTCGAATGAGAATATGGAAAGATATAAATACCTTTTAATTATATTATAATATAATTAAGTGGTAATCATGGATATTCCCATATCGAACATGCTGAAGAGGAGGAGCGAGCTTGAGACAGCACGACTTGAGGACGAAGTCGTCGGGTTGTTGTCAAATATAACCGATAAGATGGCGCTACATGGAGGAACTGCGATATGGAGGTGCTATAATGGCAAGAGGTTCTCTGTTGATGTAGATGCGTACATATGGGCTGAAGACTTCAAAGACAGATTCATTAGCGCTGCAGAAGGCATAGGGATAAATGTGACAAAATTCAGGGAGAAAGGCGTGACCTTCATACACGTTAGGAAGAATGACACTGAGATAAAGATAGAACCGAGGAACGTGGAGAAGATCGCCATATTGGTGCCATATGAGCGTGTAGATGGATCAAAGATAAACATACTGGCATTGTCCCCTGAAGATTTGATCATTGAAAAGATAACGGCATACATGGACAGGCGCGTTTACAAGGACCTTTACGACATCACAATACTGCTGAACAGCGTAAAGGAACCGGCAAAGGTCAAAGAGGAGCTGAAGGGGTTCGTAAAGGATATACCCCTGCCTGATGAAGACAGGCAGAGCTACCCTGCATTCAGGGCTACTGTCTACGCGGGAGCCGTGCCGTCATATGCAAGGATGTCAGAATTCATAAAGAAGTGGCTTCTATGAAGTATGTAAAGGAATTTCTGAAGTATTTTTCCTCGTTCCCGGCATTCACTGCGAATGATGCAAGGCGGTTCCTGCTGAAAAACGGCAGCACATACGGCTATTACCTTGTTTTTATGCACGACATGGTAAAAAACGGCAGGGTGCTTGCGATAGGCAGAGGGAGGTACACCCTTCATGACGACCCGATGATGGCAGGTTTTGCCTTTTCTCCATTTTATTACGGCCTTGAGACAGCACTTACCCATTATAGATTATGGGATTACATGACGCCGATAAGCATAGTGACCACGAACAGGGTGCGGAAAAGCAACATTACAATCCTTGGGAGGAATGTCACGGTCAGAAAGCTGCAGAAGGATAAGTTCTTCGGATACTCGATGATCCGCTATAAAGAAGATGTGTATATACCGATGGCCGACATTGAAAAGACGTTGATAGACTCGGTTTATTTTCATGTGCGCTTTGACAAAAAAGTTTATTCTTCTATTGCAGATAGGATTGACAGAAAGAAGCTTGTGCGATACCTGAATGTATACAGCGGCATAGTGAAGGCACAGGTCAATGGTCTGGCAGACACGCCCGCGCATTAAACTTTCAGTGCAATTCTCCAAAGATTCTTGGTAAATGAAAATTGCACAATTTATTTATAATCTCTTGCAGATATCCTATTGTGGTAATATGATTGGCATTAATTCAAAGGCCCCTGATTTCAAACTCATGGGTGACGACGGCAAAGAGCATACGTTGGGCGAGTTCAAGGGAAAGTTCCTTGTGCTTTATTTCTACCCAAAGGATGATACGCCAGGGTGCACCATAGAAGCAAAGGGCTTCAACAGCAAATCCGAAGAGATAAGGAAGAAGGGCGCGGAGATCGTTGGGGTGAGCAAGGACGACTTCAAATCCCATTGCAAGTTCCGTGACAAGTACGGGCTTCGGTTCCTTCTGCTCTCGGACCCTGATTCAAAGACCATAAGGGCTTATGACGCTTACGGCGACCGCGGGATATTCGGAATGGGCACGTTGAGGAAGACATATGTGATAGACAAGGACGGGAAGGTCGCAAAGGTCTTCGAGAAGGTGAATCCGAAGGGCCATGAAGATGAGATATTAGAGGCTCTCTCTTCGCTGAAGTGATTGGTTCGTGGTTTTCATGGGAGATGAAGGCAGGTATAGGCTAGGCAGGGCTGTAGTCCCTGAATTGTACACGATAATGATAGAGCCTGATATGAAGAAGTTCGTCTTCAAGGGCTATGAATCCATATCTGCAGATGTTTCAAAGCCGAGCAGCAGCATAATCATGAATGCAGCTGAACTTGCGGTTGAGGGCGCGGAGGTCGTTTCAAAAGGCAGCGTAATAAAGGCAAAACCAGTGATCGACCAGAAACTGCAGAGGCTCACCCTGTCATTGAATAAGAAGGTCAGCGGTAAGGTAGAGATACACATAAGGTTCACAGGGAAGCACAACGACAAGATGTACGGCTTCTACAGGAGCGAGTACGATTCTGATGGAAAGAAGCAGATCATGCTCTCGACGCAGTTCGAGGCTGCGAATGCGAGGAATGCGTTCCCGTGCTTCGACGAGCCTGAATTGAAGGCGCAGTTCGAGATCTCATTGGCGATTAGAGATGGATATGAATGCATATCCAACATGCCTGCGAAAAGGATAAGCACGAAGAACGGGAAGAGAACTTTTGAATTTGAAAGGAGTCCTAGGATGTCCACTTACCTTGTGTACATGGGCGTAGGAAAGTATTCAAGATTGGAAGGCAGGTGCGGCGGCATAAAGGTTAGGGCACTTGCGACTCCAGGCAAGAAGGAGTATCTTAAGATACCTCTTGAGTATGCGGTAAGGTTCATAAAATATTATGAAGATTATTTCGGAGTGAAGTACCCGCTGAAGAAGATGGACATACTTGCTATACCAGATTTCGCTGCAGGCGCGATGGAGAACTGGGGCGCAGTGACCTTCAGAGAAGTTGCGATGCTTGCGACAAAGAAGAGCTCTGTCGCAGAGGTCCAGAGGATTGCTGAAGTGGTCGCGCACGAGCTTGCGCACCAGTGGTTCGGCGACCTTGTCACAATGGAGTGGTGGAACGACATCTGGCTGAACGAGAGCTTCGCGACGTTCATGAGCTACAAGGCGATGAATGCGGTATTCCCTGAATGGCGTGCTGACCTGCAGTATATAGAAGAGACTATAGACGTGGGTCTTACAGCTGACGGGATATCGAGCACGCACCCGATAGAAGTCACTGTCAACAGCCCTGCGGATATGGACAGCGCGTTCGACGAGATAAGCTATGAAAAAGGGGGAAGCGTGCTCAGCATGATAGAGGATTACTGCGGAGAAGAGACGTTCAGGAAAGGGCTGCACAACTACATCAAAAAGCACAGCTTCTCCAACGCTGTGCGCGATGACTTATGGACTGCTATTGACGACGCTGCAGAAAAGGACGGGAAGAAACTGCAGGTGAAGAAGGTAGCGAATGAATGGATAACAAGGAAGGGGTATCCTTACATAAACGTGAAAGGAAGCGAGAGCTTTGAACTGCATCAAGAGAGGTTTGCGATAGACAATGACAATTACAATGAAAAGCCATGGCCGATACCAGTGACCTACAGCTCCGAGAATGACAAAGAAAAACGAGTGCTGATGGATAAGAAGGACATAACGATAAGCGGTTGCGGCTCGTGGATAAAGCTCAATTACGGGCAGAAGGGCTTCTACAGGGCCTTCTACGAGAAAAGCGACAGGAGCAGGATTGCAGCCATGATAAATGAAGGAAGAATAGAATGGCTCGACGGCTGGGGGGTTGCAGGAGATTTATTTGTGCTTGCAAGGTCCGCAAGGATAAAAGCAGAAGAGTATGTCGATTTTGCAGAGATGTTCAGCAAGAGGTGCGAATACCCGATGGTCGCAAGGGTCGTGGGCCAAATGCACTGGGTGAGGGACATGCTCCCTTCCGGCAACAGCCTCGTCCCGAGGATAAATGAACTGCTCGACACTTATGCAGAATACCACCTGAGGAAGCTTGGCTGGTCATATAAGAACGGGGAGAGCACGATAGACACGGATTTGAGGAGCATGGCGATCGTCGCTTCTGCGGTTGCAGGGAACAGCAGCACAATAAGAAAAGCAGAGGAATTTTTTGCAGAGATAAAGAAGGGGAAGGAATTCAACTCGAACATACGCAGGCCCATCATGCGTGTTGCTGCGGAGAATGGCGATGCTGTGCGGTATAATTGGTTCAAAGAAAAATACATGAAGGAAACCGACCCATACAGGAAGAGAGAATACTTAGGATGCCTCGGACTGTTCCAGGACAAGAAGCTTGTGGACAGCTCGCTTGCATTCAGCCTCTCAAAGTACGTAAGGCTTCAGGACTCGCTCACGCTGCCAGCGGTGATAGCCGGCAATGCGGGCAGGCAGAAGAGAATCTGGAAGGCGGGCACTGCTGAAAGATGGCTGGCTGGCAAGGATGTGATATGGCATTGGACAAGGGACAATTGGAAGACGCTGATGAAAAGGAATGCGATAGGCACGCACGCACTTGGACGATACATAGAGAACCTGTCGGTGATATCCGATTCTGTGAAGAAAAAGGAGATAGAGAGCTTCTTCGAGAAGAAAGGCAACGTGCGCGATGACATAAAGCCTGTGCTTGCAGAGGCCCTTGGAAGAATCTCGACGAACATAAAGTTCCGTGAATTCAACAGCGAGTGATTATAAGGTTTATAGAAGTTGGGAATGAGATTAAACCATGCATGCTGAGATCGAGGTAAAGGGCCTGTCCAAGAACTTTGGCAAGAAACAGGCGCTTGACAGGATAACGCTTTCAATGAAAAAAGGGATAAGCATAGTCCTTGGCGCTAACGGCGCGGGCAAGTCCACCCTTTTGAGATGCATAGACGGGTTGTACAGACCGGATTCCGGCTCCGTAAAGGTGTTGGACACTGATCCTTACATCGACCAGCAGCTCAAGTCGCGGCTCTCGCTTCTTGCAGATTCATACGGCCTTTATGACTTCCTTACTGTAAAAGCAAATCTTGAATTCTTCGGGAAACTGCACGGCTTCAACAGCAAGGAGGCTGTTTCCTCGCAGATGGAGAACCTGGAGGCTTTTGACGCGACGCAGTACATGGATTACAAAGTTGGCGAACTCAGCAGGGGCACGAAGCAGAAGATTGCGTTCTGCAGGGCTGTGATGAATGACCCGGAGGTGCTTCTTCTTGACGAACCTACCGCGTTCCTTGACACACGATCATCAGAATACATAAGGGAATACCTTGTAAGGAATGAGAAGAAGAAATCGATAGTCCTTGTCACGCAGAAGATAGACGAAGTCACACGTTTCAATTCGAGGATAATAGTCATAAGGAATGGCAAGGTCGTGTCGGATTCAGGCGCAGGCGCTTTCTACAGGGCGATGCTGAGGAACATTGAGATAAACATAAGGCTTGCGAAGCCGATAAGCATGTATTCTGCGCGGAAGATAACAGGCTTCGTAAGGGGCAATGCCGAGAAGCCGAACCTGATAAGGGTGATGATAAAGGATTACAAAGGAGTTAACAGGTGCATCAGGGAGCTCATCGATTCAGGCGCATCTGTAGTGAGCGTCGATTACATAGAGCCTGCGATTGAAAAACTCGCGTTTGGTGAAGATGATGATTGACAAGGCCTTTGCAGTTGCTGTGAAGGACATAAAGGAGGTATTCAGCAGCTTCTCGATATACGGCCCGATGATAGGCATGCCCCTGCTCTTCGCTGTTGCGCTGCCTTTCCTTACCGTGTATGTGACGATACATGCCGCGCCTGTGCTCGCCTCTGAGCTTACAAAGGCGCATGTTACTCTGCCTGGCGCGGGAAACGTGACAGAATTATTGTTCATGGAGTTCTTTGCAGTGAACATTCTTGGGCCGATATTCCTTACAATGCCCATTCTGACTGCTGCCGTGATAGCAGCGGACAGCCTTGCAGGCGAGAAGGAAAGGAAGACCTCTGAAGCCCTTTTGTCCATGCCGATAACGAGCAGCGAGCTGCTCCTAGGAAAGATCCTTGCCTCATTCATACCCACGATACTGCTAACGCTACTTGTCTTCCTCGTCTATGGAGTATCTACAAACTTCTTCGCGTACCAGGCTTTCCAGACGTACATACTGCCTACGCCGGCATGGCTGATGATGATTGCGACGATACCTTTCCTCGCTCTTGCGCCGATAGCCCTGATCGTGTTCGTGTCTGGGCATGTGAAAGGCATAAAGGAGGCGCAGCAGATTAGCACCCTGCTCGTACTTCCTGTCCTGATAATGCCGTTCATATCTGAGCTGGGCGCCATAGACCTGTCGGTACAGTTCTTCACTTACATGATAATATTCCTTATAGCAGTGGATTCAATCATAATGTACATAAGCATAAGGACCTTCAGGAAAGAATCGATGCTGTAAAGCGCGTTCAGCAGATTCCTGCATGCCCTCGTTATATATCTGCAATGTACATTGGAATGTACATATTCGTAGGTTTTATGTACGTCAGAATGTACATATTTTAACAAGCATTCGGGCCGTTATGAGCGCCTTTATGCCTTGATTATAGTGCCCTTGGCCTTTTTTCCCGACAAAGCAGATTGCAGCCTTCCCGGCACTGTCGCGTTTATTATCTGGCATGTCGTCCCGTATTTCTTTGAGATTGAGTACAGGTAAGATAATTTTGTGGCCATCCCCCCTGTAACATCGGTCTTCAGCGATGCGCCTGCGCCTTTCATCGCCTGCCTTATGTTTTTACTGCTGATTTTTGGAATCAACTTTGCCATCTTGTCGACCTTTGGGTTTGCGGTGAATACGCCATCAGTATCGCCTGCCACTATTATTCTTGACGGCTTCAGCTTCGATGCTATGTATTCGAAAACGCCTTCCGTCGATATTATCGTTATGCCCTTCGCCGAGTCTATGACAAGGTCGCCCATTGTCAAGGGCACAAAGCCTTTCTTGATTGCTTTCTCCATGGGAGAGATGTCCCATGCATACATCTTTCCTTTCCTTGCCATCCCAGACGACGGCCTGAATGACAGCGCATTTACGTTGTTAGAAACCAGCTCCTTCAATATCAGCATGTGCAGTTCTGCAGCTGCATACTGGGTTATTGATGCGCCCTTCATGCTGCTTCTTGAGGTTATCCCTTCCTGGATTCTGTATTTCTTTGCAGGCACATGGCCGAAGGAGCCGCTTCCGTGGCCTATTACGATATTTGTCTTGCCCGACTGTTTTATCTCATTCACAAGGCGCTTTATCTCCTTGGGCTTTGCAGTGTTCGGCATGCTGGTGTCTGTTATTATGCTGCCGCCGAGCTTTACAAGGCAAAGGTCCTTCATTCAATCATGCATATTTCTGTTTAAATGCTTTAAAGCAGTCAGCCCCACATCTCCGCCTTTATCTCCCTGTCATTTACGCCCATCGCAGTGAGGTCGTCCTTCAGCGCCTTCACAAATGCAGGAGGGCCGCAGATGTAGCTCATTCTTTCCATGAAGTCGGGCACGAGCTTCTTTATCATGTCCCCGTTCACATGCCCTGTCGGACCTGTCCAGCCGTCGCCAGGCGCGGGCCTTGTGACTGTCACAAATGTTTTGAGGCCCATTGTCGTGCTGAACTCATCTAGCTCCTTCTTCTCTATTATGTCATACGGGTACTTCACGCTGTACAGCACTGCGCAATCTAGTTTCTTCCCCAGGCTGTTAGCATACCTCAGCATCGAGAAGAATGGCGCTATTCCAGTGCCGCCTGCGAGGAATAGGAATTTCTCCCCAGAATTTATGTCGAACTGGAACTGGCCATAAGGCGCAGATATGTAATAGGTGTCGTTGACCGCTGCCTTCGCGAGCTTCGATGTCAGCTGCCCGTTTATCATCGATATGAAGAATTCGAAGTATTCTGACGGCGGGGAATTTGCTATGGAGAATGCCCTGCTTACAGATTCGCCTGTCTCCTTGTTTTTGTAAGTCAGCATCGCAAACATGCCGGATATGAAATCGACCTTGGTCTTGTCCTCGGATTCAAACCTGAACGTGGTAACGTCCTTTGTGGACTGGTATATGCTGGTTATAGCATACGGCTTGTTCATTACTACTGGCTTTATTACAACCATCGGATCGCCCCTTCTGCTTTCTTCAGCTCTTTGAGTTAGTAATAGACTCTATGGTCTTCTCGTACTTCTCTATGGTCTTTATCATCTCCTTCAGTTTGGGATTTATGTTGTAGCCAAGGTCGTATCCCCTTTCCGTCCTTATGTGCGTAGGCTGCAGCACGTTCAGGTTCATCGAAAGGCTCCTGAGCGTTATGATCAGGGTCTTCCTTGTGAACTTCTTTCCAAGAAGCACGTAGAGCTCCCTCGTCGTCCTTGGGGACTTCACCATGAGGAGCTTCAGCACAGCGTAATTCGGCTTTGACATCAGCTTCCTTACCGCCCAGATATTGTCGTTGTCCTTTTCTCTCTTAGGCATGATATATCACCTATCCTATCCTTGATTAGATAGGATTAGTTAAATTTTATAAAGGTATACCAAAGGTGCGGAGCTTTGCCTTTGGCAAAATAATTTGATGCTGATGTTGGTTTTTATACTTTAGTATAGAAACATATATTAAGGTAAACGGCTAATTCTGTAATGGTTTTATGGCATCATTCATGAAAGCAGCAGGTTCCGCGGTTCAGAGGGCCGGGGCAGCGGCAAGGCTGCATGCTCCTTCGTTTGCCGGTTACGAAACGCGTGCAGTGGTAGAAGGGAACGGGAAAATGCACAACATAGAGATATGCACAGAAACTGCAAAGCTGCTCCGCATTGCAATGCTTGCAGGCACAAACATACTGATAGAGAAAAGCATGGAATCCGATTCGGGGATATGGGCGCTTGAAAGAATACTGACGTATCTTCCTGAATTCTCAAAGATAGCCGTGGTGCAGGCATGGAATCCTGAATCAAGGAACGCATTCCATGAAGGGATTATAAGAGAGAGGCTTTCCCGGAATAGGGATGTAGCTTATATAAGGCCGGAAATGGCGCACGCGTACGGGGCAGACATCACCATATGCCCGTTTTACTGCAGCTCGCTGCATGGGATAATGAATTTCTCAAGGTCGGGCAGGCACTACATAGCAGTTTGCAACGGAATGAATGAACTGCTTGGAAGGTTTGGGAAGAGGCTTGAGGGATTGAATTCTGTTGACATGATAATTACGCCTTTTGAATCAGGGTTTGAGATAAAGGAAGTAAGATGGCTGAGCAGGGCAGAAACAGAATCGGGAAAGGTTCTGCACGGAAGCGATATGATTGACGTTAGAAAGGTGGGGGATAACCTTGCGCTTCGGTGCAATCCTTCATCGGCTAAGTGCGTGCGCAGGTATGCAGAGATTAGGGGAGAGGGTGCAGAGTCTTTGTGGAATAGCCTGTGCGCATAAGCAGAATGGCTTCTTGTATATGCATATAAAAAGCTTGCCTTGCAGTATTATAACTGAGTTATATGGATGATTTATTTGGGAATTATGAGAAAGCAGAAAAGGAGATAGTGCCTGCTGCAAGATTGTTCATAGCCGCTGAATTGAAGCGAAGGTATGACATGAAGGAGCAGGAGATTGCAAACCTTCTCGGAGTTGCGCAGGCCGCGGTAAGCAAGTACCTCAACGGCAGATATTCTGAAAAAGTATCTGAGCTGAAGGAAGCGATAATGAAGGATGAGCGCTTCAACCTGTACATAGAGAAAATCCATGAAAAGAAGGAGCATTATGTCGAGTTATGCATCTGCACAGTATGCAGGACCATGACGAATTTCAAATGCAAGTTCTCATACACTGACAGGGTTGCAGAGGGTTAAGAATGTCTAATGAAGGATTGGAAGAGGTTGTAGATAGGCTCGACTATCAAGAGGCATACGGCTTCAGCGAGAAGAACGTAGAATACGAGGATTTTGAGAAAGGCCTTTCGGAGAAAGTTGTCAGGAGGATTTCAGAAATGAAGGGCGAGCCTGAATGGATGCTGCAGAAAAGACTTACAGGGTACAAGGTGTTCGAATCAAAGCCTATGCCGAAATGGGGCGCTGACCTGAGCAAGATAGACTTCAGCGACTTCTATTATTATGTAAAGCCGAAGGGCAAGGAGGCTAACAAATGGGAAGACGTTCCAGAAGACATAAAGAACACGTTCAACAAGCTTGGCGTGCCGGAAGCAGAGAGGAAGTTCTTTTCAGGAACTGAGGCGCAGTTCGACAGCGGGGTTGTGTACTCGCACATAAACAAGGAGCTTGACAAGCTAGGGATAATATTCACCGACACGGACAACGCAGTCAAGAAATACCCTGAACTGATGCAGAAGTACTTCGGCACAATAATACCGCCGACAGACAACAAGTTTGCAGCACTGAACACTGCAACATGGTCAGGCGGCACATTCATTTACGTGCCCAAGGGAGTAAAAGTGCCGATGCCGCTTAATGCATATTTCAGGATAAACGCGCAGAAGTCTGGCCAGTTCGAGCGCACGCTGATAATAGCTGATGAAGGCGCAGAAGTTACATATTTAGAGGGATGTACTGCGCCAGTTTACGTCGTAGATTCATTGCATTCTGCTGTTGTGGAGATGGTTGCAATGAAAGGCGCGAAGATTACTTACATAACAATACAAAACTGGTCAAAGAATGTATACAACCTTGTAACGCAGAGGGCGCATGCTGAAAAGGACGCGACTGTTTCTTGGATTGACGCGAATATAGGCAGCAAGGTGAATATGAAATATCCGTCGATATTTCTGAGGGGTGAAGGCGCAAAGGGCGAGGTTCTCTCCATAGCGATAGCAGGCGACGGCCAGGTGCAGGATTCAGGAGGCAAGATAATACACATAGCGCCCAACACAAGCTCAAAGATAATATCGAAGAGCGTTTCAAAGGGCTCCGGGGTGACAACCTTCCGGGGGCAGATACGCGTCACGAAGAGCGCTGCAAATGTTAAATCGCATGTATCGTGCGATGCGCTGCTGCTTGATTCCGATGCCAAAACCAATACATTCCCATACAACAACGTCGAAAGGAACGACGCAGTGATAAGCCATGAGGCAAAGGTCGGGAAGATAAGCAATGACGAGATATTCTACCTGATGTCGAGGGGCGTGAGCGAGGACGATGCTGTTGCAATGATAGTCCTCGGCTTCCTCGACGACCTGACGAAGATACTGCCTATGGAGTACTCCATAGAGCTGAAAAGATTGATAAAGCTGGACACGAGCAAGGGAGTCGGCTGACGGGTGTTTCTCTGGATTATAATGAGTTTGCGGAAAATGCCAAGAGTTATTATAAGAGCCTGCCTGATGAGCAGAGCGAGCTTTACGGCAAGAACAGCATAAAGATAGATTACCCTGCAGGGCTGGGAAGCGGAGCAGCGCTTGGCATCCTGCCTGAAGAGATTGAAAGAGAGCTTGATTCGAAGTTCGATATTGTGATATCAGATTCTGGGATAAGGAACAGCAGCGTCTTAGCAACTGCCTTTTCCCCAGGCGATTTTACTGCTGCGCAACTTGACAGGAAGATGACCAATGGCAGCGAGGACAAGATATCCGCTTACATAAACTCAGGCTCAAGGCACGTGGTATTGATAGACGTAAAGGAAGGGGCGGATGCAAAGATAAACATTCTTGTAATGAATACTGCGCACCTGCCGTTTCAAATGCTTGTGAAGTGCGCGCCGCGTTCAAGGCTTAATCTGTTTGAGTACTACTGCTCAGCGGCAGATGATGATTATTTCGTTGCGCCGCTGCATGAACTCAGCATTTCTGAAAATGCATCCATGGAATTCAGCATGATAAACAACAAGCGCAATGGCTCCACGATGATCGGCTTCTCCAAGGCGAGGCTCTCGGAAGGAGCTTCATTAAAGGCAAATTACGTTTACAACGGCTCATCTGTTACAAAGATGAAGGGCTTCTTCGACGCGGCTGAGGAGAACAGTCATATAGAGGTCAGGGAGATAGCCGTCGGTTCTGAGAAGCAGAAGTTCGACCTGAATAACTTTGTGACTAATTCAAAGCCAAATACCTATGCGAAGCTTGAGAGCGGCGCGGTGCTTGACGGCAGTTCGTTGTGCATGCTGAAAGGCTATGCGAAGGTCGAGAAGTTTGCAAAGGGCTCAACGTCAAGGGTTGAGGAGCATGGAATACTGCTCAGCGAACATGCGCACATAGACGCGCTTCCGGACATGGCGATAGACTACAGCGACGGAGTGTCCGCGACCCACGCAGCAGCAACAGCGCCTATAGACAAGGACGCGCTCTTCTACATGATGTCAAGGGGCATAGGCAGACCTGAAGGTAAGAAACTGTTCGTGGGTGCATTCATGTCCAAATACCTTTCTGGGATAAGCAATCCCACCGCTAGGGAACTTGCAACATCGCTGCTGCTTCTGAAGGCTGAGAGCGGCACGTTCGGCGCTCTTCCTGAAATAAGCATGAGGAACGTATGGGCTGCGGCAAAATAAGAGATGATGATATATGAAGCTTGACATAGAGAATATTTTTGTAGAGATGGACAATAAGAGCATAATAAACGGCGCAAGCCTTGCTGTGAAGAGCGGAGAGTTGCATGTTATCATGGGGCCCAATGGCTGCGGGAAGAGCACTCTTGCGAAGAGCGTTATGGGGCATCCTGATTACAGGATAAAGAGCGGCAGCATAAAGGTAGACGGCACAGTGATAAACAGCATGCCTGCAAACGAACGCGCAAGGCTTGGGCTGTTCCTGCAGTTCCAGGAACCTATAGAGATCGAAGGGCTCGGCATACTCAACTTCCTCAACGCTGCAAGGAATTCGCTGAAAAGGGATACGAACTCGGTGCGCGAATTCATGAACGAGGTGAAGGAGAGGTCCGCAAAGCTGAAGCTGAAGGAAGAGCTCGTCGGTAGGTCGCTGAACGCTGGCTTTTCAGGCGGGGAGAAGAAGAAGGTCGAGGTTCTTCAGATGGAGATACTTAAACCGAGCATAGCGATACTCGATGAGCCCGATTCTGGCCTTGATGTAGATGCGGTAAAGGTAGTTGCTGAGAACATCAAGGAGTTCATGCATGAGACGGGCGCAGGGATAGTGCTGATAACGCACTACAGCAGAATACTTGAATACCTTGAACCAGACCATATACATGTGATGAAAGAAGGCAGGATTGTGAAGTCAGGAGGCAGAGAGCTTGTGAAGGAGATAGAGAGCGGGGGCTACGGCCCTGACGGCGAGTGAATGGGTATTGACACTGCTAAGATGATAGGGGATTTTCCGATACTGAATACGACAAGGAATGGCAAGAGGCTCGTATACCTCGACAGCGCAGCGACTTCGCAGAAGCCCATACAGGTGATAGAGAAGGTTTCCGATTACTACAAGGGATACAACGCAAACATACACCGCGGCGTTTATGAGATATCAATCAAGGCGACTGAAGAATACATAAGGTCGAAGGAGCTCGCTGCGAAGTTTATTAATGCGGAATCTTACAGGAACATAGTCTATACGAGGAACACTACGGAATCGATAAACCTCATCGCGCTCTCGTGGGCTGGGAGGAAGCTCAGGGGCGGCGACGGCGTCCTTCTTACAGAGATGGAGCACCACAGCAACATAGTGCCATGGCAGATGCTGAAGGAGAGGAAGAACACAGTTTTGGATTACATAGCGCTTGACGCGAAGAAGCAGCTTCTCGACATGGAAGACTTTGAGATGAAACTTGAGGCAAAGCCAAAGATAGTCTCTGTAACTGCTGCTTCGAATGTGCTTGGGACGATAAACGATGTCGAAAAGATATGCAGGATGGCGCATGACGCCGGCGCATTAGTGGTTGTGGACGGCGCGCAGTCCGTGCCGCACATGCCTGTTGATGTGAAGAGGATGGACTGCGACTTCATGGCCTTCTCGAGCCACAAGATGCTCGGCCCTGCCGGAATAGGAGTGCTCTATGGGAAGGAGGAACTTCTTGAGGAGATGGAGCCCCTTCTCGGAGGAGGGGATATGATAAGGAGCGTAAGCTTCGAATCGTGCACCTACAATGAACTTCCATGGAAGTTCGAGTCTGGAACATCCAACATAGAAGGAGGGATAGGCTTCGGCGCTGCGATAGAGTATCTGGACAATGTAGGCATGCAGAACGTCAACGGCCATGAAAAGGAGCTTGCATCATACGCACTGAGGAAGCTCAAGGATGCCGGAGCCACCGTGTACGGCCCTTCTGCAGAACAGATTGAGCACAGGATCGGAGTGATATCCTTCAAAGTGCCTGGCGCGCACCCTCACGACGTTGCGCAGATATTCGACAGCGAAGGCATAGCCATACGCGCAGGGCACCATTGCGCAATGCCCCTTGTGAACCAGGTTCTGAATGAGGATTCTGTCTCAAGGATGAGCTTCTATATATATAACAAAAAAGAGGACGTAGACGTTGCGGTGGATGCGCTCGCGAAAGTGAAGAAGGTATTGAAACTGCACTGACATCGCTTTAGGCGCGCTTTATCGCAATTGCAGTAATGTCCTCAAAGAAGGCGTGCGCTTTTTCAGAATCGGTTATTACGAATCCTTTTTCCTTTATGAAGCTGTCAAGGCCCTCCGGATCTGCAAACGAGCTCTTTACAATTATTATTGTGCCGTTCTGTTTTAGGTGGCTTCTGGATTCCTCTATGAATCTTTTTGTCGTCTCTATTCCTGTCCTCCCCCCGCTCCATTCGTTCTTCGATGCCTTTACTTCGTCATCTGGCAGATACGGGGGGTTGAATATTATTATGTCGAATTTTCCCTGAATGTTTTCAAACAGGTCGCTCTGCAGTATGCTGCATTTGTTGATTACAGAATTTAGCTCTACGTTCTCCTTTGCAGCGGACACTGCATTGTCGTCTATGTCCGCCATCATCACTCTTTCGACATCGCTGCTCTTTGCTGCGGATATGCCGATTGCGCCGCTGCCTGTGCCCATGTCAAGAACGCTGATGCCTTTGCCAGAGATTGATCTTTTGAGGACTTCGGTTGCAAGGGATGTATCCTCAGAAACCGGGTAGACGTTATAGGAATGCCCTATTTTTATATCTTCAATGAGACCCATTCCTATCAACTGCGCCTTCCCATCGGCGCTATGCCTTTTTCTTCGCTGCGCCTGGGTCGGGCTTGTAGAATGCGAATATGCCGATTGTGAATATCAGGTTTGTTATGAGTATCACCAGGAATACTGTATTGGTGAAGCCGCTTATCTGTATGCCAAGTGTTATCAAATCGGTGGCAACGATTGCAGGCGCAAGCCCTTTGGTTATGTTGAAATACACAAGTCTCTTCTCCACCTTTTTCTTTTCAGGGTCCTTTGACAGCACCTTTTTCATAACTGGCAGCGACACGATCCTTGCAACGATTATGAATACGGTTATCACTATTGCGATCGCAAGCTCCTCATAGGAAGCGGTGCCGATGCTGAAGAGCATCCCCAGATACACGAAGAAGAACGTGCTGACGAAGAACACGATCTCGCGCTGGTAGTCTTTGGTGTGCGCCACATACCAGTTCGTCGATATGTAATTTGACATCGTGGGACTCTGCCTGTTTCCGTTCCCCTTTCTGGTTGCGCCTATGTTCGCGAACACGACCCCGAAGACGAATATCGATAGCGCCGTGCTCAGCCCTAGCTGCGATGCTATCCCGTATGTGGCAATCACCATCGTAACGGTCAGCATCCAGCTGTAGTCCTTGCTGGTTTCAGAGAACCTGTTCAGCACGTACAGCCAGAATAGCGCAGAGAATGCGCCCAGCGCTATGGCGCCGAATATGTCGGTGAACACTATCGGCCCTATCGTGTTCAGGAGCACAGGGCCCGTGGAGAAGAACAGGCTTATCAGCACGAGCGGGACTATCAATTGCAGTATGTCGGAGAACACGCCTTCGTAGAGCAGCATCGACTTTATGTTCTCAGAGGCCTTGAGGCTCTTGACCAAAGTGTTTGTCATCAGGCTGCTCGGCCCGGACACCGCAAAGCTGAATATGAAAGACTGCACCCATGTCCAGCCGAACGAGAAATGCGCTAGCGTGCCTATCCCTATCCCCATCATCACCTGTGAGAGGATCACGAACTTGCTGGAATCAGTTATGACCTTGCCGAGGTTCTTCAGGCGCATGTTTATGCCGACCTCGAACAGTACGAAGGATATGGCTATTGCCACTACGTAAGGGCTCAGCTGGCTGATTGTGCTGCCCGGGCCAACGTTCACTATGTTAAGGACAGGGCCTATTATCAGGCCTATGGCCATCAATGGCAGTATGCTGGTTATCCGGAGCCTGCTGAACAATGAGTTTATGGCGAAGCCTAGGAACGATATCCCAGCTATGAATATGAAGACTATGCCTAAGGGCAGCATTGTAATCTCCGCGTTTTCTGATGATTAGTACTGATTGACGTTTAATAAATAGCTTTCTGTCTTATGCAAAGCGTGCAGCCGCTGCTTCAGCGCGCCATGCGATTTTGGGCATCTTGTTCTTGATGCGGTCGAGGAGCACTGACACCACCACAGAATCAGGTGGCGTTAACACATGACCGCTATTCAGCCTGGCCAGCCTTCCCTTCGAATACTCTTCAAGTTTCCATGGCTCTATCTTGTAGCATGCGGAATGGTCCGCGCAAAGTTTCACGTCATCGAGCTTCATTGAGAGCTTTTCTACCGCATATAAGGTTATGCTCATGTTCTCAAGCCTACCGCTTCCCACATCAAATGTCTTTGTAAATATCGATGCGAGCTTCATCTCCTTCGGCTTTGCCTCCGTCCCCGTCTCCTCCTTGAACTCCCTTAGCGCAGCCTCGAAAGGGGTCTCCCTGTTGACCTCGACATGGCCCGAAGGCATGTTCAGCCTGCTTGGCCATAGACCGTCGTTCTCTGACCTGAGCAAGTATAGGAACCCTGGGGCGCTGCCGTCTATCGCCGTTGCTATCATCACGCATCTAACTGGGTTGCTGTTCTTGTGCGGCATGCCTTCCACTTAACTTATTCATGTATTAATCATATATAAAGGTATGACGGGGCTTGGCTTTGCTCAAAATATCGCTCATAAAAGCGACTTTATGAGCAAATTCACCTTTTGAGCAAAGCTACGGGGCTTCTGTCTGGCGTCTTTTGCATGCGCGGTGGAATATTTTAATACCTTGCTATGCACATATATCTGGAGGTTATCATGTTGGGAAACAGATTTTGGCTTGCGTTCAGCGCAATGATGCTTGCAACTGCGATTATTCCATATACAGTTAGCGCGGTGCTTACAACGGTGGTGACAACGTTGCCGACTACTACAATACCCACCACCACGGTGCCTACCACAAGCACAACCACTACAACGGTGGCGACAACTTCTATATCTACCACTTCAACAGCAGCCACAACGTCTGTTGCGACAACAACAAGCACAACGTCTACCACTACTAGCACCACTTCTACTTCAACCTCAAGCTCAACATCGCAGTCCACCTCATTGCCGAGCACAAGCTCGACATCCACGAGCCTTTCAACATCGACGGCCCCTACGACGACCGTGCAGCAGTGCAACAGCACGGAAAACGATTCTGAAGGAGACAATTACGCAAGCGACAACGGGTGGAACAACTGGCAGAATAGCTTTAATGACAGCTTCGGAAGCGGCAACTGGAACGGCGGCCTGAATAGCAGCTGGAATGGCTGGAACAACAGCTCCAACAGCAGCTGGAACAACTGGAACAACCAGAGCAGCTGGAACAATGACAGCGGCTGGCAGCAGAGCAGCTGGAATGGCACCTGGGGCAATGACCATAGCCAGAGTTCATGGAACGGATGGTTCGGCTTCAATCAGGAGCACAGACACCGCCATGACTGCAATGACAACAACGGCGATTCCAATGGCGATTTTGAATCAAGCATGCACAGCCAGAACTGGAACGGTACTTCTGGAAACGGCGATGACAAAAGATGCTGCCATGGAGATGACAACAACTCAGACGGATAAAACTTAAACCGGCTTCTGCAGATAAACAGGCAGGAATAGATGTTTTAGAAGGTACAGGGTTTTTATTCCTCCTTATCCTTTCCGCTCTTGAAGGTCCACCACGCGACTTTCTCGAAGAAGCCCTTCCTCTTTGACTTCGCCTCTTCGCTCTGCGCCTCTCCTGCCTTCAACGTGTACACGCGGGCAATCTCGTCTACCGCTGCGGCGAATGGCGCGCCCCTGTCCATAAGGTAGACCGGTTTCTTCTTCGAAAGGCTCTCCGGCACAATCTTGTCCTCGGGGAACATCACATATGCGACATCCCCGAATAATTTCTCGACTTCTTCCTTTGACAATTCGAACTTGCTGTATCCTGTCCTGTTGATCACGAGCCTGTGCGGCACCTTCAGCTTTTCGCAGTAGGAAGCGAGCTTCGCACTGCTTGCGGCAGATGGGCTGTCAGGAGTCGTGACTATTATAACGTCGTTCAGGTATCTTGCTATTGAATTCTGGAACAGGCCGGGCTGGCTGTCTATTATTATGAAATCATAATCCTGCTTTGCAAGCTGTGAGTAGAATCTTACAAGGTGCTCCGGTTTTATCTCAGGGGTCTCGTCCGAGGGCGATCCTAGGACTATTGCGAGGTCTATGTTCTGGTATACGAACAAGGAGTCTGCAAGCTCCGCCTTGCCGCTGACTATCTCCTTGAAGCCGTTGCCTGTTCCTTTTATGCCAAGGTGCTCCATTATGCTGAACGATGCGGTGTCTGAATCAACAAGCAGTACCCTGTAATCCCTGTATATCAGCGCTGCTGCGAGGTTTATCGCTATGGTTGTCTTGCCGACTCCTCCTTTCTGCGAAGCGACCATTATGATGAATGGTTTCCTGTCCATAAACTCAGTTATAAATTTCTAATAATGATTATAAACGTATGCGTCTCGTTCTCTGCGCCGGTGTTGTTTGAGAGGGATACAAAGTTTATCGCCTGCAGGCCGCGCTTTGCCTGTACATATACATCAAGCAGGAGGTAATTCTGTCTGGTCGTTCTCTTCAGACCGCTGACTACGGAAATGTTTATGGGAATGGCATATGTGCCTTCTGACATTGCCGCGTTTGGCGTGGCTACCACCTGCACGTCAAACTGCTGTTTTGGGGCGAGATATCCGCTTGGGGGGTCGAAGGCTATCAAGGAGGAATATTGCATTGGGACTGAAAGGGTCACATTCTCAGGAACGGTGCCTGTGTTGACAGACCGCAGCATCGCTATGGACGGGCTGGCGCTGGAAGCGGATACTATGAATGGGGCAGCCGTCAGGAAGAAGTTCTGTATCTGGCTGACCGGGGCGGTGATGTTCGCCGCAAATCCCCCTGAGAAGCCCCCTGACGAGGCTGCCGGCGCAGACACATGATATGATGAGTTTGCAGTCTGCGAATCGTACAATGAGTTGTCAAATGCGTACTGGTCGTATACGCTTAGCTTGTAGTTGCCCGTCGCAGATGTGATGCTTGAAAGTGTTATTGTTATGTTGGTCTGCTGGCCTGGCGCAAGGCCGGAAACGCTGTAGGAATTGGAGTATGGCACGGGCCCGTTCACTGAAAGATAGAGCATATCGTTTGTCGACGCGTATTGTCCGGTGTTCTCCAGGCTTAGGGCAAGGGTCGCTTGCGCGCCGAGCTGAACGCTTTGCGGGAAGTTTATTCCGGTTATAATTATATTCGGAGGATTTAGCAGAGAGAATGTTGCAGCTGAAGAGTTTGAGATTCCCTGACCTGAAAGCGATACAGTAGCAGAGTATGTTCCATTGGAAAGGGAGTTTGTGTTCAATATCACGTTTGTTGTTATCGGAGTGTTGGATACACTGGGTATGAGTATTGCATTTGACACAATGATGTTGCTCCCTTTTTCTATCACTATGTTGCCTGCCATATTGGTTATCGTGCACACTGCCTGCGTCTTCACCGTGTAACTAAGGATTACGTTGCCCAGCAGCGGATACGTAGAGTTTGCATTCATGCTTGCATAAAAAGGGCACCCGACAGACACCTGCGCACTGACCTGCGCGGATCCCTGCGCATGCATGAAGCCAAGTAAGATAGTGAAAGATAGCAGTATCAAGCCGTATCTCATCCGAAATCACTGTTGATAGTAGGAGAGATAATCAATAATAAGTTAAGCGTTTATTATCTTTAGACTGCATTTTTGCTGATTTTCATGAAGGTTGTTGTTGCATCAGAGAACAGGGTAAAGGTGTCTGCAGCCGAGGAGACCCTTAAGGAATACAGCATGTTCAGCGATGCGGAGATTTCCTGCGTCTCCGCAGATTCAGGAGTGTCACCGCAGCCTAAGTCACTGGAAGAGACCGTGCAGGGAGCCATGAACAGGGCTGAGCGCTCCTTCAAGGATTGCGATTACAGTATAGGCATTGAATCGGGGCTCATGGAGGTGCCGCACACGAAGAGCGGGAGCATGGACTTCTGCGCATGCTCGATATACGATGGAAAAGAGCACAACATAGGATTGTCATGCGCGTTCGAGTTTCCGAAGAAAGTAACAGAAATGATACATGGGTTGGGGATTGATGCGAACGACGCATTCTACAAGGCAGGGCTTACAAAGGACAAAAAGATAGGTTCTTCAGAGGGAGCCATAGGATTACTTACCAAGGGAAGGGTGACCCGCAAAGAGTACACGAAGCAGGCCGTACGGATGGCCCTCATCCATCTTGAGAACAAAGGGCTTTACTGATCATCCTCTTTTCAGCTTCGCATGCGCATTCGCAAGAGTGCCTGTCGCAAGCGCTGACAGCGTCGACAATTCAAGGGACATCGCAGCGCCGCATATCATCTTCGCAAAATCCAGCTTCGAGCTGCCGTCGACGTCATTCTCGCCGTATACCCCTGAGAACTTCAGGTATTCCTGCGCCAGTTCCGTTCTCGTGCCGCCGCCGTACGTGCCGACTTCGAGCGCCGGAATGTTTATAGAGAACTTTATCCCGTTCTTTTCCTTGTTCATCTCTATGTTGTCGAAGCCTATGGAGCTTTCAACAACCTGCGCCATGTCCTGGCCGTATGCAAGGAAAGTTGCTGCTATTGTGTTTGCTATGTTAGAATTCGCGCCTATCGTTCCCGCAAGCATGCCCCCGACATAGTTCTTCAGGTAGTTGATCCTCACCAATGACTCTGGCTCTATCTTCAGGCACTGCGACACCGTCTCATTCGTTATTGTCACTTCTCCGGATACATATACCCCGCGCCCCCTCAGCACGTTTATGTGCGTGGGCTTCTTGTCCGTGCACATGTTTGCGCTCTGCGTTATGAGTTCGCAGCTTGTGCCCTCGGAATTGAACTTCTCCAAGAGTTTCTCCGTGGCGTTGTTCGCGCCTATGGTCACCATGTTCATGCCCATCGCTGCGCCGGTCTTTGCCCTGAATATCATGAAGAGCTCGCTGCCTATCGGCCCGTAGGTCTGCACGTCCATTAAACGGCCGTGCCTTGTTGTCTCGGAGAACTTTTCCGAAAGGAATGCCTTCCCGTCTGCGCTCTTGACAAACTCGTTTATTTTCTCAGCCGCGAATATGTCGTCTGCGCCTATGAGCACGCTCCTTGTCATGCCCCTGTCCATGGCGATGACCTTTGCGCCTCCGCTCTTGTTTATGGTCCTTGCGCCCCTCGACATGCTCGAGACGAGCGCACCTTCCGTGGTTGCAACGAAGACCGGCTTCTCCTTGCCGTTGATCGTAACCTCTATGAAGCCCACGCAGGTATTGCCGGTGCTCAGCAGATGGTTCTCTATGTTCCTTGCTGCCGACTCCTCATAGTTTATAATGTCCTTGTTATTGTTCAGCAGCTGCCTTGTCTTGTCAAGCCTGCCTCCATATTTTGATTCGAGGTAATCTATCCTTATGTTAGCCGCTTCCAGTTCAGAGCCCGTGTTCCTCCTCAATTCCTTCAGCGGAAGCTTCCCCGCATTTATGTCCTTCAATATAGCCTTTGACTCCATATTAATCAGATAAAGAAGCGCTTCGTTCATATTAAAAACTTCAAATGAGTTCGTTTATTGACTAATCTGGGTTAGACACTTTAAAAGGGTCTTTTATGCGGCGTAAGGCTTTCTTGGCAACGTATTTAAACGAGCATATGGAATATAATCTCACTGCGGTTTTCTCATGAAGGTTTTTCTCATAAGGCACGGGCAGAGCATGCTCAATGGAAGAGGGATACACCAGTCCCCTGATACTGGACTATCTGAAAGAGGCATAAGGCAGGCAGAGGCCATGGCAGAGAGGTTTGTCGGCGTGAAAGTCGACCTTATACTTGCAAGCAGATACCGCAGGGCCATGCATACCGCCCAGATAATATCAAGGAGGATAGACCGAAGAGTAGTTTATACTAAGCTATTGAACGAGTTCAAGAACCCGACGGAAGTAGAAGGATTGAGGCACGGCTCTGCAAAGGCCATGAAGATTGCTAAGATGATAAGGGCGCACGCGCACGACCCTAAATGGCATTATTCTGATGAAGAGAACATGTTCGACAAGATTACCCGGGGAAAGAAGGCAGTAAAGTACATTGAGGACATGCATGCTGATTCTGTGATAGTTGCAACACACAGCGGGCTTCTGCGCATGATACTTGCGATAGGGATTTTCGGCAAGGAACTGACTCCTGAAGACTTCGCGAAGATCGTGAGCTTCATGATGACGGAGAACACCGGCATAACCGAGTGTGAAGTGACAGGCGGCAGATGGAGATTGATAACCTTCAATGACTTCGTGCACCTCAAGTGACTATCTCATCCTTGAATTCTTTCCTTATCTTCGCAACCTTAGGCCTTATCACAAGCATGCAATAAGGCTGCAGTGGGTTGTTCTTGTAGTAGTCCCTGTGGTAGTCTTCTGAAGGATAGAATGCCCCTAGTTTCTTAACCTCTGTTGCAATGGGCTTCTTGAAGTTGCCAGCGATGCTCTTTATGTAAGCCTCTATCACTTTCCTATCCTTCTCATCCGTGTATAGTATTATGGAACGGTACTGAGAACCCATGTCTGCGCCCTGTTGGTTTACAGTGGTGGGATCATGCGATGCAAAGAATATCTCAAGAATCTTCTCAAGGCCTGCAACCTCTGAATCATATTCAACCTTCAAGACTTCGGCATGCCCTGTTCTGCCGCTGCAGACCTGCTCATATGTAGGGTCCTTGGTGGTGCCTCCTGCATATCCTGGAGCGGTCTTTACCACTCCTTTGAACATCTTGAATACCGCCTCGGTGCACCAGAAGCAGCCGCCCCCTAAGACTATTGTTTTATTTTTTCCCATGCGCCTTGCCCGCAGGTATGAATTTCATAGATATAGAATTTACGCAGTACCTCGTGTTCCTCTTTGTAAGCTGTTCTCCGGTGAAAACATGCCCGAGGTGCGATCCGCACTTTGCGCACTGTATCTCTGTGCGCATGCCGTCGGGGTCAGGAAGCCTCTTGACTGCTCCTTGAATTTCCTTGTCGAAGCTGGGCCATCCGCAGTGAGCATCGAATTTGTCATCTGAGCTGTAAAGCGGTGCCTCGCACCTCCTGCAGACATAGATGCCCTTTTTGGAGAACTGGTCGTATTCCCCTGAAAAAGGGCGCTCCGTGCCCTTGTGGACTATTACCCTTTCCTCTTCCTTTGTAAGCTTGTTCAACTTCATGCAGATCTTCTTTTAATGCTTCTGATCTTTTTCTCTTTAACGTTGCTCTGTTCGTCAAATAAGAAGGAGGCATCGATGTACCTTCCTTGAAGAGCCTCTTTTAGCCAATATCTGTCATCGGACCACATCTCTTCAAAAGGGATTGCGCTGATCTTTGTCCATTTTGGCTGCATCTCCTCGCTTTCCTGCGGCTCTCCGCTCCATGAATCTGCTATGAATACATTTACCTCTTGGTTGAGCTCCTGCTTGCCTTCGCCATAGAAATAGAACCTGATTATGCCCGCTTTCCTGAAAGATTTTAAGTTTACGCCTATCTCTTCCTTGGTCTCTCTTATCAGGGCTTCCTCTACAGATTCACCATCCTGGAGTTTTCCCCCCACGCCGTTCCATTTGCCTGCTCCAAAGCCCCTCTTCTTCATAGCTATAAGGACCTTGTCTTTCTCCCTGTCAATAAGGTAGCATAAAGTGACCTTCCTCAGCTTTGGGTACAGGCCCTCGTAATCTGAGAGCGTCTCTGGCCTGGCCAAAGGCTCTTCCTTTGCAAGCTTTTTCAGTCTCATCTGATCATTGCTTATGACGGCAGCGCGTGGTTGCACTTTGCGCAGAAGGGCTCGTCCTTTTTCTTTGCCTGGTTGTATGCTGTTGAATGCCACGAATCCTTGCAGTAGCAGCTGCACCCTATAAGCGTCTCGCAGGTTTTGCACATCTAATCGCCTTACTTGCATTGACGCTGCAGTTATTTATTCCTTTTGACTTTGCTCTTTTGCGAAGCTCCAAGGAGCTTATCCAGCCTTCTTGAGACATCCCTTGGGTGCAGTCCATTGGGCCTTGCGATTTTCTCTATGATGAGGTTCGCGGTCTTCGGCTGCCTCCTGTATTCATTCAACAAATCCTGGTTCTTCTTTATGAAATCATTTATCAGTTTATCTAGCTCTTCATCAGGCTTTTTGGCATATTCAACTTTTACCATTTTCCCTGATTCGATGCTATTGACAGTCTCTCTGCTAATCTCTTTGCCCTGCTCCACCAATGATATTATCCTATCCAGATGATTGTCTTCAGGAGATTTGCCGCTGCCGTATTTCTTGAACCGCTGTATTCCGTGTATTATGCTCCTTAAAGAGTATTTTGGCATGAACTTTTTTATCTGGCACAGCGACTCCCTGTCGAACATTATAATCTCTCTTACCGTACGTGCCTTTACGTCTGTGCCTTTTACAAGTGCTTCTGCAGCATCCGCAACGTATACTGCTTCTGCGCACTTCATTCCGCTTATGTCAAATACAGCAAGATCTGGCTCGTATATGTATCCGTATTCTTCATCGGTCTCCTTCTCCCTGAGCGTCTGCGTAACCTTTGTCTTCTCATTGTAACCTCTTGTTTCGCGCGCTATCTCTTCGCCGGCAGCTATTGACTCGTTCTGCCTTTCTATCTCGAAGCGCATGGCTTCTATCAGGCTCTTTATGCCCGTAACGTTCTTTACTTCGACGCGCGTCTCTGAGACTGATATGTTTAAATCGGCTTTTATCTCCTTGTTTATATCAACACCAAGGTAATAGAGCATGCTCCGGAGCGATTCTATGAACTCACGCAGTTCGGTTTCGCTGGTGATATCTGGTTCCGTTACAATTTCTACCAGCGGGGTGCCTGACCTGTTGAAGTCTATCGCAGTAAGTGCTCCGTCTCTGACTATCTGCGCAGGATCCTCCTCTATCTGCACGCGCCTTATCCTTACTCTCTTTTTACCGATGCGCACGGTTCCTGAACTGCCTATTGCGCCGTCCGTCTGCGTGATCTGGTACGACTTTGGCAGGTCAGGATAGAAATAGGCCTTCCTCACAAAGGATATTCTGCTGTTTATCCTGCAGTTTAGGGCTTTTGCTATGCCGAGCGCAGATTCCACTGCAGCTTCGTTGAGCATCGGCTTTGCCCCTGGAAAACCCATGCATATGGGGCATATGGATGAGTTCGGCTCATCTGCATCTGCACTGCATGCACAGAAAAGTTTTGATTTTGTGGGCAAAGCCACGTGGACCTCAAGACCTATTTTCATAAACTACCAACATTGTGTTTATACCTGAACTCGAATTCCTGTTCCCATTCCTTGACGAAATCCAGGACAGCATAATCATTTGCCTGATCTGCGATAATCTGCGCGCCTATTGGCATGCCTTCGTAGTAGGCATAAGGAAATGTTACATGTGGAAATCCCGCAAGGTTCGGCGGTATCGTAAAAATGTCCATGGCGTAATTCTGTACAGGAGTCAATGAACCCGCATCGGATAGCTTCGGGGTAGGTATTGGAAGTGTGGGGGATATGATGAATGAGTCCTTGAGCAGGCTGGCCATCTCTTTTATTATCATCTTCCTGACCATCAGCGCTTTGGTGTAGTATTTTTCCCTGACGCTTTCGCTTCTTATGAAGGTGCCGAGGAGTATCCTTCTTTTTGCTTCTATGCCAAAGTTTTCGCGCGCATTCGTGAAGAACTCGTTGTAGCGCTCGTTGAATTCCTCGCGCATGAGCCCGTATTTGTAGCCGTTGTACTTGGCAAGGTTCGTGGATGCCTCTGCCATCGCTATTATGTAATAGGCGCATACGGCCTTTTCCAGCGCGCCGGCTTCTATGTAGCTGATTTCATATCTGTCTGAAAATTTGTCAAGCAGTTTTTCAAATCGCGAGGTTATGCCCTTTTCAGCTTTTTCCAGCAAACCTTTTACGACTACCAGCCTTTTCTTCTTCCTGTTGTTTATCTTTTCAAGCGAGCAGGTCATGTCATAATCGTCAGCGCCTCTTATGATGTCAAACGCTATTCTTGCATCTTCGCTGCTCCTTGCTATGACGCCTATCTTGTCCAATGAACTAGCATAGTCTATAAGCCCGTACCTTGAGACTGCGCCGTATGTCGGTGTAAAGCCTATCACCCCGTTGATTGCAGCTGGCGTGGATATGCTGCCTCCTGTGGACTCTGCTATTGCCACATGGTACTTCATGATGGCAGTTGCCACAGCAGACCCGCTGCTCGACCCGCCAGCGGCATAATCGCTGTTGAAAGCGTTCCTTGCCATGGGCTCCGAGTTTATCCCGAACGTTCCGAAGCCGAACTCATCCATGTTCGTGACCCCGAAGAAGGAGAACCTCTTGTCTGCAAGGATGCGCTCTGCAGCTGTTGAATTGAACGGAGGCACGTAGCCTTTGAGCATCTTCGACCCCGCGTTGGCTTCGAAACCCTTGACGCAGATGTTCGCTTTTGTGCTGAACGGCACGCCTCTGTTTGTTCCGGCATCTTTGTTTATCACGTTGAACATGTGATACCTGCTATTCAGCTTTTCAATCTTGTCAATTAATCCTTCGTAGTAGTCCTTCGGCTTTTCCGTGCTAAGAAATTCAGAAATGCAGCTTGCCACTTTTTTCCCTTATAGATTATAGGCAGAAACGTCATAGCTTCGGCCCTATTATATACCTGTTATGCAGCTTTGAGCCCTTCTTCAGCGCCTCTTGGTCGCCGAATTTGCGTACAGAGTCTTTCCTGAACCTTGTAGGCACTTCGATTGGCTGGTATGCGGGTTCCTCTTTTGCAGCTATCCTGCCTATCTCGCTGAAGTATTCCAGTATCTCGTCTATGTCGGTTTTTACCCTTGCCTTTTCTTCACTGGTCAGCCTAAGCCTTGAGGTCCTGAGAAGCCTGTCGAACTCATGCTCTTCCATGCAAACGATATTTTAGACTATGCTTATAAAATTGTTTTGTATAAAGAATACTGAAGAAAGAATAACAGGAGTTTTGCATGCTTAGAGTAGATTACATAAAGGATATTCCGACAACGCATGGCAGCAAGGCCATGGTCGGCGGAAGGGTCGTCAAGGTCAATGACCTGAAGAGCGCCAAGTTCATCTGGCTCAGGGACATAACAGGCGCAGTGCAGATAACCGTGCTGAAAAAGGATGCTGCTCCTGAGGTTATGAAGAAGGCAGAAGGGCTTATGCCGAACGATTTTGTGATTGTTGAAGGCACTGTTCCAAAGGAGATAAAGACGTCTCTGGGCAGGGAACTCCTCCCTTCAAGAATAGAGATAGTCAGCAAGTCGCACGGGCCCTCTCCCATAGACATAGAGGGGATCAATGAAAGCAGCGTGGACAAGAGGCTCAGCTGGCGCGCGCTTGACCTTAGGAACCCGAAGCAGGCTGCAGTCTTCCTAGTCCAGTCAAAACTTCTTGAAGGGATGCAGAGATACCTGTACTCAAAGAGGTTCATGCAGACATTCACTCCCAGCCTCATGGGCTCCTCTTCTGAAGGCGGTTCAGAAGTGTTCTCGCTTAAGCACTTCGGAAAGAACGCTTACTTGAGGCAGGACCCGCAGCTGCACAGGCAGTTGCTGATGGTTGCGGGTTTTGAACGAGTATATGAAATAGGGCCGAGCTGGCGCGCAGAATTGAGCAACACGTCCGCACACCTCACGGAGCACAGGACCTGCGCAGCTGAGATGTCCTATATAGAAAATGAGAAGGACGTGATTGAAGTAGAAGAAGGGCTTATCAAGAGCGCGCTCAAGGCAGTAGAGGATGAATGCAGGGAGGAGCTGGGGCTCTTCGGTGCAGAGATAAAGATTCCTGATTCAAGGTTCCCTGTGCTTGAGTTCCCTGCAATTTATGACATTCTTGAAGAGCTAGGCTTCAAACCGAAGCGCGGCGAAGAGGACTACAGCAAGCAGGGAGAGGCAGCGCTCGGCGATTACGTGAAGAAGAAATACCATTCGGATTTCTTCTTTGTGAACAGGTTCCCTTATGCGATAAAGCCGTTCTATGTGATGCGCTTCGATGAGGAGCCCGAATGGGCTAGGAGCGTAGACCTAATCTATAAAGGACTAGAGATAAGCAGCGGCGGGCAGAGGGAGCACAGGCATGAAAAGATAATAGAGCAGGCGAAGTCCAAAGGCCTCAGCCTTGACGGGCTTAAATGGTTCACCGAATTCTTCAGATACGGAGCGCCGCCGCACGGCGGCTTCAGCATAGGCATAGAGCGGATTACAATGAAGATTCTAGGAATGCAGAACGTACGCGAGGCTGCGCTGTTTCCAAGGACTCCGGACATGCTTGTACCCTGAAATGCGTCAGTTCTCGGTGATGAATTCCTTTACCTGTGAATAATATTCAGCAAGGCAGAACGTTACAAATAGGCTTGGACGGCCCTCCTCAACAGACGCTGCCAGTGCATCAAAATACCGCTCCTTTTTCCTTGATATGTTTATCATTGGGAAGCCTCCTTCAATTAACGCCTTGTTGAAGACAAGCCTGCATATTCTTTTGTTGCCATCAAGGAATGGGTGTATCGCATAAAGCTTGTAATGTGCAACGGCTGCTTTCTCTAGGGGATTTAGACCGGTGGACCCGTACCATGAAAAGAAATCGTCAAGTAATTTATTGATCTTCATGTGCTCTGGAGGCCTGTATGCGATTTCCTCTCTGTAAATACTGTGCTCACCCTGGCGTTTTAGGTACACCTGCTTCTCCCTAAATCTGCCTGGAGTCTTGTCCTTAAAAGTAGCCATTATCGTATCGTGCAGTTTAAGCAGATAATTTCTGTCTAATACATGCTTTTCCTTTATTGAGCCTACGGCTTTGAGCATGTTCTTGCTTATCTGTTCCTTCTCTGTCAGTTTGGAGGTTTTTTCCAGAGCGTTTTTTACATCTGTAAGATCAACGTCTACCTCTTCAGTGGTCAATGTAGTCAGTACAAATGATACCGTACTGTCAATATCGTATTTTCTTCTGTTAAGCTCTCTGAGCTTCCCGTGTTTTTTTGCAAACGACTGGCTGAACAAAAGCGTTTTGATAACTTCATCTTTGCTTATAAGATTCGCCGAGTAGTCTTTTCCTGACAGTTTTTTTATCAGTTCCTTTTTGAATGCCGTCTCTGTAGCTCTGAGTTTTTCTTTGCCTGGCTTTCCTCTTCCGATATATTTGCTGAAACTTTTGGATTTATCTAAAATACGGTAGCTTATGAACGAGTAATAGTAAAGGTTCCCATTAACCTTCTTAGCGACCAATGACATGATAAATTTAGGTAGACAAAGATATTTAATTCTGTCTACCTAACTTTTAGGTAGACATGATTCCGCATACGTGTCTACCTAAAACGGATGGGTTAATATGGTCTTGGGGCCTTTAAAAATTAGAAAAAGCCCTGAGAGGGAATTGAACCCCCGACATCTTGTTTACAAAACAAGCGCTCTACCACTGAGCTACCAGGGCACATTAGGGTTTCTATTTAAAAGATATAAAAACTTGCCCTATCCTTCAGCCCAGCAGTATGTCCTTGAATGACCTTATGAAGTATGCCTTCGCCCGCTTCACTTCTTCCTTTCCGCCTGCAGTAAGCTCGTACCTTATTATCTTCCCACTCCTTTTTCCTTCTATAAGGCCATTGTTCTTCAATTCCTTGAGCGCAGGGTATATAGTGCCTGCCTTCGGCTTCGCTCCCCTTCTTCTCCCTATCTCCTCTGCAAGCTCATCTCCGTGCATGCTCTTCCTTGACAGCAGCCATAGAACCTGGAACGATAGCATTCCGCGCATGTCGCAGGTGCCGCAGCCTTTTCTCATGTAATCAGTTATATATAGGATAACCTATATATTTAAATATTTTGTTGTATATGATATCCTATAGGTGATACAGATGTATGAAAACACGTGTGGATGCGACGCAGGTGGATGCGGATGCGGCACTGACAGCAGGGGCTTCAGGAACTTCCTCACAAAGGAAGAGAAGATAGAACTCCTGAGCGAGTACAAGGAGAGGCTTGAGAAAGAAGCAAAGGGCGTAGAGGAAAGGATAAAGGAGCTTAAGAAGAACGCCTGAGGTTTTGCCTTTTTATTTTCTTTTTTCTTTCTTCTTATTTTTCGGCTTTGTGGATAAATCGCTAATAAATCCACAAAGTCAATAATTAGAATTTCGT
>VFSW01001659.1_pt1 | contig 33865 bp, 51 predicted proteins | sample 5358111 | NCBI WGS metagenome assembly VFSW01 (sample SAMN11554181, study PRJNA540505) | mine drainage metagenome | isolation source: sediment from site ElyBrook_90M | place: USA: Ely Copper Mine, Vershire, VT | collected 2017
GGCCGCAGTCCTTCCCGGTGCACGTGGAAGCGTTGCGAAAAACGTACCCCGCCGCGGTCATCTCGGCGAAGGTCTTATAGGGCCATGTCCACGTCATTCGCTTCTCCCAGACTTTGGGCTGGCGGCCAGAGGGTCAGCCTCCTTCCGACCGCCAGGATTTTCCCGCGCCGCTTGGGACCGGTGCAGGAAGCTCTTATTTCAGCAAAATCACCGCGACGGATATGGCGATCACTGAGACCACGACGGCCCAAGCGATGACTTCGGCATTTCGCCGCGAGAACCTTAGACGCCTCGGCCGGCCAAGCGAGTAGTTCACGAAGCCCAGGCCGCCGCACCGGCTGCAGGTCACGTTCGGGCCGAGAGCTTCGCCGAGACACGACGGGCATTCGGTGATGATCGTTTGCCTGTTCCTCACTAGGGTTTCTCCTCTCGCTCGCGCTGGAGCTCCGCGATCTCATTGCGCGCGTCTTTCAGTTGCTCCCGAACCTCCGCGAGCTCGGCCATCGCGTCGCACGCCGCACAGACCTGGTTGTCCTCGATCACTACTTCGTCGTGCGCCGCGAGCGGCTTGCCCATGCAGATTCTCAAGCGGCACCTTCCTTCGGCGGCTCTGGCTTCGCCTCGGGTATCTGTTGCCACTTTCTTACGTCCTCGACCAGCGCATCGTACTTCTCGCGCGTGATCTCGAATGCCTGCTGGAAGTGGTATTTCTTCTGGAATAGCAGCACGAGGTTATTCATCGGGCAGCCCACTTCTTTGGCAATGGCGAAGAGCCTCTTGCGCTGCGGGTCGGATATGCGGTTCGCGTCTCCGTTCTTGCCGTTCGCCTGCTCCGGCTGGGCTTTCGCTGCCTGCGTCTCGTTCCCCGTCATTTCCTCGGCGGGCGTGGTCTGATATCCAGCCAAGGTCACGACGAATGCCAGGACGTTGCGCAGCACTTTTCCGACCGCGCGCGTCTGCGCCATAGAAGCGAGCTGGAACGTGGGAACAGCGACCACGCCAATCTGTCGGCGCTGGCCGCCACTCCCTTCGTACTTCGGGCGTTCGTTCCAGTTCTCTTCGTTGTTTAGGCACATGGAGCGAGCCGAAGAAATCACTGCTCCGGTCGGCATGTGAATCGCGTCGGCCGTCGCTTCGAAGCCCGCCGCGCCAGTGATCTCGTCGATGACTGGCCGCACGTCTGTGACTTTCGCGGTGATGCCGTAGAAGTGAGCCAGCGTTTCCCATGCTTCGACGTACAGGTGCTTTCGCCTGCCCACCGTGAGGTAAAGCTGCTTCTCTTCAACGAGCTTCATCAGGCAGTCCGCTACCTTGCGCGCCTGGTCGAGCATCGCGTCTGGATTGCCGATGACGGATAAGCCCCCCTCGGCTGGGGCGAACTTCGTGATGGCTTCGGCCATGGTCAGCTCCTTGGCGCGCGGAACGATGCCGCACCCTTGTCGACCGCGCGGACGCCGGGCAGCATGTCGTTGAGCGCTGCTTCGTGCGTCTTGGCGAGGCGGTTCAAAGCTGGGTGGTGCTCGATCAGAGCTTTGAGCTCCAGCACTTCGAGGAATTGCTCGTTTTTCTTCAGGGTCACAAAGCGCGCGAGCGCTGCGACGTCGGTGATCTCAGCAGTCCAGTTGCTTCGCACGGATGAGCCTGCGGCTTTTTGGTAGGTTGGCGCTGCGGTAGGCTTCGGCGCCGTGCTTGGCTGCTCAATGATCTGCTGCACGGTGCTTTCGCTGGCTCCCGCTTGCTCCGCTTCGGACGCGGCTTTGAGCCTGCGCTCTTCTTCCTGCCTGCGCTGCGCTTCCTCAAGGCGCCGTTGCTCGGCGAGACGTGCCTGCTCTTGCTCCCGGTCCCAGCGGAGGATTTCGTTTCCGCAGTGCCGCTTCGCTTCTTCGGCTGGGCCCTCGATTGCCTTCTTGGTTTGCAGGATGCGCTGGTAGGTGCCGTACACCACATCGTACGGGTGCTGAATCCATTCCCTCCAGCGCTTGATGAAGCCGGCGGCGTCCTTTCCTGCTTCGACTGCGAGGTTATAGCTCTCTTGGTCGGTGATGCGGATCGCAAGCGCTTGCGAGTGAAGCTGCAAACTCTCCGCCTCGAATCGCGCGATCTCTGTGGGATCGGTTCCCGCGTGAACTGCGAGAGCGGCTGATTCGTTTTCAGTGATTGGAATTGCCGTTGCTGGGGTGCTCATAAGTTGCCTCCTTGGTGGATTGAACTGCTCGTACTGTCCTGACAAAGCTCAGGAAATCGTCGCGGTCGATGATGTACTCGTCGCGCGGGAACTCTTGAATGCAGTAATCGGTCGGCGTCAGAATCACGGCCATGCGTCGGTGCATGAGCGTGGGCTCCAGCGCGTGCGCGTAAGCCGCAAGTTGCCACTTCGCCCAGATGGGAACGTAGCCCGCGCGGTTGGTCTTGACGTCAAAGATGGCGGGCAGTCCCGCAAGCGTCCCGGAGAAGTCCAGTCTTCCCGCATAGCCGAAGCCAGGGTCGAAGACTTTTTGCTCGACGGCCTCGATCTTTAGCGCGCCCTTCATCGAGGCCAGGAACTTCACGTACTGCTTGTGATATTCGCGCGCTTCGTCGATGGCCGCTGCGCCGTAGCCCTCCACTTTCACGTTCGGCACTTTGCCCGTGTTGGTCATGGCGATGAACATGTGAACGAGAGTGCCGCGGCGGCGATGCTCTTCGGTGAACCATTCCGAATCGACCAGCCCCACCTGGTCGAGAATCTGCGTCACCGAAGGCACGCGCTCGCCATCGGCGAAGTAGCTGTGCGTCGCTTCGTCGAACTCCAGATACGGCTGCGCGGCGGCGTGGCTATTCATCGGCGTCTTCCTCGTCTGGCCTGTGACACTCGCACGCGCAAAACGAATCGTCGTGGCACTCATCGCACTCGCGCCTCGCGCATTCCTCGCTGATGAACAGTCCTTGCCCCGGATCGCTCATTTCCCCGCCACCGCCAGCGCCAGTTCATACAGAAACGTTCCCACCAGCGCGAGCACGATCAGGAACCCGAACAGCCCCACGCAGAAAGCGATCGCGTTCTGCTTGCGCTCTTCGCGGTCCAGATCGCCGTTGACATCAACAAAGGGCCTGAATCTCCGGCTCATGCTGACTTCCTCTCACCAGAGATGGAGCGCAGCTTCTTCTCCGCCTTTCGTGCTTCGCGTGCGGAGGACAGCGCCTTTTCAATCTTGTAAGCGATTCTCTCTGTTAGCTTTGCGCTATGGCAGGCGCGCATGATAGTGGCTGGATTGACTCCGCAAAGCTCCGCCAGGTCGCGGTAGGTCAGATCACGGGACAGGCGAAAAGTGCGCAGCCTGTGGGAGAGCGACGGACGCCTCTTGGCTTTTACTGTGGGACTATTGCTTGCGGGATAGGTCGTGGCTGACACGAAACTCTCCGTGCCAGCTTCTGAATCAAGTCAACAACAACAGCATATGCATTATGGGAAGCTGGCGATTTCGAGATTAGCAAAAAGCCGTGATATCTGTCAAGCACTAAATTAAACAATTTATCTTTTTCGTCTTTCGGCGGCTTACCGGAGGTTCATCTCCACGAGCCTCTGCGTCGCCTGGGCCTTTTCTTCCGCCGTCGCGGCCGGGTTCCGGAGCACCTTCTTCATCGTCTCGACCAAGTGGGTGCGGGACTGCGCCTCTTGCTCAGGAATCGTCTTTGGCGGCTCGGTCGTAAGGCCAGCCGCTGCCGCGCCTTCGCCAGGCTTGCCTTTGCCGAAGAACGCCTGCAACTGTGGCGAGGGCTTCGGAGGGAGCTCTGCTGGCTTCGCTTGGGTCCATCCGGGTCCGGGACGCCTCGGCTCTGGCGTGCGCGTCATGCCTGGGCGTGGCTCCGCTCCGTTGCCGCCGCGTGCTATGCCGCCCTCGGTGCCGCGTTCCGCCGTCAAGCCCGGTCCGGGCTTCTCGTATTGCTTGCCGATGAGTTGAGCGACTCTTCGCGCTCCGTGGGTGACAGCTCCTTCTTTCAGCCGGGTGGTCATGCCGCGATTCGACCGCAGCCTCTCGCTGCGTTCCAGCGCCTCTTTGGCCGCCGCTGCATCCCCGTACCGCTGATTCAGTTGCTTGACCTCCGGCGCCGCCCTGTTCACTTCATCGCGTATGCCGCTCGCGACCGCTTTCCTGAAAGCGTTGACTTCGCTCTCGTGTTCCGCGCCCGTAAACCTCACGTCGCCGTAGAGGGTCGATTTCATCGCGGCCGCCGCGCGCGGGCTTTTGTTTAGGTCGCCGTACTGCTTCAGCATCGCGTCCCGCACCTGGATGATGCGGTTCACCGCGCCGATGTTCCCGGCGCGCCGCGCGTCGGCAATTGCCCCTCGAGCGTTTTGCATGACGATCTTCTTAACGTCGATGGTCTTGTTGACGTTCTCGGGCTTGTTGAGAGTCTCGTCGATCTGCTTTCCAAGATCGCCCAGTCTCGCTTCTGCGTCCTTGGCTGTAGTGATCTTCTCGCCGACGATGGCGCGTTCCGGGACGTGTCCGTATTTCGCGTCCGCCGCTGTTTTCGAGAGGGTGCGCTCAAGGGTCGGCCGCGCGAGTGCTCCGGAAACTTTTTCTTGGACAGTATCGAGCGCGCGTCCGGCTGCGTCGAACTTCGGGGCTTCCTCCGGCGCGGCCGCTGCGCCGCCCGCTATGGCCGCTCCGGAGCCCAGCAACCTTTCCACGTAGTCGGGCATTAGCTCGCCGGGCTGCTTTGGCTTGAGTGCGGAGTTCGCTCCTTCTGCCATGACGATAGGGCCGGCAACCTCCGGGGCGACGGTTGCGAGAGCCCCAAGTCCAAGGCTCGATGGGGTGGTCACTCCTTCCATGATGCGGGCCGATGCGGCGGGAACGCCGTACTCAAGCGACTTGACGGCGGCATGGAGCGGCGAAGCATTCGGCTTCGCTTCCTCCTGTTGGATGGCTTGCTGGCGCGCAGCCTCGTCGGAAGCCGCCATGCCCTTGAACATTTCGCTCGGCGCTTCGGCGTACCGCTCGATTTTCTGTCCGAGCGTTTCAGGTTGCCAGCTTCCGCTCACGCCGCCCGTGTTTCCCGTGGGTGCCGCGTACTTCGTCCATGGGCCTTGCTCTGCCTGCGGGGCTTGCGCCGGTTGTCCTTGCGGCGCAGCGTACTTCGTCCACGGACCGACTGGGGTGGCTTGAGCGGGCGGAAGAATCGCTTGCGGAGTTGCTCCCATTTAGACTATCCTCTCGCCAATGAAAAGAGCCGCACGAGAATTCCTTGTAATCTTTGTCGTTGTCGCCGTGGCAGTCTCCCTCACGGGCAACGGCCTCGACGGCGGCACCGACTGGTGGTACGCCGCGCTCGGCGGAATGTGGTTCGCGCTGTGGATTGCTCCCGTCATCTGGGCTTCCTATCGCTTCGTTCGTTTTGCTCTTACTCGGTAAGCCTTCCGCGCCTTATTGCTTCTCCCAGCTTTTCGGATCGGCCGGATCGCCGCCCTTGAATTTATAGCCGCCGTCGACCGTGCCGACTTTCGGAGCGGTCGGCGCCGCTTTTTTCGGCTCGCCAGGCGGTCGTCCTTGCCCCTCGGCCGCAGCGTCCTTCGCCCAGTTTGCCATGCTGTCGATGAAACCGTCCAGCACAGGGGCGCTCATCTTCCCCGCGTCGGCGAGCTCATTGAACTGCTCGACCGCGCGCACGGAGTTCAGATGGAAACGCGCGGCATTGCTCGACAGGAAATGGAGATCGTCGCGCAAGGTCGCGTATTTTTTGTCGAACTCAGGGTCGCCGCTTGACCCGAATTTACCCACGAGGAACTGCGCCTTTCTGCCGGACAGGGGGCCGAGATGCGACGCGAGTCCGCTGATTTCGGTTCTGATGCGCGGAATGGACGCCAGAGCCTTCTCCGCGAATTGGCCAGCGGTCCGCGTCGCAGCCGTTGGCGCGACTGGCTGGCGCAGTCCGACCGGGTTTCCTTTCTCGTCCTGCGGCTGCCCGGCAGGAACTCCCTTCAGCACGGATTCAAGTCCCTGCACCTGCGCCGGGGTTTCTCCCGGCTGCGACACCATGTGTGCCAACAGGGGCGCGAGCACTGGAAGAAGTGCCGGGTTTTCATTGTAAGCCGCGTTCAGCATCCGGTACGCGAGGAACGCAGGGCCGAACCCTCCATAAGCACCCGACATGGGCTTGGAGTTCCGCATCGCTTTCAGGTAAGCCGCGCCGTATGCTTTGTCGGCCTCTTCTGGCGTCCCGTAGTCGGTGCCGTTCCACTTCGACCCGTCAGGCACGCCCCCAACGGACGCTGAGATTGGGTCGAGCTTCCCCGGAGCGCGCGGTGCCGTTTTCGCTGCGGTCACTTCCTGGATGGCTTCTGGCAGGGTGTAGTTTTTTCCGGTCGCGGGATTGATTTGCCCTGTCAGTTCTTCGACGGCTTTCCCTTCCTCTCCGCCAAGGGTCGGGGCTGCCGCCTTTGGTGCTCCGACCGCCGCGGTTCTGGCCTTAGTGAAAGCGGTCTGGGACCTGCGATTCTCAAGCTCGGCGTTTAGGTTCGCGATGTCCAGCGGTCCTTCCTGCCCTTTCAGGTAGTCCATGTACTTCTGGTGCGCCGCCGCTGCCGCGTCGGCTGGCGCGGTGCGATTCTGCTGCTCGCCCTGGTAGATGCGATTCATGTACTGCTGCAGCATCTGGTTGCCGGAGCCGCGCTGCCCGAGGTTCATCATTCCAGCGAAGAGGCCCTGGAGCATTCGGCGCTTCAGGTCCGGCTCGACGTATGGCGCCGGGCCCGCGCTTGGATGCGCTGCTCCGTAGGCAGCCTCTGATAGAGGCGCTGCGGACGCGGCCGGGTCTGCGGCCTGGGAAGGTTTCGGATTCGCCGGCATTGGCGCGCCGCCGGCCGTGGGCCCTGGCTTCGAGACAGTGACTCCCGCCGGCGCGGGGGGATTGCCTCCCGCTGTCGCTGCGGAGGGCTGCGCGGCTCCGGAAGCCGCTGGCGGCGCTGCCGCCGATGGCGTGGTCGGTATTCCCGTCTGCGCTGGGCCCCCTGGCGCGGGCGGCGCTTGCGCGTTGCCGCCAAGGAACAGCTTCGCCAGCATGGCGAGCCTTGGGTCAATCTGCGGTGCTCCTGTTGCGATTGGCAGCATGGGTTACTCCAGTGACCAAATTCCGCCAGAGAGATAACTGTGCGTCCCGTTGAGCTTCACGCGGAACACTCTGCGCGCGCCAGCGGGCTTTACTTCGCCAGCGAAGCTCGCCTCGTTGGACAGTCTGAGCTGATGATCGAGGCAATCCCCTGCGGTCACATAGCCGCCATGGACCTCGGCGAGCGTGTGGCTCTCTGTGCAGGTCAAGCGCACGCCCATCCTAACGGTAGAGACATGGACGCACTCGGCCTCTCCCTCGTCCACCACGGCAATGACAAGATTTGGACCGCCGAGGCCCGCGACGCGGTCGCCCGGTGCGAGGGATTCGACCTTGCGGACAGTTCCGTCGTCCAGCCGAATCTCGGTTCCTTCGGCAACGCACGCGGCTGCGGTGCCGACGGGGCCGGCGACGCTCATGATGTTGCTCAGCGCACTCGGATTGTTCTGCGTATTCTGGCCGAGACCCTTGCCGTAGAGGTTGCTATAGGTGCTGGCCGCAGCACCCGTCCCGCCGAGCGCCCCCGATTGCGCGGTCGCTGCCCCGCTCTGGGCCGCGTTCGCCGCGTTCCAGAAGTTATTGAGCGCAGCATTGTAAGAGTTTCCTGTCTCGGTCGTGAAGGCGTTCCCGACGTTGTTCGCGAGGTCGCTATTGTTTGCGCGCAGCTCGTCCGCCGTCATCCCCGACGGCGAGTTCGCGCCGAACCCCGCCTGTGCGGCTTGGCTCTTGATGCCCTCTGCGTTCTGCGCGGCCTGCTGCGCGAGCTGCGTCTTGTCGTTTGTGAACGCTCCTGCGAACGGGCCGGTTGGGCTCGTGACGTTCAAGTTCGCTGGATTGAGAAACCCTCCGAGCGCACCGCCGCCTGTTGCGCCTGTCGCGCCGGTTGCCGGTGCTCCGGTCGCCGAGGTCGTTCCTCTCGACATGGCTGGCGCGACGGGCCTGCCGCTGCCGCCGGCAGTCGACGAGGTTGGTGACCCTCCCGGCGCGCCCCAGAGCATGTTGAAGAGCTGCTGCTGCTGGCCGCCGTACGTGTTGCCCAGCCCCTGAAGTCCGCTGGCCGCAGTGTTTGCGCCAGTTAGCGCCGCCTGCGATTGCGCCGTCTGAACTGGAGTAGTCGTCTTGCTTGATCCGCCCATTTACACATCCCTCCCGAAAACCTTGCAGCCCGGATAGATGCGCTGCCAACCGATGTGCATGGCTAAATCCTGCATGCGAGGGTTGCGGTTTTCGATCACGGCGAAGAAGAATTTCACCGGCGTGCTGTTCTGCGTCGGGTCCGCGATGAAGTTTTCGGCCGCGCGCGCCAGCAGATACGTCACACGCTTCGCCGCCATCTTCGTGGATGTCCGTTCGAACTCAGGAAACAAAATCAAAGGCTCTACCTGCCAGACAAGACGTTTCGCAATCAGTCCGCAGCGCATCCCGTCGCTTGTGTCCTCCGCGACGTGCACAACGGATTTCGAGAGGTCCAGCTTCTCGAAGTGGCGAGCCTCTGCCGCTTCATACTGCTTCGCCTGCAAAAACGGCAATTCTTCAAGTCGGGCTGCCCGCGTGCGAATCATAGCTTGTGTCCCCATCTGCGAGCGTGAGTGCGCAGCGTCTTTTCGTGCGCTTCGAACTCCTTCTTGGCGTTCTCAATCACTTTCTCAACGTCCGTCACGCCCCTGCGACCTCTGGGCAGGAGATGCCCGCACGCGGCGCACTTCTCGTGCTGTGCCAGGTGAATCGTCAAATAGTGGTGCCTTCCCAGACCGTCCTGCAGCACAACGATTTCCGCCGCTGTCTCAACGTCAAAGCGCCGCGAAATTTCCCTCACGCTCATACGAGCTGCACCTTCCCGCCAGAGCCGCCAGACGTTCCTCCGCCGCCCGACGTGCCTCCCGTGCCGCCGCTCGCCACTGTCGTCACTTTCCCGGCCCAGACGTAGGCATCCGGCAGCGTTGGCGGGATCGTCGTGAACGCGACGTAGGCCATCCCGATGCTGTCCCAGAAGACGTAATAGACCGTCGTGTACGCCAGCCCCGCGATCTGCCCTCCGGCGAAGGTCAGCGTCGCGCCGTATCCCGTCACCCTCGTCCACGATGTTCCCACTCCCCCGGGACCGTAAATCCTGACGGTCGCGCTCGTGCCTGCATCGACCGAATCCACTGTGGCGAAGTTGGTTGTGTTCGTATAGCTCGAATCGTTGAGCGCCATGAGCAGCGTCGTCCCGGTCGATGGCACCTCCAGCGTCACGGGGCCCTGCAGGATCGGCGCGAGCGCTTGATTGAGCGGCCTGACGCGCAGCCAGTAGTAGACTTTCTTCCCAAGGATCGACGTGTCGGTGTCGTAATAGCTTACGGGCTGCTTCAGCGGGATGTTCGCGCCAACGTGGCTCTGGAGGATCGCCGCGGAACTCGCGTCGCGCGCCGTGCTCCGCAGAATCTCGATCGTGCCCACCCCGACCGACTGATAGACCTGGAACTGCACCAGCGCTCCGATGTTGGCTGGGCCGTTGAGCGCTTTGACAAACTGCACGGGGTTGGTGAACCCGGAGCCGAGGTTTTGCAGCTTGTCGAGCCGAAGCTCCGTGTACTCTTGAGCTGCGCGCGCGGCTGGAGTTATTCCGAGCGCCCTCATGGCGCGATCCCGTAGAGCGGCTTCGCGGAAATGGCGAAGCGCGTGATTTGTGCTGGAGCGTTGTCGGTCGGGAAGACGACGAAGAAGCGCGCCCAGCGCCCGACGGACGCGCCGCGGACCTGGTGCAGTTGCGCGCGCGCTGCCGCTGGGACAGGCCCAGAGCCGTTGCTCCCCATGAGCGGCCCGAACGGGACTCCGACCGGAGCGATGGTCATGTCGGGCGAGTCAGCGACGACAGCCTCAAGCCGAAACGAGCTGATCGCGTCCTCGCGGCTCGTGTGCAGGTCAAACCAAAATAGCCTCTTCACGACTTCTGGCTGCGGGATGGGGTGGAACATCTGCCCGATAAAGACATTGAGCGCGGTCCATGGGCTGCCAAGGCACGCGGCGAAGCCTTTGCCGTTGTCGAGGAAGCCGTCGGGCCAGCGGTAGACGTTACCGTTCGGGTCACCCAGGAAGACGTAGGTGCGGTTATTGACCTCGACTATTGCCGAGCAGCTCATCACATCTGACGGCCAGAAATCGGTCTCAATGAGACCAACAATCGTCACGCCGTCCGACGGGAGCGTCTCTCCAAGGAAGCTCGCGTTCCACATCTGAATCCAGTCGAATTGCCCCAGCGGCACCGAGCCCGTGTTGACGAGCACCATGAGGAAGCTATTCCGGCCAAACGAGAACCAGCGTACCTCCGCGTTCTCCACGTCCGCGTCGGAAATGTCCTCCATGCTCATCGACCCAAGCAGCGGCTTTCCCAGGTTCGCGGAGAGATTGATGGGTCTCGGCGAAGCCATGTCCCAGCCGTAGAGTTTCCGGTCGCGGCCGAGGTAGACCAGGTGGCTCGGCGTGACGACATAGGCTTTCTTTCCGACGGGTCCTGGCTGCACAACCTTGTCGCTCTTCTTGAGCGTTGCTGCGTTGTAGCCGGTGATCGTGAACCAGAGGTCCTTCGTGCCGATGAACCCTGCTTCGTTCGTCGACGCCAGGCCGCACACTTTGTTCTTCCCGCTAGGAACTTGGAAGACGAGCGACGGCGGGAAAGCCTCTGCCGGGAGGCCCAGCAATATCTCTTCGAATCCGCCGAGCGCTACGACGTTCTCTTGGCCTTCGAGGCCGGCGACCGCGATGCGCGATTGGTACATCGTCACAAGGTCGCCGAGCGGCGGCGGGTAGTTGTCGTAAGGGACCGGCCGCGTGAGGTCCAGCACTGCGTCGAGGTTCGAGTCGGCGAACGTGCTCGTCCCTACGGGAATCTCGGCGTCGAAGAAGAGCGCAGAGGTCGAGTCCGCCGGCGTGTCGTTCGTCCTGAAGATCCAAATGTAGTTCCAGGTCGGGTCGGGCGGCGCGGCGAACGCGGAGAGGTTCGCGAGCTGATTGGTGAGCGGACCACTCGACGCCGAAAGCGGCGACGGAGGGCCGATGTGCATCCGCGTGATCCCGTTCCCGTCGGTGATCTTCCGCACCCAGCAGTAGGCCCACTGCCATCCATAGGTCGTCGTGACGGTGCCCGCAGCGAGCGAGACGCTCGGCGCGGTTGGCGGAGCGCTGATCCCCATAGCGAACAGTTTGTTGACTCCGGCGTTGTCGAACAGGCCTTGCATCTTCAGGCCGTTCGCCATGTAGAGCGCGAAAGGCGAGCCAACGACGAATGTGTAAGGCACTTGCGTGCTCTCGGAGCTGGAGAGGACGAGCGGCGTTCCCGTGCCGTCGACCTTCGACTGCATGAGCTTTCCAGCGACCTGGGTGATCAGGAACTGCGTGAGGTCGACGTCGCGCTGGTAATCGAACATGGCGAGCGCGGCGCCGTTGCCGAGGTTTTGGACGAGCGTGTAGCCGGGGCGTTTGGTGGGCATCTTGTCGGCGAGGATCAGAATGTTATTCGCGAGTAGGAGTGACTCTGGCGTCATCTCGGTGAGGTTATTCTCAGTTACCCTCCCCAGCCGAAAATCGGCGTAGGTCTGGGCGTTGAGCAGCTCAATGCCGAATTGCGGAGGTGCGCCGCCGAATCCCATTAGTCGAGGTCCGCTATGAAAGGAGTCTGAGTCATCGGGACTTGCTGCTCCTGAACTAATCTCATAAATGGCAGAAAATCGCTTTGGAGCTTGTCCTTTCCAGCGGCCTCATAGACCGCGTGCATGGTGTCGCCGTTCGGCCTCACGAGCTCGGCGACCGCGTAGTCGAGCATTGCCTCGTGAGCCTCCTCGGGCATCATGATGAAACTCTGCGGCCCAATGATGTCGACGTGCTGCGCGGCGTAGTAAATCTTGGTGACGCGCGTGTCGCTCGGGATCGGCGAGATGAGCACCTTGCGCTGCCGGGTCGGCTGCGCGATGTTGTCGGCGCTGGTCGAGCTTGCCGCGTCGAGGTAGGGCCCGTCATAGACGAATTGCGAGGAAGGCCCGAACAGGTTCGCAACCAGGGCGTTGAATTCCCGGCCAATGAAAATATCCGAGTTCCGGTCGGCGGGGCGCAGCCAGTTGTACGGCGTTTGCGGCGACGAGTTTTGGAGCTGCTCGCCGAACTTGATCATGATGCGCAGATCGGGCGGGCAGAGATACTCCTGCTGCTGGGGAACGAACAGGATGGTCGTCGTGTCGGTCTTGATGAAGTAGTTCCTAAACTCGCGCACGGTCCAGAGATAAATCTTCCTGGACGCCGAGTTGAGCGCCTGATAGACCTCCGAGTCTGGCCGTGAGTTGTAGCTGCGGCTCACGGCCAGATCGTGCATCTGCTGGAGATTGATAGCGCCCTCCTGGGCTACTTCGCTGCGTGCTCCTTCGCTGTTTTCTGGCCGCCCTTGACCAGCGCCGTGAGCTCTTCTACCTGCTTTTTCAGCTCTTCGACCGTCGCGCTCTCGGCTTTGTTGCCCTGCGCCTGGAGCAGCACGGCCGTCGCTGGGTCGACCCACCCGACTTCGCGCAGCGCTCGTTTGGTGAAACCTTGCGCCTCGAGCGGCACGCCGCCCTTTGAGCGGATCTGATTGCATGAGTCGATGTGCGCCTGGGCGACGCTGACGAGGTAGTCCTTCCAGCGCCGTGCGCCCTTGGCGATGGCGTCCTTGTCGTTTTTGGCGACGGGCGTCATCTCGGCTTCGTGTTCGTCGTCGGGAGATTCCCAGTTCGCGTCGACCCAGATGACTCCGCGGCGCCCAAGCCTGTCGTCGCGCAGCAACGTTTCGAGGAAGTTGACCTGGACGCGAGCTCCGGCGATGACAAGCTCCTGCGGCACGCTGAAGAAATCGTGCTCCGGGGCGTCCATCTGCCAGCGCGCGATGCAGTGGATGTCGTGCCCGTCTGGCAGCGAATAGGTCATGGCTTCGGTGATGCGGTCGCCGGCGTTATAGAGCCTGTGCGACCTGTTCGTTTGAACTCCCATTCCGGTTGGTGACATTTTCCCTTCCTCCCTGAGCCGTGAGCGCTGCCTCGGCAGACGCCCGGCTGGTTATTTTTCCGCCCTGACCAGTTGCGCCTCAGCCCGGATGGCGGCACTGTTTTCTTCCGAAAGTGCCGTCCAGCAAGCCTGATGGTCGCGAACGAAGTGCAAGATGGCAATCTCTCCCAGTGGCCTCTCCGATGCGCCGCAACCAGCGCACTTGTAGGAGGCGTCCTCGGGGTGCCATTGGATGTGACTCACGTATCCCACGTGCGCCTCCTAGCGATTTGGCGTCAAGTTGTGGTTCTGAATCAGGTGAATCGCCTTCAAAAGCTGCCTGCGATTGTGCCGGCTGCCGTAGCGTATGGCCGCCTCGCCAGCCTCTTGCCTTCGCGCGACCTCCGCCTTCGCTGCTCTTCTGATGTCCGCCTGAAATCGAGTGAGATCGTTCGGGCCGTACCCGACGCGCGAGACGTCGCGCGCCTTGATCCTCTCGATGACTTTCTCGCCGAGCGGCAACATGCAGCCGTCCTCGTCTTGCGCCATGCAGACGTACAGGCGGTCGCAGAGATAGCTGTGCTCGGCCGTTCCCGAGAGATGCTTGACGCACTGCTCGATGACGAAGCGCTTCTTGACGCTGTTCCAGGCGACGCAAAGATCAGGGTCAATTTGCCGGAGCCTCTCGCGAAAAGCGTCTGGCACGGCTGGCGCTTCTCCGGTTTGCCCCGGCATCAGAATCCTGTTGATGGGTTCGACTTCGCCCACGGTTCACTTCCTTTTCTTCGGCGAGGCTTACGCTACGTAAGCGGCCGGGACTGCGAGAGTTTGGATGCGTCCCAAGGCGTTAGGCCTTGGATAGCAATAATTTCCATATTCTCTCATAAAAGCCGTGTAGGCCGCGTATCCGGCGTTCCACTTGAGGATCGCGCCGTCTTCCTCCGACCACGAGAGCGGCGTCACGACACCGTTCTGCACGAACTCCTCGCGAAGCGCGAAGATGACCGCCGGTGGGCAGTCAGGGTCGTACACGAACGGCACGCCGTTGTAGTCGAGAGTCATGAAGCCGCGGTCGAGCTTCATGGTGTTGACGTAACGCTTGAGGGCCTGCCCCAGCGCGACGTAGGCGTCCCACTGGGCGTCGCCCACGACGAACATGTCGTTGATCTCGCCCGAAACGCGGCGGAGCAGCGACTGGATTTGCTGTAGGTGAGCTTCGATGAGCGACGCGCCTCCGACGTCGAGCACGTTTCCCTGGGTGATCGGGTAGGTATTCCGCGAAAGCCCTTGGAATGTCACGGCCGTCGAGTTGTCGGTCCCGAGCTGCAAGCCGATGTACGTCTTGTTGACGGTGTTCGCGCGCACGACGATGTCGCCTGCGGTCAAAGTTACGTTGGCCGAGAGCGTCACTGTCTGCGTGCTGGGCACGAGCGCGGTGATCGTTAGACCGCCGGACGGCGTGCGCTGGGTTGTGAACGTCGGGTCCCAGATGTCGACCTGATCGTTGAGCTGGAGGTAGCGGGTTCCGAAGAGCCCGAACGCAGTCCCGGTCTTGCCAACGAATGTGGGCGACGCCACGGTTGAGGCGTTGACGGTCGCGAGCGTGCCCGAACCGTCCATGTAGGTGTCGATGTTCTGCACCTTGGTCGTGTCCTTGGCGATTTGCGTTACTTCATCGTCGAGGTGGTTGATGAACGCCTGGGCGTTCTCCCGGGTGTTCTGGATGTCCTTATCGTAGACCTTGATGACGCCGAAGACGGCGCGGTCATAGATGAGGAACTTCTTCTCTTGCTGGCGCAGCGGGACAGGCAGCGCGTCGTCGGAAAGACGGGCGCCAACGCCGGCGCGGTTCCCACCGATGCGGATCGAGACTTCGAGGTGGTCGCCGCCCATGCGCGTCCCCTTCGCCTTGGTGAACCGTTTGCGGATCACCGCGGCGAGGTTTTGCTGCTCCACAATCGCATCGCTGTAGACATTCTTGAGAATGCCTCCGATGCGGGTGATGGTATTTGCATCAGCCAAAGTGGCCTCCTAACGTGCGTGTTTTCTGCTCGTTATAGCCGCTTGGCCTATGCGGGCGGTCGCCCTTACAGTCGGCCTCGAACTGCCTGTTGCGAGCCCTTCAAAATTAGGCCCTGAAAATGGGCCTAAACTCATTCGAAAAAGGACTTCTCGCTACGTGCCTGTCTTTTTCCACTCCTCAAGCGCCGCGGACGTTCTGCCCTCGGAGCTCTTCAGATCGCGCGACCTCCGCGGCGGCTGCGGGGTTGACCCTCCTGCCGGTACTTTTGGTATCTTTTTCGAGTCGGCGAGCGCCCGGTTCGCGGCCGCGTTCGCCGTCTTCTTCGCGCGCTCGACCAGCGTGTTGTGGTACTGCGCGAAGATGCGCTCGACCTCGCCCCACTTCCCGGCCTTGACCTGCGCGAGCACGCGGTCCTTCTCGCCCTGGCTCATCCGACCGATGATGTCGGTGACGCCCAGACCGTAATCGGCGATCTCTTTCTCGTCGGTGACATCCTCGGCTTTGCAGAGCTCGGCGATCTTGTTTGTGAGCGGCGTGACGATTGTGTCCATGCGCTCCTGAACTATTTTCGCGTCTTCTGCGGCTGGCTGCCCTTGGCCTTTGCCAGAGACTGCCGCTTCGAGCTTTGTGACTTTGTCGCGCAGCTCGGCGATCACCTTCGCTTCTGGCGTTAACTCCTCGCCTGGCTCCCCTGGCTCGATGCCCTTCGCCTGAGCGTACGCGACCATCTGCCCGAGCACGTCCTTGAAGACTGCCGGGTCCCAGTTCTTCTCGAACAGGTCAAGCAGCTTGTCGACTTTCTCCTTGCCTGCCGCAATGTCGTAGAGCGTGAACGCATCCTCGTGGACGGCCTTGAGTGTTGCGTCGTCCTTGATGCTGTAGCGGCCGTTCTCGAAGATGTCGTGCAGGGCAGCGACTTGCCGCTTCTGCTCCTCGGCCTGCTTGTAGAACTGCTGGAACGCTGGCTCGTTGAAGAAGGGAGCCTTCGTTATGTCTTCAGGTGCGGGAGCCTCTGGGGGCTTCTTCTCTGCGGCGCCAGATTCGGGTCCTGCCGCCTTTTTGTCTTCCGTCCCCTTGTCCCCTGCTCCCGCGCCTGGTTCTCCGGCTGCTGCTCCGGATGCCGGTGTTTCCTCGGCTGGCTGGTTCCACTCCTCAAGCGCGGCCTCGGTTCGGTCGTCGCGGTCTGACGCGATTGGCGCGTCTTGGCCGTTCCGTTCATCGTCTAGCATTTCGTCCTCTCCGTTGCCGCGCGCGCGCCCTCGGGCTAACGCTGCGGCCTGTTAGAATTTCCTTCCGTGTTTCTCCTACTTGCGGCGCTTCGCCTTCCGTTTCGGCTTCGCCTAGTTGTACTTCTTCGCCTGCTCTGCCGGAGCTGCCGGCGCTGGTTCCGTGGCAGCGGCGTGGCGATAGGTGTCGCCGTAGTGATGCTGCGCCGGAGCGTTGTAATGCGCGTCCGCTGGGATGAACGCCCCTGTCGAATCCATCTGCGGCACCCCGTTGATGTGCGCGTGTAGCTGCTTATCGAACGTGCGGCCGCGCGAGTCCGTTGCCATTGGGTTCGGCGTGCTCTTCGCGGTCTTTTTCTTCGCCTTCTTGGCCTTCGGCTTGCCAACCGCTGCGTCAATCACGTCCCCTACACCGGCCACGACGTCTGCACCGATGCCCTTCTTCTTGGTTGCCATCGACTGCCTCCTATGCGCTCGCCGGCGCTTGCTGCCTCGGCTGCGTGTTTACTTTCCCTGCCGCTGCCCCTGCTGCTGATTGAACATTTTTGGTCGACGCCGTTTTGCCGGGAACTTGTCCCAGCGGCTTCTGCTCGGGCGACTGCGGCGTCGAGCCTTTCATCGCATCCGCGAGCGCGCCTGCGTCCGGTCCCGCTGGCCCTGGGTTGAGGTACTGGATGGAGCCCTTGGTCGCGAGCTCTTTCCCCTCGGTCGCTGAGGCTATCGCCGCTTGTTCGGCCTGCTGCGCCTGCTGCTGGAGCATCTGAGTTGCGTGCTGCGCGTAGGTCAGGATCATCTGCTTCACCTGCGGGTCGCTGCCCTCGAATTCCTCGGTGAGCGTGAAGTTGCCGAACACCTTCAGGAAAATGTCCCACTTCTGGTACGGCGAGTCTTGCGGCACTTGCCCATGCTTCAGCAGCTCCAGGTCGCGCTCGGCCTTCTCGTATTGCAGATGGTCGGCAAGGTCGAGCTCGTTCATATTCTCAAGGTCGGTGATGTACTCCCTGACGGAGCTGTCGGTCACGTCGACGAAGCCAGCCTTCAGCAGCTCTGCGAATGCTTCTTTCTTCTCGGCGGGGAGCACTGGTCGGCTCGAATCGGCGACGTAGTGGACTGTGTAGTTTCCGGCCATCATCTGGCCTTCGAGAGCCATCATGCCGAACTTCCCGTTGTATCCGGCGACCCGCGTCTTTCTCGGCTGGCTCCAAGTCTTCTGCGCCATGAGCAGCAGTTTCTTGTAACGCAAGGCGTTGCCCTGCTCCCAGAGCGCGCGCTGGGTGTTCGTCGTCTCCTCAGCCTTCTGCGCGGCCATCGCTTGCCCGCGGAATGACTTGATGTTCCCAGGCACTTGCCCCTGCGCTGGCCCCAGCGTGTTGCCGAGCTGCTGGAAGTCCGAGAGGATGCTTTGCCTGACCATTGGCACCATCTGGTGAAACGGCGACGGCTGCACAAACGTTGGCGCCACTTTGCCGTCGCCGATCACGTCGTATGCCACTGTCTCGTTCGGGCTTCCGGTCGGCGGCTTGGTCGTCTGCGTCGTCGGCCAGAGCCACTTGCCGGCCGAGTTGCATTGAATGCCGAGCTCGATCAGCGAGTCGATGCGGTTGAGGCGCTTCTGCAGCGGCACCAGGTCGACCGCGATGCCTTTCGGGTAGACGTTCGCTGGGTCGAGCTCCCAGAGGAAGAACGTGAACGGCTTGTACGCGCACTCCTCGGTCGCGTCCCACCAAGGATTGACGCCCCAGTCGAGCATCACGCCGCCAGCGTGAATCTCGTAAATTCCCGAGCGGTAAGCCGCCTCGATGGATTCGAAGTCCCCTGTCGACTCCCAGTATTGCTCCAGCTTGGTTTGCAGCCGGCGCGGCAGTTCGTCCCAGTCGGACCAGACTTCGGTGATCGTCGTCGATTCCTGGGTCTGCTCGTGCATGTAGTTGTAGTTCACGAGAGCGCGCAGCGCTTCCATGTAAATCTGGTGGACGTCGTAGGGCGCTTCGGCCTTGATGTTCTTCGCACGATCGCCGTACCTGTCGCGGAGGTAGCCGAGCCCCTTGCGGTAGCGGTGAACGATGCGTTTGGCGAGGTTCGCGTGCCTGCAATCGCGCGGTAGGTAGACGTCGAAGATCGGCACAACCTCGGTGCAGAGCTTCCCTAGCGGCACGGTGTAGCTTTGGTCGACTTCGAGACTGTTCTTGCGAAAGGGCATCGTGGTCTGGCTGCCGCAGTTCGGGCATGGCGTCTGCGGGAGCTCCGCGTTCGAATCAGATCCCGGAAGCGATTGCTCCTCGTTCATTGGCTGCGCGGGCTGGTCCGCGTTCTGCGGATTAGCGCCCGGCGACGGTTGCGGCTGGGTTACTTGCGAAGTTTGCCCGCAGTCGAGGCACGACACCATGTACGTGCTTTTGGCCTTGAGCGTCGCGATGTTCCGCTGCCCGGTGGCGAGCGACGTGTCGACGAGGTCCTTCGTCACGCCGATTCCCCATAGCGGGACGTGCTTTGACAGTTGCGTGATCTGCAGGTCGAAGCCTGTCTCCTTGTCGATGGCCGGGATGGCGCGCTGCGCGTACTCCGCGCTGCGGCGGTTCGCGTCCGAGTCGTCTCCTGGGACGGTCGTGATTCGCACCGGGCCAAGCTGGTTCGCGTTGTCGCTGATCGCCTTGGCGAAGTAATTCGAGACAGGCATCGGCTTCGGCCTGTCCGGGTCTTGCTTCACCTGGTCAAACCTCCTACTGGTATCGTTCCACCTCAGCCATTGACGACGTTGATAAAAGAGCGCTTGTTCATACTCCACTCCCGCTCCTCAGCGAAGCGGAAGCGCGAGTACTCGGCGAACGTCTGATCGCCAAAAGACATGAGTACTCGTTCAACCGCAGCTTGCTGCGGGTTGGTCGGCTCTGGTGAGTCCGGGCTTGCCGGTTTCTCTTGAAAGTCTGCCATAAGCGGGGTTTGCACCACCTTTCACGCTATAATTGGTAGCATCATGCCTGCCTACAGCAACGATGCTATCGAGCGATTCTGGAAAAAAGTCAACCAGGATGGGCCTGATCCGCCCGGTCGAGAGCGCATGGGTCGATGCTGGGTCTGGACGGGGGCGAAAATGCCGCTGGGATACGGAAACTTCGCCGTGCGCAGAGGCTTGTGGAAGGGCGCTATGGTCGGGTACGAGATTTTCAAGGGCGACGTTGCGCCCGACAAAGAGCTGCATCATGCCTGCGAAAATCCTTCTTGCGTTCGATGGTCGCATCTTCATCCGCTGACCCATCAGCATAACGTGAGGTTGCAGGCGCGCTGCACGAATCAACGCGTCGTCTGCACCCGCGGCCACGACCTGAGCGGTGACAATTTGGTGCTCATCGTCAGGCGCGAATGCAAAATTTGCCGAAGAGCCGCTGGGGCGCGGCGGCGCGCACGCGATAGGAAGCGCGTGTCCTTGCGCGTTTGACCCTCTCGGCTTTTCTGGGAAGTCAGCCATTTAGAACACCGCCACGTTGAAGGCTTGCGTCGTGGCCGTTCCAGCCACCGGCGCGCAGATTTCCACTTCGACCGTGTTTGCCGCGCTCACGAATCCTCGGATAGTGAACAGGAAATTCGTGTTCGTTTGCTGGGTGACGACCACATTGCTGAATTTCCCGCTCGTTGCCGCGCCAGTGATAGTCACAGTATTCGAGTCGCACGCGCCTGCGGCAAGCGCGGTGCCGGTTACGGTGACTGTGCCGGTCAGTTGCGCGGCATTGATGTCCTGCGTGGCCGGAGTGTTGCCCGTGATTTGGAAGTGCGTTCCTGTCGCCCCATTACTTATCGGTACGGCGGCTGTGAAGTCCGTCCCGGAAATACCGAAGTTGTTGCCGATGATTCGGAATCGGTCGCTTGCGCCCGCTGCGATTAGAATATCTTGGAGGGCCAGATTGGTTTCATTGAAATGCTGGAACGTATTTTCGGAGACCGTGAAATCAGAAGCGCCAGCCGCCGCTGATATGGTCGAGTAGGTGGCATTCAATCCGCTTCCAGGGTCTTCAAACGTATTCCCCTGAATGAGTGTGTTCTTCGATTGCGCCTGGATGCTGAAAGCCCCTACGTTCGCACTGCTTTCGGGAAAGACGTTGCCGATGAATTTTGTTCCGGTAGCGATTTCGGTTCCCGACGTTGGTCCGATTTGCACGGGAAACGATGCGCTGATATATCCGTTATCAAACTGAAAGTCCCGGCTGGCATTTAACTGAATCGGGTTGCTTGCGCCCGTTCCGTTCGATTCCAATGTAACGCTATCGAATAGCAACCAGCGTGGCGCTTGGTACGCTTGTGTATCTTCGCAAAGGATGACAGGGGCGCTATTCGCTCCGTCTGCCCCGATTTCGGAGTTGGTGACGATGAACGTGTCCACCCCTGAATCAAATACGAATCCTCCGACAACCCACGTAGTGTTTGTGCCCCAAACGATTGAATCCATGTGCCACGAGCCTACGGTGCCGGAAGTCAAGCCGCCGATGCTAACAAAATAATTCCAGACGTATCCGCCTTCAAGGAAAACGTGGGAAACGTCCCAGATGCCGCTGGTGGTGGTTTCCGCAAGGAAAATTCCGCCATTGTTTGGGTCGCTGACGTTTCCGGTAATGACGATGTTTTTAACACGTCCAAGTGTCGCCCCAGCCAGCACATTGAAAACGACTGAGGCGGCTCTTGTGGACGCCGATGTTAAGACGATATTGAAACCGGAAAATGAGTCGTTTTGCGCCGATACGTTGAATACGTTTCCAGTCCCGGTAAAATCAATCAGTGTTCCGAGTTGCCCTCCAATACCATGAATCCCGATGTTAGGTTCGGTGATTGCGATGGGCGACGATACGGTTATCGTTGCGCTAGTGAGCCATATCTGGCAGTTCCCGGTAGCGCAATCCGGCGATGCCAATGCGCCATCAATCGTTGCTTTCGCCGCACCAGCCGAACGCCCACTGTTGCTGTCATTCCCGGCAGACCCGCTTACGATCTGGATGCCGTCCGAGGCCGCTGGAGGCGCCGCCACATTCCCGGAGACGGCCCCGGTGAAGTTTACCGACCCCGTGAATGTCTTTGCGCCGGAGATCGTCTGATTCGAGAACAGGTCGACAAAGCTGAATGCTGGCACTGTCGCCGGAGTGGGCACGACGCTCGACAAGTCCTGCGTCGCGGTCAGCGCGTAGAAGTTGAACGAGGAGGTAGGCGCGTAGTTCGGCCAGAGCGTCACTTTGTAGTACGTGCCAGCCGGAGTCAGCGCGGTGTTCTCGGTGAGCGTGCAGGAGCCTGGGCCTGGGCTCGCGCGCAGCGCGGAGATCGTTCCGCCAGTCGCGGTCGAATTTGCCGCCGTTTGGTTCCAGGTGACTGTCCAGGGCGAAACGGCTGAGACTGCCGTCACGGTGAACGCGCTCGTGCCGTCGAAGGTCGCGTCGCTCCACGCGCTGAGAGACAGCACGTCCCCGACGATGAAGGTCGTCTGCGCGCTGAACGTCGCGGTCACGACGTTCGAGGCGCGCGCAAGCGAAGTGATGGCTCCCGTCCCGCCGTTCTGCGCCTGATTGATCGTGCAGACGGTCGTCTGCGGGGTGAAGCGGGCGTTCCCGCTGATGGTCGTGTCGATTCCAGGCTCAAGGTCGAACGTGACTTGCCCGGTGGGAACGATGTTCCCGGAGACGTCCTTGACGTTCGCGGTCACGACGGTGGTCGTCTGGGCCCACGCGCGCTGCCCTCCTAATAGGCCAGCCAAGGCTATTAGAAGCCCCAGGACGAACGCGCGCCGATTGCGCGGCCGAACCCTCATTCCTGCCCTCCTGCGATCTGCCGGGCTGCTTCCTTGGACCGCTGCGCCCGCGTCTTCGGCGGCTCGATCTTTGCTTCCATGCGCTCGAGCATTTCGACTGGCTCTTCGGTCGCGAGCGTCTCGCCGGCTTGCGCGGCTTCGTGCTCTCTGGCAATCTTGTCAGCCTCTTCGTCCAGGAGCTGCGCGAGGCTCGCGTCGGCGGCTTCCGCGTTCTTCGCTTCCCGGTCGATCTGCGCTCTGTCGGCCTTTGGGTCGAACTGCACCGTGTCGGTCATCTCTTCCGGCCTGCTCACGACGGTGCTCTGGATTAGCCGGTTAGGCGCTGGCTGGATGGGCTTGTAGAAACGCTCCTCGAGCACCATGCGAAGTTGCGCGTCACGCTCCGCCAGCAATTCCATAAGCCGCATCTCTCGCTGGTGAGCGTCTTGAAGCTGCGCCAGCAGTCCGATGACCTTCGCGCGGATAGGCCGCTTCTTCACGACGCTTTCTCCACGAGGGCGAGCGTTTTCGCGCGTCTAGCTGCGCCGCTCATTCTTCCCCTCTCGGCTGGATCCATCACTCGATGGGCAGCACGGTCAAGCAGCTCCTCAATCTTGGCCTTCCTTAAGATTTCTTGCTCGTACGTCATCGCTGGGCCTCCACGGCTGCTGCGTGCTTCGCGAGTGTTTCTTTGAAGCCATGTCTTTTGACCTCGTGCGTCGTGATTCCGACGCCATCCTTTGAGTACAGGTTCGGCGCCTTTGCGTCCTGCGTGAAGCCCGCGGCTTCGAGCTTCTTCCCCATGCGCCCGTGCAGCTCCGCGTCGGCCTTCTCGCATTTCACCGAGCAATACAGCCCTACGCCCGGCGCGTGCGGGAACTGCGTCTTGCAGAAATGGCACTGGAAACGATGATTCAATGCCGTCAGTCTCCGTCGTTGTCTTCGGGAGGCGCCATTTCGTCCATGAGCTGTGCGACGTGAGCTTTCGCCTCGTCCGGATCGGAGTGCGCGTGTCTCTCCGGCGGCTCGTAAGTCACCGGACTCGATACGCCATCCTGAATCTTCGGCTTCGGCTGGTGGCGCTCGACTTCGACGATGTGCCCCGTGGTGGCGCGCTCAATCGAGACGCGCTTCACGTCCCGCTTGCCTTTCTTGACCTTTCGCCGAGCCTTCTCGCTCGGTGCTTCCCTGCCGCGCATTCCCGAATCGAACGCCGGAACTCCTGTTCTTGCCATGGACTGCCTCCTTGCCAAATCGGTTGCGCGTGATCGAGACGCGCCCCTCGGCCACGGGCTTTTTCTACCGTGACTTGCTTAGAGAAAATCGCTTCTACTCGTCGTGCAAGCCGGATTTCTTGTGCATGGCCCCGGCGAGCGTCGTCAAATTCAGATGGTGATTCCCTTCCTCATCCTTGCTGATATGTTCGTTGAGGTCTGGGAAGTCGCCGTCCTCGGTCGATTCCTCTTCTTTCGATTCTGCCGCGTTCGCCAGCGTGTCCGCCTCGTCGCCTGACATGGTTGGCTTTTCTCCCCCGCGCATTCCCGACTGGTGTGCTGGACTGAATTTCCTTGCCATCGTTACCCTCCCGTTGTTCCTGCCGGCGGTGCCGGCCGGTGTGTGCTTCCGCTGCCGTTTCCATTGGCCGCCTGTGCTGCTGCCTGGGTTGCTGTGTGCGTCGCGGAGCCCACGAGCGTATTGAGCAGCGCGCCCGCGAATCCCGAGAACGTCGAGAGCACGACCATGATGATCCGGTCGGACGCTTGGCTCGCCGGGTGATACAGGAACATCACGAGCAGCCCAAGCATACTGCCGACGAAAACGATCATCACGAGCAGGTTGCCGCCCCTGCTGGCAAGCGACTCGAGGAACGCGCTCCACTTCTGCATGTTTACTCCTTGGCTTAGCTTCCCGACGCTGGCGGCGCTGCTGACGTAGGGACCGGGAGCGGCGTTTTGCCGAGCCGCGCGAGCTCCGCGTTGATCGCCGCGAGATCCGAATCGCTCAGCGCCTGGACCGCTTGCAGGTTCGCTTCATCTGCTGTGACGACGACCTGATACGTCACGGTCGACGCGCCCGTCGAGATGAGCTTGATCTGGCTCACCAGCCCCTTCACGAGCGGCACAACGATTCCCGCCACTTGCAGCCCGAGCGAGACGATCATGTTCGTCTGGCCCAGCCCGTTGAGGATGGCCGAGAGCGCGCCCGTTGCCGGGCTTGGTGTTACTGGCTTCGTTGACATTTGTTTCTCCTTTGCGTCAGGTGGTCAGCCCGATGATCAAGGCAGCAACTGAGCCGATGTTCGAGATGAGCGTCGCGACCTGCGACTGGCTCGCCGGGTCTTTGATCCCAACCACTCCGTTGTTTGTCATGTCGGTGAGGATGGCCTGGATTTGCTGCGTCTCGGCGAGAATCTTCTGCTGCGTTGGGAGCGACCAATCGCTGGGGACGGACTCCAGGTAGTTGGAGGCTTCGATTTGGATCTCGTCGATCCTGCCGATGCCGGTGAGCGTGTCGGTGTACGCGGTGCCGTCCGGGAAGGCGCCCGACTGGTTGAGCGCGATGACTGACTGCCGCAGCGTGGTCGTGACTTGCGCTATCTTCTGCAGGTCAGCGACCGCGGCGTCCCAGTTCTGCACTTGCGTCTGCGTGACTCCCGCCGGAAGATTCGTGACGGTTTTTACTCGCGCCGCGCATCCCGCCGTCGCCGCAAGAAGCGCGGCGGCCAGGAGGAACGGTAGCGTTAGTCTTTTCATGGAACCCCCTTTTTAATGTGGAACAGCAGCCAAAGACGGCGGCGGCGCTGGCGCTGGCGGAAACGTGGCCGAGGCTTCGTTGGAGTCAGCGCTAGTGAGCGTCAGGCTCCCCGTAACCTCGACCGCCTGGATGACGTAGTAGTACGTCGTGCCGAGCGCGACATTCGTGTCCGAGAAAGTTGTGCCGGTGACTGGCGTCGCGCCGTTGATCGGTGCGGCCATGTCCTCGGCGCCTGCCGTGGTGCCGCGGTACACGTTGTACCCGAACGTGCAAGGGCTGACGCACGCAGCCGCGCTCGTCGACGCGGTCCAGGTGAGGGCGACGCTGTGCGGCGTTTGAGCGAGCAGCGCGGGTGACAGCAGCAGCGCGAACGAGCACCCGAGTACGAAGATACAAATTTTTCGTCTCATGTCTTCTCCCCTTCCTTGGCTCACACCGCCTCGATGGCGATGACTGGGTGAATCTCGTCCTTTCCTCCAGTGAATTTCTTTGGACCGATGTGATGGTCAGGATCAAACGTGTGCGTCCCGGCAACCCTCACGCGATCACCCCTTTTGAATCCTGCAAATTTCTCGTGCAACTCAGCGTCCTGGCAAACCGTCAGCTCGAGATGCCAGCGCATTCCCTTGGTGTCCACGAGGTCGAGGCTCATGTCGCCGTCCGTGTTCTTGTGCAGGCAGCTCACCAGCGTCCCGACAATTATGACCTGACCAAAGTGCTGGAACCGGCGCCCGTAGTAGAACAGCAGGCTGGCAACCTTGGTTTGCTTGAACCGGTCATACAGTTTGTACCGAACGCAGCAGAGATTCACGCCTTCAGCTCCTTCCAGTGCGAAACGAAAGCGGCGACGTATGCTGGGTCTGGCCGTTGCTTCTCCAAATTCGGCTCGCCTTCGTTGTACGCTGCTGGCCAAGCACATTCCTTGTCGGTCAGCGGAAAAGCCGCCGCGTGGGCAATTTTCAGGTGCGCCAAGAAGCCCGACCCGGCCTTCACGTTTGTGTCTGGGTCGTAGAGCTCGCTCGGCAGCTTCACTCCCGCGAACGCCACGCCGATAGTGAGCGACACTCCCATCAGCCCGTACGACGGGTCCGACAGGTTCACGGCGTTCGGATTGCCGTAGGACTCGGACCAAATGATCGCCAGCACCTCATCCGGGTCGAGGATTGGGTGAACCTTCGCGTACTTCTCGGCGAGGGCTCTCCAGCGCGTCACTTCTTCGGGTGCCGGGCTCATTTCACATTCGCCTTCTTCCGCCAACGTCGCCCTCAAGCCGCGTGAGGCGCCGCTCGGTCGCGGCAGCGATGACGTTGAGCTGGGCGGCAATCTTGCCGAGGTCCACGATGTCCCTGTCGCGCTGCTTCGATTCTTGCTCGTGATTCCTCATCCACTCGGTGAACGTGGTGATGCGCTCGTTGTCCCTGATGAAGAACGCTACCAGTCCGGTCAGGATCAGGACGACGTTGACGATCTGCCCGAAGCTGATCTTCCAATCGAACCATGGGCCGCTATCCCAGAGCACGGTCATTGCGAGCCCTTCAGCGCTTCGCGGTGCATGGCCTCGATGGCAAGCTGGTCGGCTGGTGGGAGCGATTGCAGGATGATCTTCGTGCGCAGCAGATACGCTTTCGCATCCGCGTCACTTGTCACTCTTCGCTCGGCCATTTGCTTCAGCTCTCCGACCGCTGCCATGCACGTCCACACCGGCATCTTCGGCCCTCGGTTCGACGCTATCTTCCTCCGCGCGCGCGGAAGTAAGCTCTGACCAGCGCGGTCCCGCCGCCAGTGAGCGCGGTCACGTTCGCGCGAATGAAAGGCATCAAGCTCCCGGTGATGAAGCCGCCCTTGCTTGTCGTTCCGGTGTACGTGCCGAGCACGACGGGATTGGTGAAGGCCGCGTCCATCGAGCCTTCGATGTTGACAGTGAACGCGGTAATCGTCCCAGCAAGCAGCGCGTCCCAGGCAACGTCGTACTCGCGGCTGCCTGGCGGCACGGCGAATGCCTGCCCCGCCGCTGGCGCACTGACTCCGCTGATCAGCGGCACGACTGTTGCATCTTGAATTCCGACAACGCCTGACGCCATGATTGCCTCCTACTTCTTCGCGGACTCCGTACGGTGCTTGTCGCTCGCGCGGCGTCCGTAATTTCCTTGTTCCCAATCCCTGGTCCGGTCCTCGCGCCACTCGTAGAGCAGCACCACCAAGTAGCGCGCCAGGCCCCACGCTACGCCCAGCGCGGAGAGCAAGAGCAGCGCAGCCCATGCGCTCATTGGTTCCTGAACCAAAGCTCCGCGCGCGAGCTCACGTGCATCTTGCTGAGCACCCGCGATACGTGGTACTTGGCCGTCCTGAGCGCGATGTGAAGCGCGTCCGCGATCTCTTTGTCCTGCTTGCGGTCGAGGATCATGTCCAAGACTTCATTCTCCCGCGGCGACAACTCCGAGCGCCGCATGTTGTCGAGCTCGCCCAGGGTCGCCACGATTTTGTCCGGCGAGGTCTCGATCGGTATGCGAATCACCAGCCACGCTCTCTCGCCCTGCGTCTCGACGCTGTAGCGCGGCTTCGGCATTCACGGTCACACCTCGTTCAAAATCGTTTCTTCTTTCCAATGCGCCACCTGTCGAGCGTCGGTGCCTGCAAACCCGACCACGGTAAGCCTGCCGAACCGTTTTCCGGTCCTCTCGATTCTGTGGCTCATTGATTCAGCACTGCGTAATACTCTTCGTCCGACGAAACTTTCTTTTCGAGCCGCTTCGCGCTGTCCTTCATCTCGCCCCAGACGCGATCGCGCAGATCGTTCTCGTTCAAGCATTCCCGGCAAATGAAGCGCTCGATCACTGGCTTGCCCTGGAACGGCGCGCGGTGCTTGAATCCCTGCCGCGCCAGCCGCGGCGTCAGCTCCTCGGTGCTCTTGATCTCGCGAATGTCCGGCACGACCGAGTGCTGCACAATCGGCTCGCCGCGGGCGTTTGCATCCGCCGTCGGTATCGGCTGATCTGGCCTTCCGCATTGGCAACAGCTCCTCACGGTGCCTGATTCACCTCAGCTGGAGGAACCGATAGCTGGACGGTGCCGATCTGGTAAGGCACGCTGCTCGTGCCGCCAGAAGCGGTTGTGGTTTGATTGATTCCCAGCCAGAGCGCGGGTCCGTAGAAGTTCGTGCCAATCAGGATGCAGGACGTGGACACGGGCTTGCCAGCGGCCTCGTTGCAAATTTCGAGCGAGGCCACGCATTTCGCGGCGGTCGAGCACGCGGGCACGGCCACGTACTCGTTCGCGCTGACGTTCATCGTCATGTTCACGCCTGCCGTGAGCGTGGTCGAGACTTGCGCGTAGGCGCGGCGGACAGCGAAGCCCGCGAGAATCAGAAGCGCCGCCAAGATGGAAAGCCAGATTCGTTTTCGCATGGTCCCTCCTAGTTGCTGCATGACAGCACAGTTGTGAGCGTATCCGCCGCCGTGGGCGTGCCCGTGAAGTCGATTACCGCCGATGTCCCCGTCCCGGTGCCCATTGATTCTTGCAGAAACGGATTTGTTCCGCCGGTGTCCTGTGCCACGCAGATCGGTGCTGCGAGGAACGGTGTCGGGAAAGTCACGGTAACAACCGGGTTTGCTCCGGGCGTGGTTCCCACCGTTATCGTGAATGATTCGCGCTGCGAGTTGCCGGACGCTGCGCTGACGCTGGGTGAAGTTCCCCAGCCGGAAGTAAGCGCGACGTTCGCCGTGGTCTGCGCCGTGCCGGTGATGGATGCTGAGCCGAACAGCGTTCCGGCAGGGAGGTTGTTGGCTGCAACTGTTGTGATTGTGTTGCCGCCAAAATCGAATAAGGCGTTTCCTGCCGGGATGTACAATGCGATAGCGTTTGTTCCGGTCACTGTCACCGAAGTGTTTTGTAGGGTGACTCGCCCCGTGGCCGCTGCGGCTAGATCTATTCCGTAAGCATTATTTATTCCACCGGCTTGAAGCACGATCGTAGTGCCATTTAGGTTAATATTCGGAGACCCACCAGAAACATAGATTCCCGCCTCATAGTTGAATGACCCTGTTTCTTGAATGATGTCGTCGCCGTATGAATTGAATGTCCCCGTGGCAGCGATAGAAACTCCGGGCGTGAATTGATTTTGCGAATCGCCATACCATGAGCCATAAGAATTGAATGGCGCGCTGCCCTTAATGTTGAGGTTTCCAAATCCTGAACCAGCCGTGGACCCATCGCAGTTTAGTAAATGAGCATCGACAATATTTTGTGTTCCGATCACATCGTCACTACAGGTTTTCGCGCCGAATCCGCTTACGAAAACATTGTTAAGAAATACTGCACTTGACGGATTTGTAATGTCCAAGCCGGAGGAAGAGCCGCCTACAATCGCTCCCCATCCGGCCAGAGATACGTTCTCTGCTATGGACCAATTGTCGCTGGACGAAAGAGCGAAAAGAGCGCCCGTGAAAGTGCTTCCAGAAGTGTCGTTTCCCATTCCCCAAATCATCAGGTTCGATAGGGAAAGGCCGCCTGCCGCTCCGCCAAAACATGCGTTCGCGTTCGGCCCTCCGGTACATAACGAAAAATTAAAATTCGGCAGAGGAACGAGGACAGTGGCCACCTGTCCTTGTCCGCTTACGTGTACGGCAATAGGCATATCATTAGCGACGCCGGAACAGGCTTCGCCAACAGGCCCTTGAAAAAGCGGCTCGGATACAAACATTGCCCCCGATGGCAGAGAGAGTAACTTACATGTGTTGCCACTGTCCCACGCCGCGTTCTCGGCTACCTGTATATCTGGTGCGTCGTCTTGCGTTCCCCATGCGAACGCGCAAGCCACAGACGAGCTTGGCGTGCAGGCCGAAGTTGCGGCTACTGACACCGTTACGCTCGTTGCGCTATTGACTGCCGTGATTGTGCCTTGCGGGACTACCACCGGTCCTTCCGCTGCAATGCTCACCGGGAAAGTGGTTCCGAATTCGATTTTGCCAACATCTGTGGAAGTGAATTGCGCGTCTCCGTTCGGGCAAGAGATCGTGGCGCTCGCGTTTGTGAAAGTGCAATCATAAATGTACTTTACATCGGCCTTCACGCCGTAAGCCGTGGCTTGGATTGCGTTGGCGCCTGACGCCGCCTGCGCAACCCACGTTCCCGTCCCGCTGACGAACTGGCAGCCGTAGATCGCGCCGGTGGCTTGGTCAAGAGCCTCCATTGGCGGAATGACTGTGCAGCTCCCCGTTGGCGCACCAGGGAAGACAACGGTTCCTGTTGGCTGCGCATTGGTCGAGGCTTGCCCGGACGCGCGGCCAGCGGCCAGGAGCAGGAAGACCGCTAGGAGTGCCTTTTTCACTCGTTCCCTCGCATTCCGCTCTTGAGTACCGGGTATCTGCGGTGGACCGCGGCTCTCACCTTCGCTTCTTCAGGCTTCCCGCTGGAGCGCGCCAGAGCATCGCGAGCGTGGCTGATGTCTTGGATCGGATACCTGCGCGATCCGGGAAAGACAAACGCGCTGGAGGGCAGATTGTTTCGCGCCTCGGTTGTCAGTTTCGCCATTTGCCCCTCCTTCCAAGTGTCTGGCAATCGAGCATAAAAAAATACAGAGCGATGGCCCAGAGGATCGCGTCGATGATTCCGAGTGCGACAATGAACGCGGCCACGTTAGCCCCTCATCCCTGACTTCTTCGCCGCGCTCATCTCGAAAAGATTGCACCAGCCGCTCCGCATGATCCGTCCTTCGACCTTTCTGCACGCATTCGGCACGATGAAGAACTTGCACTCGCCGCAATGGTCTGCCCTCTTTGCCGGGTCCTCGTAGCCCACCGCATCCTTCGGCTTCTTCTTCACTTCGGCACGGCCTTCGTGTACGGCATCTTGAGCCGAATCGAGCACGCCCACCAATCTTGCGCGATGCAGCGTTGCGCGTCCGTTGGCTGCATTTTCCCGGAGCACACGAGCTTGTGAAGCTCGTTCTCCAGCAGGTCTTTCTCGTGCGCTCCAGCCGGATGCCAGTAGTATCCTTGCGGCCAAAGGTTCTTGATCGTGTCCGCTCCGCCAAGTTCGAGGCTGATGAGATGGTCCACCTCGTAGAGCGGCCGCTTGGCGTCAACTGCGTCGGCCTTCGTTCCGGGCAGCGGCTTCGACTTATCGACGCCGTACTCGGCGTAGACTTGCTTCTTGGTCGAGTCGGTCGTGTGCCGGAACTGCTTCGTCGTTCCGCTATGGCAGATCGCGTCCTCGCTCGTCGTGCGCACCGCTCCCGGCGTCACCGTCAGGTCGTTCAAGAGCGCTGGACCGTCGTGCCGGTAGTGCGCGGTCGGCGTCGCTGCGTAAACGATGGCGTACGCCGTCAGGATGAGCAGGCAGAGGCGGCTTAGCGTTTTCATGCTCTTCCTTGCCTTCGCTTGCACGACCAGTGCCACGCCATGAATCTGGCTGCCTTGCGCAGAGTCGGTTCACTGGTGAAGAGACTCACAAGCCGTCTCCGTGGTTTTCGCCACCTGAAGCCAGTGATGTGGCCGCAAGTTCCGCACTGACTGGCGAGATATTCCGGCGTGCTGAGATAGTGCTGCCGGTTCCAGTCGTAGCAGGAATGCTCCGGCCACGCTCGGGTTGCCTGTTCTTTGTAAGGAGTTTCGCTGCCGTTCATGCGCTCATCTCCTGCTTTTCCAGAATCCGCTCGAAATACTCAGCGACGCAGTTCGCTAGTTCCGGCGGGATTTGCGCGACGAGGGCACGCGCCTCTTTACGCGCTTCGGAGCTCGACCACGTGTTTCGCGTTCCAGTCAAACCCATTGCCTCGCGTTCTTTGATTTGCTGGTATTTATTACGGTAGGTTTTCAGCGGCAGGCCAGCCTTCAAAACCTTGATGCGTTCGTTTCCCGGCATCATCCGAAAACTTTGCTTTTTGGTTATCCCTTGATTCAAAATCGGCGGCGCCGCATTTCCCCACAGATAGAACGGCCCGCAGTGATGCACCGCATTGCCGACGAATGGCTGCGCCGCGCGGACGTTCTCCATCACGTAGGGCACTCCGCTGGCTTCGCACAGTTGCCGGGTGTGGTTGAACAACCGGATTCCGTTCTCGGGATACTTTGGGTTCGGGTGGAAGTGCTTCATGCCGTGGACGGAAAATTCTTCGCATGGAGATGAGGCCACGATGGCGTCGGGAGAATATCCGTATTTGAGCCAATTCCACTCAAGGAGAAGAACGTCCGCTTTCAGGAATTCGCATCCGACGGGAGTTTCCGGCGGCTCAGCCGTGTCAACGCCGATGCACTTCCAGCCGCGCTTGGCGAATGCCCGCGACCATCCCCATCGTCCGCAGAACAGGTCGAGGAGAATCATGCGTAGGCCCTCTTTCGTTTGCTCTCGGCGTGCGCCATTCGCAAGGCTACTTCGGCATATTCATCGGGCATCTCTTCGAGCGGGATGATCGTCAGCTTCGGTCGGCTCATCAGCGCGTAGCGCAATACATCCACAGCGTGGTCTTCGCCGTTCGTGTCGAGGTCCTCTGGGTTGCCCTTGTCGTGGACTTGGACAGGCAGCGTGCGAATCAGGTTCGGGCAGGTCCCTTCCATCACCTGAAACATCGGCGCGCGCGTCACTTTCCCTTTTGCGTCGCGCTCGAAGCTCAGATACCTGCGGACCTGCTGCCAACCAGCGACGCGGTTCTTATCGGCGTTTTGGACCGGCCATCCGTAGCTTTGCAACTCTTCCTGGACCGAGACTCCCATCAGGCCGTGCGACGCGCCGGTGTCGCGGCCTTCCAAGTCGCCAACGTGATACTTGATGTTCTCTCCCTCGCTGAGCCGCTTCCCTTCCTGGGCCATGTACTCTGATAGCTTGCGTGTCTGGTACTGCTCGCGATACGCGATCACCCGGCCCTCCGGCGAGATGGCAAACCATATCCGGCACCACGGCTTGTCGAATCCCCAGTCTTCCGCGGTGAACCGCGTCCAGTAATAGGGAATCTTGAATTCTGGGACGACATGGACGTCGCGACGCCACTCGCTGAAATACTGCCCCACGAATTTGTTCCAGTTCCCAAACGCGCGCGCCTCTTTCAGGTCGTCAGGCAGAGTGAGTAGGTCGGCGTAATACTTTGGCGTCAGGTAGTGGTTGTCCAGCGACTTGGCTGGGATGAAAAGAAATTCCTCGCGTTTCGCTTCGAGTTCTGGCGGGTAGACGCGATCGACCCACAGGTCCTTCACCGGCCCGTGGCCAGGGCCCCCCGGCGTTGCTCCGGCGACCAGTTGGAACTTGAATGATGGCGGAAAACCGGGCCATCGAAGTCGAAACCGCAGCTCGTCGAAGACTTCCCCAGCATTCTTGTTGTGTGTGAATTCGTCCACTGCGGCCATGGCAAACTCGGTCGAGTGGTACTTCTCCGGCTTGTCGAGGTTGCCAAGCGTGATGAATCCAGATCCAAATTCATCCTTCAGCCTGAACGCGAGGCCGATGTCGGAGAAGTTGCCTATCGTGCCAAGCCAGTCCGGAAACTCTTTGGAGATCATCGAAATCTGGCGGCTGCGCAGTTCCTGGAAGGTTTCGCAAAAAAGCCCAGCGCGGACATGCCGCAGCCCAAACGTCTGATATACGAGCAGCAGGAACAGCGCGCAAGACCACCTGAGCGCGTAGCTTTTTCCGCCTCCGGCCGCTCCACCGTACAAGACGAACTCCTTCCTGCCGCCGAAATCGAACTTGTCGCCTAGAATCGCGGCGAATAGTTCAATCTGCTTCCTGTTGCGCTTTTCGGGAGGGCCTAAGACGTCATCGAGGAGATAGATGATTCGTCCGGCGCCGCTGCTGCTTTGCTCCATAAAGTCGCTTGCGGAGAGCCTCTACCCACATCCTCGGGATCGCCTCGGCCAGCGCGGTCTCGTAAACCTTGCCGAGAAGGCCCCAGTGCCGCCGCAGCGCACGTTCGGCTCGCTTCGGGAGCGGCTTCACTTTTCACCATAAAGTCGGTCGTGCATTTTCTTCTTCGCGCCCGCGCGTTCGGGCAGCTCGGACATCGAATGCCCGTGGAACGCCTTGATCATCTCT
>VFSW01001660.1_pt1 | contig 33857 bp, 39 predicted proteins | sample 5358111 | NCBI WGS metagenome assembly VFSW01 (sample SAMN11554181, study PRJNA540505) | mine drainage metagenome | isolation source: sediment from site ElyBrook_90M | place: USA: Ely Copper Mine, Vershire, VT | collected 2017
CAAACACTACCATACGAATCCCGCAAACCCTGTGATTACAGTCACAATCGCGAGCTCATACGTACACGCATTGTCGCTTTTTACCTCATTTCGATGCCCAGCGCAAGCCAAAATAGATTGCCTGATTCTCCAGGGTAAACAAACTGATGTTGGAATTTTGCGAAGTTCTTTCCAGATACCCCAGCAGCGTCCAATGAACAGAAAGGGGATGATCATACTCCAGCCGCGCGGCTTCTCGCAGGATTTCCCGAGTCATGCCCCCCAGCAGGGTGCTGTAGACCGCTTGGTCCTGAAGCCGGCTCCACTGGCCGGTCAGGGTAAGTTGTCCCGGCCCCAAGGGGTGGCTCGCCATTAAAGAAAAGTCGTCCCGTTCCTGGTTTCCGCCCAAGCGCATCGGGCTCTGTGCCCGATCCCAGCCCCACTGACCGGTGGCCATTACGAGGGTCTGGTCGTGCTGGCAGCCTAATCCCAGTTCCAACCCGCTGTAGCGACCGTCCAGAATGGGCGCAGCTGGGTAGCTTCGAGCGCTGTAATCCCCGCCGAAACCATAGCGACAGGCCGTTTCTCCGACAACCAGCGGTTGCTCCATGAACAGTTTGCCTGCATTTTCGTCGTAGAGTTCGAACCCCCCCATCCACAGCCTGGTGGCCGCGAGGCGCGCTCCCGCATCCCCTCCCAACAGGGGCTGGGTCCAGAGTGCTGCTCCGTCTACCCATTGCAAGGCGCTGTCCGTGTGGCCGGGCGGTGCCCGGAGTGTGGCATCTCCGCTCAGGGTGATTTGACCGGGACCCCACAGGCGGGTGGCTTCAAACGCCCCGGTATTGAGGCTTGCCATCCCCGCTTCGGGCCGCTGGTTCTCCCCCAGCACCACCGGCACGCTGCCCCCGGGCAGGGTAAGGGTGAGCAGGTTGGAAGCCGGCGCACTGTTCAGATTGGTTTCCCTGCCCAAAAGCGACTGCGCCAACCAGGTCATTTTCCAGGTCTCGCCGGCCAGTTCACCCAGCTGGCTGGTCAGCCACTCGTGCAAGGCGGAAGGGATGTCCGGTCGCGCGAGGACCGTGCTTGCCAGATCACGCGCCGAAGCGTTCTCCCCCAATTCCGCCAGGGCCTGGGCATAGTCAAGCTGGGCGCCGGCAAGGTTTGGATCAAGAAGCAGCGCTTTTTCCAGAGCACTGGCGGCCCGTTGGGGATGGTGCAGGGTCAAGTGGAGGCTCCCCAGCCAGGCAAAGTAGTCGGACCGGTTGCGGCAGACGTCTTCTAGACCCACGAGCGCGTCCAAAGCCTGCTGACGTTCCGCCGCCGAAGTGGGAGGCCGTACCGGAAAGGCTGCTGCAGGACAGGCAGCCGGGGTCTCGCCCCAGGCCGGTGCGCCCAGCAGCACCAGAAACAGACCCGCAGCACCGCCCCGCGCCCAAAACCGACCGACAGGCTTCAACCCACAGCCTGCTGCCGGCCTTCAACCTCGTACACGAGGCGCAGGCGTTGGTCATCCAGAGCCACAGGTAGTGCATGCAGCACCCGCGGCGTGGAAAGCCCGGGAAGCAGGAACTGACCGAGCGCAAGTGCCTGCGCGGGATTGCAGGCGGCCACCAGTTGCGGCCCCAGCAGGATGGGGTATGCAAGTTCAGCAGTCATGGCTTCCAGACATGCGGCTACCGTCACGGTCTCGCCCAGCACCGTATGCACCCGGCGCCCTGCTGGGCCGAAGGAGCCAATCAGCACAATGCCGGATTCCACCCCAATCCCCACATCAAGAGGAGGGGTGCGCCGGCTCGCGGTTTTAGGCAGTTGCGCCCCTAACGCCCGCCACAATTCCTCGGCGGCGGCAAGCGCCCGCAAACTATGGTCCGGGCAGGGATTGGAACCGTTCCAGACAGCCATCAGGCCATCACCCACCATCTGCTCCACCACTCCGCCGTGCCCTTCCACCACGCGGGTGGCCGTGGTGTAAAAAAGATGAAGGACGGTCGCGGTTTCTTCCGGGGGGCGCCCTTCGCAGTAGGCAGAGAAGTTGCGCAGGTCCACAAACATGACCGTTGCTTCATGCCGAACTGCGTGCACCTGGGCTGTGGGTCCCTGAAGCGCTACCGCGCGCGCCACTGCTTCCGGCAGATAGCTTGCCAGGTTGTGGTACAGGCGCTCCCGCTCAAAACGGGCGCGCATCAATTCCACGCCTCCCAAGAGACCCGTGGCCCACAAGGCAAACAGGGCCGGCGTGACCCAGCCCAGCCACCAGTGAACGCTCAGTAGCAGCAGGCTGTGCAGGCCAAACAGACCCGACACGGCAAGCAGACCAGTGGAGGGTAACAAGAGGCCGGTACTGCGCCGGGTGCGCCCGAGCAGAACCATCAGCAGCAGGGCGACAAGCGCCCCGGTCAGCCAAGGCCAGGCAACGGCAAAACGCGGGGTGTAGGGCGTGCGGTCATCGAGCAGGGCAGCCAGGGCCTGGGCATGGACTTCTACACCCCCCACTGCACCCCCCAGAGGTGTTGGAACCACATCCCCGGCCCCAAACGCCGTTGCCCCCACCAAAGCCCAAGCGCCTCGCAGCAGGGTCGGGGGAATCTTGCCGTTTAACACATCCACGGCAGACAAGGAAACGAATCCCGAACGCGGCACCTGATAGGACACCCTGAACCGACCCTGGCGATCCAGAGGCAGGCGCCATTCGCCGAGGTGCAACCACCAGGAGGGGGACAGCAGGGAGGGTCCGGGTTCCAACCGGGGAGCCTCTTCTGCGTTGGCCGCCCAGGCCCCCACCACGGGCAGTGCTGCGTAAGTGGCCTGGTTGAAACAGATCAGGGCGGGAACCTGGCGGATGGTCCCGTCAGGATCCAGCATGGGGGTAATGTGACCCACTTTGGCATTTGCGCTCAGAAGACCCGCCTCGGGAGCAAGGTAGCCTTGCGCCGATGTGGTGGCAGCAGGGCAGGCCGCAAACGGCAGCGCCCCGCCCAGTACGCCCGAATGCAGACCCGGATGCGCCTCCAGCGCAAACAGTTCGGCCGCCACGGTCGGCACGGGACTTGCCAGAGCCTGTTTCAATGCATCATCGCCGGGACGGGGGCTGTCAAACAGCACGTCCAGCAGTTTGAGTCCTACTCCCGCCTGATCAAGCCGGGTGAGAAGTTCTGCCATGCGCTCCCGCGGCCAGGGCCAGGCGCCCAGGGCCTGAATGCTTTTCTCGTCGACGTCTACTACCACGATGCGCCGCTCCTGGCTACTAGAGCTTGCCAAGGTCCAGGCCACGCTGCCGGTGCGTTCATCCCACTGGGCAAGCTGAGGCCCCCACAGGCCTACAGTGGTCAGTGTGATCGCCAGCGCCAGCGCGAGCGCCAGGGTGCGCATGGCCCAGGGACGAAGCAGGAATTTTTCCATCAACGGGGCTGCCATCATCGCCCCCACAGGGTAGCGCCCGTGAGGGCCGACCCGTTCACGAAGGACTTGTTGAACAGGTAACCTGCCTGCAGGGTGTTAAGGGACACGGCCCCCGCCACGTGCGTATCGCTGGTATTACCCAAAAAAATCCCGTTCACGGGGTTAAGGCTTCCCGTGGCGTTGACGGTCTGTACTCCTGTGGCTGGGGACGATATCGTCAGGTTGGTCGCAAAGGTATCGTGAGTGAAATCAAGTCCCAGCAGGCCTCCCTGAATAGTGGCCGGGCTATAGACATTGTTTGAGGAACGGTAGTTAGCAACACCGCCGTGCAGAGCAAAAGTAGCCTCGCCGGTCATGCTGCCTAGCAGGTTGGGCACCCCCTCGTTACGAAACAGGAAATAGTAGCCGTCGCCTACAGTGACCTGATTACCTTGCATGGCCGTCACAAACGGGACTGTAAGGTTGTCCCCGGGCAGGGCATTGGTAGGCCAGCGCCCCCACGTCAGGCTGGACTGTTGCGGCAAGAACCCCACGATGGAGCTGGGCGACTTGCTGTCAGCCACCACCCCCTGTGCTTGGACCGAGCTATCGTGTTCTTGTTGCATGATGGGTGTAATCTTGTCCGTGCCCTTGAGAGCGCTGATGGGCTGAAAACTGGGCTCTGCTGTGTTGGCCCGGTACACCAGTGCCGTGCCGCTCATGCTGGCAGACAGTTCACGCGCCCGGCTACCAACGCAGGGCCCGAGTCCGGCAGCGGAACATCCCGCGTCCAGCGGGGCTAACACAATAGCGCCCTGGTTCACTACCACCACGGCACTTTGGAGGCCCGCCTGGACGGTAAAATCCGTACCGCGCACGCCAATGGCCACGAGTGGCGTGTTAAGACGAAAGCGGTCACTAGCCTGGTGCGCTGCATCGCCAGAAATAGCCCGGGCGACGCCGTGCTCGAGATCGAATTTGACTATGGCGTCAGTCGGGTGAGCCGGATCGTACTGATAGGCCTCCACCCGTAGCACCGAGTCGGGCCGTACGCTAACACGGGCGCCATCCACAAACCGGATATGCACGTGACCGCTGTCCGTGGTCTCGATGCGGTCGCCCACTTCGATGGAGCTACCCTTGGCAAGTGTCAGGATGTCCCTGCCACGGACCACCTGGCTTACCCCTATGGTCAGGGTGACGGTGCCAACTGTGTTGGGATCAGTTGTTGTTTTGGGGTCAGACCTCGTTTCTTGCGCGCGCGTCGGGATACTGGTCAAGCAGAGTGCCAGAACCAGAATCCCCACCACGGGGAGTAAACGACTGCACACGCGCTTCATGGACGAAATCCCGCCAGATTGATGCATCAGTGTACCCGTTGCCGGGCCGGGATTCTGTGCGTCCAGTCACAAGATTGAAGTCTGACCTCGTTTCACTTTTTCGCCGCATTAACACCGCTGAGGTCTAACCCCCTTTATAATGGCGTCCAATGTCTGTACATACCTTGATTTTGCAGCAATTTCCGTTGCTCAAACCCCTGTCCCCTGAGGTGCTGGACCGCCTGGCCCCTCACGCCACGGTGCGCCCTTTTGCCAAACGCGAGATGGTGCTGACCAAAGGGCCAGCACCCCAGTACCTTTGTTTTCTACTCGAAGGCCGACTACAAGCTATTGATTTCACTCTGGAAGGGAGGGAAGTCGGGTTGTATTTCATCGAGCCAGGCAACTACTTTGCCGAGCTCTCCCTGATTGATGGCGAAGCCCAGCCAGAATTTGTGGTTGCCACCGCCCGCTCGCAGGTGGTATTGCTACCCAGTGCTGCAATCCGCCCTATCCTTTTTGCAACCCCTTCTCTTGCCGAAATTATCAGCCGCCGGCTGGCGCAACGCGTGCGCAGCCAGCTCAGCCAGCGCCAGTTGCTATCCCTCGCCAACCCATTGCAGCGCATTGCCGCGCAGTTGCAGATCCTCACTGCGAGCGGCGCACAGAACCTGCGCATTCTCAAAGCGCCCACCCACCAGGAACTCGCCATCATGGTCAATCTGACCCGCGAGACTGTCACTCGCACCTTCCAGGTCCTGCTGGCGCAAGGGGTTGTGACCCGTCAGGGCGAAGACCTGGTGGTGGACACGTGCAAGTTGGAGGATGTGGCAAAGGAGAAATGAAGGGGTCAGCCCTCAAATTTGAGGTCTGACCCCTTAACTCTGTTGCATGTAACAACAGCCAGGGTTATGATCACGTTTCATGTAACAAATCAGGTAAGAATCATGGGAACAAGTATTTCCGCTCGCGTGCAGAAGCATCGGTCAGGATTGCGGGCATCTGGCCTGCGTCCAGTGCAAATTTGGGTGCCGGATACCCGCAGCCCAGGCTTTGCTCAGGAATGTCGTCGGCAATCGCTGTTGCTGCGTCATGATCCGCTTGAGCAGGAAACTCTGGAATGGATGGGGTCCGCTGCTGATACGAACGGATGGGAATGAGGCGGGGCGACCTTGTAACCGTTGCCCTTCAGGGCAGTTACGGTAAGCCTCGACCAGCACTCGTCATACAGTCTGATCTGTTCAACGAACATCCTTCCGTTACGATCTTGCCTGTCACAGGTGAGCTCCGCAATGCCCCGCTTGTTCGCGTTACCGTTGAGCCTAATCGTGAAAATGGGCTGGACAAGCGCTCTCAAGTGATGATCGACAAAGCCCAAACCATCCCTCGCGAAAAGATCGGGAACACTTTTGGACGGCTTGGTCATGAACATCTGTTAGCTGTCAACCGAGCCCTGGCAGTATTTTTAGGTTTTGCCTAAAGGTTAAACGGCGATAGGCCAGACCTCAAAATGCATTTTTCGGTCTGGCCTATCGCCCCCATTTATAGATCCCACCACCACGCCCACCCCTGCCAGGCCCAGGGCGCGATAGCAAGTTGCCGCTCCAGAAAATGGAAATAGGCCTGCGCGGTAATGTGCAGGTCACCAATCACCCCCGCATCCTCCAGCGCCAGATGAAACTTCCCCCTCAAATCCGGATACAACAATGCAAAGGTCACCGAAGCCCGGGCAGTTTGTGCGAGCGCTAACACCCCGGACCCCACGGAAATCTGACGCCCCATCACTGTCACGGGAGGAACGGGCCCAGGCAGGTTGGGGTTGTCACACAGGGTCACCACGCTGTGCCCGCCAGCCAATGCGTTGCGCACACCCTCGATGAGGGTACGCGGTTCGTCCGTGAAGAGATAACGTCCGCCACCAAAACGTGCTTCGCTGTCGCCGTTGATAATGCGCAGGAAACGTCCAATATAAGGCGCCATAGGATTGTTTTTTTCCGTGGCCGCCACACCGTACACGGCGCTGCCCAACTGCCCCAGCACTATCCCCAGGGCATTGTGATGAAAACTATGGTAAGTCAGCACCAGCCCACCGCGGCGTATTACCTCAGCCAACACCTCAGGGTGGTCTACATGAACCGCAGAGCGCGCCCAGTCGGCATCCCGAATTCTGAAATCAAAAAGAGAAAGTGCAAACAGGCCGTGGCTCGCAAGCCAAGCCCGGCAGAGTATTCGGGCTTCAGCTTCGCTGCGCTTTAATCCTTGTTGAAATCCCAACATCACTTTCGGCAGATCGGCGCGATAGGGGCTTAAACCGTATCCGAGAATGCGCGCGAACACTGTCTTGTAACGCTCAGAAATCGGCAACCCATGCAATATCTCCGCTCCCTGGAACAGGCGACGGCTAGCCTTGGCAAAGCGGCGCTGGGCAGGGTCCATTTAGGTCAGATTGAAAGAATCGGCAGATTCGACAGGCTCGGCGCGCCAAGTATGGGGCAAGCTTACTAGTCCCTGCTCCAGGTGATCCTGGGTAACGGTCAACGTGGCCGCATGTTCCACCGCATCGTACACATGCAGGCCGCGCTCGCACATCAAATAGGCTGACACCGAGTATTTGCCCTTGAGCAGTGGCAAGTGGTCATAGGTCAGCGTGGCCACGCCCTCACCGGCCGCATTGCGTGTCAGGCTAACGCCATCAATCCAGCTGCCGGTGCTGGTAAGAATGCGCCCGTCGGCGGCGTAGATCATGACAGCCAGCGTAGGCGGCGGTAATCCGGGATCGCTTTTGAAACGCAATCGAATGGCGAGCTGGCTGTGACCGCTCTGGAACGTGATTGGGGTCAGACCTCTTTTTGAGGTCTGACCCCAATCACAATCACCCTCACACTCACTGCCATCTGTTACCTCAATGCCGCTAAATACCGCGTGGCCGCGGGTTGAAACCAAAACCGGGGCCTCCCCTGCTTTTGAGGTCTGACCTCTACCTGCTTCAACCAGTTGTGTGTTGAGCCAGCCGTTGTATTCCGCCACCACCTGGGCGGCTGGGCCGAGCGCACGCACTTCGCCTTGGTGCAACCACAGCGCGCGTTCGCACAACGCCTCCACCTGGAACAATGCGTGGGAACAGAACAGCAACGTCACTCCCTGATCGCGCAATTGCAGGATTCGGTCAAAGGACTTGCGGGCAAACTGGCCATCGCCCACGGCGATGGTTTCGTCAATGACCAGAATGTCAGGACTAATACGCGTTGCGATAGCAAATGCCAGGCGCACATACATGCCGCTGGAGTAGGTGCGCACAGGTTGGTCAATGAATTCGCCGATGTCGGCAAAATCAATGATGTCATCCAGACGTTCCCGGATTTCCTTCTGGGCAAGACCGAGCACGGCAGCGTTCATGAAGATGTTTTCGCGTCCGGTGAAATCCATGTTGAAGCCCGCCCCCAGTTCCAGCAGCGGGGCTACTCGTCCGTTAACCTCCAACGAGCCGTGAGTAGGTGTAAGCGTACCGCACAACAATTGCAGCAGCGTAGACTTTCCGGCCCCGTTCTGGCCGATGATGCCCAGCGATTCTCCTTGACGCAGTTCCAGACTGACTCCACGCAGCGCATGAAAGCACCGCGCGCCTTTACCGCGTGATAGCAACAAGTGGTGCAGCCGTTCGCGCGTGCTGGCATAGAGGGTGTAGTCTTTACCAAGTCCCTTTGCATGCAATACCGGACGCTGAACACCACCCGAATCAAAGGACATCGGCAAATCCTCCACGCAACCGCCTAAACACCCAGCCGCCGACAAAAGCTATGAAAATCCCCACTAGCATTTGCATCAACCAGGCACCAGCATCAGGCCAAAGTCCCGAAAAAAGCGCGGCACGGGTTTCTTCGATGACTGGGGTAAGAGGATTGATATAGATGAGTGGACGCAGCGCAGAAGGGATTGCACTCACTGGATAGAACACGGGGCTTAAAAATTGCAGTACCGTCACCATGAGTGCCAGCACGTGCCCCACATCGCGCACAAATACGCCCACCGCAGACAAAACCCAGCCCAACCCCAACAGCAGGGGGATGATGGGCAACCAGATCACGGGCAATGCCAGCCAGGCGACATGAATCGGCACACCTATCAAGAGGCAAGCTACAAGTAGCAGGCCCACGCCGGGCAACGCGAATATCAGCGCCGAGAGGGTATTGACCCAAGGCAGTATCTCCACCGGAAAAAGCACTTTCTTCACGAGGTTGGGTTGCTCCAGAATCAACGCGGGAGAACGCAGCAGCACCTCAGAAAAAAATCCGAACACTGTCATCCCGGCAAAAAGATGTAGGGCAAAGTCAAAACCCGTGTCAAGGCTTCCTTCCCATCGAAGCCTGAACACAAAGCGGAAAACTACGGTGTAAACCGTCATCATCAGGAGCGGCGTGATTAAACTCCAGGCCACTCCCAACATGGTGCCACGATAGCGCGACAGGACTTGCCGCTGCACAAACTGGCGCAGCAACCCTGCATGGCGCCAGGGACAATACCAAAACAACAGGGTTTGGGCGGGTGTGTATAGAGGCTGGGGCATCATGCGAAACATTGTAACGCAGCCGCAACGGGGTCTGTCCTCAAAAGGGGTCTGGCCACTATAATGGCCAACGACTTTGCCCTGGACCCGTCCCGTGCCCCAGATACCCCCCCCTCACAACGACTCGACGACTCCGCTAGTCTCGGTCCTAATCCGAAGCATTAACCGGGATGCCCAGCTGCTGCAGGCCCTTGATTCAGTAGCGCAGCAGACGTGGCCAGCCATTGAAGTGGTAGTGGTGGCTGCCGTGCCCGACCACTCCCCCTTGCCGAGCCGCTGTGGCCAGTTTCCACTGCGCTTGCTGACCACGGATCAACCGCTGCATCGCTGCGACGCTGCCAATCGTGCCCTAGACACTGCGCGAGGTGAATATCTGATGTTGCTAGACGATGACGATGGAATTCTTCCTAATCATCTGGAAAAACTAGCGAGAGCATTGGTTCACCGTCCTGACATACAAGCCGCTTACAGCGATGTGCAACCTGTCAATCCGGAAAGAGTGCCCGAAGGCACGCCACTCACGAATTCATACGACCCGATTCGTCTGCTGGCAGGCAACTGGATGCCGCCGCATGCCGTCATGTTCCGGCGCAATCTCATGGGCCACGGGTGTCGGTTTGATCCTGACCTTGACTTCTACGAGGACTGGGACTTTTGGCTACAGGCAGCTCGCTGGGGCGAATTTTTCCATGTTCCTGGAGTTTCTGCCTGGTACCGCATCCACGATAGCTCTGGCGTTCATCGCAATGTACCTTTTACTGGACCGGCCTATGTGAAGTTGTATAGGAAATGGCAACCCCTGTGTACAGACCAGCAACTATCACAGATCATGGCCCGGGTTTGGAAGAGCACGGATCTGGCTGAACAGCTAAAGCAATTGCAAGACGATAACGCACTGCTCCGTCAACAAATTGGGGCTTTACAGCACCAAGTTCATGTTCTTTCACATCAGGTCGAGGCTTTTTTGAGCAGCACCAGCTGGCGCATTACGGCACCATTGCGTACCTTCTCCTGCATCGTACGATCCGCATTGCAACGCGTTGGATGGCGGCAAAAGCCATGAATGCGGCGCATGATTTAAGTGGAGCCAATGCAGGGTCTGCCGACACTGCAACCCTGACTACCCTGAGCCTGCTCGCCGTGACGGTGACCTTTCACCCTGACCTTGAAGTGCTGCGACAGCAGGTGGAACATTTGCTATGTGCAGCTTCGGAGATGTCTGGAAAGGAGACAAACCCATTTTGCGAACCCAAAAAAAGGGGTTTCCCTTTTTTGTCCATCTTGTTGGTGGACAATGGCTCCAAGCCTGAAACATTGGCGGAACTACACCAATGGGTGGATCAGGATTGCCGGGTGAAATTGATGGAACTCGGTGAGAATCGCGGCCTTGCTGCAGCCCATAACTGCGGTATCGCCGTTGCAAGCGAACAGGGCCACACTCATGTGCTGCTGATGGACCAGGATAGCTTGCCGGCACCCAACATGGTAGCTGAACTGGTACAGTCCTTCGCGAAATTGACAAGCGAACGGCTCCGTGTGGCTGCGGTTGGCCCGTGGTACCACGATCCGGTACTCGATAACCCACCTGATTTCTTGCGTTTACACTGGTGGGGTATCAGCCGTTACTCCGAACAATCGAATTACCCGATTGTGGAAGTGGATTACCTAATTTCCTCTGGCTGCCTGATTTCTCTTGCGGCGCTGGAGTCCGTTGGCACCATGCAGGAAGCACTTTTCATCGATTATGTAGACATCGAATGGGGGCTACGAGCGCGTCGCTTGGGCTGGACCCTTCACGGGGTGTTTGCTGCCCGTATGACCCACTCATTGGGGCCACGTATCGTGCGCTTTTTGTGGCGTCGCTTTCCGCTACATAGCCCGCAACGACATTATTTTGTAGTACGCAATGCGCTCTGGCTGTATCGCGATGGAGCTTTACCCCTCGTCTGGCGTGTTCCCCATGCGTTACGCCTCTTGCTGCGATTTTCCGTGTACCTGTTGGTGGGCGACTCGCGCCGCGAACGGCTGAAATTCGTCTGGATGGGCCTGCGCGATGGGCTGCTGGGACGAATGGGGAAACCAGCATGGCTGTAAGAAAGATCAAGGTCCCTTGTGTCCATTTAGAAGAGAACTTTAATGAATAATTCGATTTCATTGGTCATAGCGTATTACAACGGATCAGAATTCGTTGAAGAAGCTATAAAATCCGCGCTGCAACAAACCATCCCCTTTAATGAAATCATTGTGGTTGACGATGGCTCTCGCGATGAAGAATCCCGGTTTCTATCCAGCCTGATTAGCAAATACGAATTCAAGATCATAAGAAAACCCAATGGGGGCCAAGGCAGTGCTCGGAATGCCGGGTGCAGGAATGCGACCTCTGATTATGTTTGCTTTCTGGATCAGGACGATCTGTTGCTGCCAGAACACAATTCCATTCTGATCAGAAAATTGCTGGAACAGCCTGAATACAAACGTGGAACAGTATACGGAAATTTCGCAGTCTCCCAGTCTAATGGGAAGATTGTATCGAAGAAATCCAGGCCCGTCAGAGACATCGACTCAGAAAAAACAAGCTTGTATCAGTTTCTCAAACAAGATATTTTCATTCTGCCTTCCGCATCAATCATTAGTAAACAAGCCATACTGTCCGTTAATGGGTTTGATGAGCAATTTCGCGGTTATGAAGACGATGATTTGTTTATAAGTCTATTCCGTAGAGGCTACCTTCATTCTTTTGTTGATGAGGAAGTTTACATTTGGCGTATGCACGAAAATCAAACTTCCTCCAGCACAATTATGTTGAAAAGCAGGATGAAATTTATCGAGAAATGGCTTGACAATGATTACGATAGATCAGTCAATCTCAACCTGGTTCGTCAAGGGCTATATGACCGATTCAAGGTCACCGTAATCACCGACGTCATCCAGGCTCAGACCCAGGAATCCTTGACGATTGCAAAATCCATCGCCAGGGATTTTTCACGTAAATTCCGAAATAATCAAAGACCCCACGAAAGATTGGCCTTCTGGGCTATCCATTTGTTTCCGCAAAAAATACTGAACCCAATGTTGAGGATCGCGCTGCGGACCCGGATTAAGTATATTTTATGAAAAAGCCGCAAAATAAATCCTCAGGCACGCCGCATAATCACCCAGAGCACCCCCAGCAACACTAGAGGCCCAATCTGGATACGAATTGCCGGAAACATGAACGTCAAGCCCATGAGCATCGGCAACAACCAAGCCAAAGACAGCACTCCAAGCTCACCGCGCCGCCAGCTACCTCGCTGCGCCAATTGCGCCAACCATGCCATTGGTAATACCAGCCAAGTCAGGTCGTAGTAATACATATAAGGGCTGACCAGCAAAGTTGCTGCTGTTAAGACTGCGTAGCGCAACGCCAGAGAATTGCAGCTGCGCCATATCTTCCATACTGCGCCAATGGCTCCCAGTGCAACGACAGCATGTCCGGCATAAGCGGCCGTGACCGACAATCCAAGCTGGCGCAGCAAGGCAAACACAGTGGGCATGAGCGTCCATGACAGCGTATTGAACTCGATAAGGTTCCTCGCATCGATCAGGCTATGTAGCCAGGCAGGAATCGTGTCGGCACCCAGTATGAGAACGGCCCCCCCCATAAAGACCAGTGTTGTTGTAAAAGCAGAAAACAATGCTCTCCATGCACCAATCGCTACCAAAGCAACAGGAAATAACAGTACCAGATGGGGTTTGAAACTAAGCAAGCCAATCAGCAACCCGGCCAGTGCAGGCCGGCGTTCCAGACTCAATAGTGCGCCGCCGGCCAATGCTGCGGTTAAAAACCCATTCTGGCCGGTGAAGAGATTAAGCCCAGTTGCTGAAGAGGCCAAGCACCAAACAGCGCCACTGCCCGGCACGATGCGTTGCAGTACTCCTCTCAGATAAGCAAGTGTCGACAGCATGAAGACAAAATAAGCTGGAAAAAATGGCAACAACCCAAGCGGTAAAATCATCAAGTAGAAAGTCGGCGGGTAGTACCATCCAAAATCCCATTTCGCATAGGGCGCAGCAGCGAGTATTGCCTTCTGTAGGCTAGCTACATCGTAGGCATTTAACGGCTGCCCTTCCAAAGCCATACGTGATGCAGTCCAGAACACGGCAAAATCAAAGAATGGGTGGTTGGAATACCAGATTAGCCCGATACCGGCAACCATAAACAGGACCAGTACGTACCTCAGAAAGCCGATACCGTTTCGTGCCGGACTCAGCACAACCCTAGACCTATGGGCGCTGTATTAAAGGCAATGGCCCCACGCCGCTCGCCAGTGTTGCCAGCACCTGCGGCTGGTGAATGATCAGACGGCGGTGATCTTTTTCCACAATGCCCTGCTTGACCAACTGCTGCAGCGCGCGCGACACGCTTTCGCGACTGACATTGGCCATCATCGCCAGCGCCTGCTGGGTGGGCAAGTTTTCAATCACGCCGGTTTTGGTTCCTGGTTGAAGTGTTGCCGTATTGTTGAGCACCGAAAAAATCCGCGCATGGGCCCGCGCTACACCCAGTGCCGCGCGCATCCGTGAGGCATCCCGAATGGTTTTGCAGAGACGGCGCATGACACGTTCAGCCACCAGCGGATGCTTGGTCATCAGTTCGTTGGCGATGGCCTTGGGCAAAAATCCCACCACCGTATCTGCAAGGGAAACCAGTGACGATGCCCGTGGCTGGCCGTCAATAACAGCCACCTCACCGTAGAAATCGCCGGGCTCCAGAAAATGAATGCCCACCTCGCGTCCATCTTCCGAGAACGAAACCACCTGTAAGCGACCCGCCACCACCAGCAACAGGGCATCCCCCTGTGAGCCTTGCTGGAGCACCATCTGACGCGTCTGGAAAAACTGGAAGCGCACGTGCCCCTCCAGTTGCTTGAGAAGCTTGGCGTCAAGCCCCTCGAACAGCTTCTGCTGCCGGATGGCTTCGGTGGGATTGATGACAATTTTTTTCATGGGTGGTTGTTTGGGATCAGGCCTTAATTGTAGAGGTCAGGGTGGCAAAAAGAACAACATCCTTGCCGATTTTTTTATTGGCGCACATGCATCCGTATCGGGATACCCCTTGCTGACCCGGGACACGCAACGCTACACCCCGTACTTTTCCGAGGTGGCGTTGATTGAACCCTCCAATACTCCAAGCTCATAGTATGCCAGAATTTGACATTGCGTATGCACTGAGTAATACTTTAAGCACATAATGAAACATAACGATGAAGGAGCAAATGATGGCAAGCCCCCCGTGTCACCGTTTTGCAATTACCGTACCAGAGCGCATGGCCACCCAGATTGATGCCATTTGCGAAATTGAGGGGCGCAACCGCTCGGAGTTTTTTCGCGAGGCGGTGCGGGTGTACCTGGCCGTAAAGTCACGCAACCTGCAATTTCATCTACCAACCGGCGAAGAAGAGCGCAAAGACCACCCGTTCCATACCTTCAGTGAATGGGATTCGGAAGCAGATTGCATCTATGATGCGCTCCGCTAAACTGCTCTATCAGCCGTGGGATATCGTGCTTGTCCCCTTCCCCTACACGGATCAGAATTACACCAAAGTACGACCGACGTTAGTTGTTTCAACCGAGATCTTGAGCAGAAAAACGGGGAAATATTTCCTCGCAATGATTACCAATGCCAAACATGCGCCGGTATATGGAGACGTCCAGGTGAGCGACCTCAAGCTTGCCGGATTGCCCAGTGATTCCATTGTGCGCCCGAGCAAGATGGCAACATTTGAGGAACCAACATTTGTTAAGCGCATCGGCACCTTATCAACGATTGACCGGGAGAAGTTATCTGCTCAGTTGCGCGAGTTTCTGTCCATCGTGATCTCTTAAAACCGAGGCCTCCCCCCAATTCACCCCCGCCCAATCGACGGACATCATTACGTTAAGCGCCATGATCATGGCGATGGAGAAAATGAAGATCCTTCTTGCCCAGGCACGCTCATCTACGACCGCGCGTCCGGACCATGCCATATGCAGCCAGTACCCTCCCATGGCAAGGGCCACCACCAGATAACCCCAGCCGGTGTAGTTATCCAGGGGCAGCATCAGGGCAGCTACGGTGAAGGCCGCAACGTAGCGCACCATGTGCTTTTGGGTGGCCGGCACGCCGTGCGCCACGGGAAACATGGGTATGGCTGCCGCCGTATAGTCTTCAAGGTGGAAGATGGCAATTGCATAGGCATGCGGCATCTGCCACAAACTGAAAATAAATAACAGGATTACAGCGCCAAGGTCAAAGTGGTTGGTGACTGCGCAGTACCCTGCCAGTGGCGGTGCTGCTCCTGCAAGGCTGCCCACCAATGTGGCATACGAGGAATTGCGCTTGAGGCAAAGACTGTAGAGGCCCACGTACACTCCAAAGCCAAACAGCACAATCAGGATTGTGATGAGATTGGTGGCCCGATACAACAACCAGAATCCGGCAAACCCCAGTATTGCGCCGTATAGCAATGCTGCTCGCGGAGAAATTTTTCTCTGGACCAGAACGCGATTGCAGGTGCGCAGCATTTTGGCATCGATGTCCCGATCGATAAAATTGTTGAACACACAACCAGAACCAATCACCAGTGCAATGCCCAGCACCGTTGCCAAAAGCAGTCCGGCATCAACGCTGCCTCTGGAAGCCAGAAAAAATCCGCCACCCACGGAGACCAGATTGCCCAGCACGATGCCAGGCTTGGTGAGTGAGAGATAATCCTTGATCACCACGGACGGCTCAATGCCCCATCAACATGGGCGTAACCATCATGTGATCACGCATGTTGTACATGATCCAGAGTGTGCCTCCCACGAGAACGGAAATGATCAACACCGTATAGGCCAACACCATCACGTTCCAGCGTTGCGATGACGACGCATCAAGATGCAGGAAATAGTGCATTTGTACAACAATCTGCACGACGGCTGCACCAATGATTCCAAATAAAATTTCGGAACGCGGCAGCGCGTCGGTCATCACCAACCCAAAAGCCAGTGCCGTGAGGGCCAGCGAGAAAATGAAACCAGTGGCGTAACTTTTTAAGGTACCCCGGCTTGCTCCGGAAGGATCAACTGGTTGGTGTTCCATTACAGCACCCCCATAAGATAAACCACGGTAAAGACGCATATCCAGATAACGTCGAGAAAATGCCAGAAAATGCCCAACCGCATGAGGCGCGATTTGACCGCAAGGGTGAGCCCCTTTCTCATCACCTGAAACATCATGACCGCCATCCAGATCAGACCAATGCTAACATGTGCACCATGGGTGCCCACCAGGGTAAAAAATGCCGAAAGAAAGCCACTGCGGTCCGGGCCATTGCCCTCCATGATCAGATGCCTGAACTCGGTAAGCTCCATGCCGATGAATCCCAGGCCAAACAGCGCCGTAATGATCAGCCAACCCGCCACCTGGCCACGCTCGTTTCTGTACAGGGCAAGCATGGCAAACCCGTATGCCACACTGGAAACAAGCAGGAATAAGGTTTCTGCAAATACCTGGGACAAATGGAACAGGTCTTTGCCGGTGGGGCCGCCTGCATAGTTGTGATGCAGCACTGCAAACGTCGCAAAAATCGACGCGAACAGAACGCAGTCCGTCATGATGTAGAGCCAGAATCCGAAAGTCACGTCGGAAGCCGGATCATGGCCGTCATGCTCTACGACATGGGTTGTCATTGCTAACCCTCGTTGCACGACATGATGCGTTTTACCTCGGACGCCGGAACGTCATAATCAACATGATCGTTGGCTCCCCGAACAATCAGCGTTACCAGCACCCCAAAAATACCGACCAGTGCCATCCACCAGATATGCCATATCATGGCAAACCCGAACGCAAACGCGAATCCGCCAATAGCCACTCCTGCCGGCGTGTTCATTGGCATGTGGATGCTGCGAACCTCCGTTGAAACCGTGTGGGCAACACCCCGCTCCTTCATGTCGGTAAAAGCGTCCAGCGCCTCCACGACCGGTATTTTTGCGAAGTTGAAAAACGGCGGCGGGGAGGAGACCGACCACTCCAGGGTGCGGCCATTCCATGGATCGCCCGTGGCGTCGCGCAACTCCCTGCGCCTTTTGATGCTGACGACCAATTGCGTGATCTGAAAAATAATCCCCAAAAGAATCACCAGAGTTCCAAGCGCAGCCACTTCCAGATACGGCTGCCAACCGGGTTCGTCATAATGAACGAGGCGGCGCGGCATTCCCATAAACCCCAGGGCATAAAGCGGCATAAAAGCCAGATAAAAGCCCACCAGCCAGGCCCAGAACGCACGCTTGCCCCAGGTTTCGTCCAACCGAAATCCGAATGCTTTTGGAAACCAGTAGGCATAACCGGCAAAATAACCAAACAGCGCGCCTGGGATCAGCATGTTGTGAAAGTGCGCAACCAGAAACTCGGTGTTGTGAAGCACGAAATCAGCGGGCGGCACTGACAACAGCACACCCGTCATACCACCGATGCAGAACGTAACGATGAAGCCAAGGGTCCAGAGGGTGGGTGTCGTAAACTGGACGCGTCCACGATACATGGTAAACAGCCAGTTAAAAATCTTGACGCCGGTTGGAACGGCAATCACCATGGTTGCAATGCCAAAAAATGCGTTCACATCCGCGCCTGCTCCCATAGTGAAGAAATGGTGCAGCCACACGCCAAAGGAGAGTACAGCAATGGCAATGCTGGCATACACCATCGAACGATAGCCAAACAGCCGCTTTTGGGAGAAGGTGGCAATCACTTCGGAATAGATTCCGAAGGCAGGCAGGATGACGATGTAGACCTCAGGGTGCCCCCAGATCCAGAACAGGTTGGGAAACATCATCAGGTTTCCCCCCATGCCGTTGGTAAAAAAATGCATCCCGAGATACCGATCCAGAGTAAGCAAGGCCAGCGTAACGGTCAGCACCGGAAAGGCCAACATGATCAGCACCATGGTGACCAGGATTGTCCAGGTAAATACCGGAATCCTCATCAACGTCATCCCCGGGGCGCGCATTTTAGTGATGGTGACAAAAAAGTTGATACCCGTCATGAGCGTTCCGATGCCACCCAACTGGAGGCTCCATATCCAGTAATCGACGCCGGGACCTGGGCTGTATTGGGCTTCGGACAGCGGCGGGTACCCTGACCACCCCGCATGAGAAAAATTGCCAAGCCCCAGGGATATCATCACCAGCGTGGCACTGAACACCGTGAGCCAGAGGCTGACGGAATTTACAAACGGAAAGGCCACATCGCGAGCGCCAATCTGTAGCGGCACCACAATATTCATGAGGCCTATGAAAAACGGCATGGCCACGAAAATGATCATGATGGTGCCATGGGCACTGAAGATCTGGTCGTAGTGATAGGGCGGCAGGTACCCCTGGTCTGCTCCCAGAGCCATGGCCTGTTGGGCACGCATCATGATGGCATCGGCAAAGCCGCGCAAAAGCATGATCCATGCAAGAACGATGTACATCACGCCGATCTTCTTGTGATCGACGCTGGTAATCCATTCACGCCACAGATAGGGCCATTTTCTGTAATAGGTGATCAGGCCAACCGCCAGGGCTGCCAGGATTAGCGATGCCCCCACCGCTCCCATGATGATGGGGATTTCAAAGGGGATTGCGGAGAGTGTCAGTTTGCCAAAAAGAGCTTCGGTCATGATTTGAAGGGGTTTATCTGTTCTCAGAAAATCTGCTAGTCGGGCATGTACTTTTGCATGACGTACTCAAATAAATGCGGCTTGACCGAGGAAAAATATTCGGGAGAATTATTTTCGCTTTGCACCGCCAGTTTCCTGAAAGTGCTCTCGTCAAGCGCCGCGGAGGTTTGCCTGATCTGCCCGACCCAGGCGTCAAAGCCCTGAGGCGAAGTTGCCACCGCGTTAAAGTGCATGCCTGAAAACCCGTCGCCGTTATACTGGGTATTAAAGCCCGGATAGGTTCCCGGCTGATCAGCCATCAGATGCAGACGCGTCTGCATTCCAGCCATGGCGTAAATCTGGCCACCCAACCGCGGAATATAGAAGGAGCTCATGACCGAATCGGAAGTGAGGCGAAAACTTACCGGAACGCCTGTTGGAATTTCCAGGTGGTTGACCGTGGCAATGCCAAGATCCGGATAAATAAACAGCCACTTCCAGCCCATTGCCACCACTTCCACCTGAATCGGTTGTGCCGCAGACGCAATGGGTTTGTAGGGGCTTAATGCATGGGAAGATTTCCATACCAGCACCCCCAGCACAATTACAATGACTGCGGGCACCAGCCAGATAATCGCTTCTATTTTTGCAGAGGTGTCCCACTTTGGCGCATAGGTCGCAGCTTTGTTGCTGGCCCGATATTTCCAGGCAAACGCAAAAGTCATCAAAATTACCGGCACCACTACCACAAGCATCAACGCGAAGGCTGTCAGGATTAGCGCCTTCTCATCTGCGGCGATGGGTCCTTTGGGGTCCAGCAACGACCATTCCAGTCCAGACATTCATGTTCATCCATGGGCGTCAACACCCTTATGGTAGTGGGAACTCCAAAAATTCCGAGCCATAATTTGTAAGGAAAATTTACCTTTTGATCGGGATCAGACCTCAGGTGGATGGTGGGTTGGGGTCAGACTTCAGCTGAGGTCTGGCCCCCAAATCAAATCTGGTACACTTCCTCGCACGAATAAAACTTGAAACCAACCCCAACCTGGAGCTACATCGCCATGCTACGACCGACCTGGAGCGCCTCTTTGCTGCTTTTTGCACTTGCAGCTTCTGCCAACGCAGCAGATTACCCCTCGGAGCTCAAGCTTGATCATCCTGACCACAGGGCCATCGTCAACAAACCGGGTAAAGATCTGGAGGCAATGCAAGAAGCCTGCCCCCGCTCCATGCTCAACAACTCGCCCGCCACGGAAGCGAGAAACATCAACGAACGCATCCTCAGGACTTATGACGGTGTAATCATCGAGACCGATGCCGAACTGCTTAACGTTGTCGTGGGTTCTGAAAAGAAAAATGTGCCCGTAACCTATCGTTGCGAATACCGGGATGGGCTGCTGACCCTGGGGATATGGACACGCGGCTTTATAGGGATGTGGACGATTTTTGACAACCCTCAACTCACTCAAAATGACCTCGGAACTCCCTGGCCCCAATAACATGAAAACCGCGCTTGATCTGGTCGCTGCCGCCAAAGGCCGCATTCACGAAATTCCTGTGGAACAGGCCGAGCAGGCGATTGGCAACGCCGACCTGCTGATTGATGTGCGTGAAGCCGACGAGTTTGCCGCAGGACATATTCCCGGTGCAGTGCACATGTCGCGCGGTATGCTGGAGTTCAAGCTCAGCATGAACCCCGCCCTGGCTGCACGCGATCTGAACGTGGTGGTGTACTGCAAAACCAGCGGCCGCGCTGCCTTGTCTTGCGCGTCACTTCAGGAGATGGGCTACCTCAATGTTCAATCCATCGCCGGGGGTTATGACGCCTGGGTTGCCGCCGGCAAACCAGTGGCCAAACCGCCTGTGACAAAATTTGAATGATCGAATCGCTGTACGACACAGCGACCTCCAGTCTTAGTCATATCGTACTGGATCCGGCCACGCGACACTGCGCCCTGATCGACAGCGTACTGGACTACGACCCGAGTTCGGGTCGCATCCGCACTGACAACGCAGACCAGTTGATCGCCCGGGTACGGGCGCTGGATGCAACGGTGCAGTGGATCCTGGAAACCCATGTCCATGCAGACCACCTGTCCGCGGCCTCTTATCTGGCCGCGCAGTTGGGTGGCAATTGGCCGGCATGTCACGCAGGTGCAACAGTTTTTTGGCGATTTCTTTAATGCTGGCAAGACCTTCCAACGGGATGGCAGCCAATTCGACCATCTCTTCGATGATGGTGAAACTTTTTTGATTGGCAGCCTTGAAGCCCAGGCCCTGCATACGCCCGGGCACACTCTTGCGTGCATGACCTACGTGATAGGAGATGCGGCATTTATAGGAGACACCCTGTTCGCGCCCGACTACGGCACTGCGCGCTGCGACTTTCCCGGTGGTGACGCCGCCACGCTATACCGTTCTATCCGCCGTTTGTTGGCTTTGCCTGCTCACACCCGCCTTTACTTTTGTCACGACTACATGCCCGGTGAACGCGCCGTGCTGACCCACAGCACGGTAGCCGAGCAACGCGCAGCAAATATTCACATTCATGATGGCGTTGACGAAGCGGCGTTTGTTGCAATGCGCACCGCGCGCGATGCCACTCTGGGCACGCCCGCGCTGATCCTTCCCTCAGTGCAGATCAACATGCGTGCAGGGCATCGCCCTCCTGCTGAAGACAACGGCGTGCACTACCTCAAGATTCCGCTGGATGTTTTGTAAAGCGAAGATTGGAGTTGGTGAAGTCGGGGTCAGACCTCAACGAACCATTGAGGTCTGACCCCGACTCTTTCAGTTCCCACACCGGTGCAAAGCCGCCGCCCGGAGTGCGAAAATTGGTGGTCTGACCCTGATACAAGCGGGCTGCCACCCACTGCACGGCACCGTCGTATACATAGTTGCGCAGATCAAACTTGAGGGTCTGGGGCAAGGTCTCATCCTTGATGATCCGCTCCCCCGGGGTTACCAGGTGTTGCGCCACATACTCTCCAGCCAGAATCTCCGCCCAGACGCGTTTTGTGAGTTTGTCGCCGCGATAGGCCGCGCGACTGCCAAAGCCTGCAACCGGCTTGAAGAACAAACCTCGCCTGTCACGCCATAATCGCTCGGCCTGTATAGCTTCCACCACCTCGGTATGCGGGATACTGGCCAATAAAATATCGCGGGTGGACTGCGGCACGCCCCATTCACGTAATTGCGTTTCATCGGTTAGCAACGCCATATTGCGCTTGTCGGCATAAAGCGCGTGGGCGCGCGGATGCGGAGTGACCACGGCTGCGCGACTCAACCACGCATCGCGCAGCACTGCGTGTGATGCGGCCTCGAAATAAAAATCAGTCAATCGGTTGTAGATCAGGTCGATTGCTGTTGCGCCATGCCACAACTGGCCATCGCGTAATTGAAGTGCCGACGGGTCGGCGATAATGGCTTCCAACCCATGACGCTGGAAGTGCTGCTGGAACAAAAGAAATTCGGGATAGAGAAATTGCTGCGCAGGGTCATCATCCACGATCGCAACGCATTTTAACGGTCGCCCTGCGCCGGATAGGCGCCATTCTTCCCGGAACATGGCAAGGATGCGCGTTTCAAATAAATCGGCCTGGGTGGCGGGCGAAATCAAGGGGGTCATTTCAGGGCAGCAGGCACGCTGCGCCCTTGCCAGCACTGCATTGAGCAGGGCTCCGCCCGCATTGGTATTGATTTCGATCAGCCCCAAATGCTGATCAGTCACATGAAAATCGTAGCCCAGGAACACCCCGTGCGACCGTGCTTCACCTTGACTTGCAATCAGCGGCGCACGCGCCAGTGCGGCTTCCTGATACGCGGGCAGGGCCACCACGGACGTTACTGCCTGTACAACTCGCGCCATGTGCCCGAGGCGATCTGGCGACATGAACACCGCGCGGGGAGAAAACAGGTGGGGACAATGCTTTTGAACAAGATCGAACAAGCCGGGCTGGCCCAGTTCGGTTTCCAGCGCCCGGTGCAAAGCCACTTCATCAAGGCTGATGCAAAAACAGCGGGTGTTAAGATCGGGCTTCATACCACCCTTTGCTGGCATTGACCACTTGCACCACCAGCAGCATCACGGGAACTTCGATCAGTACGCCTACCACAGTGGCAAGAGCAGCACCGGAATTGAATCCAAACAGACTGATGGCCGCTGCGACAGCCAATTCAAAAAAGTTGGAAGCTCCGATCAGCGCCGAAGGACAGGCAATATTGTGCTTTTCACCCAGAATCCGGTTAAGCCCGTAAGCCAGGGCAGCGTTGAAGAAAACCTGAATCAGGATGGGCACCGCCAAGAGGGCAATGACCAGGGGCTGGCGCAGAATGGCTTCCCCCTGAAAAGCAAACAACAAAACGAGCGTTGCCAGAAGTGCGGTGATGGACCACGGCCCGATGCGCGTCATGGCAGCATTAAACGCCGATGGCCCCCGAGCCAGCAAAGACCGGCGCCAGAGTTGCGCCAGGATTACGGGAATTACGATGTACAGCACCACAGAAGTCACCAGGGTGGCCCACGGTACAGTGATGGCCGAGATTCCCAGCAGGAAAGCCACCAACGGCGCAAAGGCAAACACCATAATGGTGTCATTGAGTGCCACCTGCGACAACGTAAACAGCGGATCACCATGGGATAGCCGGCTCCACACAAAGACCATCGCGGTGCAGGGCGCTGCAGCCAATAAAATCAGCCCCGCAATATAGCTGTCGATTTCGCCGGCGGGCAGCAACGGCGCAAACCAGTGGCGAATAAACAGCCACCCCAGAAAGGCCATCGAAAATGGCTTGACCAACCAGTTGACGAACAACGTCACACCGATACCGCGCACGTGCTGACGCACTTCTTGCAATGCAGAAAAATCCACCTTGACCAGCATCGGGATGATCATGATCCAGATCAGCAGCCCCACGGGCAGGTTGACCTCTGCAACTTCCATGCGACCGATGGTCTGAAAAACCCCTGGCAGGAGTTGCCCCAAAGCGATTCCGGCCACGATGCAAAGAAACACCCACACGCTGAGGTAGCGTTCGAACAGGCTCATTTGGGGTCAGACCTCAAAAATGTTTGAGGTCTGACCCCAATCAAGTCCGAACAGCACTCCTCTGTGAGGTAAGCGATCAGGTCCAGCATCAGGGGGATATTGGCGCGATAGCGCTGAAAACGTCCCTCCTGCTCCACCGTAACGAGACGGGTTTGCGTCAGCGCCTTCAAATGGAACGAGAGGTTGGTGGGCGGCACATCCAGCGCAGTGCTGATATCACCCGCCACCATGCCCTCCGGGCCCTTCTTCACAAGCAACCGGAAGGCGTCGAGCCGAACCCCGGAAGCCAGGACATCGAAAAGCAACACAGCTGTGGGATGATCCATGTTTTGATTGTACAACAACTATTGAAATAATGGGCAGATGAAAGGGGTCAAACCTCAAACACGTTTGAGGTCTGACCCCGGTTTTTAATTCACCCGAACTTCAATCTTGCGCGGCTGGGCGTGGGCCGCCTTGGGAATTCGCAGTTTCAGGACGCCATGGTTAAAGTCGGCAGTAACCTTGTCGCCGTCCAGTTCCTTTGACAGGGTAAATACCCGCCGAAAGCGCGGCAATCCAACTTCGGCGTGGACAGCTTCCATCCCCTCCGGCGCATCCAGCGTCAGGTCGCCATCGATGGTCAGGGTATTGGCTTCCACCTGAAGCGACAGTTTGTCCTTGGGCACGCCCGGGAGGTCGGCGTAAAGCGTAATGCCCGAGACGTCTTCAATCACGTCCACCGGCGGCATGAGGGTGCCCTCGCTGCTTTGGGTTTCAGTGACCTTGGCCACACTTGCTTGCTCAGTCATTTCTATTCTCCTTACTGAATGGTGATGCGACGGGGCACGGCAGCCTCGTGGCGCTGGATGCTGATGTGAAGCACGCCATCGCGATATTGGGCGTCCACCGCATCGGGATTAATGTCGTCGGGCAGGGCGATGACACGCCGGAACCGCCCCACAAACCGTTCGTCAATGTGGATGGTCGATTTGTCTTCCTTGGGCGGCATGTCGCTTTTACGCTCGCCTGCGATGGTCAGCACACCTTTTTCCAGCTGGATTTCGATTGCCTTGGGGTCAAGCCCAGGAATAAAGGCATAGACCTCCACCGATTTTGGGGTGTTGCCCACATTCAATCCCGGAAAACCACCCCGCGCCAGGCCGCGAATGCTGGGTGAAAACTCATAGGCCTGCTGCATGTCGCGTTGCAGGCGCTCTATTTCCGCGAATACATCGCGGGGAAACAATGCCCTGTAAATCATAAGATTCTCCCTTTGGGTCGTTGCAGGCGCCATAATGCATGGTGCCCTATGCAACCCTATTTGAGGGTGGGGATGCATTAGTTCAAGATCTTGTTATTTCCTTTTTTGACCCCATGTGGACCCCATGAAATTCAGGGATTATTACGACACTCTTGGCGTTGCGCGTGACGCGACTGCAGAAGACATCAAAAAAGCCTTCCGCAAAATGGCGCGCAAGTACCACCCTGACGTTTCAAAAGAGCCAGAAGCCGAAGCCAACATGAAGGCGGTAAACGAAGCCTATGCCGTCCTTTCTGATCCTGAAAAGCGCGTGGCTTATGACCAGGTTGGCCGCGGCTATCAGTCGGGCCAGGATTTCAGGCCACCTCCGGACTGGGATGCGGGCTTCGAGTTTTCCAGACGTCCCGGAGCGGGGCCCGGGGCGGGCGATTTCAGCGACTTCTTTGCCGAATTGTTTGGACGCATGGGTGGCGCATCGGGAGGTTCCGCTGGCCTGGGTGGCCGAAGCAGGCGTTTTGAATCGCGCGGCGAAGATCACCACGCCAAGGTGTTGCTGGATCTGGAAGACGCCTTCACCGGCGCTTCGCGCCAGATTACCCTGCGCTCGCCCCGACAGGACGCCCAGGGGCGCGTATTCATGGAAACCCGCACCCTCAACGTCAAGATTCCCAAGGGGTTGCGCGCCGGCCAAACCATCCGGCTGGCCGGGTTGGGTTCCCCCGGAACCGGCAGGTTTCCGGCAGGCGATTTATTGCTGGAAGTGCAATTCAGGCCGCATGCGCGGCTACGCGCTGACGGGCAGGACCTTCACCTCACCTTGCCCATCACGCCATGGGAAGCCGCCCTTGGTGCGGTCATTCCCGTGGATTTGCCACAGGGGCAAATTAACGTGCGGGTTCCTGCGGGTACCCAGAGTGGTCGTCAATTGCGGGTGCGCGGCAAAGGCTTTCCAGGGGATGCCCCGGGCGACCTGCTGCTTGAGATTCAGGTTATGTTGCCGCCTGCCGATACGCCCAAGGCCCGCAACCTGTACGAAACCATGTCGCGCGAACTGCCGTTTAATCCGCGTAAATGAATTATTTATAGCCAATTGAAGAGCGCTGCGGGAGAGCGACTTCCTGAATAATCCCTTAATTTGACTGACCCAGTCCTTTCATTTTCAACTGTATTGATGGCAGCCAGATAGACAAAACATAGAAAGCGATCGCCAAAAGCAATAAATAACGAAAGCCGAGCAGTGTTGAAAAGTTTTCGGCTAAACCGCCAACCACTGAACCCGCAATGTTCGATCCAAAAGCATAATCCGGGTTTGTTGTATCTCTGAAAAACCTGGCAAATATTACCCCTGCAAAAAACATTGGACCTAGCGCCAACAGACAGGGAAGCACGTAACGCCACAAAACACTGCCACTTAAGAATACATCGAACGGAATCAGGATCGTTAAAAGCAGAAAGATCAGCAAGGCGATATAGTGGCGCACAATCTTGATTGATGCGACTTTGAGAACATAGAGGTTGGCGAGTAAAAGCAAAACGAGAACAGAGAAAAAAACGGCTGAGTTAACTAACCAGGTGCTGCCAAACAACAATGCCATCTGAACCACAGCCTTGGTCTCCAAAAGCATAAATGCGGCACCGAGAAAGAACATTCGACTGTTAATCTGCATCCGACCTTGGCCCTTAGGAAGAAATAAATAAACCACGCCTATACCCAATACCCCCAGCAGAATCATAGAGCGTATGGTTAAATCCGGTATTCCTTTATCCCTGACATATAGAAATGGCCAATCATCATTAATTTCTAATGTTGAAACCTGATCATCATGAATCAATTTGCTGGGCATGATCTGTTCAAATCCCATGCGCTGATCTGGCAAAAGAGAATCGCGTTGAATCATGAATCCATTTATACCTGCGTTTTTTGGAGGGACATCGTTTAGCCAAAATAAACCATGCTGCTTGAATGCTTGCGCAATGCGCGGGTTGAGCATTCTTCCCCTTGCTTTAGTGGTTGAGATTGCCACTTTGCAATTATTCGCTTATAAGCTAAAATAACAACATGCACCAGATCATCCATTACATTGACGAGAACGGGAACGATCTTTACCAAGGATGGCTTGATGGGCTCCGAGATCGTGTGGCAAAGGTTTCCATCATCAGGCGGGTTGCTCGTATTGAAGCTGGACTATTTGGTGATCATGAATCGGTGCGTGAGGGTGTCTGGGAACTGAAGATCGATGTCGGTGCAGGATACCGCGTCTATTATGCAACGGTGGGTAGCATGGTAATCCTGCTTACCAATGGTGGCGATAAAAAATCGCAGAGCCGAGATATTGAACGAGCAATCAGACTGCTCCGGGATTGGGAGAAGAGAAATGCATAAAGCACATCGTACTCATGAAGAAGCAACTGTTGAAATGTTTCGTGCCGACCCTGATTTAGCGGCGGAATATCTGAACTCGGTACTTGCAGATGGTGACGAGACTGATCTGATGCTCGCCTTGCGTAGTCTCAGCAAAGCTTTTGGGGGCGTACAGGAAGTAGCGCGGCAAGCCGAGGTGAATGCACATACGCTATATCGCACTCTCTCCGAACAAGGGAACCCTGAGCTCAAGACGCTTTCTGCCATCCTCAAGGCGATGGGAATGCGGTTGGCGGTTGAGCCAATTCGCCACTCTCACGCTTAGCTGCGCGTCATAATGCGAGTATCTTCTGGCGGAAGTGATCTGCTTACAAAATGAAACAAGTCTTGCTGCTCTTGAAATTTGCAGTGCCATCAGGCCGCCCCCGGCCCAGAGTGTGTAAAAACGTGGCAAGAATCTGCAGGGTGGTGATTTCCGATTTTTAGTCACTCATGTCAGTTCTGATGAGCTGTGTCAGTGCGAAGATCGTCGAACCGGATTTTCCGGATGCCACTCTCAGATGGTGTTGATATACCAGTTATTTCGCTGCTGAGCACAGATAAAGGGCCTTAGGCCCTCATTGCCTCCATGAGGCCTCCAGTTCCCAACATCCGCATCACGCGCTTCATGTTGTAGGCAAGCACATGCAAACTCATCTCGGTGCTAACCCGGTCCAGGGTCTTCATCAGGAAGTGCGTGGCGCCCATCCAGGACTTGATCGTCCCAAATGGATGCTCAACGGTTTGGCGGCGGATGCGCATGATTTCCGGGGTGTTGTCCAGACGGGTTTGCATTGCCTCAAGAACATCTTCATGCTCCCATCGCGTCACCCGACGTTCTTTTCCTGGTGTGCATTGTTTCTTCATGGCACATGAACGGCAGTTTGTACTCCAGTAGCGATGGAAGTTCATACCATGATCTTTAGTCCAACAATGCCGAGTCAGACGCTCCCCGGCAGGACATCGGTATTCGTCGCGCGCAGCATCGTAAATGAAATCAGCCTTGCCAAAGCGGCCCTCAGCTGTGGCAGTGGAAGTCAGCGACCTGGGCACGATGGCGGTAATCCCCATCTCGTGGCAGGCAAGAATTTCTTCGCTATTGAAGTAGCCCCGGTCGGCAACCGCAGTGAGTTCATTTGTACCCATCGCCGCGCCGGCTTGCTTGGCCATTGAAGTCAGTTGCTCCCGGTCACTTCCAACATTTGTCACTTCGTGCGCCACAATCAAGTGATGCTTCGCATCGACCGCGGTCTGGACGTTGTAGCCCACCATCCCGGTTCCCCGTGTCTTCATCGAGCGGGCATCAGGATCCGTCAATGAAATCTGCTTGTCCGGTGCCTCATTGAGCTTAACTTCAATTTCCTTGAGCACTTTCATCTGTTCCTTGAGGGCCGCAATCTTGTCCTGCAGACGTTCTGTCTTGATTTGCGCCACCGAAGGTTCTTGTCGGTCCGCCGTGTCGAGTGCCGCCAGGTAACGACTAATGCTGGACTCGATCTCTTCCATCCGTCGCTGTAGCTTGGCGCTGGTGAAGTTCCGGTCGCGGTTGTTGACTGCCTTGAACTTGCTGCCGTCGATGGCGACCAGCGCATCCGCGAAGAGCCCCAGCCGTTGGCAAAGAACCACAAACTGGCGGCAGACGCTGCGGATCGCTTTACCATTATCCTTGCGGAAGTTAGCGATGGTCTTGAAGTCAGGCATCAGGCGACCAGTCAGCCACATCAATTCAACATTACGCTGTGCTTCCCGTTCCAGGCGCCGGCTGGATTGAATGCGATTGAGGTAGCCATAGATGTAGATCTTGAGAAGTATTTCCGGGTGATATGCAGGCCTGCCGGTTGCAGCCGGATCAACCCCATCAAAACCTAATTGGCCAAGATCAAGTTCATCAACAAAGACATCGACGACCCGAACTGGATTGGTGTCCGCAACATAGTCGTCAAGCAGTTCTGGCAACAAGGTTCCTTGATTTCTATCCTCGCCCTGAATGAATCGCTTCATCTGTGTGCTCCAACGTATGCCCTGGTAACATCAACGCATAACATGCATCTGCGTGCACACGGAGCATCATGTTTTTACACACTCTGGGCCAAAAGCGGCCGACTAGCCATTTTCCAGATTGCAGACATCCACACGCAATTGGCTATCCCTGGTAAACAATAAAAGCAGAATTTTGATGACCGCGTCGATTATTACATTGCCAATTTGAGTAATCCCTAATGAATCAAAAATTAGCTGTGTTACCCCTCACCCTGTTACCAATCCACAAAAATGCATGCGTCATTCATGTTCCAGAACCCGGAGAAACCTGGACTCGGAAGTTCTTTCTTATGGTTGTTCTAGCCTGGGCGTTATTTAGTCTGAATGGATGCATGGGTGTTGGTATGGCCGCTAAATCTGCATTTGGCGATCGAGAATTGCCACCCGCCGAGAGGATTGCGGTCGCACAAAGTAATGTAATAACAGAAGCACATGGAGGCAGTCCCGGCGTGCCCATTGCGTGGAGCGATGAGAAATCAGGGATCCAAGGAGTTTTCGTTATGGATCCAGCTGCAGGTGCTCCTGAAGGTTGTCACAGGTTTCAACAGACCATTATTCTTGCTGGAGAAGCACTTCAGGGACAAGCCGTAGCATGTGTACAAAAAAATGGTTCCTGGAAAGTCGGGGAAGAAAAGTCTATTGCCAAACAATGACGTTGCCACGAATCGATTTCATCGCGGTCAACGCAAATAGCAGATCGCTTTAAAAACATCTCCTTAAATTCACGTAGATAAAGAAAACTGGGGAAGTTATCGATAATCCGGGTAGTTTGGAATTGAAACAGTATCTTCGTCAAAAATCCCTTGAGCAGCCTGTGTGTGGCAAGCGTTGCAGTAGCTCAAAGATTTGACTTTGTTGTTTCCTGCAATCATTTTTTCAGGGATATCGTGATGCTTGCGGCGAATGAAACGCAATTCACTTATGCGCAAGGGGGTTTCACCATCCTTCGTAGCTGCAACTGCTTTGCGAGACAACTTGTAATACGATTTTTCCGCAGCATTATTCAATACGTAAGCCTGAATTTTTTGCAGAACGCTGTCATCGATTTCTGCATTATCACCAAAATGGTTGGTCAACGCTTGTGAATTCAACAGTTTTTCCCAGGAGGCGGTGGGCAGCAAACCTGGTTGATAGGCAAAATGGCAAGTGCCGCATTCTTCAAGGTAGATGGCGTTGTCGACCGGTTTTACACCACTCATATGATTGAAACTGGTCAACCATTCTGAAAAAGCGCTGTCCGCTACAGCCTGATTTGTATAAACCAGAAGCAGCGCCAAGCACATACCCACCCAGTTACGTGTTTCCCTCATTTTCCTTATCCTCCATCCATAACAATCGGTCACTGAGTCAGCAGAAATGTTAATAAGTCCCCTTTTTCCTGGGCTGTACATTCTCGCTGCCAAACATCCTTGCAGTTGCGCTTGAACCATTTCTCAATTTTTTTCAAGTCTGTCAGGCGCTTTGAGTTAATACTGGGAGCCATGGGATCAATCACTTTCAGGGTTTTGGCATGCTTACCCTCCACGGTCAGGTCAGTTCCGTGACAGGTCTGACATGACTTTTTCTCGCCTGGTAGTGTTTCAACCTGCCGAGTCCAGAGTATTTTCCCTCTTTGAGCGTTGAATGGGCCAGCACCCAGGGCATGGTATTCACTCAAAGCCGTATCGGTTGCTGGAGTGGCCCAAGCCTGACAACTCAATAAAAACAAAATGGCCGACAGTATTTTAAGTGGGGCTATTTTCATCATGTTCACCACACCAGTTTTACACCCACCAACATGGCCAGCGCGCCTGCTTCTGCCTGTCCCGCATGGCTGCGATTAGGGGCTTTGCTGACCGCGTTGGCTAGGATCAAGGCACCCGCTCCCGCGATCAACCAATGCTCCGTATCGGGGTCTTTCAGCCCGTCTTCGAACAAATGCATGTCATCCCAATGAAAAATCAGTCCAGTCACCACCGTGGCCAAGGCCAGGGCACGGGTCGCGCGCCCCAATTGCGCATGCGTGCCATTGACGTTGGGGGTCGCGTTGCCTTTGTCACTGGGCGCCGTAAGGGCCGTAGCCAGTGCGGTGGCCAAGGTTGTCACACCAAGATATTCATGGATCTTGTTCCCTGTAAACCAGGGTTCCTTGAAATTGGTTTGCGGGTTCTGAATGACGGATAGCGGTTGCGCTGCTTGGGTTGGGTCATTCAGGGCAACATATTTTGCCCCGGTCAAATCATTCACGTACCTTTGGATCAAAGGGTCATTTTCCATAAGGTTTTCCTGAGCTGATGCCTGCATCGTCATGATTGCTGTCACAATGCCCGCAAGGAAATACCATTGCCTATACCTCATTTTTTACCCCCGTGATTCTTGTTGGTTCCATAAAAGATGTCCTGCCTGCCGGGAGTACTTTCCAGCCCGTTAGCATTGCCCAAAGCAGGTTTTCGCCATGCTGCGCACTGGCCAGAGCAACACCCAGCACATGCAGTCCCACCATCACCCAAATCATGTTTGAAAGATTGTCGTGTATGCTTCGGGCCCCGTAACTCCAGTTATCGCTCACCAGATTGCCCAGTCCAAGCAAGGGCCCTTCACAATCAATGACCGAAAGAACAACTATCCCTGAGGTCAGCAGCAGGAACAGTGACGCCAGCAATGCAAACACCATTAACGCGCCTGCGGGGTTGTGGCCCACATAGTGCTGCGGATGAGGTCGCCCCAGAGACAATATGTAGCGAAGGCTTTCCCGAGGGGAAAATAAAAAAGTGGAAAACCTGGCATAACGGCTACCAAAAAATCCCCAGTAAATTCGGGCCAGCCACAGAAAGCACAAGCCGTACCCGGACCAGATATGGATTGTTTTGAGGTGTAACTGGGCCGTGAAGTAAGCAATCAGGAATCCAGAAACCAGGAGCCAATGAAACAGCCTGATTCGTAAATCCCATACACGGACGCGGATACCCTGGTCTGATTTCTTGATGTTCATTTCATTGAAATGGCTGACTTTCACGCGCGCCTTACTTCAGGCCGAGGGCGGGTTTCTCCATTTTCGCGGTGTGTTGCAAAAGACATGGGCAGCATTGTAAACTAATATGTGAAAAATACACATATTAGTTTTGTTACAGAGTATGCGTACGGTGCTGGGGAAGAAAAGTGAGACTAAAAACTGTTCCGGATCCCAACCATAAATCCGTGAGGAAGCGCATTCAGCACAAAAGGGCTGTCCCGGTTATGGGCGAGATAACCCGTAGCGCCACCCAGAGCAAATCCGGCCAATACATCTGATTGCCAGTGCCCTTGTACCTTCATGCGAGCAATGCCATCGTAGAGAGGCAGCAGTTCAAGGGCGTACACCGCCGGGGAATCTTGGCGGTACTCGAGTATGAAAGGAGTGACAATGGAGCTGACGGTCGCCACTTCCCCACTGGGAAAACTGTAATGCGCACCGCCTTGAAACCACTGATTGGGATTGTCGGTTTGGGCCGGTCTCGCACGCGTAAAGACATGCTTGAGCGCTTCCGCCGAGATGCCAGCCAGCGCGGAGGAGTCAATGGATTGCCAGAAGGTCTTTCCCAATCGGGTATCCCCTCCCTCCCACACCGCGCCGCCAACCTCACCAACGACCAGGAGGCCAAGCAATGCGTTTTGATTACTACGTGCCCAGATGCCGCTGTTATCGTAGCTTAACTTCTCGTCGATACCCAGAATTCCGCCTGCAGCGAGAGTCGGCACTGAAACCGTCAAACACAATGCCAATAGCCCCGCCGTCCGGCACAGATTAATCCAATAGAAACAAGGCCGAAAATAAACCCGGTTATCCACTGGTCCCCCCTTACGCAAAACAAATGCCCTTGGTGAGTGGAACTCTAGCACTGGCTGGCCGCTTTGGGGAGATTGTTGCGGTAGGAATACCCATTGCTGAGCCCCCTCCTCACATATCCCGGCGTGCACGATTCACGCACCGGGCTCCCACCTTGGATGAGTGACGGCAAAGCGTGATCTGCCACGGATGAAGAATGCGCGCGTGTGGTACATGATATCCGGCATTGCGGGCACTAAAGCATGCTGCAGAAACAATCAATGCTGCTTAATCCCGCGCTTAAGCGAGACGGCGCGAAAGCGCGCAGCTCCTTTTGCGTAGTTTCCTTGACCTGCTTGATGACACCTCCTATACTCTGCAAAACAGAGTATAGGAGGTGTCATGCCCACCCAAAATCTTGAGCGCCTGGAAGCCATTCACTCCATGCTGGAGG
>VFSW01001661.1_pt1 | contig 33834 bp, 40 predicted proteins | sample 5358111 | NCBI WGS metagenome assembly VFSW01 (sample SAMN11554181, study PRJNA540505) | mine drainage metagenome | isolation source: sediment from site ElyBrook_90M | place: USA: Ely Copper Mine, Vershire, VT | collected 2017
CAAAACTGCAGATTTTCTGCGCAACCTTTAAGGAGTATTTCATGACCCTCATCACTGAAACCCCGTTTTCCCAACTCGAAGCAGAAGGCCGCCTGCTAAGCCCCGTGCTGAAGGGGCCGACGACCAAACCAGGACGCTTCGGCTTCCGCGGCGAAGTCGCGCTCGAATTCCAGAAGGCGCTGGCCGACGAAAAGCGCCCGCCCGAAATCAAGCTCGACCAGGTGATGATGGTCGCCTCCGCAGGAGAGGCCACCGTTCCATTCATGGCAGGCTTCGCTCCCTCTCTCGCGCATCTGAAGCTTGTGTGCGAGCACTTCGGCGACACGCTCTCTCCCACCGGAAAATATTTCTTCTTCGCGGGCAACCTGGATATCTCCAAGAAATATCAGATCGCCTACGGCGGCGCGACCTTCTGGGTATTGCCGCTGGATGAGGCGACCGTATACAACGAACTGCTCGACATGTTCCGCATGGACAAGAGCTCGCTCAAGAAACTCGACACTGCCGGCAAGCTCGATGCGATCGCCGACAAGGCCGCTTCGTTCAACGAGAAATGGACAGCCATCAGCTTCGAGGAAGGGCTCAAGATCATGGGGCCAATCAAGATCCGCGAAAACCGTCCGGTCTGATTTCTTTAGCAGCGGCCCGCCATGCAGCCTGAATCCTCCACTCTCATCCCGCAGCCTGCCTACGGGGAAGATGCGCGGTCTCAGGCTGCGGCACAGATACATTCCTATCACGAACGCAGCAAGCATACGCTCGAGCGATACGCTCGAGGCCCCGAGACGCTGGACTGGGACGCGCAACCCAATCCGTTCAGGTAATTTGAAGGCAGCAAGCGCGTTGTGCTTCCGCTGGTTGCGGATGAACTGACTGCTGACTTTTCCGAACTTCCCGGAAAGCCCCGGCCTTTCACGCTCGACAACATCGCCGCATTGCTGGAACTTTCTTTTGCGCTTTCCGCATGGAAGCAATACGGTCCCGACCTGTGGGCCGTGCGCTGCAATCCCTCCAGCGGCAACCTGCATCCGACCGAGGCATATGTCGCCTGCCAGCAGATAGAAGGTCTTGAAAACGGTATATATCATTATCTCAGCCGCGATCATGCGCTGGAGAAACGTTGCACACTAGAAGTTGCAGGCACGAGACTGCTGATCGGCCTCTCTTCGGTGATCTGGCGGGAAGCCTGGAAATACGGCGAGCGCGCGCTCCGCTACTGCCAGCTCGACACGGGGCATGCGATCGGCGCGCTCTGCTATGCCGCAGCGACGCTGGGCTGGGTGGTGCAGATCAGGGATGATTGCAGCCATGACGAGCTCGAACACTGGCTGGGACTGGATCGCGACGCCGATTTCAGCGGCGCGGAACGCGAGGAAGCGGAACTGCTTCTCGAAATCACAGCACGGGCCGCACTGCCTTTTGAATCCGGAACGGCTACCTGGCATGGGAAGGCCAACATCCTGGATATGCACCACATGTACGACTGGCCCGCGATAGAAGAAGCAACCAAAGCGAGCCGCAAGCCCGTCCTTCTCACCGATGCGCAGGCTGCAACCCGCAAAGCTGCAACGCTGATCCGCCAGCGCCGCAGCGCGCAGCGCTTCGATGCAAGGTTCATCCAGGATGCCGAAAGTTTCTACCGCATGCTCGATGCGCTCATGCCGAGCACTCGCGCTTTCCTGGATGTCATGCAGGAGCCACGCGTGCATCCGATACTGTTCGTGCATCGCGTCGAAGGGCTGGAGCCCGGCCTCTACGCGCTGCCGCGCACGACAGATGCACAAGCGCAAATGCGGGTTGCGATGCGCGATGATTTTTCATGGACCAAACCGGCGGGCTGCCCCGATCCGCTTCCGCTGTTTCTGCTTGCAAAGGCCGATCTTTGCAAGGCGGCAAAGATCATGAACTGCCATCAGGCGATCGCCTCGGATTGCACCTTCATGCTGGCCCTGTTGGCCGAATTCGACGCTCCGATAAAAAAAGCGCCGTGGAATTACCGGCGGCTCTTCTGGGAAGCCGGGCTGCTGGGTCAGGTGCTGTATCTCGAAGCGGAAGACAAAGGCCTGCGCGGCACCGGCATAGGCTGCTATTTCGACGACGTCTGCCATGAATTGCTGGGCCTGCAGGATAAAACATTCCAGTCTCTCTACCACTTCACCGTGGGCCGCCCGCTGACTGACGAACGCATCGCAAGCCTGCCTCCCTACCCTGAAAGGAAACCGACTTGAACCCCGCACTCTCATCCTGGCTCGCTGCACAGGGATATGAAAACATCTTCTCGACCATAGCCAACCGCATGACCCCCTTGATGCAGGCTGCAAGGCTGGGAGACTGCGACATTGCCGCCGAACTGGTACGCGCTGGCGCAGAGCTCAATGCCGTCAACAACGACGGCAACAACGCGCTGTGGCTTGCCTGTTTTTCCGGCAATCTGCAACTCATCAGGCTGCTGATCGAATGCGGCGTGAATCCTGACAACCAGAACGACAACGGCACCACCTGTCTGATGTACGCCTCGTCCGCGGGAAAAACCGAAGTCGTGGCAGAACTTCTGAAGGCGGGCGCAAACACAAAATTGAGTCTCATCGACGGCTATACCGCGCTGGATGTTGCCGGCAATGTGGAATGCCTGATGCTGTTGCGCCACGCCTGATGGTTAATTCACGGAACGCATGACATGAAAACCGGCCATGAATCGATAAGCGCGATGTCAAAAACCGAGCTTCGCGCAAGCCTGGGACTTGCAGGAGTTTACGGTCTGCGCATGCTGGGCCTGTTCATCATCCTGCCCATCTTCGCGATTTATGCAGAAAAGCTGCCCGGCGGCGCAAATCATTTACTGATCGGCATTGCGCTGGGCGCGTATGGCTTGACCCAGGCCATACTGCAGATTCCTGCGGGCCTGCTGTCAGACCGTTACGGGCGCAAACCCGTCATTTATGCGGGGCTTATCCTGTTCGCCGCGGGTAGCCTCATCGCGGCGTCTGCGGACAATATCTACTGGATCATCGCAGGGCGCATCATCCAGGGTTCGGGTGCAATCAATGCAGCGGTCATGGCGCTGGCGGCCGATCTCACGCGCGAGGAACATCGCACCAGGGCGATGGCGATGATAGGCATCACGATAGGCATAAGCTTTGCGGTATCCATGGTGCTCTCCCCGTTGCTGTATTCGGCAATCGGCATGCGCGGAATCTTCATCCTGGTCGCCCTTCTGTCCGCATGCGCGATGCTGGTCGTCGCATTCTTCATCCCGGATCCCGCGATCACGCGCTTTCATAGCGATACCGAGGCAAGCTTGCAAAAGCTGGGCATAGTGCTCTGCAACCAGGATTTGCTGCGGCTGGACTTCGGCATTTTCACGCTGCATGCGATCCTGATGTCGGTCTTCATGCAGGTGCCCTTTCTATTGAGAAACGGCGGACTGCCTGCATCAGACCACTGGAAGGTCTATCTTCCTGTGATGCTGCTGGCCTTTTTCATCATGGTGCCTCCCATCATCTACGCAGAGAAGAAAGCGAGGCTCAAGGAAATCTTCATCGCAGCCATCGTGATCGCCGCGCTCTCGCAGCTCGCCCTGCTTTCATTTCACGGCTCCACATCGAGCATCGCCTTCTCCTTGCTCTTATTCTTCGTCGCCTTCAACCTGCTGGAAGCCACGCTGCCCTCGCTGATCAGCAAGACCGCGCCGCTGACCGCAAAGGGCACTGCGATGGGCGTATACAGCAGCGTGCAATTCATGGGGGCTTTCGTGGGCGCGAGTGCGGGCGGTTTTTTGATGCAACATTTCGGAGGCAATGCCGTATTCATCTTTGCGATTGTCCTGCTGCTGCTCTGGCTGCTGGCAGCCTTCAGCATGCCTTCCCCGGCTTCGGTGCGCACCCTGACATATTCCTTGCCGCAAATCGATGAAGCCGCTGCAAAACAGTTGCAGGAACGGCTTATGCTGCTTTCCGGCGTGCGCGAGGCGATGGTCGTGATATCCGAGCAGATGGCCAGCATCAAGGTGGACAAGCAGGGTTTTGACGAAACAGGTGCAGAGCAGTTGCTCAAGGCGTCGCGCTGAACCAACATGAGTCGCAAGCGATGAATTACAATGCGCTGCGTCAGCCACCTCACGGACGATATCATGCAGCATAATCTCTATGCGCAGTTCAATGCTTCCGAGTTGATCCTGAGGGATCATCTGGCCGTCGACCGCACGCTGCTTGCGAACGAGCGCACCCTGCTTTCCTATCTGCGATCCGGTGTAGCCCTGTTCATCGCGGGCGTATCGATCATCCATTTCGCGAATCACGGATGGTTCGCGACCTTCGGTCTGCTTTGTCTTCCCAGCGGTGTTGCCACGGCGCTGTTCGGCTTTCATCGATTCCGCCAGATGAACCGCGCGATACTGGTCATCCGCCAGGAACTCAAACACATCGAAGAAACCGCGGAAGGCATTCGGGAATGAACTTCAGCACTTAACCCACAGGAGGCTACATGTTCAAAAATATCGCCGTCATCCTGCTTGCCCTGTATTGCAATCTGGCGCTTGCAGAAGACAGGCTTAGAGTTGCGGCCACCCCCAACCCGAACCTCTTTCCGCTGCTCGTGGCCCTGGCAGAAAATCCTGCGTTGCCCGTGGAAATCGTGCCGGTCGCAAACAGCGAAGACATCGATGCCGCATTCTCTGATGGAAAGGCCGATGCATTGCTCGCAATGACCTATACCATCGCCGGCAAGGTCACATCAGGTAAAGTGCCCGAGCTGCGCCTGGTGTTTGTGGGACTCTGGAAAGGATTCAGCGAAGTCACTTATGGCAAGGACCACATCGAGCACTTTGGCGATCTGAGAAGCAGGGGGCTGATCGTCTCGGGACCTGCAGGCGGTGGAAAAAATGGCGGACCGGATCTGATCTTCCAGGCAGCCTTGAAACGAGGCGGCCTGAAGCCATCCGATGTCCACCTGTGTTATTTGCCGGTGATGGAAGCGGTAAAGCTGATCGACTCGCGCGCACCGCTCAACTCCAATCCGCAATGCGACCCCACGCTTGCGATGCCCGCATCCGGCATTTCCCTTGTCGAGCCTGCAACCACGGGGCTCATCATGCAGGGCATGATGCAAGGCCTGGAGCGCGGCATCCCATTCCAGCCGCTCTTTACCGGATATACCGCGTGGCCAAAAGACCAGCTACCCCACGGTGGATTTGCGGTGCTGCAATCGGTGCTGAACGATCCAGAGAAGAAGCAGGCATACGACCAGGTGCTGGCCGCATACAAGAAATCCGCATCCGAGATCAGTTCCGCGCGGGCATTCAACGCGATGCGCATCGCGCACGAGATCAGCTCCGGGATAGAACAGTATTTCAAACCCTACAAGCTTGATCTGCCCGCCCCAGTGGTGCGCATCGCGATGATGAGAGGCAATCTGCTGTTTCGCTCTGATGCGCCGCCTTCCATACAGGGCGATCTGAACCGCTTCCTGACCGAGGTGGTGGGCGCTGAACCTCCAAAAGATTTCTACGCGCTGCATTAGCAAAGCCCCCTCGACGCGGCGCACCAAAATAGTGCGCCCTGTTCATTCCACACCCCCTATCCAGTGCATACCCTGCCCGTTTGAAAGAGCGCATGCCTGAAAACACAGCTAGCGCGACTTTGGCATGATAATTGCTTTTGCATAATCAGGGGGCGCCAATATCCCGGCTTCAGGACGCCGGAATCAAAACAAGGCAGGTTACATGGATTCGGTCAATACAAGGCTGCTCTCGGAGCTGCAACGGCATTTCGCGGGCAGTCTTCCGAGCAGCATAGAGGATGCGCTCTACACGCGCGAATACCAGCATCTGGTGTTGAACCAGCACGCCATCGTCAGCATCGCGGACAAGGCGGGCGACATCACCCATGTCAACGACAAGTTCTGCGAGATCAGCGGCTATGGCCGCGGGGAGCTGATGGGAAAAAACCATCGCCTGCTCAAATCCGGAACGCATCCTCCCGAATTCTACCGCGACATCTGGCACACCATCTCGAAAGGAGAAGTCTGGCAGGGGGAGGTCTGCAACCGGCGCCGCGATGGCAGCTTGTATTGGGTGGCTTCCACCATCACGCCCTTCATGGATGAAAAAGACATGCCCTGCCGATATGTCTCCATACGCACCGACATCAGCCATGTGAAGGCCATGGAAGCCACGTTGAGAGAGAGCGAAGAACGGCATCGTCTTGCGCTTGCTTCGGCCAAACTGGGCGCATGGGACTGGAGCATCCAGACTGCAAAAATGACGTTCAGCGAGCGCTGGGCGGAGATACGCGGCTACCGCTTGAATGAGATCGAACCGGATATAAATTTCTGGAATACCGGCATCCATCCCGAAGACATGCCGATCGTGAATCGGCTTCTTCAGGAACACCTCGCAGGCAAAAGCCGGTATTTCCAGGCTGAATACCGCGCCTATACGAAATCCGGTTCCTGGGTGTGGATATTGAACTGCAGTGCGGCGACGGAACGCGACATGGAGGGCAAGCCGCTGCGCATGACGGGCACCGAGATGGATATCACTGAACGCAAGCTTGGCGAAATCCAGTTGACCCGCAGCCTCAAGGAGCTGTCGGATCTGAAAGCGGCTTTCGATCAGCACGCGATCGTCGCAACGACCGACGCACAGGGCGTGATCACCCATGCCAACGACAAGTTCTGCGAGATCTCGAAATATGCGCGCGAGGAATTGGTAGGCCATGATCACCGCATCATCAATTCAGGGCATCACCCGGATGAATTTTTCGGGGAGCTCTGGCAAACCATAAGCAGCGGGCGCGTATGGAAAGGTGAAATCAAAAACCGCGCCAAGGATGGCACATACTACTGGGTCAGAAGCACGATCGCTCCGGTCATGGATCAATCCGGGAAGCCTTCCCAATACATCGCGATTCGCGCGGACATCACCGACCGCAAGCACGCCGAACATTCTCTGATCATCGCGCGCGACGAGGCCAACCGCGCCAATGCGGCCAAATCCCAGTTCCTCTCCAACATGAGCCACGAGCTGCGCACCCCGATGAACTCCATCCTGGGTTTTGCGCAACTCATGGCATATGACAAGGACCTGTCAACCGAGCACAGGGACTTCATGAACGAAATACTCAAGGCCGGGGATCACCTGCTCAAGCTCATCAACGATGTGCTGGATCTGGCCAGGATCGAATCCGGACACCTGGAGCTGATGCTGGAACCGGTGGAAGTCTGCCCTGTCGTCGATGAATGCATGAGTCTGGTGAGCACCATAGCGGACAAACGCAACATCCAGATGAGCCATCGGGGTTTGCAGGGCATCAAGGTGCGCGCGGATCGCACCCGCTTGAGGCAGGCCCTGCTCAACCTGCTCTCCAATGCGATCAAATACAACCGGGAAGGCGGTAGCGTCAAACTCGATGTGCAGCATTCGGAAAATAACCGCCTGCGCATACTCGTCACCGACACGGGACCCGGCATCAGCAATGCGCATCTGAAAGAACTTTTCCAGCCATTCAACCGCCTCGATGCGGAAAACAGCGGCATAGAGGGCACTGGCATAGGACTTACGATCACCCGGCGCATCGCGGAGATGATGGACGGGCGGGTCGATGTCGAAAGCGAGATCGGGATTGGCAGCACCTTCTGGATCGAGCTTCCCAAGGCATCCATCGACAGCCATGAACAAACTATGGATGCGGACAGCGGGGCGCCAGAGACTGGCTGCCCGGATGTCGAACAGCGCACGGTGCTCTACATCGAGGACAACCCATCCAACATCAAGCTGGTGTCGCACTTTCTCGGCCTGCGCAAACACATCCGCCTGCTCACCGCGCGCACGCCCGAGCTGGGCATCGAGATGGCGCTGACCAGAAATCCGGATCTGATACTGCTCGACATCAACATGCCAGACATGGATGGCTATCAGATCCTGGAGGTATTTCAGACAGAAGAAAGGCTGCACGCCGTTCCGGTCGTCGCACTGACTGCCAACGCGATGAAGCAGGACATCGAGCGCGGGCGGGCTGCGGGCTTTGCCGATTACCTGACCAAGCCTTTGAACATGGGAAAATTCCATGAGGCGGTGGACAGACTGCTCGAATCGCGGAAATCATGAACCATGCCACATCAAAACTCGGTTTCCTGCTTGAACACTCCAACCGTCCGAGGTCCTGCAAGGGCGACAAGCCGGAAGGTTTTCCGATGCTGACGGCCGGGGGAGGTTCTACCAATCCGCCTGTTTCGGACAGCAAGGCGTTCGGCAATACGCATATCAGTTCGAAGCTCAAATCCAAGCTCAAAGACAGCGAGCGCATGTTAGGCTCGCTCATCCACAATCTGCACGGTCTGGTTTACTGCTGCCTGTATGACGTCGACTGGACCATGGTTTACCTGAGCGGGGACTGCAGGCAGTTGACGGGTTACCATGCTTCATCTTTTCTGGTTGAACGCAGCATCTGCTGGGAACAGATCACTTATCCGGAAGACAGAAAAAAAGTGCGCAGCATCATCGAAGAAGCCGTCCTGACAGGACAGCGGTTCGTCGCCGAATATCGCATCGTCGATAATTTTGGCAAAATCAAATGGGTATCCGAGCGCGGCTGCCCGATCTATGACAACAGCGGAAAAATCGAGGCGATAGAGGGTTTCCTGCAGGACATCACCGCTCTAAAATTCAATGAAATGACCGCGCACGCGGCAGAAGAACGCTTCCGCTCCATCTTTGAAAATGCAATCCACGGGATATACCAGAGCTCTGAAGACGGCTCCTATCTCAACGTCAATCCCGCCCTGGCCAGGATATACGGCTATGATGCGCCGGCCGACCTGATGCATGGCATATCCGACATCGACAACCAGCTTTACGTCGACTGCGGCAAGCGCGGCGAATTCATCGCACTGATGAAGCGCCTGGGCCAGGTCAAGAACTTCGAGGCGCGCGTCTACCGCGAGGACGGCGAGATCATCTGGATTTCCGAGAATTCGCGCGAGGTCCGCGATACGGATGGAACGCTCAGGTATTACGAGGGCACGGTCGAGGACATCACCGCGCGCAAGATGATGGAGACCGAGCTGCGCATCGCCGCCACGGCGTTCGAGACGCATGGCAGCATGATGATCACCGACACCAACAGGGTGATCCTGAGAGTCAACAAGGCCTTCATCGAATCGACAGGCTATACGGCTGAAGAAGCGATAGGGAAAACGCCCAGCATATTGAGATCGGGACGCCACAATGCGGATTTCTATCAGGCCGCATGGGATACGATAAATCGGAACGGAACCTGGCAGGGGGAAATCTGGGACAGGCGCAAAAACGGCGACATCTACCCGAAATGGCTCACGATCAGTGCCGTCAAGGGAGAAGACGGCCACGTCACGCACTATGTCGGATCCCACCTCGATATTTCCGAGCGCAAGAAGGCCGAGGAGAAAATTCTGCGGTTGGCACTTTACGATCCGCTCACCCGACTGCCCAATCGCAGGCTGCTGATGGACAAGCTACAGCACGCGCTGGCTTCCAGCTCGCGCATGCACACAGAAGGCGCGCTGCTGTTCATCGATCTGGACAACTTCAAGATGCTGAACGATACGCTGGGGCATGGCATCGGCGATCTGCTTTTGCAGCAGGTCGCGCAAAGACTGCATTCCTGCGTGCGCGAGATCGACACGGTAGCCCGCCTTGGAGGCGACGAGTTCGTGGTTTTGCTGGGCGGACTGAGCGCACAGGCATTCGAGGCCGCCGTTCAAACCGAGGCGATAGGAGAAAAGATCCTGGCTCTGCTCAACCGTCCCTATCTGCTCGACAGACATGAATATCACTGCACGGCCAGCATAGGTGTTGCGATGCTCGACGGCAAATCCCGTACCGCAGAAGAACTGATGAAACAAGCCGACATCGCGATGTATCAGGCCAAGAAGACCGGCCGCAATGCAATGCGCTTTTTCGATCCCGACATGCAGGTGACCGTCAGCGCGCATGCGGCACTCGAAGAAGAATTGCGCAAGGCGCTCGAGTCGCATCAATTCCAGCTTTACTATCAGGCTCAGGTCGATGAGGCCGGCCGCATCCTGGGCGCCGAGACGCTGATCCGATGGCTGCACCCGGAACGCGGTTTCATTTCTCCGGCAGAATTCATACCCCTGGCCGAGGAATCCAGCCTCATCCTGGGCATCGGATCATGGGTGCTTGAGACCGCCTGCAGCCAGATCAAGGCATGGGAAAATGATTCGGCTGCAAACAAGCTCGTTCTGGCCGTCAATGTCAGCCCCAAGCAATTCCGCCAGGAGAACTTCGTGGCCCAGGTCAAGGCCACCGTGCAGCGCCATGCCATCGACCCGGCACGCCTGAAACTCGAGCTTACCGAAGGCATGCTGGTCGAAAATGTCGCGGACATCATCGCTTCCATGAACGCGCTGAAGGAATTCGGCATCCGGTTTTCTCTTGATGACTTCGGCACCGGCTATTCCTCCTTGCAATATCTGAAGAGGCTGCCTTTGAACCAGCTCAAGATAGACCAGTCTTTCGTGCGCGACATGGCAACCGATGGCGGCGACAATTCGATCGTGCAAACCATCATCGCGATGGCGCAAAGCCTAAGGCTCGATGTCATCGCGGAAGGCGTGGAGACCGCAGAACAGAAAGCGCTCCTCAATTCCTACGGCTGCGCCCATTACCAGGGCTATCTCTTCAGCAGGCCCGTACCGATCGGACAGTTCGATGCATTGCTAATGGCTGACCGACCAGCGCATTGAGCCGAATGCGGCCGCGATCGCTGCCGCTCTTGCCTGGTGCAATGCATCCGGCGCGAGCCCTGCCTGATCGACTCCCGCACAGGCGGTCAGCGCGATGCCAAGCAGTCTGGCCTTGGGATATTCCTGCGCCTTGCGCCGCGGATAGGCGCGATAGTCGCAGGCGCACAGCATCATCAGCCGCTTGAATCGCTGCGGCCTGTCGAAGGCGCCCAGGCGTTCCAGCATTGCCGCCACGGGGCCTGCCCGTATCTCCGATACCCGATGCACAGGCTCGCATTCGACGAGTGCCAGCATAGCCATATCCCGGCATTCAGCCGACAGACGGAAACGTTTGCACATCGCCTCGATGCGGGGCCTGCCGCGCTCGACATGGCGATAGTGTACCGGCAGATGTTCCGGCGGCGAATCCGATTTTCCCAGGTGCATCGCCATCGCGGCGAAGCGCACCGGCAGCGGTGCATTGCAGCGGGCCGCCTCGTCCAGAACGCGCATGAGATGCTGGCCGACATCCACCTGTTGCGGATCATCGGCCATCTGCGGCACGCCGAACAAGACTTCCACCTCGGGCAGCACCCTTGCCAGCGCACCGCAGGCATACAGCGCGCGGAACATGTTCGAAGGCATCGCGGACATCAATCCGCATGCGAGTTCATTCCAAATCTCGATCGCCGCAATGCCTGACAGCGCACCGGCCTCGACCTGTCCTGACATCAGCTCCAGCGTCTCCTCATCCGGCATGCCGCCGGGAGCGGCCGACAAGGCGCTCATGCGCAACAGGCACAGGCCCGGATGCAATTGCAAAAATCCCGAAGAAAAAAATCGCGATGTCATGGCCTACCCATACCGTTAACCCGCTCTCCCGCGCATCATACGCCTTCCAGTATTTCGAGCGAGACCAACTGCTCGCGCAGCGCATCGCCCGCCCGGAAGCCTTCTTTGGCTTGAAAAAATACATCGTTCTCCAGCGCCGAGACCGCCTCGGTATCGGACCAGTAAATCCGGATATCGGCATTGCGCCTTGTTAACGCTGCAACATGCGCATCGAGTTCTTGAACGGCTTCCGCCCGGAACACGCCCTCGCCCAGCAGACAATCCGCGCGGTACAGCGGCGTATCCCAGCCATGCAGATCGCCAAGGCTGCATATCCCCGGAAATTCGCCTGCGGCATCATGCCGTGTGCGTCCATGCATTTCGAGCAGTTCGGCAGGTGTTGCCACATCGAATATTTCGCATTCATCAAGCGCATCCGTCGCACAAATCTTGCGCATCAGGTCCTGCTTTCCGAACGCAAACCACGCTTGCGCCTTGCCCTGTTCCGGAAATTCGATTACATGGATCATCCTGTTCTCCGCGTTGGCCAGTATGCAATCAACAAAGCAAATATCGTTCCATCGCGGCAGCACCGCATACTCAAGAGGACTGTTGCCCTCCCGCCGATTTTCCGTTGTCGCGTTTGCGACAAAAACGACAGCAAATCCACAGCAACAAAAAGGCGCATCCCCCTAATTTTTGCAAGGCCTGTCGGCGCTTTTGCGCGATGGCATGGTTTATGCTGGACTTAGGCTGCATGCAAATGCATGCAAACAAGGAGACTCAAATGTATGCGACAGCCCAAGAGACGCCAACACGGACAGCCACCCTCTTCATCGAAGGGCAGGATGCCTGGATCGCACCGTTAGACAGCATCCATGAAGGCATCGATGCTGCCCTTGCCGTGTTTACCCGCCACCATGCCGACCCGTTCAAATGCAAGGAAGCAAACCAGAAATTCATACGCGGCAAGGAGCTTTTGACCAAGGAAGAGGCGATATTGAGCCTGATCTGGGAAGAGGCCGACTATGCTGCGTTTCACGTGATCACCGTGGGATGGTTGAGCCGGGATATCGACCTGCAGATCGGCGTGCGCTAGACGCGACAGCCTTCTTCGCGCAGTCTTCCTTTAGCCTGGCAGCAGCCGGGCGCCGGTCAAGGCGCACCATGAGTGGTGCGCCCTGGTTCATGCCTGTTTAAACAAAACTCAAAAGCTCCACGGTGATGTTCTCCGAACCCATCAGCGCCTGGCAGGCAAGTCGGGAATTCGAACTTACTCCGACGATACCGTCGAGCTTTTCGTTTTCCGTGCGCTGCGTCTTGGACAAGGTCTTGCGTCCGACCGTCACCGCGATATGGCATGAGCCGCATTCTGCCTTGCCATCGCATTTGTGCAGGATGGATTCCCCTGCCGCGAGCAATGCAGAGAGCAGGCTCTTGCCGGTTTCGACTTCCAAGGTTTTCCCGTTGTTTTGTATCGTAAGCATTGGCATTTCTGAAACTCCTGTGGTTGATTAAGCATGCACTTTCAGCGCTTCGTCGTTAAACAGCTCGACGAATTGCTGCAGCGGCATGTCGATGCGCTGGATATTCTGTTCTTCGAGAAAACGCTGCTCGTTTCGGGTGAGTTCTCCTTCCAGAACCGCCCAGTGCTGATCCGAGGAACGCTTCATGATCTGGCGCGCGAAACTGCGCTGCAGTTGATCGTTGAAACGGCAACCCAGAAACAGGAAATGCCGCCCGGTTCGCAACTCCTGAACCCTGGCCGGTATCGGCGTCTGTATGTCTATCTCGGTCAGCACCTCGACGTAATCGGTATCAGACACGAGATAATTGGAAGCCGGCCGCACGCCACCTATCGGCTTGTAGAGCAGCGTTTCCCAGCGCTTTGCCATGTCCTCGGTCGCTGCCACCCCGTTTGCATCGTAATAGCCTGTCCAGGTGCCGAAATGCTCCGACTGGGACAGGCCCTGCACCTGGCCCCAGCCGCTTTTTCCTGACAGCGCATTTTGCGAGGCGTCGTCGTACCAGGCATCGACCCACAGCGGAAGACTGGGCAGCGATGCGATCAAGGCGTGCAGCGTTGAGGGCGCGACCCTGGGTGCAAAGGCTTCGTTCATGAGCCCGACCAGCGTCTTTCTGTGCTTAAAATTCTCGATGAACTGGGCTGCAGCCGTCAGTCTGTTGCGTATCTTGTGCGGCACCGAAACTCTGGCTGTCAGAATCGCGGCCAGCGCCTCGGGCGCTGCAGGCACACCACAGTCCGGATCGAGCACGCCGGGTCCGAAATACGGAATGGCCCGCCCTCCCATCAGGCTGCTTAACAAATGCGGCGGCAATGTCGTCTGCATATTCATTTCAAAATCCCTCGCTAATAAATGGCAGCACCCGCGCCCACGTTGACGGATGAATCCTTGGCCGTGGTGACGATGAATTCGATCGTGTCGTCGTACAGATGGCCGTGGAAAGGCAGCGCCAGAGAGCGGTCCGAGACCTTCTCGGTGACAAACAAATCGCCCTTCTTGTAGCCCAATGTGCCGTAAAAATAATTCAGATGCAGCGGATTGCAGTAGGCCGCAGACTCGATTTCCGCGGTCGTCAGATCATCGACGATCTGGTTGCGCGCGCTGCGCGTGAAGCGCGTGCCCAGGTGGATCACATAGACCATCCAGTGCACTTCATCCACCTCGGGCGCGACATAGGAAGGCTTGATGCCCTCGAAGGACTGGATATATCCGCTGTAATAATTTTCGACGCGCTTGCGGCGCGCCAGTATTTCGTCCAGCCGCTCGAGTTGCGCCAAACCCAGCGCTGCGGTCATGTCGCTGATCACGGCCTGATGGGGTATCCGGCTGCCGATCGAGATCGAGAACCGTTCGTCCAGCCTGCGGCTTCTGTGATAGTAAAGCTCGCTTGCAAGATCCGGATCGTCGGTGACGATCATCCCGCCTTCGCCGCACACCATCGCTGAAGGCTGCGAAAAATCGAATATCGACAGATCGCCAAAGGTGCCCACCAGCCTGCCCTTGTAACGCGAACCGATGGCCTCTGTGGAATCCTCGATCAGCTTCAGGCCATGCGCATCGGCAAGCGCTCGCAACGGTTCCCATGCCGCCGGATGCCCGTTGGTATTGCCCGCAATGATCGCGCGCGTATGGGGCGTGATCTTTGCCTCGGCCTTGTCGACTGCAAGCGTGCCCGACCAGTAGTCGATGTCTGCGAAGATCGGCGTAGCACCGACCAGCACGATCGCATTTGCGATCTGATGCCAGGAATAGGCGCTGGCGATCACCTCGTCGCCCGGACCTATGCCCATCGCGCGCAGGCTCACCATCAGCGCAGCCGTCCCGCTGGCCATCGCGATGCCGTAGCTGCGCCCCAGGCTCTCGGCAAATTCGGCCTCGAAGCGTTCCACCAGCGGCCCCGCGGACAGGCGGGAAGATTTCAACACTTCGCTGACCGCAGCCAGCTCATGCGAGCTGATGTCGGGGTCGGTGAGCGCAATCCAGTCCTGTTCCATGATATCCCCCTATCGTTAGCGCCGCACTGAAATGACCAGCGCCGTCGCTTCAGCAAATTCGTCGATGATTTTCCAGCAGGCATTGCGCGTGTCGACCAGGAATACGTCGAAACTCCCAACGCAGTGATAGGGCGTTTCATCGCGCATGTCTTCCGCATCGCAGCGCGTCAATTTCACTTCCGGGAAGCGCTCGCGCACTGCAACAAGCGGATTCTCGCCGCCCTGCTCCAGCATGCCCGCGATGTGCTCGAACTGATCTCGCGTGATAACCATGTCAGTCATTCACCTTTCTGGCCTCCACCGTGATCGGCAGCCTTGTGTCTTCCGCCATCTCGGGCAGTTCAAGCTGCCATCCGTTCGCAAGCGTGATCAGCCCGCCCCACATTCCCGGCTTCTCCATCTTTAAGACGGGCTCTTCGAGGTCTTTCTTGGGCACATAGGCCGACAACACCCCTGCTGCATTCTTGCGGATCATGATTTTCATGCTGTGTATTCCATTAAAGATTTCGACTCAGGTGCAAAAAGCGGCTCGACGATGCCGGACAATACCGCAAGGATCCGCTCCATCTCCGCTTCCGTGCTGTAGCGACTGAGCGAGAAGCGCGCCGCGGCCAGCGCATCCTCACGCGCCTGACCCATCGCAAGCAACACATGGGATGGCTCCGTGCTGCCTGCGGTGCATGCCGACCCGCTGGATGCGAAGATGCCTGCCTTGTCTAACCGGTCCAATATGATCTCGGCATCTACCTTGCCGAAACGGATATTGCTGGTATTGGGAAGCCTATTCACCCTGCCGCCGTTCACCAGGGCATATGGCAAGCGCTTCAGGATGCCCAGCTCCAGTCTGTCGCGCAGCGCGGCAACGCGCTGACTGCCCGACCCGACAAAATTTCTGACCAGTTCTGCCGCAACGCCCAGGCCCGCGATTGCGGCCACGTTTTCCGTGCCGCCGCGGCGCCCGCGTTCCTGATGACCGTAAAGCTGCGGCGCAAGTTTCAATCCCTTGCGCACATACAGAACGCCTATGCCCTTGTCCGCATGCAGCTTGTGCCCGGAAAGCGAAAGCAGGTCGACTTTGACCGCGCGCATGTCCATGCTCAGATGCGCTGCCGCCTGCACTGCATCGGTATGAAATGCGATGCCGCGGCTTGCGGCGATTTCCGCGACTTCTTCGACCGGATGGATAGCGCCCGTTTCATTGTTCGCCCACATCATGCTGATCAACGCCGTGTCCGGCCTGATCGCCGCTTTCAGCGCCGCAATATCGATCGATCCGTCGGAATCGACGCCGATTTCGCTGACCATCAAACCCTCAGCGGCCAGTCGTGAATAAAGCATGCGCGTAGAAGGATGCTCCACCGCGGTGGTGATCAGATGGCGCTTGGTTCTGTCCCTTTCAAGCGTGCCCCGTATCGCCATATGATTGCTCTCGGTGGCGCTGCCGGTAAACACGATCTCCGCCGGCGATGCATTCAAAAGCGCTGCGACTTTGCCGCGCGCCGCCATCACGACCTGCTTTGCCGCCTCGCCGATGCGGTGTTTGCTGGACGGATTGCCGTAGCATTCGGAAAGGCAGGCATGCATCGCCTCGAGCACTTCGGGTGCAAGCGCTGTGGTTGCATTGTTGTCGACATAGACGTTCATTGCCAGAATACCCTGCAAGGGTCCTCGTTGAGGCCCGCGATCAGCTCATGCAAAGTCGGTGCAGTGGAATGCAGAACCCAGGCTGCGAGTCCGTGATCCTTGTAGTAGATCCGCCATTCCTTTTTCGGATGATCGTATTTGATCCTGGCGATCTCGATGATCCCGCCGTCGGCATCGATGTTGCGCGAACAGCAGGGGCTCATCACCAGATACCCCTCGTCGATGGCCTGCACCACCGGCGTAACATAGCGATAGCGCACCCTGTGCTCCAGCATGCGCTCTATGCGCTTGAGATCGAACTCGTTCGGATGCGGATCAACGCATACCGTGTAGCTCATCGCGTTCTCCTGTCGCTGCTTTTGCAGGGTGTTCATGATTTCAGGCCAGGCAGATTTCTTCTTCGAGACAGCCCACGACACGGCTGCCTGCATTATCGGTGCCGAACTCGACGATATACACCGGCGTATCGGTCTCGGCATGCCGGCCTATCTGCACGATTTCTCCTGCCGTTCCTTGGGCTACGAGCAACTCATTCTCCTCGCACTCGGGGTGACTGCCGTCATTGAAGAGATCCATGCCGGCCGCGACGCGCTGCCCCCACTGAAATTTTTCCTGCCTGGGTTCCATCATGATTTTTCTCCCGAGAGTTCTTCGGCTGTTTTTTCCAAAGATTCCAGTTCCTTGCCGCGCATGCCAACCCGGTAGCCGTGCTCGACAAATTCGACCGCGTAGATATAGAACTGCTGCAAAAAGGAACCTATGCTCGTGACATAGCCGATGTCGCCCTTTTTGACCAGGATGTCGCCTATCTCCTTGCCGCGAAAAGTCCCGTCGTTGCGCACGGTCTTTAGGCTCTTTACCTTCTCGCCATAGTTGTAATCAGGCGGCCCGCTCAATTCGACGATGTTGTCATCTCGGCTGATCTTCATGATTCTGCTCCCTGTCTGATCGAATGGATCCTGGCAAACCTGCGCTGATTAACGAACTCGCGAACCGCTTCATCGTCGTCCTGAAGCAGCCTGGACAAATGCCTTGCATCGATGCGCTGCGCCACTTCATAGCGCACCTGCCAGTCTTCGTCATCGATCAACAGGGTCAGCTGCGCTGCAGGCAACCGCTTTGCTGCGACCAGCCGCACCGTCACTTCAGGATCTCTCGCCATGACGCGCAAGCCCTCTATCCCGATGCGCTTGGCCACTTCCACGCGCACCTCGCGATCCGCATCATCGATCATCTGCGGCAGCAGAACGGCAGGCAGCCGCCTTGCGACGATGGTGCGCACGAAATAATCCGGATCGAACATCATCGCCTTGAGTTCGCCCACCGGCAGGCGGGTCGCAACCCGGATGCGCACTTCGCGGTCCGGATCCTCGCGCAACCGCAAAAGCTGGCGCAGCGTCAGGCGCTGCGCGGCGCTCCAGCGCACCGTCTCGTCGGCATCTCCCACGAGTTGCGACAGATAAAACACCTCGACATATTTCGCCGCGATCGCGCGCACCTCGAAATACGGATGTTTGAGATGATTCTTCGCAAGCTCTGGATTCCACTTGAAGAACCTGTCTATCCTCAACGCATAGCGGTCAAACACGCAGGCGTGCTGCAACCGGCATTGCCCTTGAGCCTGCATTTCACGGTGCGAACAGTTTTCGCAACCGATCGCTACACCCTGCCAGTCGACGGCTTCGAATGCGTCACTCATCATCCTGCCCCATGCGCTCGATCACGCCGCGCAGCACCGAGCCATTCAGCCTGTCTACCGGATCGAGCGCGATCAACCTTGAAAGCAGCGCTTCGCCAAGTTCGAGATTTCCCAGCCTCATGTTGAGATAGGCGCAGCCCTTCAGCGTGAAGAGATAGAATCGCGGAGCGGCCGCATAGCTAGTCTCATGCCCTGCAAAGACTGCATGACCGGGCGCCACATCGCGCCAGTCCAAAGGCAACCCCAGATCCGAAGCAATCTTTGCAAGACAGCGCTCGGCAACCAAAAGCGCTTCCTGCAGGCGATTCTTGTAGAAATAAAAACGGTATAGCGCGATATGCACCGCGGGATGATCAGGCGCCCTGGCAAAAGCCTGAGCCAGGAAACTCTCCGCGACTTCATCCTTTTCGTATGAGGCTGCCGCGTTCTGCAAATCGGCAGCCACTGCCGGTAGAAGCAAGCCGCCCAGACAAGCGCAGTCCAGCCATTCGAGGCTTCCCTGCAAGGGCAGGTTAGACAGGGCGGACTGAGGAGCCTGGATGGGCAGCATGATCTAGGCTCGCTTGATGGATGAAATGTCCACGCTTGCCATCGCCGGTTTGCCTGAAGGCTCGGCCGTGCTGCAGGCGCAAGGTGCCGCATTGGGATTGAAGAAGCTGAATCCCGATTCCACTGCAGTCTCGACGAAGTCCACGGTCACGCCCTCCAGCAGCAGGCGGCTCTCGACCGGCAGAAAAACCTTGAGGCCGTTCCAGTCCAGCGTCGCCTCGCCTTCCTTGGGGGCCGCCTCGGCGGAAAACTCGGCGGACAGACCAGAACAGCCCCCCGGTGTTACGCTAAGCCTGAAGCCCGAATCGTCCAGTCCTCCGCCGAAGCGCACGATGCGGCGCATGAATTTTTCGGCCTTGGGCGTGATCGTGATATTCATCGTCTTCTCCCTATGCAGCGGCGACATAGCGCGGATGCGCATTGTCGATCACGCAGGTCAGATCGACAGGGCATACCGCCACGCATTGCGCGTCGTCAAAGTGGCCGATGCACTCCGTGCATTTTTTCGGGTCGATGATGAACACGCCGTTTTTTTCGCGTATCGCGACGTTGGGGCATTCCGGTTCGCAGGCCGAACAGCCCGTGCACTGTGATGCGATGATCTTGTAAGCCATGATTTTCTCCTTATAACTTGAATGTAAAACTCAACCCCCTCAGGCAGCCGCGATGTACGCACCCTGACGGATATCGGCATCGCCCCTGTTCTGATGCACGATTTCCCGTGCGCACACCTTTGCAAAATATTCCTTGAAATAGGTGATCGCGGACTCTTCGATGAACTCGTGGGCAAATCTGTCCACCGGGTCTATGCCTGCCGCCTTGAGCTCATCTCTCGGACAACCTCCGATCTTCGCGACAAACACCGCATGGCAGTCGTTGATCGCCTTCACCACGGAAGGCAGCGTCTCTTCCTCGCCGAACCCGCCCTGGCAATAGAGATCCACGCGCCGGTGTCCGACGAACTTGGTGCCCGACGAGCCCACTTCGTAAATCTGGAACTCGGTGGCATGACCGAAATGCTCGTTGACGCGCCCCTGACCCTTGGTCGCAACCGCGATCATGATCTTGATGTCGGTGACATCCAGGTCCGCCATCGCCGCTTCCTTGGCCGCCACCTTCTCATTGCGCTCTGCCTCGACCAGCTCCTGATACGCCTTGCGCGTCGCCGCGTCGTAAACCACTTCGCTCATCTCGTCGATCTTCTCGGTGGTGAATTCGGCACTTCTGTCCTCACCCAAGAGGCCTACCGCATCCGCGCGGCACTGTCGGCAGTGGCGCATCATGTTCATGTCGCCCTCGCATGCGTCCTGCAGCGCCTTGAGCTCCTGGGCTGTCGGGCCGCGCTGGCCGTTGAGCCCGAACACGGTGCCATGCTCCGGCGCCGAAATCAGCGGCATGATGTTGTGCAGGAAGGCGCCGCGCGACTTGACCGCCTTGTTCACTTCCACGAGATGCATGTCGTTGATGCCGGGTATCATCACCGAGTTGACCTTGCACAGCACGCCTGCCGCGGTCAGCATCTCCAGACCCTGCATCTGGCGCTCGGTCAGGATGCGCGCTGCCTCGATGCCGGTGACGCGCTTGTTCTTCCAGAATATCCACGGATAGATATGCTGGCCGACCTCGGGATCCACCATGTTGATCGTGATCGTCACATGGTCCACGTTGAACGACTTGATGGTCTCGACATGATCCGGCAATGCGAGCCCGTTAGTGGAAAGACACAGCTTGATATCCGGCGCAGTTTTCGCAATCAGCTCGAACGTCTTGAAGGTCTTGGCGGGATTCGCAAGGGGGTCACCGGGACCCGCAATGCCAAGCACGGTCATCTGCGGGATCGCGGACGCGACCGCGAGCACCTTCTTCGATGCCTGTTCGGGCGTCAGCTTCTCGCTGACCACGCCCGGCCTCGATTCATTCGCGCAGTCGTATTTGCGGTTGCAGTAATTGCACTGTATGTTGCAGGCAGGTGCTACCGCGACGTGCATGCGCGCATAGTGGTGATGCGCCTCCTCGCTGTAGCAGGGATGGTTCTTGACTTTTTCCCACACCTCGGGCGCCATGTCTGCCGGCCCTCCGGATGATCCGCAGCTTGCCTTGCCGCCCTCGCTGGATGTGCCGCATCCCTTGTGATCGGCGATTTTTTCAAGCAGCTTTTCAAGCGGCTTGACTTCCTGAATGCTTACGCTTTCTGTCGTAGATTGCATGAATGTCCCCTGGTTGGCGCAGAACGATTATCTGACGCCTATCACCAAGCTAAAAGCATGCCAGGAAGCATTTATCAATCAGATCATAAGGATGGGAGGAAATGAAGAAATTTGTGACGCGTCGCAAGCACGACAATTATTTTCAGGATTGTCGCAAACGCAACAAAGGATGCGGGACGGGTTAGACGCGCCTGTTCTGCCGCGAGATGGCTGACAGCTTCTGCACCCAGCGCAGCAATTCCGGTATCGCCAGCGGCTTGACCATGAAGCCCGCGATACCCGCCCCGCTTGCCGTTTTCGCATTCACGTTTCCGCTGTAGCCCGTGCACAGCAGGATGGGGAGCCCGGGCTTTTTGTCCAGCATGGATTTTGCCATGTCCATGCCCGACATCTCCGGCATGGTCTCATCGGTGATCACCGTGTCGACGCTTACCGGGTCATTCATGAACGCCGATAACGCCGCGCGCGGATGATTGTAGGCAGATACCTTTCCGCCATGCATGCCGAGCAATTCCTGCAGCATCGAAGACATCGCATGCTCGTCGTCGACCACCATGATGTAAGGCCGCCAAGCACTCGCACATCACCGATCTCGTCGAGCGCAACAGCAAGGCCGCAGAGATGGCGAAGGACGCGTCATCTCAACTGATCAGGACCGCCTCCGAGCTCAAGACCATGGTGGAACACTTCGAGGTGGAGTCGCGCTGAGATGCAGGACTTCAGCCGCCTGCAAGCATGGTGTCGATGTCCGCCTCGGCAAGCGCCCAGTCCTGCATCTCGCAACCTGCGGCAAAGCCGCGTTTCTCGGCCATGAAATAGGCTGCGGTGGCGACCATATGGCTGCGCAGTTCCGGCGAAACGGTATTATTTTTAACCGCCTTTCCGGGTTTTTTCTTGACCGCGACTGGCGGCTTTTCAGCCTTTTTGGCGACAACCTTCTTTGCTGGGGCAACCTGCGCTTTCACGCTCGCATCCGGTTTTTTGACAGCCGCCTTGCGTACCGGTTTGACGGCGACCGCTTCCGCGCCAACCGGTTTTTTAACAGCCTCCTTGCGCGCCGGTTTAGCAACAACTGCTTCCGCGCCAGCCGGTTTCTTGACTGCGGGTTTGGCGACTGCGGCTTTGCCCGCTGCGGATTTTTTTACCGCGACCTTGGGAGCAGACGCAACGGTCGATTTCTTGCCGGTCGTGGGTAACGCCTTTTTTGCAGCCATGACGATTCCTTTCGATGTGGTGTGATTCAAACAAACCCGCCTTAACGGCAGGCCATCCCATGCCCACTCGGATCATAGAGCAAGCAGAGCCTTTTCGCCAGCCTGTACGGCTGTCAGAACTTCTTTACTTCGATATTGTATTTCAACAAGGCATAACCCATCTGGCGCGGAGAAATGTCCAAAAGGCGCGCCGCCTTGGCCTGCACCCAGCCGCTTTGCTCCAGCGCCGCAATCAGCCTCTCGCGTTCCGTGGAAGGTGCTGTAGCATCGTCCATTTCCGCAGTCTTGTGCAAAGGCTGAACAACAATAGGGATCGTTTTCCGTTCACCGTGCAGCTCCTGGGTCAGGCACTTGCCCTGCTGACAGGGAAAATCGATTTCCCGGATCAGGTTGCCGCGCGTCATGGTCGCGGTGCGCTCCACGCAGTTCTCCAGCTCGCGCACATTGCCCGGCCAGTAACAGTTGCACAATACGCTCATCGCCTCTGAAGACAAGCCCAACTCGCGCTTGTTGTCCTTGTTGAATATGCCGATGAAACGTTCCACCAGATACGGAATGTCCTCGCGTCTGTCGCGCAACGGCGGCAGATAGATGCTCACCACATTGATCCGGTAATAAAGATCCGCGCGGAACTCGCCGCTGGCGACCGCTTTCTCAAGATTGCGATTGGTCGCGGTGATAAGACGCACATCGACGCGTATCGAGCGATTCCCGCCGACGCGCTCGAATTCACGCTCCTGCAGAACACGCAAGAGCTTGGCCTGAAATGCCGGCGATATGTCGCCGATCTCGTCTAAAAACAGCGTGCCGCCATGCGCCTGCTCGAACCTCCCCTTGCGTTCCGCCTGCGCGCCCGTGAACGCGCCCTTCTCGTGGCCGAACAGCTCGGACTCGAGCAGGGTCTCGGTCAGCGCGGCGCAATTCACCTTGATGAAGGGCGCATCCTTGCGCGGACTCAGGAAGTGGATGCCGCGCGCAACCACTTCCTTCCCTGTGCCGCTTTCCCCGCGCAGCAGCACGGTGGCGCGGCCTGGGGCTGCGAGATGCGCCTGGGAAAACACCTCCTGCATCACCTTGGAATAGCCGACCACATTGTCCAGGCTGTATTTACCGTGCAGCTCGCTCTTCAGTCGCTGCTGTTCCTGTATCAACTGGCTGCGCTCGGATACCACGCTTTGATGCAGGCGCACCGTCTGGCCTATCAGATTTGCGACCATCGTCAGCAACAGGACATCCTTCTGGAATTTTCCGCTGCGCTCTTTTGCGACGCGGTCTATGCTCAGCACGCCTATGGTTTCCCCGCCCATCTTGATCGGCACGCCTATGAAGGCGATCGTCTCGTCCTTCACGTCGTCGAGCGATCCGGTGCGGTTGAGATACAGCGGCTCGTCCGCGATGTCGTGCAGGACCACGGGCATTCCAGATTGCAGGATCCTGCCTGTGATGCCCTCGCCCGCCTGAAAGCGGCCGCGCTTGAATTCCTCGGCTGTCAGCCCGCTTGCACCAACAAGGTGCAGCTCGCCCGATTCCTGGAGCAGGCTGATCATCCCGCGGCGCGTATTCATGTGAACTGCGAGCACATTCAAGACCTCGCGCAGGGTTCTGGACAGATTGAGCGACGAGCTCAATATCTTGCCCACTTCATAAATCGTGACCAGCTCCATATTCCTGATCTGGTCTGATGTCTTGGCCATTTGGCCTCCTTCGATCCATGCCGGATGTTAATTTAGATATGTTGCACAAAAATTTCCAATGGGATGCCGAAATCGCGCAACCCTGCGGAACCCGTCCGCCGCACCCATAAATGAAGCAATAATTATGCCCGCGATGCATGAATGGTTTGCGGCGCAAAAAGCAGGCACCCTTCTTGCTACGGCTGCGATATCCATCAACCAGCAGGAGAAAAAAATGCCGATCTACGATTACCGTTGCAAGGAATGCAACCAGACTTGCGAGCTTCTTGTCAGGTCATCCACCCTTCCTGTCTGCCCCGAATGCGGAAGCACACAACTCGAAAAGCTGGTTTCCGCGCTGGCCCCGCATGGCAAGTCCGCGGATCTCTTGAAGCGCGCGCGCGGCCAGGCAGCGCGTGAAGGCCATTTCAGCAATTACAAGAAGTCCGAGCTCAAGCGCTGAATTCGAGAGGTGCATGCAACATGCAGTTCAAGCACTGCATCCTTACAAATTTTGTATCAAGTCCTACAAACGCAACAAACGCCGCCTGGCCTTGGGCCATGCGCTTTTTTCAACACGGCCAGTCAGTTAGAGGCCAGATCAACCTTGGTACGCTACTTGCTACACCCTGGTTGTACCGCTTGCAAACCGATCAACGCCCAACACGACAGGTTCATGACATGCAAAATCTGCCCATTTATCTGGACTATTCCGCCACCACTCCGGTCGATCCGCGCGTGGCGGAAAAGATGATTCCCTACCTTACCGAAAAGTTCGGCAATCCGGCCAGCCGCTCGCATGCGTTCGGGTGGGAGGCGGACCAGGCTGTCGAGACCGCGCGCGAACAGGTCGCGGCGCTGGTCAATGCAGATCCCAAGGAAATCGTCTGGACTTCGGGCGCGACCGAATCGAACAACCTTGCGATCAAGGGCGCAGCGAATTTCTATTCAGCCAAGGGCCGTCACCTGATCACGGTCAAGACAGAACACAAGGCGGTGCTGGATACGGTGCGCGAGCTCGAACGCCAGGGCTTTAGCGCAACCTATCTGATGCCGATGGAAAACGGCCTGATCGATCTCGAGGCGCTCAAGACGGCGATCCGCCCGGACACAATCCTGGTGTCCGTGATGCATGTGAACAACGAGATCGGCGTGATACAGGACATCGCCGCGATCGGCAACCTTTGCCGCGAGAAAGGCATCGTCTTCCACGTCGATGCAGCCCAGTCCACCGGCAAGGTGGAAATCGACCTGAAGAAACTGCCCGTTGACCTGATGAGCTTTTCTGCGCACAAGACCTATGGTCCCAAGGGCATAGGCGCGCTCTACGTGCGCCGTAAGCCCCGCGTGCGCATCGAGGCGCAGATGCATGGCGGCGGCCACGAGCGCGGCATGCGCTCGGGCACGCTCGCAACCCACCAGATCGTCGGGATGGGCGAGGCGTTCCGCATCGCCAAGGCGGAAATGGCAGCCGAGTGCAAGCGCATCTTGACGCTCAGAAACAAGCTGCTCAAGGGGCTGCAGGACATCGAGGAAGTTTATGTGAACGGAGACCTCGTCGCGCGTGTTCCGCACAACCTCAACGTCAGCTTCAATTACGTGGAGGGGGAATCGCTGATGATGGCGGTGAAGAATCTGGCGGTGTCCTCCGGATCGGCCTGCACCTCATCCAGCCTCGAGCCCTCGTATGTATTGAAGGCCATCGGTCGCGAGGACGAACTGGCGCATTCCTCCATCCGCTTCAGCATAGGACGCTACACCACGGACGAGGACATCGATTATGCCGCAGCGCTCATCAGGAGCAAGGTGGGGCAGCTGCGCGACCTTTCGCCGCTGTGGGACATGTTCAAGGCAGGAATCGATCTGTCCACCGTAAGCTGGGTGCATGGCACGGAATCTCACCGCGACGCGGAAAAGGCGGCAGCCTGACAGGCTTGCCCGCATCAATACACTGACAGGAGTTGAAAATGGCTTATAGCGACAAGGTACTGGATCACTACGAAAACCCCCGCAACGTGGGCGCGATGGACAACAACGACGAAGACGTGGGCACCGGCATGGTGGGCGCGCCCGCCTGCGGAGACGTGATGAAGCTGCAGATCAGGGTTGATGCACAGGGTGTCATCGAGGATGCGAAATTCAAGACCTATGGCTGCGGCAGCGCGATCGCCTCCTCTTCGCTGGTCACCGAAATGCTCAAGGGCAAGACGCTGAAAGAGGCGCTGGACATCAAGAACACCACCATCGCGGATGAGCTGGCGCTGCCGCCGGTGAAGATCCACTGTTCGATACTCGCCGAGGATGCCATCAAGGCCGCCGTCGCGGATTATCGGACCAAGCACGAGGCAGCGGACGCCATCTATGCGGTGTGCGCGCCGGTTGCAGCAAATTGATCAATTAGTCCATACAGGAGTTTGCCATGATTGCAGAAACAGAAAGCCCGGTCCTTTTTTCAGACAGCGCAGCGCAAAAAGTCAAGGAGATGATCGCAGAGGAAGGCAATGAAAGGCTGAACCTGCGCGTCTATGTGACCGGCGGGGGATGCTCGGGATTCCAATACGGATTCGCATTCGATGAAACCATCAACGAGGACGACACGCGCATAGAGAATCACGGCGTCACGCTGCTCGTCGATGCGATGAGTTTTCAATATCTGGTGGGAGCCGAGATCAATTACGAAGACGGACTGGAAGGCGCGCGCTTTCTCATCAAGAATCCGAACGCGACGACGACTTGCGGTTGCGGCAGTTCCTTTTCGATGTAAGTCACGGAGGTTATCATGGCAGTCACTCTGACCGAAAGCGCGGCCAAGCGCGTGAGCAAGTTCATCGAGAGTCGCGGCAAAGGCATAGGCCTGCGCCTTGCGGTAAAGACCAGCGGCTGCTCCGGTTTTGCCTATGCGATCGAATTCGCGGACGCCTCCGAACCCGACGATCTGCTGTTCGAGAGCTTTGGCGTGACCGTGCTCGTCGATCCGAAGAGCCATGCCTTCCTTTCCGGGACCGAGCTTGATTTTGTCCGCGAGGGTTTGAACGAGGGCTTCAAATTCAACAATCCGAACGTGACCGCCAGTTGCGGCTGCGGCGAAAGCTTCAGCGTCTAACATCATGCAGACCGCAGCCCACAATTACTTCGAGCTCTTCGGCCTGCCCTCGCGCTTTGCGATAGATCTGGGCAAACTGGAAAGCGCATTCCGTCGCCTGCAGAACGAATTGCATCCGGATCGCCATGTCAGCAAACCGGAGACGGAGCGCCGCGTCGCATTGCAGCTTTCCACCACGGTGAACGATGCATACCAGACGCTGCGCCACCCGTCCAGCCGGGCGCAATGCCTGATAGACATGACCTCCGAGACGAAGAGGAGCGATACGGTGCCGGCTGCCTTTCTGATGGAACAAATGGAATGGCACGAGGCCATCGAGCACGCATGCGACAGCCGCGATGTTCGGGAGTTGCAAATCCTCGCACGCCGGCTGCGCACCGAGATGGCGGTGCAGGAGAACGGTCTTGCGGAAACGCTGGACATACGGCGCGACTTTCATGACGCTGCAATACGCGTGAATGAACTGCGTTTCTATGAACGCCTGCGTGCCCAGATCAACGAAGCGCTGGATCAACTGGAAGACTAGCCATGGCACTGTTGCAAATTTCCGAACCGGGTCTGAGCACGCTACCCCACCAGCATCGGCTGGCGGTCGGCATCGATCTTGGCACCACCCACTCTCTGGTCGCCACGGTGGGCAGCGGCATCACGAAAGTGCTGCCCGATGCAGCGGGCAGGGCGCTCCTGCCCTCGGTTGTGCACTATGCGGCCGACGGCCAAGTGGATGTCGGCTGGACAGCACGCGATGGCGCAAACAGCGATCCGCGCAATACCATCGTGTCGGTCAAGCGCTTCATGGGGCGCGGCCTAAAGGACATCTCGGGCATCGCCGCGATGCCTTACGGCTTCGTCGAAGAGCCCGGCATGGTCAGGCTGGAAACCGTTGCGGGCATACTCAGCCCGGTCGAAATCTCGGCCGAGATCCTCAAGGTGTTGAGACTGCGCGCCGAGGAGAGCCTGGGCGGAGAACTGACGGGTGCGGTGATCACGGTGCCCGCTTATTTCGACGATGCACAGCGCCAGGCCACCAAGGATGCGGCGAAACTGGCGGGCATCAACGTATTGCGGCTGATCAACGAGCCCACCGCGGCGGCGATCGCCTATGGACTGGACAATGCCTCCGAAGGCGTCTACTGCGTTTACGATCTGGGCGGGGGCACATTCGACTTCTCGATTCTGCGTCTGACGCGCGGCGTGTTCGAGGTGCTGGCCACCAGCGGCGACTCCGCTATGGGTGGAGACGACTTCGACCTTTGCATCCACGACTGGATCGCAGCCTCCCTGAATCTCGCCCCGCTCACCGCAGAAGATGCGCGCCTGTTGCTCACCGAGTCGCGCCTGGCCAAGGAGAGGCTGACCGACATGGCAGCGACGGAAATCTCCTGCACCCTGCATGACGGCACGCCCGTGCATGCCATCCTGAGCCGCGATACCTTCAACGATCTCAGCCGCAAACTGCTCGACAAAACCTTTGCACCGGTCAGGCGCGCACTGCGCGACACCGGCCTGCAGATGGAAGAGATACAGGGCGTCGTGCTGGTGGGCGGATCCACGCGCATGCCGCATCTGCGCGCTCAAGTGGCCGAATTCTTCAAACAGGACCCGCTCACCAATGCCGATCCGGACCAGGTGGTCGCACTGGGTGCTGCGATCCAGGCCGATGCGCTTGCGGGCAATCAGCGCGGTGACGAATTGCTGCTGCTGGATGTGATTCCGCTATCGCTCGGCATCGAGACCATGGGCGGGCTGACCGAAAAGATCATTCCGCGCAATTCCACGATCCCTTCCGCCAGAGCCCAGGACTTCACCACGTTCAAGGACGGCCAGACTGCGATGAGCTTCCATGTGCTGCAGGGGGAGCGCGAGCTGGTGGCGGAATGCCGTTCTCTGGCGCGCTTCGAGATGCGCGGCATACCGCCGATGACGGCCGGCGCCGCGCGCATACGCGTGACTTTCCAGATCGATGCAGACGGATTATTGAGCGTGAGCGCGCGCGAACAAAGCACCGGGATCGAGGCCTCGGTATCGGTCAAGCCCTCCTACGGTTTGAGCGATGCAGAGGTTGCAAGCATGCTGGAGGACGCCTATGCCAAGGCGGACATCGACATGCGCGAACGCATGCTGCGCGAGGCCCAGGTGGATGCGCGCCGATTGCTCGATGCGACCCAGGCGGCACTCGCCCAGGATGGCGAAACCCTGCTCTCGCCCACGGAGCGCGCCGCGATTTCACAGGGCATCTATGCGCTCGCCGATGCCATCGAGACCTGCGAATCGGACAGCATAAGACCACTCAAGCATGCGAGCGACGAACTCAACCGCATCACCCAAGACTTTGCGGCACGGCGCATGAATGCCGGCATACAGCTCGCGCTGGCCGGCCGCAATCTGAACGAACTTGAGACGAGCTTCTGAACAGGGACTGACCCATGCCGAAAATAACCGTCCTTCCCCATGAGACATGCTGCCCCGAGGGCGCCTCATTCGATGCCAGAACGGGCACTTTCCTGTGCGATGCACTTCTGAAGCAGGGCATCGAAATCGAGCATGCCTGCGAAAAATCCTGCGCCTGTTCCACCTGCCATGTGATCATCCGCGAGGGCTATGCCTCGCTTTCCCCAGCTTCCGAAGACGAGGAAGACCAGCTCGACAAGGCTTGGGGCCTGAACACCCATTCGCGCCTGGCCTGCCAGGTGATCGTGCGCCACGAAGACCTGCTCGTCGAAATGCCGCGCTACTCGATCAATCTGGCCCACGAAGGCCATTGAAAGCCGCCCTCGCAACCTTGTTGCGAAAGCGACAAACGCGACATTCCCACCCTGCATCCTCTTCCAATGCTTACCTGCAATTCACTGAAAGATAAAAGATAAATCTGCACTTTTTGGCGCTGGCACAAGTATTGCTGTGATTAGATCGAGGGCATTACAAGGAAAACCATCATGGTCACGATCAACGATACAACATTGCGCGATGGCGAACAGACCGCAGGCGTCGCGTTCAGCGCAGACGAGAAGATCGCGATCGCCCGCGCGCTTTCAGATGCCGGCGTGCCCGAGATGGAGATCGGCATCCCTGTGATGGGTAGCACCGAAATCGACCTGATCAATGCGATCGCATCGCTTCATCTTCCTGCAAGGCTGATGGTGTGGGGGCGCATGTGCGAGACGGATCTGATTGCCATTTCGAACTGCAGGGCCGACATCGTCAACCTTTCGATCCCAGTATCCGACATACAGATAGAGCACAAATTGAGGCGCGATCGCACCTGGGTCCTGGCGCAGGTACGCGCATTCATTCCCCGCGCGCTGGATCTGGGCCTCGAGGTATGCATAGGCTGCGAGGATGCCTCGCGCGCGGATCCGGAATTTCTCTTGCGCGTCGCAGAAGCCGCACAGCAGGCGGGCGCCGCGCGCCTCCGCTTTGCGGACACTTTGGGCCTGCTCGACCCTTTCTCCACTTACAACCGGGTCAGCAAATTGCGCGGCGCAGTCGATCTGGATCTGGAAATGCATGCGCACAACGATCTGGGTCTTGCCACCGCCAATACGCTGGCTGCGATCTCGGCCGGAGCAACCCATGTCAACACCACCGTCAACGGCCTAGGAGAGCGCGCAGGCAATGCGCCGCTTGAGGAAGTCGTGATGGCGCTGCGCCACCTCTACAGCATGGAGACCGAGATCAATACGCTGCACTTCCCGCATGTCTCCGCACTCGTCGCCAAGGCATCCGGACGCGCGATCCCCGTGAACAAGAGCATCGTCGGAGAAGCGGTATTCACCCATGAGTCGGGCATACATGTGGACGGGATGATCAAGAATCCCCTCAACTACGAGACTTTCAGCCCTGCCGAAGTCGGCCGCGAGCACCGCACCGTGCTGGGCAAACATTCGGGCTCTCATTCCGTGATCGACGCCTACGCGAAGATCGGCCTGATGCTCACCGACATCGAGGCGCGCTCGTTGCTGGACGCGATACGCAGCCATGCAATGCAGACCAAATGCGTACCCAGCATCGAAGACCTGAAGCGCTTCTACCTCGAGAATGCCGCCTGCACCGGCAGCCTTCCCTCATGATGAACGGAGAGCCCGACATGGATACCGCCGCCGATCTTTGCATCCAAGCTTCCGCCAAAACCGGCCTGTTGTCCACGCTGCGCGAGGACATAAACTGCGTATTCAAGCGCGACCCGGCTGCGCGCAATGCGCTCGAGGTGATCACCATTTACCCGGGAGTGCATGCGCTCGTGATGTACCGGCTTGCCAATGCCCTGTGGCGTTACCAACTGCGCTACGGGGCGCGCCTTTTGAGCTTCATTGCGCGCATGCTGACCCAGATCGACATCCATCCGGGGGCCACCATAGGCCGCCGCTTCTTCATCGATCACGGATGCGGCGTGGTCATCGGCGAGACAGCCGAGATCGGCTCTGATGTCACGCTCTACCACGGCGTGACCCTGGGCGGCACCACCTGGAATCCGGGCAAACGCCACCCGACGCTGGGCGACGGCGTGGTGGTCGGCGCGGGCGCAAAGATACTCGGGCCTGTCACGATAGGCAGCAACGCGCGCATCGCGGCCAATTCGGTGGTGATCGAAGATGTCACCGCAGGCATGACCGTGGTCGGCATTCCCGGCCGCATGGTCGTGCCCAAACACCAGCGCCGCATCACCGAAGACGGCATCGACCTCGACCATCACCGCATGCCCGATCCGGTCGGCAAGGCCATAGGCTGTCTGCTGGATCGCATCGCGGAGCTGGAGCGTCAGGTATCCGTGCTTAATGCGAAGGATAGCCATGAAGGCGCCTGCCCTGGCTGCAGCGATGACTGCGTCCAATTCGAGAGCCCGCCTGACCGCTCTCTCAATCCAAGGAGAAATTGATATGAACACCATGATACAGAAGCTCACGCAGTTTTCCGCCGCAGAGGAATTTCTCGATTACTTCGGCATTCCTTACCAGCAATCGGTGGTGAACGTCTACAGGCTGCACATACTGAAGCGCTTCTACCAGTATCTGCGCCAGGAGAATCTGGCTGCGTTAGACGAGGTCGCCATGTTCAAGGAATACCGCGCGCTGTTGTTGCGCGCATACGGGGATTTCCTGAACTCGACAGCGGCCAAGGAAAAGGTGTTCAAGGTGTTTCAGGATGCGGACGCCAAGAGCTTCGCGCTGGACAAGCTGAAATCCACGCTGCCCGCGGCAGGTTGAGGAGTACATCATGCATATCGTCGTCTGCATCAAACAGGTTCCGGACAGCGCGCAGATACGCGTGCATCCGGTCACCAACACCATCATGCGCCAGGGCGTGCCTGCGATCGTCAATCCCTATGACCTGTTTTCGCTGGAGGAGGCCTTGCGTCTCAAGGACAAGCATGGCGGAAGGGTCACGGTCATCAGCATGGGCCCGCCCCAGGCCGAGGCTGCGCTGAAAAAATGCATCTCCTTCGGCGCGGACGAGGCGATTCTCGTGACCGATCGCGCCTTCGCGGGCGCGGACACGCTGGCCACCTCGTTCGCGCTGGCCGCGGCGATAGGCCAGATCGAAAAGGACATGAAGGTGGACATGGTGTTTGCAGGAAAGCAGACCATAGACGGAGACACCGCCCAGGTAGGCCCAGGCATCGCCAAGCGCCTGGACATGCAGCTTTTGACCTATGTCTCGCAAATCGATGCGCTCGATCTGGACAATAACGAGATTCAGGTGCAGCGCCGCGCAGAGGGCGGCGTGCAGGTCTTAAAGACGAAGCTGCCCTGTCTCATCACGATGCTCGAGGGCGCAAACGAAATGCGTTTTGCGACCATGGAAAACATGTTCCGCGCCGCACGCTATCCGGTCAAAAACTGGAACAAGGATGCCGCAGGCATAGAGGATATCAGCAAGATCGGGCTGAAGGGTTCGCCCACGCTGGTGAGCAAGGTGTTCGCGCCCAAACCCAGGACCGTCAAGGCAGAGATCATCGATACGGAAAGCCATGAACCGCGCGACATCGCGCTGACCCTGGTCGGAAAACTGTTCACCCAACACCCGAAGCTTTGCGACGGCATCGTGAAGCGTGTTGCCTGAAACCATCCAAGAGAGGCAAGCCATGAGTGAAGCATCTGCACCATCCGAAGCAAAGAAACCCGCAGGACGCGGAAATTTTGAACTCGACGAAAGACTCAAGGCATACAAGGGTGTATGGGTTTTCATCGAGCACGAGCGCGGCGAAGTCCATCCTGTATCCTGGGAGTTGCTGGGAGAAGGGCGCAAGCTGGCTGACCGTCTGGGCGTCGAATTGTCCGGGGTCGTGATGGGTTCCCCGGGATTGCCGACGCGCCGCTTCTGCGAGGAAGCCTTCTTTCACGGCGCGGACAGCTGCTACCTGATCGAGGATGCGGTGCTTGCCAATTACCGCAACGAGTCCTTCACCAAGGGGCTCACCGATCTGGTCAATGCGTATCAGCCCGAGATACTGCTGCTGGGCGCGACCACACAGGGGCGCGATCTGGCAGGCAGTGTGGCAACAACCCTGCAGACGGGGCTTACCGCCGACTGCACCGAGCTCAACATCGATCCGGACAACCGCGGCCTGGCAGCGACCCGTCCCACTTTCGGCGGCAGTCTGCTTTGCACCATCATCACCAAAAACTACCGGCCGCAGATGGCCACCATCCGCCCCCGCGTGATGTCCATGCC